>Ga0180434_10003615_pt1 | contig 19584 bp, 14 predicted proteins | sample SS_ome_7_FD_132453 | JGI IMG/M metagenome (GOLD analysis project Ga0180434, IMG submission 132453) | Hypersaline lake sediment archaeal communities from the Salton Sea, California, USA - SS_1_D_2 metaG | ecosystem: Environmental > Aquatic > Non-marine Saline and Alkaline > Hypersaline >...
AAAACAAAGAACAAGTCGAAAAGAATGGACTGGAAAATTTACCCCTTGGATTGCGGTTCATTTTCATAGATGCGTTTTGTTCTCATTCAAGGTTAAATTTATTATCAATGGTTGAGTCCGAAAATAGTACGACTGGCAAGCAGCTAAACATAGTTTGTAAAATAAGAACAAAATCTCGCTGGATACAATTATTTGAAGGGCTATATGTTTGCTGGAAGATAAGTACATTTGGTGGCAATAACTATAGTCGATATTTCATCTCATTCGATTGCGATATGCCAGTTCTAACAAGTTTAGTTTTAGATGGGATCAAGTTACATGATGCAATCAGGGCAAACAAAATACTCGAAGACTGTGTTTCAGATATTATAGACTCATCGTTGCTTTGGTATGATTCTTCCAACCTTGAGAAAAAACTTTATGGGTGGAAGTCTCTATTTCCAATTTATGTAAAAACTACAAAACGCGAGATAATAAAACAATGGCGAGATAGTGGGCTAAAAGTATTAGGGTCTCGGTATGAAATAAGAGGGACAAAAAATATCAGTAGCGAAACTATTAGAAAAATGGAAGCTCATATAATACTAAATGAATGGGGAACAATAACGAAAACACTTTTGCGTGACATTGTGGTTCATGCGGTTAAACAGCTTCGAAGATTTAAAGTACGCAGAGCAGATTTAAATGGAGAGAAAGGAATTACACGAAACCCCGACTATATTGGAGCAAGATTTTATTCTCGCAAAAGACGCAACCGAACGCTAAAATCCTTTTCTTGGAATAATGATGAATTAGTTCTAATTGCTGAATGGATACGCCCCTCAAGTCAAATGAAACCTTTCTATACAAGAGAAGTTGATGCCGAAATTGGCAATATTCGAATAAAATATAATCCGCGTCTTATCAAAAACCAAGAAGAAAAACAAAGATAAAGATGCCACCCAACAATGCGTGCACTTACGCTGGGGGTTCTGCGCCGTTGTAGAGAGACGTTCAAAAACGTTTTATCCCATTCGAATTTCAGATTTCAGTCTTACTGAAATCTCGCTGGTATTTTGATTACCAGCGAGATTCTATATTGGATTGATAGTAATTTTTTTTGTTTTTCAAATTCACTTTAATATTTTCGATGAAAAAAATTTGTGGATTTTTCCTTTTCATTCATTTCATAATTTCCATTTGTCTACTGGACTGGCCTGGTTATGCGCTTGTTGCAAATCTGATCCGGCTTGCTTTAAATACCTTCGTAGCATCTGCAAATCCGCATGACCCATCAGCAATTGGAGAGAGAAAACATCAATACCATTTCTCAGCATTGTAAGAGCAAACAATCGTCTGAATGAATGTGGAGGTTGATATTCCACCCCAGCTTTTTCCGCTCTTCTTTTTAATAACAATCGCAGCCCTGTATAAGTCAGCCGTTCACCATGAACACCGATTATAAGTGCACCTTCTCGATGTTTGATATGGCGATAATATGAGCGTAATGCTATCCGAGACTTTTTCCCTAAATAAACTACTCTAAACTTATCTCCCTTCCCATGCATAACCTGCAACGTTCCTGCTATTGGATTCACATTTTCAAAATTTAGAGAAAGTAATTCGGAAGCTCGTAAACCAGTGTCTATTAAAATTAGAATTATTAATCGATCACGTACCCCTGTAAAATCATTTTCACATATATCAAGCATGGCTTTGACTGCTTTGATATCTGCGGGTTTAAGCGGTTCCTGGCGCGGTCTCCTTACTTTTACTTTGTGAATCGGGTTTACCCACTCATCAAATTCATTCTCGTTTTCGTACCAATAAAGGAATGTTCGCAAAACACGGAAATGGGCATGCACACCACCCTTGTTATGCCCTTTGCTTTCCAGCCATAAGATATATTTTCGAACGTCAGTTGCCTTTAATTCTTGAATATCGTGTATTTGCGCGATTTCACAATACTTCAGAAAATTCTTTAATTTCTTTCGATAAAAGGGAATTGTATTGGTAGATAATCCCCGAGATTTGCGATCGATTATGAACGCTTCAACCCATTCCAGGGTGGAAAAAACCGAAATAATCCTCTGCTCATCTAACCTGCTATTTTCCGACATTTTTGCCTCCATTTTTTCCCCCATATCTGGCGGTGAAGGCATTGTTACCCCCTACATATTGCTAACTTTTAAGATAAAAAAAGATGGCGAGGGAGGGATTTGAACCCACGACCAAGGGCTTATGAGTCCCCTGCTTTTCAATATTCCCACATAAACTTTGGAAATATCTATCCATAACCCGTCGGATTCACCTATGCGCATCACCCTTTTATCCCCCGCATTCATTAAAAACTGTCCCTTTTTGTCCCAAACTGTCCCATCCCCGATCCAAACCTCGAATCCTGTCAGGGCAGCCCCTTTAAATACAAAAATCTCCGGAGCGATCCGGAGATTCTGATTGCCTTATTTCTTGCCGAACTGCTTCTCAAGTAGTTCCGCCAGTGTCGGCTGCCCGATCTCCTGCAGCTCATAGCGCACCCGTTGCATCGGTTTGTTCACCTTGATGATGCGCGTCAGGTCGATTGGTGTGCCGGAGAGCACCAGGTCTACATCCGCCTGGTTGATTGTCGTCTCCAGGTCCTTCACCATCGCATCGCCATATCCCATCGCCGGCAGGATCATGCCAGTTTCTGGATATTTCTCATACGTATCGGCGATCGCGCCAACAGCATACTGCCGTGGATCCACGATCACCTTCGCGCCAAAGCGCCGAGCAGCCACCCATCCCGCGCCATACTGCATACCTCCATGCGTTAGTGTCGGTCCGTCCTCAATCACCAGCACACGCTTGCCCTGAATCGCCGCCGGATCATCTACAAACAGCGGCGAAGCGCCTTCAATCATCACCGCATTCGGGTTCAATCTTCGTAGTGTTTCCCGCACCTTGATCACATTATCAGGTTCCGCTGTATCGACCTTATTGATCACAAACACATCCGCCAGATAAACGTTCGTTTCACCAGGGTAATAGGTTGTCTCATGCCCTGGTCTGTGCGGATCGGCAACCACAATCGATAAATCAGGCACATAAAACGGGAAATCATTGTTTCCTCCGTCCCAAAGGATAATATCAACTTCCTTTTCCGCCTGCTCCAGGATCGCCTGGTAATCCACGCCCGCATACACGATCACGCCGTTATCCAGGTGCGGTTCATATTCCTCCCGCTCTTCGATTGTGCATTCATGCTTATCCAGGTCATCATACGTCTCATAACGCTGCACACGCTGCTTCACCAGATCGCCGTATGGCATCGGGTGCCGGATCGCCGCCACCTTGTACCCAAGCTTGATCAGTTCCAGCGACACGCGCCGCGTAGTCTGGCTCTTTCCCGACCCCGTCCGCACCGCGCATACCGACACGACCGGTTTCTTCGACTTGAATTGCGTCGCTCGGATCCCCATCAATCGGAAATCTGCTCCGGCTGCCATCACCAGCGATGCCTTGTGCATCACATATTCATGCGGCACATCGCTGTATGAAAATACCACCTGGTCCACCGTATACTTTTCAATCAGGTTCACCAACTCCTCTTCTGGATAGATCGGAATTCCCTGCGGGTATAGTGACCCGGACAATTCTTTCGGATATTTACGTCCCTCGATATTGGGGATTTGTGCAGCGGTGAATGCCACTACTTCATAATCTGCGTTATCGCGGAAGAAAGAATTGAAATTATGGAAATCTCTTCCTGCCGCCCCCATAATGATCGTTCGTACTTTTGCCATTTATTTTCTCCTTTTTGTTTACATGACTTCCGGGACTTCAACCCCTAATAATCCAAGCGCGTTAACCATCACCTGCTTCGACGCAGCGTTAAGCCGCAGACGGAAGTCCCGGACAGCAGGTTCCGCGTTTAACACGTGGCATTTATTATAAAAGTTGCTGAAAGCCTGCGCTACATCATAAGCATAGTTTGCGATCAGCAGCGGCCGCATTTCCTTTGCCGCGCGCTGCACCTCTTGCGGAAATCGCGCTAACAGATCAATCAGCTCCACTTCATCGTTCGATAATTTATATCTAATTTCCGCGCTTTCGGGTATGGAAAATTGTACCTTTCTGAGTATGCTATTTGCCCTGACTGCCGCGTATTGGATATAAGGTGCTGCCTGCCCGTTGACATTCATAGCTGACTCCCAATCAAAGGTGATAATCTTCGTATTATCACGGGAAAGCAGCGAATACTTGATCGCGCCAATAGCGACTTTAAAAGCAATGTCTTCTTTGACTGTGTCGCTCAGTTCCGGGTTTTTTTCTTCCACGATCGCATAGGCCCGTTTCTGTGCTTCAGAGATCAAGTCTTCCAACAGGACAACCGTTCCCTCGCGTGAGGCAATGGTTACATTTCCCGGGAGGTTGACAAGCTCATATGCCAGATGGTAGCAATTTTCCGCCCATTCGTAACCCATTAATTCCAGGATCTTGAATATCTGTTTGAGATACAGCGATTGGCGTACATCAATCACATAGATTGAGCGAGAGATATCAAACTCCTCGAATTTCATCACAGCCAGCGGCAAATCCTTGGTTGGGTAAAGTGAGGTGCCGTCTGAACGCAGGATCACCACCACCCGATATTTCTCTTTAGTCCCCAGCGTCTCATCAAGGTCGATAATCACCGCACCATCCGGCCGTTCATCTTTCGCCAGCCCATCCGCGATCAGCTTTTCAACGATATCCTTGCCCGGTTCCTCCACATCACTTTCGAAATAGACTTTATCAAAATGGATACCGAGCAAAGAATACACTTCGTCAAACGCTTCCAGCGACCACTGACGTGTCTTTTTCCACAGCGCAACAATCTCGGGATCCTTCTCGTCCCAGCGTTTGAACAAAGCACGTACCTCTTGTTCATATGCATCGTTCCCATCAATGCGTTTTGCAGCTTCAGCATACAGAGCGCCCATCCAGCTTGTCTTCCCCTTAGCAGGCGGCTCCTCATCCTCGTGGAAACGGATGTAATTCCATAGCCACTTGATCACATGCAACCCGATATCACCCAGGTAATTCGCGCGGATCACATCCAGGCCAGAATATTCAAGGATGTCGCATACCGCCGAACCAAGCACCATGTTTCGTAGGTGGCCAACGTGAAATGCCTTATGCGTGTTCGGTTGAGAATATTCCACCATCACCCGTTCGCCAGTTGATTCGGTTGCGCCGAATGTATCGGTTTGTTCCAGCACCGCGTCAATAACCTTGCGTGCGTATTGGGCGTTGTCATAATAAATATTCAGATACCCATTGACCGCTTCCGCATGATCAATCTCTCCTGGTAATACCAGTTGTTCTGCAACCAGTTCGGCAATCTCAATTGCTTTTTGCTTGACATTGAAACCCTTTCCCTTCTCCGGTGTTGCAGCCGCATTTGCAAAAAATGAAGTCGCGATCCCCCACTGCCCGCTGAAAGGGATCCAGTTCCAACGGAAAGGGACAACGGGATATTGATTTTCTTTCAATATGATGACGATCTGTTCTTGGATTTTCGCTTGTTCTTTTTCAAACATGATTATTCCGATGGTTTCTTAAAAAACAATAACGGGTAGAGTGATCTCCCGTTATTTTAACCGAACTTATAGATAGCTTATTCTAAAGCGGCTAACTGTTTCATCAACCGGCTTTTGCGGCGAGCCGCGTTATTCTTGTGAATAATGCCTTTTGCGGCAGCGCGGTCCAGCTTTTTGACAGCTTCTTTAATTTCCTGAGCGGCCAATTCCTGGTTGCCTTCTTCCAAAGCTGCGCGAGCTTTGCGGACCTGTGTGCGTGCGGCTCCGCGGTATACACGGTTATGCAAACGGCGTTTTTTGTTCTGCCGATTTCTTTTAATTGCTGATTTAATATTTGCCAAAACTGCCTCCGAAACTAAAATGAGTAAGACGGTATATTTTACTAAACTGTGCAGGAATTGTCCAGAACATCCTAGCGTATACCAGAATTTCTCGACTGAGACCAAGCATTTATTTATCCTGCAGTGCCACCAACCCGGGTAACTGAACGCCTTCCAACATCTCCAGGGAAGCGCCGCCGCCTGTTGAAATATGATTGATCTGATCTGCAAGACCGGATTTGTTTATCGCTGAAGCGGAATCACCACCGCCAATAATACTGATTGCATCACTCTCCGCAATGGCTTCTGCGACAGCAAACGTTCCCGCAGCAAAATTTTCCATCTCGAAAACGCCCATCGGACCGTTCCAAACCACGGTGCCAGCATTCTGCACCACTTTCGTAAATTTTTTAATCGTATCAGGGCCAATATCAAGGATGCGCCATCCATCCGGCACCGGACCAACTGCCATCACCTTGCTGTCTGCATCGTTTGCAAAATCATTCGCGATCACAACGTCAACTGGCAGCCGCAGCTTGGAGCCGCCTTCTTCTACTAATTCTCGCGCGGTTTCCAGTACGTCGTCCTCTACTAGCGAGTCCGCGACGGGATAACCCTGCGCCTTAAAGAAGGTGTTCGCCATTCCGCCGCCGATCAGCACTGTATCTGCTTTTCCAAGCAGGTTCTTGATCACCCCAATCTTATCGCTTACCTTTGCACCGCCCAATATCGCCACAAAAGGCTTTTTTGGGGATTCAATTGCCTGATCCAGGTATTTGATCTCTTTTTCAAGAAGAAATCCAGCCACTGCTGGTAAATATTCTGCGACACCCACATTTGAAGCGTGAGAGCGGTGTGCGGTGCCAAACGCATCATTCACGAATATCTCACCAAAGGATGCGAGTTCCTTCGCCATTGCAGGATCATTCTTCTTCTCTCCGGTATGGAAACGGGTGTTCTCAAGAACCAGGATCTCCCCGGATTGAAGTGCATCTACCGCTTCCTTGGCTTTCGGACCGATGCAATCCTCAGCAAATGAGACTTTTGCATCTAACAACCCCGCAAGATATTCAGCGACGGGTTTGAGCGATAAAGATGATTTTACTTCTCCCTTGGGTCTTCCCAGGTGGGAACAGAGTATCATTGATGCGCTTTCATTCAGCAGATATTCAATCGTTGGGAGTGCCGCTTTAATACGGGTGTCATCGCTTATTTTTCCATCTTGAATTGGTACATTGAAATCTACCCGTACCAGTACACGTTTTCCCTTAACATCCACATCTTTAATCGTTTTTTTATTGAACATGATTTAACCTCCTTAATCAATAAAGACGTAATCGGAATGCTATCGATTACGTCTTCAATTTTTCATAAGTTAATCTACAGGGATTTTGCTAATTTTGCTGCGAGATCTGCAGTGCGTGAGGAGTAACCCCATTCGTTATCATACCAGGTTACAACCTTGAGCAAATTTCCACCCATCACCATGTTCGATTCGAGATCCACGATCGAGGAGCGTGAATCGCCTTTGAAGTCCATGGAAACAAGTGGCTGGTCAAATTCGCCTGTGCTCACGCCGAGGATACCCTTCAGGGAACCCTTGGATGCGTCTACAAATGCTGCGTTGACTTCTTCAACCGTCACTTCTTTTTCCGTGTTGACAACCAGGTCAACAATCGAAACAGTGGGAGTTGGAACGCGCAATGCGTAGCCATCAAACTTTCCCTTGAGTTCAGGGATTACCAGCGCAACAGCTTTTGCTGCTCCAGTTGTTGTGGGAATAATGTTTAATGCTGCAGCGCGTGCACGGCGCAACTTTTTGTGTCCCATATCCAGAATCCGCTGATCATTGGTGTAAGAGTGGATAGTTGTCATCACACCGCTTTTTATGCCAAACAGGTCATTTACCACTTTGGCTGCCGGTGCAAGGCAATTGGTGGTGCAGGATGCGTTGGAAATAACGTGGTGCTTATCAGGGTCATAAAGTTCATCATTTACGCCCAACACAACAGTGAGATCTTCATTCTTTGCGGGTGCGCTGATGATAACTTTCTTTGCGCCACCATCTTTGATATGAACATTTGCGCCAGGTTTTCCATCCCCGCCAATCGCATCACGGAACACACCGGTTGATTCGATCACAATCTCAACACCCAGGTCTTTCCAGGGTAAATCGGATGGGTTGCGTTCGGAAAATACTTTCACTTCTTCGCCGTCAACGACCAGGTTGCCGCCCTTGACTTCCACCGTGCCATCATACATTCCATAATTTGAATCGTATTTAAATAAATGCGCATTAGTTTTTACATCAAACAAGTCATTGATAGCAACAATTTCCAATTCTTCCGCGTAACGTTCCTTTATTGCTTTAAAGACCTGGCGTCCAATTCTGCCAAATCCATTTATACCTACTTTTACTGCCATTTTTTACCTCCGTGTATTTTTTTGAATTTTACCATGCACGCATATTTTATGAAGAACTAGAACAATTTATCTTTCTCTGTCGGGAGTTAAGGGGCCTGTTTTCTCCTGGTACAGGTCAGTGATCACTTCCGCTAACTTGTTGGAATCATGCCGCCATGGGTCTTCCTTATCCGCTATCGACGCGAAATAAACAGAATACTGTTCTGCTAAGATAGCATCCGGCTTTACTATTTCTACACCATTTATTGTCTGTTGCTCGGTGTCCTGATGGCAGATGATCACATCAAAATGCAGGTTAGGAATACACCGCTCGACAGCTTTGATATGATCGCTCCATGTGTATCCCTGCGTTTCTCCTTCCTGGTTAGCAACGTTGCAGATAAAAAATTTCAATGCTTTGCTGGCACGGACTGCATCCGCGAGACCAGGAACAAGCAGGTTGGGTATTACACTTGTGTAAAGGCTGCCAGGCCCGATCACGATCAAATCCGCATTTAATACCGCCTGGACTGAAGGCGGATACGGTAATGGGTTTCCAGGTTCCAACCATATCCGTTCAATTAATCCTTTAGTTTTTGGAATCATGCTTTCTCCCACCACCTTTACTTCTCGGTCTTCTTCAGGCAGGGATATTTCTGCCACCAATTTCACGTCATGTAAAGTAGCTGGCAATACGCGCCCTTTGATAGCAAGAACCCGCCCGGACTCAGCCACAGCTTCTTCAAAACTTCCAGTGATATCTGTTAATGCACTGATAAAAAGATTTCCCAGCGAATGACCATTTACGCCAGCACGTTTTCCGAAACGGTATTGGAATACATGCGAAAGCATTTCTTCATCGTCAGCAAGAGCAGCCAGACAATCGCGTATATCTCCAGGCGGAAGGATACCAAGGTTTTTTCGCAGTTCCCCGGATGATCCCCCATCGTCAGCTACAGTGACAATGGCGGCCAGGTTATGCGATCGCTGTTTTAATCCGCGCAGCAGATAGGAGAGGCCAGTTCCGCCGCCCAATGCAACAATATGCGGACCTTTCTCTTTGCGACGGTAGCTGGAAATTGTATCCAGCAGTGGCTGACCGGGTTTAATGAAAGGTTTTATCACAGTTTTGTTCAATTCGTAAACACCAAATACAAGCACCGTGCTTCCAACCCCGCCATAAATAAGCGCTCTGAGCCAGCGTGGCAGCGACGAGAGTGAGATCGTCATCAAAACATCCCGCAACCATCCTATCGATGTATCTCGGTATATATCCAATGCGAAAAAAGTCAAGCCCAGACCCATGAAAGTGGTTCCAACCAATATCATTAACAACCATCGTTTGATACCGATTCCCGGGCTCAGCAATCGGCCAATAGAAGAAAAAAACGTCAGAAGACGCGTTTTGAAATCTCTCTTATATTTCTGCATGCAAAAAAATGATAGCAGTCTTTAATCACCGCGTCAACTGGCGAGATAGACACTATAATAACTGTATGAAAAATCTAATTGGTATTGACATCGGTGGAACAAACATACGGTGTGCACTTTTTACAACCGCAGATAGCGAAATCATCAAAGTTGAAAAAATCTCAACTCGTAATCAAAAAGATCCGAGCGAAAAACCCGTGGATCGCTTGATCAAGTGCATAAAACGCATCTGGCCGGACAAAAACGAAGTGCTCGGGATCTGCGCAGCAGCTCCCGGTTCAATTGATTACGTCCACGGTAAGGTGCTTCTGGCACCGAATATACCTGGTTGGCAAGAATTCCCGTTGCGAGAGATTTTACGAAGACACTTTAATACCACTATCTTAATAGAAAATGATGCCAATATGGCAGGGTATGGAGAGTACAAACTCGGTGCAGGAAAAGGCCACAGAAACATGCTTTACTACACCATCAGTACAGGTTTAGGTGGTGGAATCATTGTGGATGGAAAACTTCTGCAGGGTGAGATCGGAATTGCAACGGAGGTTGGCCATATTGTGCTGCATGATAATGGCGCTATGTGTGGATGCGGAAAGAGGGGACACTGGGAAGCATATTCATCAGGAACAGGAATCAAAAATTACGTAAAATCTGAGATTGCAAAACATCCATCTATCCGAAAAGATTTTAGGTGCATTAATCCCAGTTCTGCGGAGATAGCAAAAGCCGCGAAGGCTGGAAATACGCTGGCAAAATCGGCTTTTGACCGTGCTGGTTATTATTTAGGAATTGGTGTGTCAAACTACCTCCATATTTTTAATCCGTCCTGCGTTGTTTTCGGTGGTGGTGTTACACAAAGTGGCGATCTCATATTTGAACCATTTAGAAAATCCCTGAAAGAGCATGTTCTAAATAAACGATACATTCAAGATTTGAAAATTACTACAGCACAATTAGGTGACAATGCAGGCCTGATCGGATGTGCGGAATTTTTACGCGATCAGCTGGCATCAGGATAATTAGATATTAACAATTTACATATTTTTATTTGATATAACATACACATGCTTCCAGATCTAAGAGTAAGACAGCGGGATTACCTATTAGAAATTTCACGGGCTCTAACCCAGGAGCTTGATATTGATGCCTTACTCGAGCGTACACTCAAGATCTCAATCGAGATGCTATCCGGGCAGGCGGGTTTGATCCTGCTTCGTCATAATCGGGTTGGATGGCAGCTACAGGTTAGCGAGGGTATATCACCAGAGTTTATTAAGGAACTCAGACCCCTCCTGAAAGAGATTCCAAACAGTGAGGACCCCGAACAATTCGAGATCCCAGAAGTCAATCGCATCCTAAGCAAGTTCACATTCGCCTCAACGCTGGGATTATTAAGTGGTGTTGGTTTGCCCATGGTAACCCAGCAGCGTGTTGTGGGATTGATATTTATCTTCCGTGGTCATCCGGGTATGTTTTCATCGAACGATCGGAATATTCTCAGTAGCTTTGCAAACCAGGCTGCCATTGCTGTAACCAATGCGCAGTTATATACTGCAATTAGAACAAACAAACAACGTTTGGATGCGATCCTCGATAGTGCAGCCGATGGCATTCTCCTACTCAGTCCAAATTTGAAGATTGTCCGCTGTAACTCGGCTTTTTCTCGTATGATTAGCAAATCAGCAGAACATATTCATGGAAAATTACACAAAGATATCGTTCAATTTGAAGAACTTACCCATGAAACTAAACTTGAGGATGCTGTAGCTGGTGGTTGGCCGTTAACCCCTCACGCTCAGCTTTATGTTGAAGGTGATCTTAAGCGCAAGGGAAGCCCGTCCCTTCCGGTAGGAATTACTTACGCCCCCTTATTGTCAGATGAAGGCAAACTTTTAAATATCATTGCCACTATCCGGGATATCACGCGTTTTCGAAAAGCGGAAGAACTAAAAAGCACCTTTATCTCGGTCATCAGCCACGAATTAAAAACTCCTGTCGCCCTCATCAAAGGTTATGTCTGCACTTTATTGCGAGAGGACGCTGATTGGGATAGCGATTTCTTCAATGAAAGTCTTACAATTATTGAGGAAGAAGCAGATCGTCTTAGCCTTTTGATCGAGAACCTCCTGGATGCCACCCGCTTACAGGCTGGTGGTGTATCCTTGAAGAAAACTGAGATCTACCTGCCAGCCATGGCTAAGCGGCTCGCAAAAAGATTCCAAACCCAGACAAAAGATCACAAAATCACCGTTCATTTTCCCGATAATTTTCCCATTTGCATTGCAGATGAAACTCGCATTGAGCAGGTCATTATAAATTTGATATCCAATGCAATAAAGTATGCAGACAAAGGAAAAATAAACATCCATGGCGAAAACCGCAAAGGCCTCGTTATAATATGTGTCAGCGACGAAGGACAGGGTATCGCCCCACAGGACATCCCTCATATCTTTGATCGCTTTTATCGGGCTGAAGATGCCCAGAGAAACAAGAAAGGTGCTGGGTTGGGATTATACTTGGCAAAATCCATCATTGAAGCCCATAAAGGGCGTATATGGGTAGATACAGAGCATGGAAGCGGTGCAAGAATTTGTTTCTCACTTCCAGCAGAATAATTAACTAGAAAAGAGAGAATTAATGGCAAAAACACAAACAGCATGCCCGCAATGTCGGCAACCAGTACTCGTTGAAGTTCAAAAAGTCTTTGACATGGCGAAAGACCCGCTGGCGAAACAGAAGTTATTATCAAATCAAGCAAACTTTATCCAATGTCCGTCATGTGGATACCAGGGAACCCTGGGTATCCCGATTGTATATCACGATCCTGATAAAGAATTATTATTAACATTCTTCCCTCCAGATCTGAACACACCGGTCAATGAACAAGAAAAACAAACAGGACCACTAATCAAGCGTATAATGGATGATCTTCCGCAGGAGAAACGGAAAGCCTACCTCTTGCAACCCAAATCGATGCTGACTTACCAGACGCTTATTGAAAAAATTCTGGAGGCTGATGGCATCACTAAGGAAATGCTTGAAGAGCAGCAAAAGAGAGTGGGACTTTTACAAAAATTACTAAGCACATCAGCTGAAAATCGACTTAAGTTATTCGAGAAAGAGAAGGAATTGATCGATCTCAATTTCTTTTCCATTCTTTCACGCATCATTGAATCGGCAGCTACTGGTGGAGACGAAAAAACACAAAAACCATTGCTCGAATTACAACAGCAACTTTTTGAAAATACAGATGTAGGCAAGAGACTTTTCGCACAGGCGAAAGATACCGAAGAAGCGATAAAAGCCTTGCAGGAAGCAGGCAAGGATGGTCTAACGCGCGAGAAATTGCTGGATGTATTGATCAATGCAAAATCGGAAGCCCAGATCTCTACTATTGCCAGTCTTGCGCGCGCAGGGATGGACTATGAATTTTTCACGCTTTTGAGCAATAAGATTGAAAATACAAAAGATGAGAATCGGAAGAATTCTTTGACAAAATTGAGGGAAAACCTGCTAAAGATAACGCAGGAAATCGACAAACAAGCGCAAGCGCAATATGCAAAATCTAAAGAGTTGCTTGAAAAAATAATTTCGGCTGAGAATGTCGAGCAAGAATTGACAACACAACTACCTCAAGTTACCGAAATCTTTGTACAGGTTCTACAATCTGAACTCTCGGCTGCGCGAAAAGCCGGAGACTTGGATCGCATTCAGAAGCTGGAACGTATCATGATCGTTATTGAAAAGGCGTCCGCGCCACCAGAAGAGGTCAAGCTAATCGAGAAGCTGCTTTCTTATAATGATGAGAAAGAATTGATAGAATTGATCGAAAAAAATGAGGACGCGATTACACAGGAATTTCTAGATATGTTAAACAATATTCTCACACGTTTATCGCAACAGCCTGAACAAAAAGAAGTTGCTGACAGGCTATCAACTGTCCATAAGGCAGTATTAGGTTTCTCTATGAAGAAAAAGATAAAAGAAAGTTAACTTTTATATTGGATATTATTGAACTGAAATCCAACACCACGTATAGTTGAAACATAGGTGTGTGTTGGATCTTTTTTCTTTAACCGGTTCCGTAATCGTCGAACAAGAGCATCAAGCGCTTGTTCCGTGACACCAGCTGCTGCGTCCATTCCCCAGACCTCGTGAATAATCGTGTCTCGTGGAACTACCATGCCCTCTGAATCATATAAGACTGTTAGCAGTTTGTATTGTTGGACCGATAGCGGTGGTAAAAGCTCCTTATCCCCGATCCAAACTCTTCGTGCGGAATGGTCAATGAACAACTTCTGAGATGATTCTTCTTGTTGTGGTAACGCAATATCAAGCGGAATAGTAGCGTCTGAGCTGATGAACATAAATTCTTGAATCAATGCAATCTTGATTACATCACCATCATGAAGTTCTTCGGGTTTGTTAATTCTATCTCCATTTAAGAAAACCCCGTTTTTGCTATTTAGATCAATTAGTTCAACATGCCCATTCTTTTCCATGCAAAATTTTGCATGTTGGCGCGACACTTGGCGATCAGAGATTTGAATATCACAATTGTCATCTCGTCCTATTAGCAATTCGGATGCAAGGGTCCAGGATTTTCCTCCGAAAGGACCATCTTGAGCAAAAATCATAGGGTTTGTTTTGTTTTTACTGACCATGTAATGGTTTATTCCTCATAGAAGTATAATATAGGTAATATCTTGTTTAGGAAAGAAAATATTAAGTATGAGTACTCCTCTCAAAAAACACGATCTAATACGTAATAGGTACAAGATTAGGAATATTATCGGTCAGGGTGGTATGGGATGTATTTATCAGGCAGAGGATTCACGTCTCAAAGGACGATTGTGCGCGTTGAAAGAAGTTGAACATGATCGTACATTGAATGATCGCTTGCACCAAGAAGCGCGTGAGCAATTCAAACAGGAAGCAAACATTCTCGCCCGCCTGGACCATCCAAATATGCCAAAAGTTTCCGATTTCTTTTCTATCGGAAATAGAGATTATTTAATCATGGATTATATTCCCGGGGATGATCTCCGCATGATCATGCTGAAAGCAAAACACCAGGGTAAATTCCTGCGCGAGTCAGAAGTACGAAATTGGGCAAATCAATTGGCAGATGCCTTGATCTATTTGCATCATCAAAAACCCCCAATTGTTCACCGGGATATCAAACCCAGCAATCTGAAACTATCTGAATCCGGGTTGTTAAAATTAGTTGACTTTGGACTGGTGAAACTAATGGCGCCAGGTGAAATGACCATTACGATCATTCAGGGTCAGGGAACAGCATTATATACGCCATTAGAACAGTATGGGGGGGATGGATCCCACACAGATATTCGCAGTGATATTTATTCATTTGGAGCCACGTTGTATCATCTGCTTACAAATACAGCTCCAGCTGATGCGCGTGCAAGGTTCATTGACCCCAATGTGCTGATACCTCCGAAGCAGTTAAACAACTCAATCTCAACACAGCTGGAGCGGGCAATTCTTTGGGCGATGAATCTGCATCCCGATGAACGTCCACAGAGCGTGACGCAGTTGAGAGATTATTTCACGGGAAACTCAATTGTGATTGAAGTAAATCGCAATGTGGATGGGTCATTGAGAGGTTTTTTGCAGAAAACAGCCGGAAAGATTATTTCTTTGATAACAGTCGGGCTTATGATTCTCAGTCTTTTAGCTGTTATCCTTTCCTGATTTCACAATTTTAAGGCGTAAAAGCATCCATCCAAAGATGGCACCAATGAACACTCCCATTAATACAACCATCGCAAGTCGTACATAACCATTTTGACCTATACGGTCATTTGTGCCAGGTAGATACCAGACCATCCACACCGTGTTGAATAACCCCCCAATCAACCCGCTACCTGAGATCAGATAGTTATCAAAAACAGGGAAGTAATCTCGGATAATCGTAAACAAGAGTATTGCATAGATCCAGGTCGCAATGATCGCAAAAATCCAATCCAGTAATACTGAATTCAACTTAGATAATGCAGCATTGGTGGTTACCTCTTCAATCTCTCCATCTAATTCAGGACTTTCTGATATTGGATTTGGTGTTGGGATGATCTCGCTGACTATTGCTATCTCCGTAGTAATATCAAGAAGAAGAATCTCGCTATTCAATGCAGGGTTTGCAGAGACTTTGATCTCGTGCATGCTGGGCGATAACAATGCAAACGATGCTTTTGCAACGCCTCCTTTAGATTCTGCTTCAACCTGTTGAATAGTTGTTGCAGCTCCTTGTTCAGCCATACTGAAAGTAACAACTGTGCCATCAGGAACAGGGTTCCCATTGTGATCACTGATCACACCCGTCATCACTGGTAATATATCTCCCAATTTGAAGACCGGGGTTTCCGGAATTAGTGTGTTACCCGACTGTTCTTCTGATAACAGTTGTTCAGCCGCCTCCTCATCAACTGACAACGGAATGATCTGATCTGGGTCCGGACTTAGGTTTTCGATCAAATCATATCCGATACCGGAAATTGAAACTGGTGGGGCACTGGAGGGAATGATCTCTTGAAAAAGTATACGCGCGGCAACATCAATAAAAGCTGGCAGTTTACTATATAAACAATAATAGGCTGTAAATGTCGAAATTTCAGTAGCGTCGAAATAATAAGGAGCATCAAATGAAAAAACAATCACGTTTTTATCACGCAGCGCTACCCGGTTTTCGGCAATCAGCTTACTCAACGCGTCATCATTTTCATCATCCGGGTAAATTTCCCGATGTACGAAAACTACCCACCTGGCATCGGACAAGTTCTGTTGCAATCCTGGTAGATCGGTTGGTGTATCGAGATAATTCAAAAGGTCACGAAAAGTATATGAAACAATTCGAGTATCACTGATCTGCCCACTGCTATTAGGTCCATACAAATTAATAATGGACTGTTCAAGTCCATTTACTGGAAAAACGTCAATAGCATTACAATTTTCACAGGGGATAATTGTCTGCTCTTGTGTAAATATGACGATTTGTTCATTTATTTGTGGAGGTTCTGTAATCAATTCTGATAATTGGTTTTGTGTAGGATTGATGAGAGTAGCGCCTTTTTGTGCAATTTCAAATTGAAGATCATTGACTTCAATTGATGAGAGAAATGCTGACCCATCTGGCAAAACACGATCAATCGTAAATTCATCATAAAGCGAGTATTTTAGTGTCAAAATCCTGACTACTGCTTCTTCCACTTCCTGAGCAAAAACAGGGTCTTCGTCATATTTTTCTTGAAAAAACATGATGATATCACGGTATGTTTGGAAACGATTTTCATCGCCGGTGGACAATAAATCATCCATATATATGACATCATTTCCCGCAAGAAATGCATTTTTTGCAATTTGCCGGGCATCAAGAAACCTATTTTCTGGATTAAAAAACCTTGAAACAGCCTGGCTCCCCAGGTCATCGCTGATCAGAATTCCACCATTTGCACGCCATTCTTGTAGCGGTGGTATATTCATGAGTAAATCTATAGCGTTTTGATCAAAACTGATCGGTTTTGTTGTAGCACGGATGTTTCCCTGAAATCCTTGATAACGGATGTGACTGGTAACCAATCCATCCGTAATTGAAGCAGGGATCACACTTTCTGTTTCAGTAATCTTGAAAAAAGGGGCAAGCTCTATAAGCTTTAGTTGTTCCAGCGATTTTCTAACAGTTGATACTTCTTCTTCGGGTAGTCGATCTGTTGAACCGCGCCCAGGAAAGTTCTTTGAAATTACAGCTAATCGGCCACTGCTTCCGCGGTGCAATCCGGATATAAATTGCCCGCCTAATTCCCCCACCCAAAAGGGGTCCCCGCCAAATGTACGGACACCCAGGCTGCTATCAAATTGTGAAAATGTACTATCAAGCACATCCATGGATGGTCCAAACAGCAGATTAAATCCAGCTGATTCCAACTCACTGCCCAGTGATTCACCAGCCCGTATTGCTAAATCTTTATCCCATGTTGCCCCAATTGCCATCGGTGACGGGTTAGATGATAATCCACTGAACACCTGATCATATGGATATGATCCGCCTAATTGGGAAACACCAATAAATAATGGGATGAATTGATCTTCTGGTTGAGAAGTAAACGGTTCTTCTATTTCAGAGCTCTCAAATGCCTGCAATTGAAGGTTTCTAATGAAATCACGTAGTGTAAAACCGGAATTCTCTGGAGGTATATTGCCATTCTCCTGTTTGAAAACCAGACCACCTATCTTAAAATCATTGATAAGTTCAAACAATACAGATTCCTCGGCAATTTCGCTGCCGTCAAATGTGACAAGAAATAATTGGCCAACCTTTTCAACTACAGATAAATTCTCAATTAAACGCAAAGCTTGCTGGCGGGCAAAAGGGTCCTGAATCTCTTCCTGACCAAAAGCAGTGACAGTCGGTAATAAAAGCCCTATTAAAAATAAAATAAAGATCAGGTAAACTGACCGCTTCTTCTCCATATTTCAATCATAATACATATTAGAGCGTTTAATTTCAAACATAGTAATTGCGTTATTTATTCGCGCCGGATCATCTGTAATAATGCCATCCACTCCGCGTTCAATCAGCTCTATACATGTTTCGGTTTTATTTACCGTCCAGGCATTGATCTTTCGATCAAATGTATGCTGGTTGGATACAAATCGATTTGTACATAGTAAAGAATGAGGATGGATGAGATCAGGAGATATAAAAGAAAGTATTCTGGAAGCAAGAGCCTTTCCAAGCCAATCAGGTGCGACTAACAAAGCGATTCTTGCGTCTGGAATCATCTTTCGAATTCGCAATAGATTAAATGGTACAAAAGAGGAAAATATCACTTTACTGACAATTGCCGCCTTTTCCACCATATCACACACTATTACCGGAAGATCGTCGAATGGATCATGTAAATTTTTTAATTCAATATTTATTTCTGTTTGACCACCAAACTCATCCAGCACAGTTTCAAGTAATGGTATTTTTGTGTTCCTGAAAGATTCAGAAAACCAGCTGCCCGCATCTAACCTTTTTAAATCCTTATACTTCATCTGATCAACAAATCCGGTTCCATCTGTAGTGCGACCCAGAGCGCGGTCATGGATTACAACAGGCACACCATCTGCTGTTAGCATCGTATCAAGCTCAAATCCATCAGCTCCCTGTTCAACAGCTTTTTGAAAAGACGGCAGTGTGTTTTCTGGTGCGTATTTTCTTGCGCCACGGTGTCCATATAAAAAGATTTTTCCTAATTTGGATTGCATCGACGATTTCCCATCCTTATAAGTATTATAACATTTTGAAGAGCACTGTCATTTATAATTCCATTATGCGTGTTAGTGTTGTAGTACCTGTATTTAATGAAGAAAAAACGTTAGAAACGATTCACAAACGCATTCTTGCCATCCAAGCGGTGGATGAGATTATTTATTGCAATGACGGATCAAGTGACAACAGCGCTCGAATTCTAAAAAAATTAGCCGAACCGGAAAGTGTAAAGGCTTTGCATTCATCAGCAAATAAAGGTAAAGGAAATGCAATTAGAAAAGGGGTCCAACAAGCAACAGGAAATATAATTCTTTTGCAGGATGCTGATTTGGAATATGATCCCAATGAATATCCACGTTTGCTGGCGCCTTTCGCTGATAAATCAGTACAGATAGTGTATGGGGCACGCTTCAAGATTAAGAAATGGAAAGCATTTTATCTTCCACATTATTTAGCCAATCGATTGTTGACATTACTAACAAACATCATTTATGGCAGTAAACTGAACGATATGGAAACTGGGTATAAGGTATTTAGAAAAGAGGTTTTTGAAAACCTACAAATCGTCTCTGATGGTTTTGAATTTGAACCGGAATTTACTGCCAAAGCATTG
>Ga0180434_10003616_pt1 | contig 19575 bp, 18 predicted proteins | sample SS_ome_7_FD_132453 | JGI IMG/M metagenome (GOLD analysis project Ga0180434, IMG submission 132453) | Hypersaline lake sediment archaeal communities from the Salton Sea, California, USA - SS_1_D_2 metaG | ecosystem: Environmental > Aquatic > Non-marine Saline and Alkaline > Hypersaline >...
ATCACGGCCATGGCGCCTCATGATCGGGCCTGCATGGGAATCAGCCTGGTGCCCGAGGGCCGCCGGGTTTTCGGGGACCTCACGGTGAGAGAAAACCTTCTCATGGGCGCCTATGTGCAAAAGGACCAGAAAGCGCTGGATGCAGCCATGGACGAGGCGTTCCGGCTTTTTCCCGTTCTCAGGGAGCGCCGCCGACAGGTCGGGAAAACCCTGAGCGGGGGGGAGCAGCAGATGCTCGCCATAGCCCGGGCCTTGATGTCAAAACCGAAAATGATCCTGATGGATGAAGTTTCCCTGGGATTGATGCCGCTCTATGTGGAGGAAACCTTCAAGGTGATCCGCAAGCTTCATCAGCAGGGCGTCACCATCCTGCTCGTTGAACAGAACGCCCGCAAGGCGTTGCAGGCTGCAGACCGGGGCTATGTACTGGAGACGGGCGAAATCGTCATGCACGATACGAGCAAGAATCTGGCTGCAGACCCCATGATCCGCAAAGCCTACTTGGGTGCTTGACGGTGCGGCACCATGGATGCCTCCATGATACCGGGACCGCCTCCGGTTACCACCACGAAATTAAATTTCTCCGACGCCTTGTTGCCTTGAGAAATCAGCGAGGCCGGCGCACGGGAGGGAGTTCGTCCCTGAGCAGGAAATCATGATCTCTGTAGGCCGATCGATATGCAGACGAAAGGGTCTGTGATATCTGCGTTGAATTCGCGCGGCTCGGTCATCTTTCGTAGCGCCGTGAAGTCGACCAGAGCCTGGCCGATCCTGCCTGAAGCAGGAATGGAAAAAGCGGGTTGAAACTTGTCAGGCATGCGACGGATAACGTGTACAAGGGCATTCCCTTTGAACACGCGGGGTCGGTATCAGTTGCTCGGGATGATTTTCCAGGAGTGAGAGCCGGCCCAGTCTGATTCGACGGTTATAATGTCTCCTGGGGAAAGCCCGGCGATTCCTTCCGGCGTCCCGGTGTAGATGAGGTCTCCGGGCAGAAGTTCCCAGATCCCGCTTAGGTATGAGACGATCCGGGCTGGGGAAAAAATCATGTTACGTGTGGAGCCCTGCTGCCGTACTTCGCCGTTTACTTTGCAGATGAAGTCTAAATCATTTATGTCGTCTATTTTTTCCATTTCCACGATCGGACCGAGCGGTGCACTCTGCTCGAAAGCCTTGGCTTTTTCCCATGGAAGCCCACGCTCCTTGAGAAACCCTTGTACGTCGCGAAGCGTAAGATCCAGCCCTAGACCCACTCCGTCGATGAAAGCATCGGCTTCTTCGGTGCTTACATTCCGGAATTTCCGTCCGATCCGCAGAACCACTTCCACCTCATGATGGAGTTCTTTCCCGTGGGCCGGAAACCGGACGGTTCCTCCCGGCGGCACCCGGCAGTGAATCGGTTTCATAAACACCACCGGCTCCTCGGGGACCGGGTTTCCCAGTTCTCTGGCATGCTCGGCATAGTTACGCCCTATACAGAATATGCGGGCTCCCTCAGGGGTTAGGTTTTCCATCGTCATTCACCTCTTTGGAGAATAGTAACCCTTGGCATTATGATAGGGATTGTTGATGCGCCGGTACCTGCGAAATTCTCATGACACTAAACCCCTATAGGCCATGGAGTTCGGAGAAGTTAGCGTGTATCTGTTTCTGCCGGTTCGATGCCGGCGTGACGGACTGCGGCGCACGCCAGCATTGACAATGACTCGAAGTAGGGTACGGGCAAATCGCTCTGCGTCAGCGCCAGAGGAATTTCGGTGCAACCGGCAATGATTCCTTGGGCACCGCGCGAGATCAGGTGTTTTGCAGCGCCAACCAAATCGGCCTTGATCTTATTCCGACTGCGGGCGGCCTGGGTATTCTTGATGCCGTAGATGCAGTCCATGACCGTTTTCTGCACACCGTCGTCCGGAACGAGTGTTTGGATATCGGCTTCGGACAGCCGCTTCTGGAAATGACCACCGTGAACGGTCCCGGTCGTTCCCAAGAGACCGAGGATGTGTAGTTCTGCATCATGGCGGGAGACGGCTTCGGCGACAATATCGAACATGGACAAAATTTGAACATCGACCTGTGCTCTTATTTCATTCAGGAAGAAATGCGCCGATACGCAAGGGATAATGATAAAATCGGCGCCCGCCCCGATCAGTGCTCGACAGCCTTTCACCAGTGCCGGTACCGGGGATTCACCGTTATCGACAATGGCCGCAGTTCGATCCGGCACCTTTGGATTGGAATCGATTACCACCCGAAGATGATCCTGATCCTTTGCGGCCGGCGTGTTCCGAATGATTTTGTGAAAACAGTCCAGGGTCGCTTCCGGACCCATGCCGCCTAAAATGCCGATAGTTTTTTCTCCCATGGTCTGCTCTTTAATTACGGCACACTTCCGATGGCGCCGGGATGCTTTTTTGAAAACGATAGGCCGGCCGATGATCCGGCTCAGAAACTCCTTGGTGCGATCCCTTTTAGGATTTTTAAAGAACTCCTCATAAGTGCCCCGCTCAACGATCAGTCCAGAATGTCTGCCATATAAGCATACAGAGCCGGTGAACCACCGGTGTGGACAAATAGGACCTTTTCCTCCGGACTAAAATGGCCGCGGCGCACCAGATCGATGAGACCGGCCATGGCTTTGCCCGTGTAAACCGGATCCATCAAGATGCACTCCAGCCGCGCCAGTAGGCGAACCGCTTCAGCCATTTCAGCAGTCGGCAAAGAATAACCGGGACCGACATATTGGTCGAAGCAGACCACGGCCTCCCGGTCAATTTTGGCTTTGACGCCGAGATGTGCGGCGGTTCGATTCGCCAGATCGAACACGATGTCTTCCTGCTCGGCCTTTTTGCGACTGACATTGATGCCGATGACCGGAATGCCGCTGTTGGTGGCCTGAAAACCGGTCACCAATCCGGCGTGGGTTCCTGCACTTCCGCTGGCACACACCACATGATCAAAGGCCAGGCCCATTTCAAACGCCTGTGCTATGATTTCTTGCGCACACGCCACATAGCCGGTGGCCCCGAGGGGATTGGAGCCACCGCCGGGTATAATATAGCCCTTGCGTCCCTCGGCGGCAAGCATGTCCGCCGCTTTCTGCATTTCGGCCGGCATGTCGGAACCGCCGGGGACGACATACAGCTTTTCTACGTCCATGAGTCGAAAGAGGAAATTGTTGCCGCTGGCTTCAGGATCGTAACTGCCCGCTACGCGTTCTTCGAGCACGAGGCGGCACTTAAGCCCTTCTTTTACCGCTGCGGCCAGAGTCAGGCGGCAATGATTGGACTGCACGGCCCCGCAGGTAATGAGCGTGTCCGCCCCCTGGGCAAGGGCATCGGCAACCAGGAATTCCAACTTGCGGGTTTTGTTGCCGCCGCCCGCCAATCCAAGCATGTCGTCCCGTTTCATAAAAAGTGTCGGGCCGCCCAGTTCGAGCGAAAGGCGCGAAAGCTCCTCGATCGGCGTCGGCCCCAAGGTGTAGCGTCGCCGTGGAAATCGAGCTAAATTCATGTTGTCTTCCTTTCTTCAACAATCCGTTACGATTGGCATGATCACATTTGCGAGGCAGGCAGTGCGGATACCCCAGACACTCCGAATTTTCTTCCCTGGTGGGGGATAGGTAAAATTCAAGGTTGTGATTATTGGATAGCAAGAACTCGTTTTTAAATACCAATCTATGGGTAAATTTCGGATGGTGTCAAGGAAAAACAGAGGGCCGCGTGCGGGATGTGTTCTTGTTATTGCATGTAAATATACACCATCAAAAATCCCATTGAGACATATGCCTCATTATTTTTTCAAAACCACCCATGGGGATTAACGCGGCGGTGTGTCCGGATTTGGCCCGCATGCCTGCAATTTTCAATACACTCCATTTTTTCAAGCTTCCAACGTATCTCAACCAATATCCGTGAACAATCCCGGAACTGCAATCCATCCTGCCCCCACTTTTATTGTGGTTTCTTTTTCCTTGACCCACGACCCGGTCTTCTTTATTGGCAACGCCGAAGAAGGCAAAGTCTTATCGCCTTATTCCCATCACCTCTTATCACCGAGGCTCTGACCGACGCCGGTTTCTCCGACACCGAAGACCTGCTGCCGTTGCCCGCTTGGGACGCATGAAAATCCGAAAATAAAAGCCTCCGGCCGGAATATCGCCAGACAGCATGCCCTCACTACGATTCCGCACTGAGGTACCGTCTTGATTCAAGCTAAGATCAAGGTGATGGTTTTTTAATTATACTACCGCCCCGATATGCCACGGTACAAACTCATTATCACCAAATCCATGCCCTTCGCTTTTCGTCTTATGGCCGGAAGCGGTATCTAGAATCCTTTGAAAAATCTCCTGCCCCATCGCTTCTAAGCTTTTTTCCCCATCGGCGATAAGGCCGCAGTTGATATCCATATCCCCGTAAAGCCTTTGAAACATCTCGGTATTGGAAGCCAGCTTTATCACAGGCGTGGGTTTGCAGCCCAAAACCGTACCACACCCTGTGGTAAAACAAATTATGTTGGCGCCGCCCGCAATCATTCCGGTAATCGAGGCAAGGTCATACCCCGGCGTATCCATAAACACCAAACCTTTTTCCCGGACCGTTTCCGCATACCGGTATACCGCCATTAAGCGGGTGCCGCCCCCTTTGGCCACAGCTCCCAGGGACTTCTCCAAAATTGTGGTCAAACCGCCGGCTTTGTTACCCGGCGTGGGATTGTTGTTAATCATGGCTCCATTTTTCGTGGTATAATCCTCCCACCAATGAATTAAGTCGATCAGCTTATATGCAATCTCCGGACGATTCGCACGCCGGGTCAGCAGGTGCTCGGCTCCGTAAATTTCAGTTGTTTCACTCAATATGGCGGTCCCACCGTTGCGAACAACCCAATCGGCCGCCACACCCAAAGCCGGATTGGCGGTAATACCGGAATAGGCGTCCGAGCCGCCGCATTCCATTCCAAGAACCAAATGAGAAGCTGAAACCGGTTGCCGTTTCACCCCGTTCGCTTCGGGCAGCATTTCGTTAACGATATCAATAGCCCTTTGAATGGTGGCTTTGGTGCCCCCGGTTTCCTGGATCGTAAACGCGTGTATTCTGGAATTCTTCTCCAACCCTGTATTGGCGAACATCTCATGAAGTTGGTTGACTTCACAGCCGAGACCGACGAACAGCACACCCCAAAAATTCGCGTGCCGGCCATAACCGGATAAGCAACGCTGCAAAATTTCAAACCCTTCACCGTAACCGGGTCCACCGCATCCTAGGGTGTGCGTGAGTCCGACAACACCGTCCACGTTGGGATAGGCAGCAAGAATTTTATCGGTAAAGGTGTCGGCAATGTACCGACACACGGAAGCGGAGCAGGCAACGCTGGGCAGGACACCAATGTAATTGCGGGTAGCAACCTGTCCGTCATCGCGCAAGATTCCATCGAAAGTGGCCTGTTCCGCCACCGGAATAAAATCCGTAGGGTTTGCCTTCGAGCCGACCGCATACTCCCGGTTGAACTCCGACATGTCCACATTGTGGGTGTGAACATGTTCGCCGGGTTGAATATCTCGTGATGCGACGCCAATGATTTGGCCGTATTTACGAATGAAGGCCCCTTTCGGTATCGCTTCTATTGCCAGCTTATGACCGGGCGGAACAGGGTCTTGGGCGATCGTTTTTTCCGATAGAATATTAGCGCCCGCTTTAAGATGATCCAAAGCCACGACAACATTGTCTTCGGGATTAAGCCGTATCGTTGAGGGTCTTTCTTTTTCCATCCGCTGGCTCCGGACTTTAGAGCAGGGGACGCTCTGTATATATTCATCTTCAGCAGATCAATGAATGCATACGGGTTTTCAGAAGCAATCTGCCGCTCTCTTTCGGTAACTACGCGTGCGGTTGGCGTTGTCCGTAAATCTGTTGCGGCCTTCAATTCCCCTTGCCGTCAACTGATGCAAGGCACCCGGTGCGTCCATCCGGGCTTTTCTCGCCATGGAAAGTCAATACCCCATTGGGGCATACCTGTAAATAAAAATATGGGAAAGGCGTCCTCATGTCGGCACATCCAAAACGTGCTGCACCCTGTTGCTGAGGAGCTTTGAGAAATCGCTGCGGAAAGCAACCCATTTTCGAAATGGAAATTGGATAAACAGTGTCCATTCGGGAATCAAGGGGTTTGTGGCAGCGACAAAGGAAAAACTTGGGTTCAAGGCGAAAAAATGCTAAGTGGTTGGGGAATCTTCGGGAATAGAAATTAGCCTCCAAGACATCAAAATCAGTATTTTGCGAAGATACGGATTGGGCATACACAAGAGGGGAGGGCTGACCGGATGGAGCCGCGGTAAGATTTCATTACGATTTGGATGTAGGAAAATTCTCCCATCGCACTGGAAAGCGGCCGGACAAAGCATCGGCATTTTTACTGCCGTATATGTGCAAATGGTTTTCATCATTTCAAAGCCTAACAGTTACCACTGTCCTTTCCCTCAGTTTTGCGTGCGGTCAAAAGGATAGAATATGGCGGAATACGGTGAGTGGAATCGAAAAGGGGCAACGCTCAGTGATGTAACCGCGAAGAAAGAATATGGAGTAGACCGCGACTTCATTGTTATGGGCATACGCGCCGGCAAACTTGAATATCGAGAAGGTTCCATTTGGGGCAATCCATATCTCAGGCTTTTGAGAAGTCAGCTTGAGCGGTACATCATTGAAGAATTGGGCAGCAATCATTTGTCGGTCGTTAAAGGACAGACAGAGCTTCGGAAGGTCAAGAACGAAATCCGCACGCTAAAAAAGAGACTAAACGAACTTCAGGCCAAAAAAACTGAACTCGAGAAACAGATAAGGAAAGAGGGATCAAACGCCTTTCGGTAGACTGCTGCGGCCGTTCCGATTTTAGAAGGTACGGTTTAATGAGGAGAAACGCATGCCCTATAAATTCAAGAACCTGATCTTTGAAGGCGGGGGCGTCAAGGGAATTGCATATGTGGGAGCACTGGAGGTCTTAAAGCAGAAAAAGGTCATGCAAAAAATCAAGCGTGTCGGCGGAACGTCGGCAGGTGCGATCAATGCATTACTCGTCGGCCTCGGTTATTCAGTCGATGAAATGAAGGAAATCCTTTGGAATCTCGATTTCACCAATTTCCTGGACGATTCATGGGGAATCATCCGAGACACCGAACGGCTCATACGCGATTTCGGTTGGTACAAAGGAGATTTCTTCAGGAACTGGATTGGGGAAATTGTTGAGGTAAAGACGGGAAATCATGACGCGACATTTGCAGAGGTTTTTTCTCAAAATAGGTTTAAGGAACTCTATTTTATCGGAACGAATTTGTCCACCCACTTTAGTGAAGTCTTCTCCCATGAACATACGCCGAGAATGTGCATCGCCGATGCCGTGAGAATCTCCATGTCCATACCCCTTTTCTTTACCGCAAAACGGAGCCTGCGAGGCGATGTATATGTTGACGGAGGGGTCCTTTCCAACTATCCGATTAAACTCTTCGACAGAAAAAAATACGTGAATAAACATGCTCGAACTACGGAGTATTACGACAACCAGAATGCGAAATTAGCGAAATCCGGGAAAAGAATCAGCAAATACGTCTATAATAAGGAAACGTTGGGCTTCCGCCTGGATTCGGAAAAGGAGATCGCCCTGTTTCGAGATCACGCAGAACCTGAACGCCGGAGGATTGGTGACTTCTTTTCATACGCATGGGCGCTCATCCAAACCGTCATGGAAGCACAGCAAAGCATCCATCTGCACAGTGATGATTGGCAACGGACCGTTTATATCGATACGCTCGGTGTGCAAACGACTCAGTTTGATCTGTCAAATGACATGAAGTGGAATCTGGTTGAATCCGGCCGAGAGGGCGCAAACCGTTATTTTGAATGGTACGATAACACTGCGACCGTGAATCATTGACGTGCGCGAATACCCATGATTTAAATGCGTTTCATTTGAGAACGCAACCCCAGACTTTACTTGTCCATTCAATACGGTAGGGGAACCTTACCCCTCATCCTGCTGATTGACCCGCAGGTATCTTTTCGTTTGCATTGCCGGAGGACATGAAGAACCATTTTTCATGAAAACATCTTGAAACGGGGAGATGTGATGGAAAACACGGGACCAAAAAACCGCTTTTTCGATAGCGTCCGAGAAACTGAGGACTGGGAAAAACGGAAAGCGGACTTAAACCTTACGTTTCTCACAATCTTCCGGCACGCCTGCATGCACTCGAAGGCATACCGGGAAATCATCCGATCCGCCGGCGTCGAACCTTCCCAAATCCAAAGCCTGGACGATCTGAACCGACTCCCCATTCTTCGGATAGACGACTTGGTTGCGCGTCAGAAGAAACATGCACCTTTCGGGGAATTCGAGGCGATGGGTTTCGAGAGTATCGGCCGCATCTACATTAATCCCGGTCTTATCTTTCAGCCTGGAGCGCGAGAGTATCGAGACACTTCGTGGGCGGAAGCCCTATGTGGTGCCGGCTTTGAGGCGCAGGATCGTATTCTCAACACCTTTAATTACCACCTTTGGCCGCTTGCTTTTATGCTGGATGAATCGGCGAAAATGCTCGGCGCGATCGTGATCCCCACGGGGGTGGGCAACACAATGATGCAGGTTAAGATCATGCAGATGCTCAAAATCAACGGATTCATGGGTACGCCCAGTTTTATCATGACGTTGGCGCAACGTGCAGAGGCCATGGGACTGGACGTGAGGAAGGATCTCTTTCTGAAAAAGGCCCTGGTAGGGGCGGAAATGCTCCCCGAATCCCTCCGCTCCCGCATTGAAAACAAGCTGGACATGACACTCCGGCAGGGATACGGGACTGTTTTCTCGGGGTGTATCGGGTATGAATGTCAGCACAAGACCGGCTTACACGTGCCCGATAACATGCTGGTCGAGGTAACTGACCCGCGAACCGGAAAACAGGTGGAGGAGGGTTCCACCGGGGAGGTGGTAGCAACCAATTTTAATTTTTTGTATCCCATGATCCGAATGGCTACCGGCGACCTTTCCATGTGGAGCCAAAAATCCTGCCCATGTGGGAGAACCGGACCCATGTTAAAAAAGATCCTGGGTAGAATCGATGAGGCGGCCAAGGTGAAGGGGACGTTTGTGCATCCTTGGCAGACAGATGACATTGTCTCCCTTTACCCGGAAGTCTATAAGTATCAAGTTGTCATTACACGGCAAGGTCACAATGACATCATGACGTTTCTCTTGGAGTTGAACGAGGATGTCTCCCGGCCCGAGATTCTCCGCGGTCGAATTGAACGGGATATCAAGAATATATTGACCATAAAGGGTAGAGTTCAATTTGTCCCGCGTGGCACAATTCCTGATTTTCACAAAAAGATCGAAGATAAAAGGCGCTGGGAATAATCCGCCCCGGAGGCTCGGGATACATCCATGGAGAAAACAAAAATCGGTGGCATCATGCAAAGCGATGGACGGGCACTGATAAAAATCGTTTCCGTGCCGGACCATGCAAGCGTCGCAGCCACCGTGTTGGGTGTTTTGGGCAAAAGCGGTATCAGCATTGAACTTCTGGTAGAGAGTTTCGACCTTGAGGAATGTGGGAATTTTTCCCTCATCATCGACCAAAAGGATTTGGATCATGCCCTGACAACACTTGAAGCGATTAAACCGACCATTGATGCCAAGGCGATCCTGTATATACCGGATGTGGCCGTTATTACGGTCTTCGGTCCTCACTTGCGTGAAAGACCGCGAATCCACTCCATGATGTTTTCCTCAATGGCCGCTGTGGGCATCGCTTCGTTGGCAATCAGCACCTCTATTTCCAGTGTCTCCTGTGTCGTCACCGCACAGCATCTCAACACCGCTGTCAAGGCCCTGACGGATGTCTTTGACGTGCCGTTCCAGGTCAAGGAGCGACCTAAAGATTACTAACCATACCCTCTCCCCGACCTACACACCGGTTGCTGAAAACAAGGGCCGGGAATTATTCTGATAAAGACATGCCGGCTTCTTGTGATTTTTTATGCTGAAAATGCGCAAAAAACGCTATTCATGCTATTTTTAGGTTGAAATATTCTGAGGATTCAATTAATCAGGGAATCTCAAATCACCCATTTCACCAATTCCAGGAAGGAGGAGAGAGTATGAACAAAGGGGACTTAATCAACGAGGTGGCTAAGGTCGTCAACACCAAAAAAGAGGCTCAGGCAGCAGTAGATTGCGTGTTTTCATCCATTACCAAGGCGCTTAAGAAAAAAGATACGGTTACACTGGTTGGCTTTGGCACCTTCAAGGTGGACAAGAGAAAGGCCCGAAAGGGCAGAAATCCACAAACGGGTGAAGAAATTAAGATCAAGGCGAAGCGGGTGCCTAAGTTTGTGGCAGGGAAGGCCCTGAAAGACGCCGTTTAGCGGGTAGCCAAAAGAGATCTATCAAGCCCTCACCGGGAGGCATTTCCCTTGTGGGGGCTTGCTTTATGCACGGAAAGGTCTGCCAAAATTGTTGATGAGACGTGACAGTCTATTTAAATCCTATGAGAAATGCGACTTGTGTCCACGCCGTTGCGGCGTAAACAGGCAAAGGAGCCGCGAGACGGCTCGATCCGGTTTTTGCGGAGAATCCGATCAACTCAGAGTTGGTTATGTGGGTCCCCATTTTGGAGAGGAACCTCCCATCTCCGGCGATATGGGCTCAGGAACGGTTTTTCTGGCCGGTTGCTCTCTCAGGTGCGCTTTCTGCCAGAATTATCAAATTTCACATCAGGGGCTTGGCAGCCCTGTCGCCTTGGAGGAGTTACTGCTTCGCTTAGCGACACTCATTTCTCTCGGCCATGTTCACAATATTAATTTTGTCACACCCGACCAATTCTTTCCGCATGTCTTCCGTCTTGTTTCACGATTACGTGAGGAAGGCTTTGATATCCCCATTGTATTCAATCTCTCCGGTTACGAATCCCTGGAAAGCATCCACATGGCAAAAGACTATGCTGATATCTACCTTCCCGACTACAAATATGCGAACCCATCCCTTGCGTGGGATCTTTCAAAATGCCGGGATTATCCGAAGGTGGCGCTTGACGCCATCTCAGAGATGGTCAGACAAAAAGGGTTTTTGGACGCCTGCACAAAAGGCGGCGCTGCTATGGCCAAACGGGGCGTGCTCGTCCGGCACTTGATTCTGCCTGGAAAACTGGAAAATTCCGTAAATGCGTTGACCACCCTTTTCTTAGAGTTCGGCAAAGCGTTGCCGTTGAGCCTCATGTCCCAGTATCATCCCACGAGGCACCAATATGACAAGGACCTCAACCGCTTTCTCACACGCGATGAGTTCGACAGGGTTTACGCTCACGCCATGGAACTTGGTTTTGAAAATCTTTTTGTTCAGTTTCCCGAAATAGGATCCAATCGCCAATCGTCACATTTCCCTTCTCCATTCTTGCCCGATTTTCAGCAAGCCGAGCCGTTTCAGTAGATCCGCAAATAAGGAGAAAAAACTCACGCCATGACAATTGCCTACCTTGACTGTTTTTCCGGTATTAGTGGGGACATGCTCATCGGTGCCCTGCTGAATGCGGGACTCCCTTTCGACGAACTGGAGGCATGCGTTCGAACCCTTCCACTCCATGGGTATCAGCTGAAGATGCGAAGCGAGGAGCGGAGCGGCATTTTCGGCACCCGCTTCTTGGTCGAACTCGAAGGACAAGCGCAGCCCCCTCGAAACCTGAAAACGATCCTAAAAATCATTGAACAAGCAAATTTAAGCAGTGCGGTCAAAAAATCGAGCATCGGCATATTTGAAGCCCTCGCCGATGCCGAAGGAAAAATACATAACCGTCCACCCGCAGAAATTCATTTCCACGAGGTGGGCGCGGTGGATTCTATTGTTGACATCGTTGGATCCGTTTATGGTCTCGAACGATTAGGCATCAGCACCCTCTTTGTATCTGCTTTGCCGCTTGGTTCCGGTTTTGTAAAGGCCGCGCACGGCACATTACCGGTTCCGGCACCTGCCACCATGTCCCTTTTGAAAGGCGCACCCGTTTATGATTCAGGGACGAAACATGAAATGGTCACCCCGACCGGAGCCGCGCTGGTGCGAGGCCTTGCTCAATCTTTCGGACCCATGCCGCCGATGATAATTGATACGGTTGGATATGGGGTAGGAAAAAAAGACCTGCCGGACAGACCCAACCTGCTTCGAATACTCCTTGGAGCCTCACAGGCTCAAGTTCCGACGGAAACGGTTGTGATGCTCGAAGCCAATACCGACGACTCCAGCCCGGAATGGCTGGGGTATGTCATGGAGCGGCTGTTTGACGCCGGCGCACTGGACGTTGTTTTTTGTCCCGTGCAGATGAAAAAGAATCGACCGGGTGTCCAGATACAGGTTATGGGTCGGCCGAATCAAACAGATACATTGATGGACATCCTTTTTAGAGAATGCAGCACATTGGGTATCCGGTTTCGATACAGTCAGAGAAAAGTCCTGCAACGTTCGATCGTACGAGTTGACAGCCCTTGGGGCAAAATGAGTGTAAAAAAAGTTCTCGACAAAGATGGTTCATCCGCTTATGTGCCCGAGTATGAAGTGTGTCGGCATCTTGCCCTGAAAAATAAGACACCCCTCAAGGAGATCTTTTTTTGGGTAATGGGATTAAACCGAGGAAAATAAGTTCGGCGACATGAGCCCTCCAATCGGGTGCAGACTCAAAGTGTAAGCCCCGACTTCCGATGATGACCCCGTGTGGGTTAAACGGCAAGTTGAACATTTTGAAATAGGAACCACGAAGCATTCCCCGCTTGATGTCAAAACCTCAATCTGATAACTTCTTCTGGCGGCGCGTTTTCAGGGAATCCGATCCTCCCGGGAAAGCCGCTTTGATATTGTCGACTTGGTTCGGAGCCGGCCTTCTGCCGGTCGCGCCCGGAACCTTTGGCACCCTTGCCGCGATCCCGCTGGGAATCGGAATGGCCTGCCTCGGGGTGTGGCCAAGGACTTTCATCTTCGCCCTTGTGGTGACGGCTGCCATCTGGACGTCGGATCGAAGCGAGAAATTGCTGGCGCAGCGTGATCCGGCAGTTGTGGTAATTGATGAAGTGGCAGGGTTCTTACTGACCCTGTTTATTTTGCCGCCCTCATGGCTGAACATTGGGATGGGTTTTGTTTTTTTCCGTTTTTTCGACATGCTAAAGCCCTATCCCATCAAACATCTGGAAAAACTCAAAGGGGGGTTCGGCATCGTCATGGACGACCTTGTGGCCGGAACATATGCACTCTTGGGTACAAAGCTGATCCTGTTATTGATAGAATAGAAAGTGTGGAGTTACTGATTCACACGACACAATCAGTGAACATGAAACTGGGATGTATGGCGAAATTATAACCATAGGCAATGAGCTTGCGGCCGGCAGAACCCTCGATCTGAATTCGTGGTATGCCGCAGGCAGACTGACGGCCTCGGGGCTGCGGGTCATCCGCATCACATCCGTCGGTGACAATTATGAGATGATCTCCGAAGCCCTCAAACGGGCTGTGGCGTCCTCCCGATTCGTGATTGTGACCGGTGGCCTGGGGGCCACCGAAGACGATGTTACCAATGAAATGGTGGCCAAGGCTCTGAAGCGGCCACTTTGCCTTCATCAACAGATGTATGAACTCATTAAGGGACACGCGAAGCTTCGGGACTTTGAGATGACAGCCTCTCTCGAAAAAATGGCTTGGATGCCGGAGGGCTCGAAGATGCTCAATCCCGAAGGCAATGCATGTGGTTTTTCCCTTCACGAAAAAGGTGTGCACCTTTACTTTCTCCCTGGCGTCCCTGATCAAATGCGCTATCTCATGGAAAAATTCGTGCTGCCTGAAATTCTGAGTCTTTATAAAACACTGCCGGTTTTGAGGCAACGAATTCTAAAACTGTATGGGCTGAATGAGCCGGGCATCGCCGAGATTTTTAAGAAGCTCCAAGGCAGGACCGGCGATATTATTTTCGGCTTCTATCCACATTTCCCTGAAAACCACATCACGATCAGCCTCCGGGGAAAAGATGAGTCGACAGTCATAAAAACGTTGGACAGAACGGAAGAGAAAGTGAGGCAACTTATTGGCCCTTACGTCTTCGCCGCAGGCACTCAGACCATGGAAGCGGTGGTAGGACACGCGTTGGTGGAGAAAAACGTAACCCTTGCTGTTGCCGAATCGTGCACGGGCGGGTTGATCGGTCACAGGCTGACAAGTGTTGCCGGCAGTTCCAACTATTACCTGGGCGGCGTCATCGTTTACAGCAATCAGTCCAAACTCGATCTTCTGCAGGTGGACCCTGAGACCCTTCAAGCAAAAGGGGCCGTCAGTAATGAAACGGTCGAGCAGATGGCCTGCGGTGTCAGAAAAAAGTTGAAATCAAAGTTAGGCTTGGCCGTAACGGGGATCGCCGGACCTGCCGGCGGCTCCGGAAGTAAACCTGTGGGGACGGTGCATATCGGACTGGCGACGAAAGACAAAGCGGTCTCGCGGGAGTACCGCTTCTGGGGTAACCGGGCGCAGGTCAAACTGAATACATCGATGATGGCCTTGGACTGGGTGAGAAGATATCTCAATGGGAATCCGTTCCTTTCTGGCGTTTGAATTGCCTTCGGAAATCAAAGACGTTGTTTCTCATACTTACGAAGATATGACCAACGCACATCCGGGTGTCCGGTGGGTCAAGTTAGAGAACATTCACCTTACGGTCGTTTTTATGGGCGATGTTCTCAGTGATTATCTCGAACCCGCCGCCGATGCAGTGGGCGAGGTTTGCAAAGGATTCGGACCGTTTCGGATTTTTCTTCAGGGTGCCGGCGTGTTTTCCAGCGGACGCCATCCAAGGGTGCTCTGGATCGGGCTTGGGGGAGATCTCGATCGGATGTCCGATTTTAGAGACGGACTTCAAAGCGGCCTGGCGCCTTTCGGAATCAAGCAGGAGCTCCGTCGGTTTAAACCCCACCTCACCGTGGGAAGATTCCGAAAGGAATTTACGGCAGGCAGTCGTCTGGACACACTCCTGTCGAATTACCAGGATTTGACCAGCGCTGCCTGCACGGTTCATGAATTGATCATGTTTCGCAGTGATCTGAAGCCGGGTGGTGCCGTTTACTCCGTGCTGAAGCGGTGGCACTTGAACGGAACACGCTAAAGCAGTTGCATTGACTCGGGATGGGTTGTCACCATTAACGCCCTTTTTTCAGGGAGGACAAAACAATGGATAGAGAAAAAGCAGTCGAGCAGGCCATTTCTCAGATAGAAAGGCAATTTGGACGAGGGGCTATCATGAAAATGGATTCTGAAAGAGTCATCGATATCCCCTCCATTTCCACGGGTTCCCTCTCCCTGGATCTGGCTCTCGGAATCGGCGGCGTTCCCCGCGGAAGAGTGTTGGAAATATACGGACCTGAGTCTTCAGGAAAAACCACCTTGGCATTGCACATCGCAGCAGAAGCTCAAGCAAAAGGGGGAATGGTCGCCTTTGTGGACGCTGAGCACGCCCTCGACGTGGGTTATGCCAGAAAACTCGGGGTGGATGTGGACAGTCTGTTGGTTTCCCAGCCCGATACCGGAGAGCAGGCATTGGATATCACGGAGATTCTGGTGCGAAGCGGCGCCATCGACGTTCTGGTGATTGATTCCGTGGCCGCCCTTGTTCCCCGGGCTGAAATTGAAGGAGAAATGGGCGATCACCATGTCGGCTTGCAGGCCAGGCTGATGTCCCAGGCGTTGAGAAAGCTCACCGCAACCATCAGTAAATCAATGACCTGTGTGATCTTCATCAATCAGATTCGTATGAAAATCGGTGTGATGTTCGGGAATCCGGAAACCACGACCGGTGGAAACGCCCTGAAGTTCTACGCAACCCAGCGATTGGACATCCGCCGAATCGGCGCCATCAAAGAGGGCGATCAGGTAGTCGGGAACAGAACCCGGGTAAAGGTCGTCAAAAACAAAATTGCGCCACCCTTTAAAGAAGCCGAGTTCGACATTATTTACGGAGTTGGAATCTCCAAGGAGGGGGATATCCTTGACCTGGGTGTTTCTCTCGGCGTGGTAGACAAAAGCGGAGCCTGGTTCTCTTTCGGAGATCAAAGAATTGGGCAGGGCAGGCATAATGCACGACGATTCCTGGAGGAAAACACGGATATCCGAGACGAAATTAAGAAATTGATTATCGAAAAGGCGGGCCTTTCAAAGATACAGGGAAACGCTAAAACCGAACCGGACCAAAAGGCTGACAAGTAGGCGCTGATTGCGACGCTCGGCCAATCCGGTCCCTCCCTCAATACAGTCCTCCACGGCAGCGGCTCACCACCGCCGGCCGTTCACAGTAAACAGAAGGATGCAGCCATGGAATTTAGAGAAATTAGACAAAAATTTTTGGATTATTTTAAATCCCGCGGGCACGAGATTGTAGACAGTGCCCCACTCATTCCGCTGGATGACCCTTCCTTGCTTTTTATCAATTCAGGGATGGCCCCCTTCAAAAGGCTCTTTCTCGGTGAAGAAAAAAGAGGGTACACCCGAGCAGCCGACTCTCAGAAGTGCGTCCGAGCCGGCGGGAAACACAATGACCTTGACAATGTCGGTTACACAGCCAGGCACCACACCTTCTTTGAGATGCTTGGAAATTTTTCATTTGGTGATTATTTCAAGAAAGAGGCCATTACCTGGGCATGGGAACTGTTGACCGAAGGGTACGGCTTACCCGGCGACCGTTTGTATATCTCCGTCTATAGAGATGACGACGAAGCCCACGAAATATGGGAGCGTGACATCGGTATTCCATCAGAGCGAATCGTCCGCTTGGGAGAAAAAGACAATTTTTGGACCATGGGAGATACCGGCCCCTGCGGCCCCTGTTCGGAAATCCTGATTGATCAGGGAGAAGCCCTCGGCTGCGGTCGCCCGGAATGTGCACCCGGCTGCGACTGTGATCGGTATCTGGAAATATGGAACCTCGTATTTACTCAGTTTGACCGAAGTGCCGATGGGAATCTTTCTCCGCTTCCCAAACCCAACATCGACACGGGGATGGGGTTGGAGCGATTGACAGCGGTGGTTCAAGGGGTGAAATCCAATTACGATACCGATTTGTTCAAAGACGTGATCTCCATGATTGAAAGCATTTCCGAGAAACTTTACGGAGACGATGAAAGACAAGATGTCTCATTCCGTGTCATTTCCGATCACGCTCGTGCGGCCTCTTTTTTGATCGGTGACGGGATCATGCCGTCAAACGAAGGCAGAGGTTATGTATTGAGACGCATTATCCGACGGGCAATTCGATTCGGACAGGCCCTGGGTCTCCAGGACGAATTCCTCTATCTCATTTGTCGTAAAGTGATCGACGTGATGGGGAAAGACTACCGAGAGCTTGTCCAGGCAAAAAATCTCATCGAGGGCGTCGTAAACAATGAGGAAAGGCGATTTGCCGACACATTTCATTTCAGCATGAAAGTCCTGGGGGATGAAATCAATGCGCTAAAGGCCAAAGGAGGCGACACCATTCCAGGGGAGGTGGCTTTCAAACTTTACGACACCTATGGCTTATCCGTGGAAATGGTCCAAGACGTGGCCCGCGATGAAAATCTGCACGTGGACATGCCGGGCTACGAGAAGGCCATGCGCAGACAACGGGCGCTCTCTCAAGCGTCTTGGAAAGGAAGCGGCCAAGAAGAAATTCCAACGTCCTTTCGCAGCGTTTTGGCCCGCGGGGTCAAGAGTCGTTTCGTCGGCTACCACAACCTCGTGTCGGAGGCCAGCGTGACGGCGTTGCTGGTAGACGGGAAGGAAAGCGCCACCGTTCGTGAAGGCAGCAAGGCCGAAATCGTCTTGGACCAAACACCTTTTTACGGCAAGGCCGGCGGTCAGGTCGGAGACATCGGCTGGCTTCTGAACGGTGAGGTGAGATTTCGAGTCACGGACACCCTTAAGTTCGATGGAGATTTTATCGTTCACGAGGGTGTTTTGGAATCGGGCACCCTTTCCGTGGGTGACCAGTTAAAGGCCCGGGTTGACGAAGCAACAAGAAACGCGACGGTGCGCAACCACTCGGCGACGCATCTCCTCCACGCTGCGCTTCGGGAGATACTGGGTGATCATGTAAAACAGGCAGGCTCTCTCGTCGCACCCGATAGACTCCGATTTGATTTCAGCCATTTCACCCAGGTATCTGCCGACAAGCTCACGGAGGTCGAACGACTGGTCAACAAACATATCCGTGAAAACCTACCGCTTGACACCACAGAGATGTCCAAAGCGGAAGCCATGCAAACCGGTGCCATGGCTATTTTTGAAGAGCGATATGGAGAAACCGTAAGGCTGGTGCGCATCGGGGAAGATGTCAGCATGGAACTGTGCGGGGGTACGCATACAAACCGCACCGGAGATATCGGCCTCTTTCGGATTGTAAATGAAAGTGCCGTTGCAGCCAATATAAGACGGATTGAGGCCCTGACAGGTGACGCGGCACTTCAATATGACCAAAAACTGGAAAGAGAGTTGAAATCTGCCGCTTCACTCCTGAAAACCACTCCGGATCAGATGCGAGAGCGGGTTGAGAGGCTCCTGAAGGAACACAAGGAAAGTGAAAGATCGCTGGAGTCCCTGAAATCAAAACTCCTTTCAACTAAATCCTTAGACCTCCTCTCCGGGGTTAAGGAAATCGCAGGCATTAAAGTCATTGCACGCGAAATAAAGGCTGAATCTCCAAGAGAAATGCGAGAATCCGCCGACCGCATTAAAGACAGGCTTGGTTCCGGTATTATTCTTTTGGGGGCAACGGGGGCAAATAAAGTCATGCTCACATGTATCGTTACCAAAGACCTCATCGACCGATTCAAGGCCGGGGATATCATCAGACACCTGTCCACCATCGTAGGGGGAAAAGGAGGGGGTCGGCCGGACATGGCCCAAGGCGGGGGAACAAAACCGGAGGCGTTGGATAAAGCCATTGAGGGCCTTTATACCCTCATCGAAAGTCGATAAAAAATCAGGCCTGCAATATCAAGAGCTATTTTTTTCCTTATTCAGGTGTTCCCGGCACTTGCTCATGTATTCAAGTGCCTCTTTATATTGACCCAGATCCGGATAGTTTTCGATAAGATAACGATATCGGCCCATCGCACTGCGATATTTCTTCATCTTGTAGTAATAATGACCCACATATAATTCGTATTCTGCCAGATATATGTAACACTCCCGTATTTTCCGGCGAGCTCTGTTCACATATTCACTGTTTGGAAACATATTGACGAGCCGCTCAAACGACTCCTTGGCCTGATAGGTATGGGACTGGTCTCTATCGATTGTACTGACCTGAACGAAGTGGCACATGCCTTTTTGGTAGATTACATAGGGAATCGTCGGATGTTTGGGATGCAGTCTTTCAAATTCATCGTAGGCCTCATAGGCCTCATCATAAAGCTCCCGCTTGTAAAGCGAATCAGCGAGTTTGATTTCGGCGGCCACGGCGAACTTGCTGTAGGGATACCTATCCTTTAAATTCTGAAATGCTTCACTTGCCGCTGTGTAACGCCCGCGCTCCAGATTTTC
>Ga0180434_10003617_pt1 | contig 19572 bp, 17 predicted proteins | sample SS_ome_7_FD_132453 | JGI IMG/M metagenome (GOLD analysis project Ga0180434, IMG submission 132453) | Hypersaline lake sediment archaeal communities from the Salton Sea, California, USA - SS_1_D_2 metaG | ecosystem: Environmental > Aquatic > Non-marine Saline and Alkaline > Hypersaline >...
GCTCGCCAAGCGAATTCAGCCCTTGCGCGATCTTCAGCGTTGGCTACTCCAGGAAAAGCTGATGTCGCTTTACGATCGGCTGTTACGTTCGGCGGTGAATTATCGCTACGTGACGGTGGCGGCGGTGCTGGCGCTGCTGTTGGTATCCATTGGGATGATTGCAGGGCGCCGCGTGCCTTTCGTATTTATTCAGAAGATGGACTCGGAAACGCTTGTTGCCGACTTGGAGATGCCTGTCGGTACGCCGATCGAGCGAACACAGAAGGCGATGGAGGTGGTCGAAAAGGCGATCATGGGGTTACCGAAGTCCGAGTTGCAGACGATTTGGACGCTCGTGGGTGCGAAACTGAATGTGACCGATAGCGGTGCGACGGCCAGTACGAAGTCGCATGTGGCGCAAGGGATTATCGAGTTGTCGACGGTGGACTATCGCGACCGTACCAGCGAGGAGATCATTGCTGAACTACGGGAGCAAACGAACCACATTCCCGGTGTGGATTCGTTACGGTACTTGACGATGCAAGGTGGGCCAGGTGGTGCGGAAATCGAAATCGAGATTACCGGCGAACGAACGGAGGAGTTGGTGGCGGCGGCCGACCGCATCAAAGCCAAACTGGCGGAATATGAAGGCGTCTTCGATATTGCCGATGACTTTGAAGAAGGGCGACGCGAGGTGCAGATTGAGTTGTTGGATTCGGCTCGTCCTTTGAATTTGACGACCCAGTATTTGGCGACGGAAGTTCGTGGCGCGTTTTACGGTTTGGAAGCGCGGACGCTGCAACGGGATCGTGAGGACGTGGATATTCGGGTTCGCTTTCCGGAAAATCGACGTCGGCAGATTTATGAACTCGAATCGATGCGGATCGCTACGCCCAGCGGACAGATCGTTCCCTTCTGTGAGGTAGCTCGGATTGAGGAGTCGCAGGGCTTTGCTTCGATTCACCGGGTGAATCAGCGTCGAGCGGTCGTCGTGTCGGCCGATGTGGATCAAAACCGAGGCAATGCGAATGCGATCACCGGTTCCATGGCCGCTTTTCTGCGTGATTTGGAGCGGGAATATCTCGGCATTCGAATCGGTTTTTCCGGGAACAAGTTGGAAACGGCCAAGTCATTCGGCTCGTTGAAGCGCGACTTCTTGATCGCGTTGCTTATGATTTACGTCATGTTGGCGGCACTGTTCAAGAGTTATATTCAGCCATTAATTGTCTTGATTGCCGTGCCTTTCGGGCTCAACGGGGCGATTGCCGGTCATTTCATTATGGGGTACCCGCTGACCATTTTGTCCCTGATTGGCTTGGTTGCACTGACGGGAATCGTGGTGAACGACGCTTTGATTCTTGTTGACTTCATCAACAAGGAAGCGGCCGAGGGACGTCCCGTCTACGAGGCGGTTATTGACGGTGGAAAGCGGCGATTGCGGCCGATTATTCTAACATCGCTGACCACCGTTTTTGGCTTGGCACCGATGATGGCTGAGCAATCCTTTCAGGCGAAATTTCTGATTCCGATGGCGATTTCGATCAGCTTCGGGTTGGCGTTTGCGACGGTTTTGACCCTGGTCGTGGTGCCCTCGATTTATATGATTGTGGAAGATCTGCGCCAGCTCACGCATTATTTATGGTATGGTCAGCCGGCGGTTCCAGTGGGGGTGGCTCGGGACGTTTCCGGGTTGGTATGAGAACAGGCTAGGTTTGGGGGCGTCTTGGCTCTCGGTATTGTGGATTCGGGAGGTTGTCGAATGCGACGCTCGTTCTGTTTGGTTTTGTTGGTTTCAGGGGCGCTCATCGCTGGTTGTGCCTACCTGATCGGGGGGCAAGGGGGTCAGGTGCTGGCCGAGAATCCCGAGCATGTTTCGTCAAGCGGAAGCGAACCCGATGCTGGCGATGTCGATTCGATGACGCCGGAAGACGTTATTGAGGAACAAAAAGCTGCTTGTGAACCGAAGCCGAACGGTTGTGGGCCATCACGATTGTGGGCAGAGATCATTCCGGATTGTCCGCTTGATTTGGTGTGTTTCACGGATGCCTGTAACAGCCACGACACTTGCTATGCGACTTGCGGTAGTTCACAGGCCGGATGCGACAACCAGTTTTACTTTGGCATGATTGATGCCTGTGCCGCCAGTTATGCGGAGACGGACGCACGGTTTGAACGCTGTACGATTTTGGCAAGTGTATACTGGCAGGCGGTTGTCGCTTTCGGCCAGGATCCGTTTGCAATCACGCAGGTGACCGTGTGCGATTGCCTCGATGAGAATGGGATCGAAAAACCGAATCCGGTCCAGCGGATTGCCGGAGTCCCGTTGTGGGTCGCCTACCAAGATGACGATGGCGACTTGGTGCCGGATAACTGGGAGGTCGAGGTCGGCTTGGATCCTGCCGACCCTCTTGATGCCTTGATTGATTCCGACTCCGATGGTCTTCTCAATTTGACAGAGTACATTCACGCCACCGATCCATTCAATCCGGATACGGACGGCGACGGCATGGACGATGCGTGGGAGGCTCATTTGCATCAGTCCAGGTTGCCGTGAATGTCATAGATGAGCGATGAGGTACAACCTACTTGGGGTTCGAGGGTAACGTCAAAGAATTTGCTTGTGGTTATGGTGCCATTGGCATAGAACGAGCAGAGCCCAGAGAAGGTCGGCGTGATCGTGTTGGCGTCGGGTATGTTGGTCGTACCATCGCGCGACAGGTTTAGGATTGAGACCCAGTTCGCGCAGCGTTTGGGTCGTCACCACATCGTTGAACATGTCACGTAACTCATGGCGCAAGAACTCCCCCATCGGCACTTCGAAGCCCATTTTACTGCGGTTGAGGATATTTTCGGGGATAACGTCAGCAAAGGCGTCGCGCAGAATTCGTTTGCCGGTGGTGCCGGTGATCTTGTAGTCGATCGGTAAGCCGGCAACGAAATGGACGACGTCGGCGGTAAGGAGGGGGACGCGGACTTCAAGGCTATGGCACATGCTGGCGGTATCGACTTTATGCAGCATGTCGCCGGGCAGGCCGATGGCCAAATCCGCCAGCAAGATGCGTTGGAGACCGTTTGACGGTTGATAGGTGTCATACCATGAGCCGGGAGCCCGCTTGTACATGTGTTTGAGGTTGTCTGCCGTTTTGCGAGCTTGGTGGGGGCCTAGCAACTCAGCGGCCAACCGATCGTCCATATGGCGTGCCCATGCGAGGTGCCGGTCGAGGGGGTCGGACAAGTCACCTCGAAGCAGCTTGTGAGCTTGCCTTACGCGATTGAGCCAGCGCGTGGATTTGGCCGAGGGCATCCGGCGCAAGAGAGGTTCGATGAGCCCCTTACGGATACATGCCGGCCAACGGTGGTATTGCTGCAAATAGTGATGGCCGAGGTACCGCCAGTAGCCGCCGAAAAGCTCGTCGCCGCCGTCGCCGCTGAGCGCGACCGTGACGTGTTGGCGGGTGTGTTGGCTGACGAGCGACGTGGGCAGAAGTGAGCTATCCGCGAACGGTTCACTGAGGTGGTTGAGCATCGGTTCGAGGGTGGCGAGGATGTCATCGAACGTGAGATGGAACGTGTGATGCTCCGTGTTGAAATGGCGGGCGACTTGCTCGGCATAGCGTGTTTCGTCGTAGGCGGCATGGTCACGGTAGCCGATGCTGAAGGTCTTGACGCGGTGGGCGGGACCATTGGCACGGGCCGCTTGGGCGAGACAAGCAACCACAACCGATGAATCCAGTCCGCCCGAGAGAAAAGCGCCAAGGGGTACGTCGGAAATGCGTTGGCTTGTGACGGCGGTTTGGATTCGTTGGCGGAGTTCGCTGCACGCATAGGTGTAAGTCGGGGGCGGCGCAGCAGGCGGACGCAAGTGGAAGAAACGCTCGGGTTCCGTCGGTCCGGAACCGTCGAAACGAAGTCGGTGGCCGGGCGGGAGCTTGTGGACGCCTTCGTAGATGGTATACGGGTGGGGGATATAGCCCGTATTGAGATAGCAAGCCAGCGCATTGGGATCAATCGTCGTTGGTAAATGGAGAGAGGATCGCATCGCGCGCAACTCGCTGGCGAAGAGGAGACGCCCATCGTGATAGGCGTAGTAGAGTGGCTTGATGCCGAAAGGGTCGCGCGAGAGATGGCCGGTCCTCTCCTGGGTGTCCACGACGGCCATCGCCCACATGGCATCAAAGCGTTCGACGGCGGCGGGGCCCCATGCGATGCACGCGTTTAATGCGACCTCGGTGTCGCAGGAGGTGCGGAAGGGGCCAGGCAGTTGTTCGCGGAGTCTGGGATAGTTGTAGAGCTCGCCGTTGTAGGCGATGGCCCACCGGCCCTGGGGGTCCGTCATGGGTTGGTGGGCCGAGGGGCTGGGATCGATGACGGCAAGTCGCGTGTGAGCCAGTCCGGCGGAGAAACCTTCGGATTCGTGGACCCAGATACCGGAGTCGTCGGGTCCGCGGTGGTCCAAGGCTGCACAGAGACGGCCAAGCGTCTCCTGATCGATGGGACGGCCGTGGAAGTCGATGACACCGGCGATACCGCACATGATAGAGCATTGTTTCGATTGCGTTGTGGATCGCAAGGGGGGGGGATTCTGGTTGGCAGGTGGGGGTGCCCTCGGCCCGCTGAGAGAAGCAGAAGGTGCCCCGTGTGGCTTGCGTTGGCGGATATGGCTGGAAAAGCTTTGCACATCACGGAGCATGAGCATATGATACGCGGCCAACGGCGCGGTCATGGAAGATCATTCAGAACCTCATTTGAATCGAACTCATGTCAAGAATGTATGTTGAGCAGTTGGGATGTCGGGGGACGGGTTATCGTTTCCGCGTGACTTGGGTCTTGGTGGTGCCTTTGTTGTTGGTGTTGGCATCGGTGCCTGTGCTTGCTCAGCCCGTCACGACGGCACCGGCTGCACCGGCCTCACCGCTCGATGGCAAAATGATTCGCGACCTGACCATCAGCGGCCTGGAGCAGATTGACGAGTCATACATCCGCAATCAGATGCGCACACGTGTCGGGCAGCCGTACTCGCAAAATGAGATGCAGGAAGACATCAGCCGGCTGCTTCGAACGACCCGGTTTTTGGATGTGCGTGCTGAGCCGGAGCTGGTCGATGGTCAGATCAACCTCGAGCTCGTCGTGGCGGAGAAACCCGAAGTCCAGTCGGTCGAGTTTGTCGGAGCGGAGGAGTTCAAGCCGAAGGATTTGCTGAAGGAGCTTCGCTTTGCGCCGGGTGATCCGCTCGATTTGTTTGAAGTACGTCAGGGCCAAGACACGATTGCCCGGCTCTACAAAGAAAAAGGTTACGCCTATGTCGATGTAACCTACGATGCTGAGCTCCTGAAAACGGAACGTCGGGTTGTCTATACCATTGTGGAGAACCAGCGTGTTCGTGTGCGCAAAGTTCGATTTGACGGGAACGTGGCCTACGACAAGCGGGAACTCAAGGGGCAGATTGAGACCAAGTCCTACATCCCCATTTTCCGAACCGGCGATTTCGATCCGGATCGGGCCATGCGCGACGCAGCCAATGTGCAGCAATACTATCGCGACCGCGGCTTCCTCGATGCCGAGGTGAGCTATATCGAAGAATTTCTCGACGTGGCCCGGGAGAAGCTGCAACTGACGTTTCGTGTCAACGAGGGGACACGCTATACGGTGAGCGACATTCGAATCCGTGGCAATGCCGTCTTTTCTGAGGACGAGTTGCTGGGGGTGATGCAACTGAAGATCGGCGACTATTTGATAGCCTCGCGTTTGCAGTTGGATCTCAAAGCACTCCAGACCGAGTACGGCTCGAATGGTTATATCGAGGCTCAGGTGACGCATCGTACGGTTTTCGCCGAGGAACCTGGGCAAGTGATCGTCGAAATAACGGTCGAAGAAGGGCAGCAATTTGGAGTGGGATGGATTGAGATCAACGGTCATTCCCACACGCAGGAGAAGGTCGTTCGGCGGGAGTTGCGTTTCTATCCTGAAGAAATCTACGATGTCACCAAGACCGAGAAAGCTGAGAAGCGGTTGAAAGGGACCGGCTTGTTCTCGGAGGCGACCATTTCACCGGTCGTTCCTCCGGATCAGCAGGCGAACGTGCGCGATGTTCTCGTGACGGTCGAGGAGAGTGCACAGACGAGCCAGTTCATCGCCGGTGTTTCCGCCAGTGCCGACGCGGGGTTGTTCGGGAACATTGTGCTGGAGAACAAGAATTTCGACATCGGCGATTGGCCCCGAAACTGGGGCGAGTTTTTGAGGGGCAAAGCATTCCGTGGGGCGGGCCAAACGATGCGTATGGAACTTCGCCCGGGTACCGAATTCACGGAATTCCGGATCGATTTTCGTGAACCCTATTTTCTGGATAAGCCGATCGGGTTCTCGGTTGGCGCTTCGTTGTTCGAGCGAGGTCGCGACGGGTACGACGAGCGGCGAGGGGGTGGGTACTTCAGCTTTGACAAGCGGTTCGAGGACGGCTTGCTGAAGGGGTGGGGGGCGGAGTTGGCCTTTCGGGCGGAGTATGTGGGCGTCGAGGATGTCGAATCATTTGCCGCCAAAGATATCCGCGACGTCGAAGGGGGGAATTATCTTTCGACGGCCAAGTTCACGCTGGCCCACGACACGACGGATAGTCGATTTGATCCGACCGAAGGACACCGGGTGAGTTTTGCGTGGGAGCAGGCCGGTGCCATGGGCGGTGATTTTTTCTATGCGAAGCTGACGGGTGGCGCAGTTCGACACTGGACGTTGGCGATCGATGACGAGGACCGTCGAAGTGTCTTTTCCGTTCGAGGGCGGGCGGGGCAGATTTTGGGTGATGCTCCGGTGTTTGAGCGGTTTTATGCCGGCGGGATTAGTTCGATGCGTGGCTTTGATTTTCGTGGTATCTCGCCGCGAGACGGTCTTCGCAAGAATCGCATCGGCGGGGATTTTATGCTTTTGACGGGAGCGGAGTACTCCTTCCCGTTATATACGAAAGTGATCCGGGGTGTATTCTTTTTCGACATGGGGACGGTGGAGCCTAATTTGGGGATCAACACGTGGCGAGCCGCGTTGGGCGGCGGTATTCGCCTGACACTGCCGATTTTTGGCACGGTCCCCATGGAGTTCGATCTGGCGATTCCCGTGTCGAAAGATGGCGACGACGATACGCGGATCTTCAGCTTCTTTATCGGTTTGCCCTTCTTCTAATTTCGCTGTTTGTATCGCTGTGTGGAAGCGGAGGTTGGCCATGCGGTGCGCGTTGGAATCAGACGATCAACGTTTACCAACGACGGGTCGCGATAACGATGCGCGATGTGATACGATTGTCGTGCGTTGGCGGCGATGTTTTGCCGTTGTTTTCGCCGGGCTGGTCGTTGCCGCACTGGTAGGATGCCCGATTTCACTTCCAATTTCGACGCCGCCGCGGTTTCCGACTGCGACGCGTTCGACATCGATTACACTGACGTCGAACGACCGCCGATTAGTATCGGTCAACCGGCACAATAATTCCGTTTCGATTATCAGCGTGCGTGACGCCAGCGGTGGCGATACCGCGCGGAAGCTGGCGGAACTCCCGGTCGGCCAAGATCCCCGATGCCTTGCGATGAGTCCTGACGACAACACGGTCTACGTGACCAACGGTGCCAGTGGTACCGTGTCCGTGATTGACTTCACGGTAGCGGACGTGTTCGAAGTGGTGGCGGAGATTCCCGTGGGGACGGAGCCACGGGGTTGTGCGTTGACGCCTAATGGATCTCGGTTGTATGTCGCCAATCATACCAGCGGCACCGTATCCGTGATTGACACAGCCACACGGCGTGTGATCCAAACGATCGACGTGGGCGGTCGTCCCGCCGCGGTCGCGATCACGAACGACGCCGACGTGGACGAGGATGACGAGACGGTTTTCGTTACGCAGTTTTTTGCTGAACGCATACCAGCCGGTCCTGGCGAAGGCTTCGATACGGGTAAACGTGGGATTGTGATGGCGTTTTCCTCAGCCCTAGGTGATGTGGATGTGACTCGGATTTCATTATCGCCGATCGCCGACGTCGGATTTACAGCAGACCGCACGCGTTTCTGCAGAACTTTCGATGCGAACATACACAGCGACGCGTTTTGTCCTGATACCAACGCGTCGGATGCGACGAGTGAGACGATCGTATCTGATCCGCAAGGCGCGTTCCCGAATCAGCTCTATTCTTGTCTGGTTCGAGGCAACCGCCTGTTTGTTCCGAGCGTCGGGGCTGGTCCGGAGCCGCCGGTTCAGTTCGACATCAATACGCAAGCCCTGGTCCACAACGTGGATACGGCATCCCTGTCGGAGGTGGCGGATGAACATGTGAATCTCAACGAACAGATCAAGGAGGAGCCCGAGCCGGACGGTTCAGTCACAACGCTGGAACGGCTGTTTGCTAGCGATATTGTGGCGATGGATGCCGATTTTGCGGGGAGCGATTTTCTTTTCGTCAGCCGAGGGGGGAACTATGTCCTGCGTGCAAGACGCGATGCGGACGGGGTGTTTACCATTGACGCACCCGGCAATGTGCAACGCTTTCAAACGGGTAATATTCCCAGCGGCATTGTGATAAGCAGTGATGGTAGCCGAGCCTACACCAATAATGAAGTAAGCGCATCCGTGACCGTTATTGACCTCAACGGAGGAGGGGTGATTCAGCGGGACATTTCGTCCAGTCGTGTTCCTGAGCCGGGTACCGTGGAGCATGCAGCACGGGTGGGTAAGCTTGTGTTTCATACCGCACTGGGGATACCGGACGATAATCTGTTCGGGACAGATCTTCGGGATATTGTTCCGTTAACCAGCCGAGGCAAAGCGTCGCGCGACGGATGGAGTAGCTGTGCGTCATGTCATCCGGACGGCCTGTCGGACGGCGTAACGTGGTTTATGTCGGCAGGGCCGAGACAAACCGTGCCGTTGGATGCGTTCTTTGCCCCAAACAATCCAAGCGATCAGCGGATTGCGGGTTGGAGCGGCAACCGGGGGAGTGTGACTGATTTCAACGGTTACGCCCGCGATGTTCAAGGTGGAACGGGTTTTGCCGGTGATCCCCCCGACTCCGCCATCTACGATCATGGCGTGACCCAAAGTACGAGTGATGCGTTGGATGCGATGACCCTGTGGGTGCAGACCGTTCGGCCACTGATGATGCCCGTGCCGACGGACAGCGATGCGCTCGAACGGGGACGCGTCCTGTTTGAGGCGAATTGCGCATCGTGTCACGGGGGTGCGAAGTGGACCAAGAGCCAAGTGCTCTATGCCGACAATCCCGCTTTCCGAAGCGATCCTTTGGCCGGGGGTGTGCCACGTGACGCGGGGGTTACGAATGTCGGCTCCCAGATGGTTGCTTATACGTCCAACGGTAATCATATTGCGTTCATCGAGGATGTGGGAACATATGATGGCGCTGACGCGCTGGAGATACGCGGATCGGGTGACCTGATCGGTCAGATTTCGCTGGGCGATATCGGGTTCAACGTGCCGTCGTTGTTGGGCGTGGGGTACCATGGGTCCTATCTGCACAACGGTCGTGCGGCAACGCTTGCGGAGGTGTTCGTCCTACACGAGCTGGGAGAAGAGGTCATTGCGACGGCATTTTCCGATGCGGAACGTCTGGACTTAGAGGTGCTTCTCAATTCCATTGATGGGCGAACGGAGCCAATGCGGTCGGATGCCGATGCGTTCCGCGACGCTGTCGCCGAATGAACGCCGTTGCCATAGACGCGATGACCGATTTTGATCATGTCGGACAGCTCTCGCCGGTCCTTTTTGAATCGTCTTGGGCTGATTCATGCCAGGTTTAAGGTGAGTTAATATAAGGACTTAAGTCAGGTCAAGTAAGGAATTCTTGTCGTCATGGAGGCGTAGTTCTGCCATCATATGACAGATTATGATTGAAATCTGTCACACAATGCCGATAATAGAGAAGGAACGTGCCGTAGCTTGGAGGAACTTATGAGCGGCGACGAGCGGCGACGGCAATTATCGGAATTCCTGGCCCGGCAAGGGTATGCAGACCTGTCGGTGTTGGTGGCTGAAGTAGGTGTCTCGGAATCGACGGTTCGCCGTGACCTGTCACAGTTGGAGGAGGAGGGGGTTGTCCGACGGACGCATGGCGGCGCGGTGTTTGTGAGTGATCGGTTCAGTGCGCTGAACTACTCGGAACGGGAATCGTCCGCGGTTCCGGAGAAGGAAGCGATTGGTCGCGTGGCGGCCGGGTTGGTGGCGGATGGTGATATCATTCTGCTTGATGGCGGTACGACGACGTATCAGGTGGCAAGGCACCTGGTGACGCGGTCGTTACAGGTCGTGACGAACTCGTTGCCGATCGCGAATCTGCTGGCGAATTCGTCGAGTATCGAGCTGATTTTCATTGGTGGGTATATCTATCCGCGAACGGGCGTGGCTTTGGGGCCGATTGCCCGGCAAACGCTGGAATCGCTGAACGTCAGCAAGGCGTTCATGGGACTGGCTGGGGTGACGGAAGATGTGTTGTACAACGCCAATATGCTGATGGTCGAAGCAGAACAACAAATGATGCGTTGTGCAGATGAGGTGATTGTCGTGGCCGATCACACAAAGTTCGGCAAACGCGGTTTGGCGCAATTGGGGGGATGGGAGTTGGTCGATCGGGTGGTCAGTGATACGGGCCTGGAGTCCAAGTGGCGGTCTATTTTGCAGAAAGCGGATGTGGAACTGATTGTGGCGGATACGACGGAGTTGGCGACAAGCCCCGCTCGGGGGAATGCGGCAGGAGGTGACGCATGAGTGTCATCGCAGGACGGAATGGATTGGATCGGGCGGTGGTGGAACAGTTTGTTCGTCAGGCCGTGCGTGCGCGGCTGACAGGTGGGGTGCCGGGGGCACTTCAGCCCAATCTATTGGTTCACATTTCGGCCCGGCACATGCATATCACGCAAGAAACCCTGGAGATTCTGTTTGGCGAGGGGGCAAAACTGACGGTTATGCGTAACTTGTATCAAGAGGGTCATTTTGCCAGTGAGCAGACGGTGACGATCATCGGCCCGCGCCATCGGACGATTCAGAATCTGCGCATCTTGGGCCCGTGCCGGCCCGCCAACCAGATCGAGCTTGCCTTTACCGATGCTGTTGCGATGGGGATTGAAACGCCGGTGCGGATGAGTGGCAAAGTCGGGGGTTCGCCGGGTGTGATCGTGCTTGGTCCGAAGGGGCACGTGGAGCTGGGCGAAGGGGTGATTCGTGCACAAAGGCATGTTCATATGCACCCGAATGAGGCGGCTTATTATGGCGTCAAGGACGGTGATCCCATGTTGCTGAATGTGGAGGGCTCGTGTCCGACGATGTTCCGGGATGTGATTGCTCGCGTGGATCCGAAGGTTAAGTTGGAGGTCCATTTGGACACGGATGAAGGGAATGCGTGCGACTTGTCCAACGCGGCGCGGGTTGAGTTGATGAAACAGTAGAAGAATGAGGAATTGCAATAAGGTAATGTAACGGCTGAAGGCGGATAGCCAACGGCTGAAGTCCTTTTGAAGGAGTTGAGACAGATGGCGGCACTTGAAGCGGTAGGCATGATCGAGACGCGAGGGTTGGTTCCTCAGATCGAGGCTTGCGACGCCATGTTGAAGGCGGCGAATGTAAAACTGGTCGGCTATGAGAAAGTCGGTCGGGGTTACGTCACCGGTTTCGTGCGAGGCGATGTGGCGGCGGTCAAGCAGGCCACCGATTCCGGCTCGGCAGCGGCAAGCAAGGTGGGCGAGGTGATTAGTGTGCATGTGATTCCTCGACCGCACGACGATTTAGGGAACATGTTGCCGGGCAGCAGTAAAACGAAAGCGACGAAGTAGGAACGACAGACTGCCGGCACGGTCAATCGTGATGTGTGCGGGCAGATGCAGGGAACACGTTTCCGCAGCCTTTTAGATTCTTACGGCGAAAGATGCGTGCTTTTTGCTCGCATGTTTCCGGCAGCTGAAACGCTTGGGTTGCGGGCACAAAAAGGCGGGCCGCCTTAGGGTACGTGCGGAAATATTGAACAGGATTGCGACGAACGTTCGCAGGAGACTTGAAGATGAGTGATGCCGTAGGGATGATCGAAACGATGGGCTTCACCGGTCTGGTGGAAGCTTCGGATGCGATGTGCAAAGCCGCCAATGTGGAGTTGGTGAAGTGTATCCAGATCGGCGGGGGAATGGTGACGACCATGGTTCGCGGCGACGTGGGCAGCGTGAAAGCGGCCGTGGATGCGGGGGCCGAGGCCGCCAATCGCGTGGGCGAGCTGATGAGTGCGCACGTTATTGCTCGACCGCACGAAGGCTTGACGGGCGTTTTTCTGTAATCGCCTGCGGTTGATTTCGTGCGGGATCGCGTCGGGAACGGCGCGGTTGATGAAGATGGCTCGCGGCGTTCTGCAGCGCAGAGGTTATAGGTACTATGATTGTTCTGGTTGCCAACATTGGAAGCACGTCGTTCAAGTTCTGTTTGTTTGACATGGCAGACGAGCGTGAATTGGCGCGAGGGGGTGTGGAGCGGATCGGGCAAGACGACGCCTACGTGAAAGTGGGGGATCGCTCCTGGACGGGGCGGATCGCCGATCATGGCGAGGCGATCGATCGGGCCCTGAGTATGCTCCCTAATCCGGATATGAAGTTGGATGCGATCGGCTTCAAGGCGGTTCACGGCGGTTCGATTTCCGGTGCGGTGCGTGTGACGGATGAAGTGATTCAGACGATGACGGATTTATTCAGTATCGCGCCGGCCCATAATCCGCCATATGTCGCGGCAATGAAAGCCTTCGCGAAGGAATTGCCCGACGTGCCTCAAGTGGCGGCATTCGAGACAGCATTCCATCAGTCGATTCCCGCTTCGCGGACGACGTTTGCGGTCCCGTGGGAATGGACGCAGGCAGGTATTCGCCGGTATGGATTCCACGGCGCGAGTCACAAGTATATCGCGGTACGTACGGCAGAATTGCTGGGACGCGACAACCTGCGCGTGATTTCGTGCCATTTGGGAGGCAGTAGTTCGATTTGTGCGATCAAATCGGGATCCAGCGTCGCGAATAGTTTTGGTATCAGTGCCCAGTCCGGTTTGCCGCACAACAATCGCGTCGGCGATTTCGATCCTTATGCATTCCTGAAGGTGCTGCCCACGTTCGACCTGACCTTGGAGCAAGCGCTGCAGGCGATGGCCAAGCGGGGCGGCCTGGAAGCCATCAGCGGTGTCAGCAACGACATGCGGAAGATCCAAGAGGCGGCTTCGCAGGGGCATGATCGGGCACAGTTGGCGATCGAAGTTTTTGTCGAAGCGGTTCGGTACTACGTGGGTGCTTACCTTGCCGTACTGAATGGGGCAGACGTGTTGGTGTTCACGGGGGGCATTGGCGAGAACGACGGCGATTTCCGGTGGGCCGTTTGTGACCGAATGGATTATGCCGGCATCAAGCTGGATGACCAGCGGAATCACGTGCAAGGTGAGGAGGCAACCATCTCCGCGGAGGATTCGAGCGTGCAGATCATGGTGATTCCGACCAATGAAGAATTGATCGTTGCACGACAAACACGAGACGTATTGACAGGACAATAAGTTGATCAACGGCCGGCGATCGCGATCGTTTCGGCCAGGTTCATACAGGAGTGATTGGCAATGGCCCAGCAGGCATTGGGATTGATTGAGACCCGCGGCATGGTGGCGTTGGTCGAGGCGACGGACGCAGCTCTCAAGGCGGCAAACGTGACGTATCGCGGTTGGAAGCAGGTCGGTTCCGGTCTGGTGACCGTGATTCTCGAAGGTGATGTTGCTGCGGTAAAGGCTGCGGTTGATGCGGGCGCAGCGGCTTCGGCAAAGGTGGGCGAGGTTGTCAGTGTGGACGTGATCGCACGGCCGCACAACGACGTGGTTCGGATCTTGCCGGGCAAGTAGTCCTGCACCGAGGGTAACGGCTGCGTTTGGCGGCCAACCATTCGGATGGTTGTGGTCGATCAGGCGTAGCGGTTTGGGACGATCCTTTGAGGACGGTCCTTTTCGGAGACGGACATGTTTATCGGGAGAGTGACCGGTACCGTGGTAGCGACGCAGAAAGTTGCCAAGGTGGTCGGCAAGAAACTGTTGCTGGTCGAAGCGCTAAGCGTCAAGAAGGGCACCGGCGATTCGCTGGTATCGACAGGGCGCGTGGCGGTGGCGGTCGATACGGTGGGGGCAGGCGAAGGTGAGCTTGTGATCGTTACACAAGGCAGTTCCGCCCGGCTCACGGATACGACGTCGGATGTGCCGACAGACGCTGTCGTGATAGGGATCATCGATGCGATTCAGGCCGGCAGTAAGGAACTCTACAAGAAGCGGAACTGATGGGGGGTTCGTACGGGCTGCCTTGTCGGGTTTCGATGTATGGATGAAGCTTGGGTAGAGGTCACAATCGACTTGGCTTGCCCGAGGTGAATAGAAAAACCGCAATACGAATGGAGCGGATGACATGAGTACGGCTGTTAACGAAACATTGATTCGTGACGTGGTCAATGAAGTGTTAGGCCGATTGCAGTCGAACGGGTCGGTGGTTACTGGCACGACCGGCGGGAATGGTTCGGCAAGTGCATCGGGCGGCGCCGATGGCGTGTTCCAAAATGTGAGCGACGCGGTGGTGGCGGCCAAAGCGGCCCAGGCGCATTTGGTGGCCACGACGTTGGAAGTACGTGCCCAAGCCATTCAGATCATTCGCGATATAACGATTGAGCAGGCTCAAGCGTGGGGCAAGTTTGAGTTGGAAGAGACCAAGATCGGCCGGCTCGATCACAAGATCGAGAAGCTTCTTGGCGTGGCCCAGAAGGTGCCCGGCATGGAAATGGTGACCAGCGAAGTGGTCAGCGGCGATCATGGGTTGTGTGTTACGGAACACGCGCCGTTCGGCGTGCTCGGCGTGATTACTCCGGTGACGCATTCCATCCCGACGTTGGCGTGTAACGCGATCATGATGATCGCTGCCGGGAACACGATGGTAGTCAATCCGCACCCGTCGGGGGCCAAATCAGCCGTTCTCGCGACGCAGCATTGGACGCGTGTGATCCGCGAGAAGACGGGTTTGGATAACCTGATCTGTTTGATTGAAAAGCCGACGCTTGAATCTGCAAGTGAGATCTTCACGCATCCGGACATCAAAATGCTCGCCGTAACGGGTGGGCCTGGTGTGGCGAATGCCGCGATGGCCAGCAATAAGAAAGCGATTGTCGCGGGTCCGGGGAATCCAGCCGTTGTTGTCGATGAAACGGCCAATATCGAGAAGGCCGCTACGGGCATCATTTACGGTGGCTCCTATGACAACGGTCTGCTCTGCATCAGTGAGAAGGAAGTCTTCGTTGTCGAAAGTGTCGCGGACCCGTTGTTGGAAGCGTTGGGGCGTCACGGCGGCTATCGACTGACACGTGATCAGATCGAGGCATTGGCTCAAATCGCCATCCACAAGGACGAGAAATCGGGTCACTATGTGGCCGACAAAAAGTTCGTAGGTAAGGACCCGTCTGTGTTGGCTCAAGCGATCGGCGTGAGTCTTCCGCCAGGCGTCCAGATGCTCTACGGCGAGGTCGATGTGAACAGTCCGTGGTTACCTTGTGAGCAGATGATGCCGTTCTTGCCCGTCATGCGTTGCCCGAATGTCGATGATGCGATCGCCAAGGCGGTTCATTTTGAGCACGGCTTTGGTCACACCGCCATCATCTGGTCTCAGAAGGTGGACAACATGACCAAGATGGGCAAGGCCGTTGATACGACGTTGTTCGTGAAGAATGGTCCTTGTATGGCCAGTCTGGGCGGCGGTGGCGAGGGTTTCGCCAGCTACAGTATTGCAACACCCACGGGTGAGGGGCCGACGAGTCCGTTGTCGTTTACACGTGTGCGACGCTGCACGATGGTTGACAATCTTCGGATTCTGTAAGCCGGTACGGCGTTATTGCGCGTCGCGAAACGTTATTGCGGATTTTGTTGAATAGGCAGTGAGGCCATGATTCTGGGACGTGTCGTTGGCAAAGCGATTTCGATGACGAAGCACAAATCGCTTGAAAGCGAGCGTCTTCTTGTGGTGGAGCCGATTGGGGCGTTGTCCTTGGACCCGGTATTGTCCTTGGACCGGTTTGGGGCGCGGGCGGGCGATTTGGTTGTCATGAGCAATGATGGCATGTATGCCCGCGAAATGGTCAACGACAAGACTTCCCCGGCTCGTTGGTGGGTCATGGCGATCGTGGACGACGAGACGGAAGTGCTGGGGCGATGGGGTCAACCGGATCAATGAGTCGGCCGATTGTGACAGCTATTTTGCTCGAAGATCTTCGTCGCGCCGACGCGGAGATTCGGTTACAGAAGGGGGCGTTGATCACGCCGGCTGCTCGTGATTGGCTCAAGGACCATGACGTCCCGGTCACGTGGGAGGAGCCGACGAAGAGGACCGGCGGGTTGGCGGTTGTCATGGACCCGAGTTTGCCGGAAATGCGGGCGATGCGGACGATGCTTGACCGAGACGGTGGACTTGTCGAAGTCATCGAACCGGCTCCCGGGCGCGGGGGGCTGTTGGCGGCTACGCGTCGTCTGTGTGGTATGGTCAGTCGTGGTGAAGCAACGAAGGGTGTGGTATTCGCGCAAGATGGTGCGGTTCCTGTGTGTTTGGCAAGCAAGCACAATCGCATTCGTGCCGCACTCGGCGTCAATGTGCCGATGGTCGAAGAAGCTTGCCGATCATTGGGTATCAATGTCCTGGTGATCGAGTACGTGACGCAGACGACGTACCTGATGAAGCAGATGATCATGCGGTTTAAGGCGGGTCCGACGTCGGCGCCGCCGGAGATGGCATCGACGATCGAAGCGATTGAGCAGGGGGGCGGTCGTGCGGATTGGTGAGGTCATTGGCAACGTTACATTGAACACCGCCGACTGCAAGTTGATTGGCGGACGATTCATGTTAGTTCGCCCTAACGATCCACAATCGTTGCGCGAGGGAACGCAGGGGCAAGGTGAAGTCGTTGTGGTTTATGACGAGATCGGTGCGCGACTCGGTGACCGTGTGGGTTTCAGCGAAGGCCGTGAGGCCGCGATGCCGTTCTATCCTGACCGCGTGGCCATTGATGCGTATTTGGTTTGTCTTCTCGATGATGTGACGTACGGTTGAGCTTGGGTGGTGCGTAGAAGATTGAGAACCTTACGGCGGAAGATGCGTGCGTTTTGCGCGCTTGTTTCCGGGGACTGAAACGCTTGGGTTGCGGGCACAAAAAGGCGGCCCGCCTTAGGTGATAGTTATGGTCAATGAATTCAAGATCAAACAGCAGATTTGTGAAATCGGCCGGAAGATGTACGAGAAAGGTTTCGTAGCCGCGAACGACGGTAACATCTCGTACCGGATTTCCGAGAACCAGGTGTTGTGCACACCGACGCTGGTGTCCAAAGGGGGCTTGAAGCCGGACGACATTTGCTTAGTGGACATGACGGGCAAGCAGCTGGCGGGCCGGAAGAAGCGTACCAGCGAAGCATTACTGCACCTTGAGGTGTACAAGATGTCGTCGGAGGTCAAGGCGGTCACGCACTGCCATCCGCCGCACGCCACAGCATTTTCGGTCGCGGGTGAAGAGATTCCGACCTGCGTATTGCCTGAGGTCGAGGTTTTTCTAGGGCCGATTCCGACGGCCGAGTATGAAACGCCGGGGAGTCAGGCGTTCGCCGACACGATTTTGCCGCACGTCAGCAAGTCGAAAGTCGTCGTCCTGAAAAATCATGGCACGGTATCCTGGGGCGACTCGCTGGAGCATGCTTTCTGGTGGACCGAGATTCTTGACGCGTATTGCCGAATGTTGATGTACGCCAAGCTGCTTGGGAAGGTGGAGCGGATCAGTAGCCCGAAGGTCGAAGAGCTGCTCGATCTCAAGGAACAGTTCGGCATGGGGACGGATCCGCGTCGAATGGAGAACGCCGATCTTTGTGTGAATACGGAATTCGGACGTGGGTTCAACGGATCGGCACCGACCGGCTCGGCGATGCCATCAAACCCATCTTCGGCAAGCGGAATACCGGCGAGTGCACCAACATCGGGCGAAGCGGATCTTGAGCGTGTGGTGCAGGAGATTACGGACCGCATTATGGCCGCGATGGCCTAAGGCAGAGGTGACGGAGGATATTAAGCGATGGTCGCCAAAACCCTTGACATCAAACTTGCGAAGATAAAGGACAATCCGTCCTGTAAGGAATTCATCATCGCTGACGCCAAGGATGCCGACATGGCGTTTGGGATTTCTGCACCGGGTAAGTCGCCGGAGCATTACGCCCAAGAAGGCACGTTCCGCAGCCTCCCCGAGTATCGCGAGTGTATCCGCCAGGTGGTGAAGCAGGGGCTGGTCGACATCATGCTTATGTCGGCCCATACGAGCAGCATTCTCGCGATTGAAGAACGGCTATTTGAGAACTCGCAGGTCACACCGGCTGCCCGTGCAAATGACACGACGGACATTCATGCAGCACGCGGCGGCATCTTTGTGTCGCAGCCATCGACCCCGTTTCGGACAGCCACCATCGACCAAATCCAATGCGGCAAGATTGCCTGTGAGCCTCATGAGCGGATCCTCGGCGCGAACCTCGGGCTTTATAGCGTGACCTTCAACAACGATTTAGAACTCGACCGAACGACGCTGGAGACGTATCGGGCGTTTCGTATCGAAGCCGAGCGTAAGGGCTTCCGCCATTTTCTTGAGGTGTTTGATCCGAACGCCCTCAAAAACCCTTTTTCAGAAGGTAAACTGGGTGGTTTCATCAATGACATGATTGTGCGTTGCCTAGCCGGTGTGCCGGAGCCGGGTCGGCCATTGTTTCTCAAGATGGTGTACCACGGACCGAAGTTCACGGAGGAATTGGCCAGTTACGATCCCCAACTTGTGATTGGGATTCTTGGCGGTTCGTCCGGAACGACGTATGACGCCTTCAAACTTATCAGTGACGCGCAGAAGTATGGAGCCAAGGTAGCGCTGTTCGGTCGCAAGATCAACAATGCCGAGAACCAGCTCGCGTTCGTCGAGATGCTCCGCCGCATTACGGACGGCCAGATCACGCCAGAGGAAGCCGTCCGCGCGTATCATGGTATTTTGCAGGGGCTTGGTATACAGGCCCACCGCTCGCTTGAAGATGATATGCAATTGATGTCGGGTGTGATGAGTTACGGCGGCACGCCTCAAGCGCGCGTTCCCGCCCCGATTCCGGTTGCGAGGACATCGGCAACGGCTAGTCTGTCGGCGGGCACTTCCGATGGCAATGGACGATCACAGCCATCGATGGCCACAACGAAACCGACTTCTCCCAAGCTTGCTTTCGCGGAGAAAACCTCAGGGAATGGCTCACCCAATTTCGACGGCATGAGTAAGGAAGAACGGCTCGCCTACTTCAGGAATCGGCTTGCCGGCTTGTAGCATTCCCTTTCTGGGTGTTGTCTGTCGGACGTCCGGGTTGGCGTGCAGCACTACCTTGGTTTCACAGGTGAGCTCGTAACGGATTGCGATGGCCATTCAAGCGGGTTGACAGCTCTGCGATTGCAGTTATAATTCATTTGCATCTTTGGATTGGGCAATAGTGATTAGAACCTTACGGTGAAAGATGTGCGCCGTTTGTGCGCA
>Ga0180434_10003618_pt1 | contig 19564 bp, 9 predicted proteins | sample SS_ome_7_FD_132453 | JGI IMG/M metagenome (GOLD analysis project Ga0180434, IMG submission 132453) | Hypersaline lake sediment archaeal communities from the Salton Sea, California, USA - SS_1_D_2 metaG | ecosystem: Environmental > Aquatic > Non-marine Saline and Alkaline > Hypersaline > Sediment...
CAGCCCACATAGCAAAAGGATGCTGTACAGTCATCGCCAAGCGGAGGACCCGGACAGTCCAGATTATAAGGAATGCCCTGGTGCCAGGAGGAGGTCAGCAGGACATCGCCTGCCTGGTAGTTGATCTTCGAGCCGCCCCGCTCCAGCTCTTCCCAGGCCGGCTGGTAGTTGACGTCGATGATGGCAACCAGCTCTTCCGTCCGGACGTCTCCTACCGGACCGAGCTGGTGTTCGATATGATCCAGGACCTGCTCCATGCCCCCCTTGATCAGATCGGCCATGCCCTCATCGAGCCAGGGATCCAGATCGCCGGTCGCGGAGTAGGCTTTCACCGGCACCAGCTCCCTGCGCTGGGAGACAACGATATAGCCGCCGGGTCTCACCCGACAGAAGTAGCCAAGAACCCGGTCTCCCCGCCTGAACTCCTGCACATCGGCCACCTCAGCGGCCCCGGCACCGCCCCAGCCGCCTTCGTTCCGGATGATCACATCGATCCAGCCGCCGGCCAGGGCCCGGGCATCATCCCTGCTGACCACCTGCGTTTGACCGGGTGATATCGTCCCGATGATCCCCAGGAAGGCGATCATGATCGCAATGGCATGCTTTTTCATGATGGTCACCTCCCGGTCACTGCAGAGTCACCAGCACCAGTATCTGTCCCTTCTGATCTTTCCCCAGCCCCTGCATGGCTTTGCCCAGGATGGCACCCTGCGCCCTGGGGTAGTCTTTGACCACCATGGCGTATCCGGGCGTGGGGGAGGTGGTCAACAGATCTCCCGGGGAGATCTCTCCGTAATGAGTATCCACATTGCAGTGCACCCGCCCGGCCAGGGCCACATCATGGTCGAACCGGCCGGTTCCCAGACGTACCCCGGATCCCTGACCCCGGGCACCGGCGACGATGCCGGCCACTTTTCTATCATAGGGCTGGTCACACATCGTTAATTTTTCCGGATGATCGGAATCGATGACCAGCACGGAGCCGGGACCGATCTGCTGAGCATTCGACACATCGAAGCCCTCGGCGTAGTCCAGCCCTTCGCCCAGCTCAACGACGGGCACACCCGTGCCGATACTCTCGATCAATATGTTCCCTCGAACAGTGAGCCTCTGTGCCGGTGATGTGGTTCCGATGCCGACGTTGCCGGTGGTTGTTTGAAAGGTTACCCTGTTTCCGTTCTGGTAAAAGCGAAGGTCATCGGTGATGCTGTCCTTGTATAGAGACCAGATCTCGGATGAGGGGTCACCGGTATTCTGCAGGTTGATCTCCGGATTGCTTGAGCCAGCCTCGATGACGATTCTCGGGTTGGCCCCTGAAATGTGTAACCGGCGCTGCGGATGAGCGGTGCCGATGCCCACGTTGCCCACTGTATCGATGACCATCACATTGCTGCTGGCTGTTTTTCTGAAGAGAAGTTTATCGCTCCCGGAATCCATCCCCAGGAGCCATTTTTCGGCACCATTCCTGTCCAATCGCAATCCCATATATTGACGCGTTCCGGTCTGGTTAATCTTGGCAAAGGCATAACCACCGTAGTGGCCCTCGACAGTCAGTCTGGCATCCGGATCCGCCGTGCCGACGCCCACGTTGCCCGATTTCAACACCAGCACGTCGCTGTCCAGGACCGAGCCGATGTTCAGTGCCAGGCTGTCGACGGTCAGGTCATAGTATATATGGCCCCAATCCTCGAGCCGAAGACTGACGGGTTCGTATTGCCTGAGCAGATGCAATTTCTTCAGGGGAAGCCACGTGCCCATGCCCACATTGCCGCTGCTGGAGATGGCCACCTGTTCGACGTCGCTGGTATGAATCGTGATCCGGCCATCGGCAATTCCAAACCCGTAAAAGTCACCAACCACATCATAGAGCGCTATTTTCGGTATATTGATATCCGTCCCCAGAGACAGCCTGACGTTCGGATTTGTCGTCCCGATGCCCACATTGCCCGACACGGCGGAATACATATCGCTGCCCACAATCGTCCAGTCTCCGTCGCTGCCGCTGCCTCCGCCCCGGACATGATCGGCGGTGTCGGCCTCGGCGGCCCGGAAGGCATATCCCGCGGCGACGATTCTCTGCCGCGGCGCCAGCACAGGATCACCCCCCACCTGTATCTGCAGCCAGCAGGAGGCCGCCGAGAAAACGGCATCCGATAGAGGATTCACTCTGCCCAGCAGAACGTTGAAGACTCCGTGATTGACCATAACCGACGACTGCGTTTCACTCCATAGCTGGCTCCCCCCGGTTGAATCGGTATGGATGGAAAAGGCCATGGACACGGTGGTGTCCAAAGCGACGCCGTAAGCATCGGTCAGCGCGCCCTGGTAATTCATCAATCCGGGCACATCGGCCAGCGCCGCCGCAGACAGCAGCATGGTTGTCGTCAGGACTGCAAAAAACGCTGTTCTCATGTTGCCCTCCTTGAGGAAAAGAACAGGGAAGACCGGACTGTCAGAATAAATAGATTCAATTCCACCAAAGCCATTCTATCATAATTATAATTCTTTGTCAAGATATTTATTCGCCTCTTCAAAAACGAAAAAACCCTTGCCGGTCAAAATCACCATCCCTATCTTCAAGGCAACTCATCATCTGCACTATGAAAAGGAGACCTGCGAATGAGCAACAAAACCCGCATCTCCGCTGACGGCATCGCCCCCGGCTCGGCCGATTTCTTCGACACACCGCTGATCAAGCCGACCGGCTTCCGGGAATACGACGTCCGCTGGCGGCTGACCGGGACGGACACCCCGGAGCTGAACTACACCGGCCTGACCGTCCTGGGACAGGCCTTCGGGACCTGGCTGTTCGACCATCTGGACGGTTTCGAGAAGGATCCCCGGGTGGTGGTGGGCCATGACTTCCGGTTCTATTCCCAGAACGTCAAGAATGCCTTCGCCCTGGGGCTGATGTCCACCGGCGCGGAGGTGATCGACGTCGGCCTGCTGCTTTCCCCGGCGCTGTACTTCGCCCAGCACCATCTGGACATCCCGGCCGGGGCGATGATCACGGCCAGCCACAACGAGAACGGCTGGACCGGGGTGAAGCTGGCCCAGGGGCTGTCCAAGACCTTTGAACCAAAAGAAGTTAAGGAGTATCGGGAGATTGTCGAATCCGGCCGGTTCCGCACCGGGGCCGGGAAATACGACCGGGTGGAGGGCATCCGCCGGGCTTACATCGACGACCTGGTCTCAGGGGTTAAAGCCAGGCGCCCGCTGAAGGTGGTGGTCAACACCGGCAACGGGACGGCCGGCCTGTTCGCCCCGGAGGTCTTCCGGCGGGCCGGCTTCGAGGTGGTCGAGGTGCACACCGAGCTGGACTGGGACTTCCCCAACTACAATCCCAATCCGGAGAATATCAAGTTTCTGCAGTCGATCGGAGAGGCGGTGCGGCAGGCGGGAGCCGACCTGGGGGTAGGCATCGACGGAGACGGAGACCGGCTGGGCATCGTCGACGACCGCTGCGAGGAGGTGTTCAGCGACAAGGTCGGCCTGCTCCTGGCCCGGCATCTCATTCCTCAGGCCAGGAAGGAAGGTCGGGAGCCCAGATTCGTCATCGACGTCAAGTCCACCTATCTGTTCGAGAAGATGGTGGCGCCTCTGGGGGCCGAGGTCATCTGGGAGAAGACGGGCCACTCCTACATCAAAGCGGCGGTACGCCGGGAGAAAGCCACCGCCGGGTTCGAGCGCTCCGGGCACATGTTCTTCAGCCGGCCGTGGGGGCGGGGATACGATGACGGCATCCTGGCCGGGCTGCTCTTCGCCGCCATGCTCTCCGAGGGGGAGAAACCGCTGTCCGGCCTGCTCGATGAGTTGCCCCGGTCCTATCAGACGCCCAATATGCAGCCCCACGTCGACGACACGGTCAAATACGATGTGGTGGCCAGGTTGCAGTCCCAGTACGAGGAGGAGCACCGGCAGGGCCACACGCTTGCCGGGGTGGCCATCGACCGCCTGATGACCATCAACGGCGTCCGGGTGCAGTTCGCCGATGACAGCTGGTGCCTGGTGCGGGCCTCCTCCAACACGCCCACCCTGGTGGTCCTGGGCGAGTCGTTCACCACCCGCAAGCGGCTCTACGAGATGATGGGCGAGGTCTTCGACCGGCTGAAGTCCTTTCCCGAGGTGGGGGAATTCGATCAGATGATGCCGGATTATCCCGGCGAGGAGGACGGCCAGACGGACCGTTAAAAAAACGACCCCGGTGATTCATAGGCGCCGCCCGTCTCCCGGCGGAGGCACCGCGGCTCACCGCCGACGCACAGGCACCGCCGCCGAACCATCCGTCTCGCCAAAAAAAGCCGGCCTCACCGAGGCCGGCTTTCGCTTGCTCTCAAAAGATTCCCTCTATCGCTTCGTCCACCCGGAATCCTTTTTTCCCGCAGCCGACTCCAGCGGCATATCGAATTCCCCGACCGCCCCCGAGGCTGCCGATTTTCCTCCGGCCGCATCCACCGCTTTCACGACATAATAGTGATTCACCCCCGGATTCTTCAGGGCCGCGCCGGTGTCGTCATAGAAACAATCCGCAGTGCCGCCCAGCGAATCGCCGGGGTCGGGAACGAAATGTGGATCTGTGTGACGATAGATAACATAGCGGTCCACCACCAGGGGTTGACCCATCTGATCGACCGTCACCGGCGACCAGGTCAGCCGTAAAATATCGCCTCCCAGCGCGGCGATCAGATCGTTGACCGGAGCCGGAGGCCAGACTGTTGCCGTATTGTACCGCAGGATGAGCAGATCATCGTCGTAACAGACCACGGCCAGATCCACGGCGTGGTCGCCATCGGCCTCCAGGCCGCAGACGCCCATCGGCCGGTCACCCGTGGTGAAGGTCTGGCGATGCTGAAAACGCCCGCCACCATCATTGGTCATCACGGTGACGCTGTCGTCCGCCGCTCTGGTCACGGCCAGATCCTGATCGCCGTCACCATCCAGATCGACCACCGTCAGCCCGCAGGGTTCGCCGGCCACCCCGTAGACCGAGTCAGCGGCGAAGGTCCCATCGCCTGATCCCCGGGAGACCATGATCATCCCTTCTTCGGGGCCGGCCAGGACCAGGTCGAGATGGCCGTCACCGTCGAGTTCGCCGACCGTCAGGGCTTTGGGTTCGCTCTCTGTCGGGTATTTGACCTGATCGGAGAAGATGCCGTTGCCCTTGTTGGCCAGGACCGAGAAGGTCTTCTCGATCCAGTTGGAGACCAGCAGGTCGAGATCGCCATCGCCGTCGGTATCGCCAGCCGCCACACCCCAGGGCACGTCGCCCACCGGATAACGAGTCTGCTGGCTGAGGTCCCCGGATCCGTCGTTGAACAGAATGGAGATGTCGTCGTCGCCGGCGTTGGCTGTGATCAGCTCGGGGGTGCCGTCGCCGTTCAGATCGGCGGCGCACATGTCGTAGGGGCTGGTTCCCACCAGATAGTCGGCTTCATGAGAAAATTCGCCCCCCTGGTTGCGGAGTACGCTGACGGTGTAATCCCAGGCGTTCACCGAGGCCAGATCCAGATCGCCATCGCCCTCCAGGTCCAGAGGACAGACCCGGACGGGTCCGTCATCCACCCGGTAGAGACTGTCGAGGACAAACCCTCCGTTCCCGTCATTGAAAAAGACGCCCACCGAGCTGGCCTGGTAGTTGGCCGTGGTCAGATCCACCAGACCGTCGCCGTCCAGGTCGGCCGCGGCAATCCCCTGCGGGGTGTTGCCCGCCGCCCAGCTGCTGTCCCGGTCGAACTGTCCCTGCCCGCCGGCGGCGATGAAAAAGGACCATCCGTATCCAGCGTTCATGGGGATGCCGATATGGCTCTTCAATCCCGAGGTCAGCATGACGGAGACCATCTCCCCGTCGGCAAAGGGCTCCGAGGGCGAGAAGATCGCCACAGAATCGCCGGATCCGGCCGTCACCGGTCCGAAATGCCTCCCGGACTGGGCGCCGGTGACGATAAAGACCGAATCGCTCAGCGTGGCCGGATCCAGGGGGCTGTTGAAGGACACGGCCGGATCCTCATCGTCCGGCACGCTGCGCTGGTGGAGCGGCGGCGAGATGGCCGTCACCTTCAGGGCGTCGATGTTGGACAGGATGGTCAGATCCCCGGAGACCCGGTTGGCGGCGGCCACGTCGGGATCCCCGTCGCCGTCCAGATCGGCGGCGCACAGGGAGACCGGCGCGGTGCCCGCAGGGACGCCGCTGACCGCCTGAAAGGTGCCGTCGCCAAGATTGATCAGGACCCGGACCTGATCGTCCCCGGCGCAGGCCGCGACCAGATCGCCGTCCTCATCGCCGTCCAGGTCTGACACCCGCACGCACAGCGGCTGAGATCCCGCCGCATAGGCGCTGTCGGCGGCCAGCAGGCCGGTTCCGGTGTTGAGCAGAATGGTGACATCCCCGGAGTTCCGGTTGGCCACGGCCGCATCCACCCGGCCGTCATCGTTCAGATCGGCCGCGCACAGGCCGTGAGGGCCGTCGCCGGCGGCATAGCTGACCGCTGCTGCGAACGCTCCGCCGCCCTCGTTGAGCAGCACCGAGAGATCATCGGATCCGTAGTTGGCGGTGATCAGGTCGCAGCGCCCGTCGCCATTGAGATCTGCGGCGACGACGGCCCGGGGTTGGCCGCCGACCCCCAGATCGCCGGCCGGGGTGAAGGTACCGTCGCCATCGTTGAGCAGCACGCTGACCCGATCGTACTGGCTGGCGGCCACGGCCAGATCGGGATTCCCGTCACCGTCCAGGTCGGCGGCGGTCAGGTCCCGGGGGCGCTGGCTGGTGGCATAGGACTGGGCTGCGGCGAAGGTGCCGTCGCCATCGTTGAGCAGCACCGAGACCTGATGATCGCTGGAATCGGCCGTTGCCAGATCGAGAAATCCGTCACCGTTGAAGTCGCCGGCCGTCAAACCTCGAGGATCGGAACCGGTGCCGTAAGCACCGTCCGGGGTGAATCCGCCCAGGCCGTCGTTGAGCCATACCGAGGTCTGGTCCAGGCTCAGTCCGGCCACGACCAGGTCGACATCGCCGTCGCGGTCAAGATCCCCCGCGCAGACGGCGGAGGGATCAAGCCCGGCGCCGAACAGATCGACGCTGTCCAGGATGGCGCTGCCGCCGGGCGCCAGGGTCCGGAAGGACCAGAACCAGCCGCCGCTGACCGGGGTCCCGGCCGCCGAGCCGGCGCCGGAGGTGATCTGCACATCGACCCGTTCCCCGGCCAGAAAATCCTCGGCCGGATCCAGGGTGACGGTCATGCTGCCGGCATCATAGCTTACCGCCCCGGGATACCGCCCCCGCAGTTCGCCGGTGACCCGCAGGGTGCTGTCATTCAGGGTGGCCGGGTCCATGGGGCGGTCGAAGGCAACGGTCAGGTCCCCGGCCGGATCCGCCAGATAAACGTTGGGCGCCGGCTCGGCGGCCGCCACCTGCGGCGTGGCCGCCATTCCGGCCCGTCTCAGGGCCGGATCGCCGTACAGGCAGAAATCATACATATTCTGATAGTTCTGCCAGTTATGGGTCCAGCAAAAATACTTGGAGTTATACAGCGCATCCCCGACCGGCTGATCCTTGTTGATCAGATGATCGTGAAAATAATAGGACAGCGACTCGATCCCGCCGTCATCCTTCTGGGTCCAGCCGATGATGCCGTAGGAGACCCGGGTGGCGGCGACGGCTCCGCAGGACCCGTTGCCGAGCAGCTCCCGGGCCAGGTGATCGACCTCCGGGTGGCCGTTTTCGCAGGAGGCGCAGAAGACGATGGCCGGGCGGGTATCATCCAGGGAGGAGACATCGGAAACATCGAAGAAGGACGACCAGGCCATCTCGTTGGATTCCGGCACGCCATCGCCGTCATCCCAGTTCCAGTATTTCCGCCAGGCGGCATCGTCGGAGCCGTGCGCGGCCCAGGCGACGATGCCGAAATCGTTGGCCGACCACTGGGAAACCACGTTGGCGCCGGTCAGGGGAAAATCGCAGGTCAGGGCCGAGGGCGCCAGGCCCGATTTCTCGTACAGGGTGGTCACGTCCCAGCCGACGAAGACGTCCTCGATCATCCGCTGGGCCGCCCAGGCACCGTCGGTGCCCGAATAACCGGACCAGTCCTCATTGGCGAAATTGATGAAGGCGCCGGGCAGCAGGGCGCTGTCCTTCCAGCTGCCGGTATCGCTCTCGGTAGCTGCCAGCTTGCTGCAGATATCGCCCAGGGCGCCGGAGCTGCTGTAAGGGATGCGGCCGACCGAGACCTCGGCCATCAGGTCGATGGCGTCCTGGTCGGGCTCTCCGTAATAGTGATCCCCGTCCGAGTCCCAGTCGCCGGTCAGGTCGGCGTAATAGTAGTCGGTCGGCACGGCATTGGAGTGACCGCTGGGATAACAGTATCGCATCGGGATGAGGTCGATGTCGGCGGCCAGCAGGACGTATTCGATGCCCCATTCGGCGTATGTATCGACCAGGAAGTTGCGGATCTTCTCGGGCAGGTCCGAGCCACTGTACTGCCCGGAGATCCAGTCGGTGGTCACCACGTTGACGGTATGGCCCAGCTCCTCCTTCCACTCGGCCAGGCCGGTGACCGACCCCTGCAGTCCGGAGGTGGTGATGATGACGTAGTCATAGGTGGACTTGGCTGCTGCACGGCCTTCCTGCCGGCGATACCATGGCCGGGCCTGTCCCGGATTGTCCAGCAGCGACAGCAGGTCACTGTCCGGCGCCGGATCCGCCAGGATCTCCTCGACCCGGCGGTAGCGATCCGTTCCCGGACAGGGCCGATCGAACTCGACCACCACCTCGGCCCTCCGGCACCACAGCAGCCGCTCGGTCGCCGGTCGATAGGCGAACGGGGAGAAGGCCACCCGCAGAAGGGTGTATTTTCGCGCCCCGGCGGTGCCCAGAGACCATCCCGCCGCTGCCGGATGGATCTCGTCGGACCGGTAGACGGCATCATGGGCCGCCTGCCAGTCCCGCCGGCTTGTCCGCACCGCCTCCTGGCCGGCATTCAGGGGAATGACGCCGGGGGCCGGTCCGATGCGATAGGCGCCCTCCAGGATCTCATCGTGCTCGCCGAGTATCTCCACCGACCGCACCACGGCACCCGGAGGCAGGGCAAAGTGATAGACACGCAGGGGCAAAGAAGGTTCTCCCGGTTCCCCTCGAAGGGTGAACCCGGACATCTCGATGCGGTGAAAGCCCTCCTCGGTCTCCACGATCCGGTACGGCCCGGCCGTCATGGTGAAGGTGATCCGTTCGGCGCCTGCACCGCGGGCGGCCGTCAGAAACAGGATCAGGACAAAAAGGGCGATACGCCTGGCCAGCATACGATCTCCTTGGGCTGAGGAATGGTCCTGTATGGAAAAGGGGCGACCGTAAAGTTCCCGATGTGTCCGTACTTGAGGCGCCCTCTCTTTTATTGTAGCACATCGGCCCCGGGCCGTCAAGGGTTTTGTTGGCCGTCCCCCTCGGATCAAAAAAAAGGGCCGCCCCAAAAGGGCGGCCCCCGACCGGGGACATTGACCGGCCGCAGTCCCTGGCTCGGCTGCAGCTACTGCCCGGGAACCTGTCCGGCGATCTCCTCTATCTGCCGGGACAGCTCCGCGAATCCGTCGGCATCCCACTCCGGCATGCCGGCCTCCTGCAGCTTTTCCCGGGCCCGCCGGAGGGACTCCAGAGCACCCGGCAGATCCTCACGCTGCAGGGCCAGCTCGCCCAGCTCCCGGCAGCTGTGCCCGATCCACTCGGCGGCGTCGGGACTCTGCTCGATGGCATAGAGCCGCTCCGACCAGGCCAGCACCGGGCGCATCCACTGGGCTGCTGTCTGGTACTCCCCGATCATACGGTAGGCGTGCCCCACCGACCAGTCGGCGATCAGCTTGTTCAATTCTCCGCCCAGCTTCCAGTGGTATTCCCGGGCCTTGAGCAACGCATCCAGGGACTCCTGATACCGTCCCAGATCGTCGTAGGTCCAGCCCAGGTTGTTCCACAGGGGGCCCAGCCATTCCTCGATATTTCCCTTCTCGGCGGCCCAGATCCCCTTGCTGGCCCACACGATCTGCTCCTCCGGGGGGGCGGTGATGGCAACCATGTGCGCCGCGTCCACCGCCCGGCTGTGCAGCTCCTTCTCCAGACAGTAGTTATACATCTCGGTGAAGGTCGCCGTGGCCTTCTCCAGCTCCTCATCCTGCCACTCGAACCGGCCGCGAACGCCCAGATAACGGGACCAGCCCAGCGGAACGGACGGGGCAGCCGCCTTCTCCGCCCTTTCCAGCCAGGACCGCCCTTCTTCCTTCCGGTCCGTGATCAGATAACTGCGGGCCACCTGCGCCAGGGCTTCCACCAGAACGTGCTGATGCTCTTCCTCCTCGGCCTGCTGAACGGCCAGCTTGTAGATCTCGCCTGCCTGGGCATAATTCCTGCTCTGGAAGGCCTCATCGCCCTGGACCAGCAGCCGCTCGGCAGGAGTGAGATGGGCCATCGGATCCTCATGTCCCCGGGCGGAAACCGACAAACCGGCCACGAGGATCATCGAACAGCAGACGATCCAAACCTTCGAACGCATCCCGACCTCCTTGGACAAGACTGCCGTGAAGAGCGCAACCGCTCGATCTCGTTTCAATGAAAAGAATGAAGCCACCTATTGGATGAATTCCCGCTCGATCCGCCCGCGCCCGTCAAAACCCACTCCCTCCATCTCCAGCAGGGCCCGCTTCATGGCCAGCCCGCCGCGGAACCCTCCCAGGCGGCCGTCTTCCCGGATGCACCGATGACAGGGGATGATCAGAGGAAACGGGTTGCGCGACAAAGCATTGCCGACAGCTCGGGCCGCCCCGGGGGCGTGTATACGCGCGGCCAAACGGCCATAGGTGGTGACCCGGCCCCGGGGAACCTGGAACTCGGCCGGCAGGACGCGACGCTGAAAGGGTGTGCAGATCCCAAAATCGAGCGGCTCCAGGGAGAACCTCACCGGCCGTCCCCGCAGAAAGCGGTCGATCCTGTCGGCCAGACGACTCATGGCCGGGGGCGTTTTCGAGCCGGCGCGCCGGGCACCGGGAAACTCGCCGGCCAGGATCTCTCCGGGCTTTTTCTTCTCGCCGGGCAGAACGATCCGAAGGATCCTGATCCCTCCGGCGGTGTGATGCCAGACCAGCAGGACGGAGCCGAAGGGCGATGGGACACTCCGATAGCCGACGGATTCCCGGTGGTCCACAGATCACCTCCTGTTCAGACTCCACCGTGCAACAATCGTCTGTACACAGCGCCAAGACCGGATGATCCGGAAAGAAAAAGGCCCTCCCGGACGGAGAGGGCCCCGTATATCTCCCGGCACACTCGCGGCTCAGGCCCGATGTGCGAGGGTTGAATTCCGGCCGGCGTGAGGTTATTCTGACTTCTTTTTCGGCCGCGGTAAAAATCTGGTCAGCACCAGGGCCACCCCGGCGGCGATCAGCAGGATGGGCACCAGCGGGATACGCGCATTGCCCAGCTGCCATAGTGCACCGACGATAAACAGCAGCCCGGCGACGAACCAGAACACCTCCAGGCGAAGCTTCAGCACCACTCGGGCCAGCTGCACGCCGAGCATGATGATGCCGATGCCCAGCAGCGCCACGCTGGTCTGGGCCTTGGCCAGCAGAACGATCCCCAGCCAGATGAGGAACAATCCCCAGCCAAAGGCGTCCAGCTTGCGGATCAGCTGGATCTCTCTTTCTGCCGTGGGCCGATCGCTCTTGACAGCCTTTTCTCCCTGGCCGATCTCTTTTTTCTCAACGTGCTCCTCAACCATAGAAGACCTCCCGAGGAAAGAGGGAAGCATTCCACCCGAAAACCAATCAAAGTCTATGGAATTCCTGAGGGGATGTCAAGAGGAAAATGTCTCCGCAGCAGCCCGTCTTACCTCAGCAATACCATCTTCCTCGTCCGGGCCGACGATCCCGCCTGAAGATGGCAGAAGTACACCCCGCTGGCCAGGCCGGTCGGGATCCATCGGACCACATACCGCCCGGCTGCCTGATCGGCATCCACCAGGGCGGCCACCTGCTGTCCCTTAATGTTGAAAATATTCATCGCCACATACCGGTCTGCCAGAAGCTCATAGATGATCTCGGTGGAGGCATTGAAGGGGTTGGGGCGGTTCTGATGAAGCATGAAGGCTCTCGGTCCGGCCGGCGGTTCATCCGCCTCGACGACCGAGGTCAGGCCCAGACTCAGCTTGGCCACCCAGATATCCCATCCGCCATTATAGTCATCGTCGAAGGAGCCGACGGTCACCGGAAAATCGGAGCAGTTGGTCCGACCGACCGCGCAGGCCATACCCTGTCCATCGATGGCCACATCGTTCCCCCGGTCGCCGGAGCCGTTGCCGCCGCCGAAAAAGGTGGCGTAGACCAGGTCGCTGCCGTCGGGGTTGAGAACGGCGATGAAGGCATCATCAAAGCCGCCGTTGTAAGTCTGGTCAAAAGCTCCCGGGGTGGTCGGAAAATCATTCGATTTGGTCTCGCCCACCAGGCAGGTCCGCCCGAAAGCGTCGATGGCGATACCGTGTCCGTAGTCGCCGTTGCCGCCTCCCAGGAAGGTGGAATAAGCCAGATCGCTGCCATCGGGAGTCAGCTTGGTGACGAAGGCATCATCGTTGAAACCATCGTGCTGTTCATCGAAAGCCCCATGAGTGGTCGGAAAATCCGTCGATTTGGTATATCCCACCAGGTGAGCGCTACCCTCATCGTCCACGGCGATGCCCTCGACCTGATCCCAGTTGTCGCCACCCAGATAGGTGATGAAATCGGCCTCCGCTCCCGACGGATCGAACCGGGCCACGAACCCGTCGGCCGCCCCGCCCAGAACCTCGTCCCAGGCGCCCGAGGTGACCGGCAGATTTCCCGAGCCGGTCCGGCCGGCCAGATAGATGCGGCCGTTCTTATCCACGGCGATATCCTGACCATGCTCCCAGCCCGATCCCCCGCAATAGGTGGACAGGAGCAGCTCGTTGCCGGTATTGTTCAGCTTGACCACAAACGCATCGTAGTTGCCCCTCTGGTGGGTGGTGTCGAAGGCGCCGGGGGTGGCCGGAAAGTCATCCGACTTGGTGCTTCCCGAGACATAGACGTTGCCTTCTCCGTCCAGGGTCAAACTCCAGGCGTTATCCAGATTGCTGCCACCGATGAAGGTCCCCCAGCGGAGAACATTTCCCTGTGCGTTCAGCTTGGCGACGAAGACATCGCTCTGCCCGTTGAAGCTGGTATCAAAGGCGCCATCGGTGACCGGAAAGGCGGAGGTGCTGGTCGCCCCGGTGATATAGGCGTTCCCGGCTGCATCCACGGCCAGGCCCCAGCCCTCCTGGGTGTCGAAGTTCTGACTCCCTCCACCCAGATAGGTGGAATAGACCAGCGCCGGCCCGTAGGGGCTGAAACGGGTGATGAAGGCGTTGCTCGCGCCGTTGCTGTAGCTGGTGTCGTAGGCCCCCTGGGTGGTCGGAAATCCGGAAGAGGTGCTGTATCCGGTCAGGTACACCGTGCCGTCAGTGCCGGCGGCCACGGCCAGAGCGTTCTCGCTGACATCCGTCCCCAGATAGGAACACCAGGATAGCTCGCTCCCCGGAGCCACTCCGCGGACGCCGAAAAGCAGAGCAATAACAATGCACAGGATCCATCTGTAAAAACCATTCATCCTTTTCCTCCCCGTCGGACAGGAGGTTACATAAAGAAGTTGGTTTACCGGACGAGCACCATCTTGGCGGTCCGGCGAACCCGGCCGTCATCCAGCTGGCAGAAATAGATCCCGCTGGCCGCCTGTCGGCCGAACCGGTCGCAGCCGTCCCAGGTGAGGGTATGCTCGCCGGCCGGATAGCGGCTCTCGGCCAGGCGGCGGACCCGCTGACCGGCGGCGTTGAAGATCTCCAGGGAGACCGGGCCGGGTTCGGCCAGGCGAAAACAGATCCGGGTGGCGGCGTTGAACGGATTGGGCCAGTTCCGAAGGAGCCGGAAACCGTGCGGTCCCTGCCCGCGCTCCGTCCCGCCGGCCACCCTCACCTGATGGCCCGGCCGCATGGCCACCACGACAACGTCCTCATCGCCGGCGAGATCCTCCTGCACGGCGCCGGCCGTAGCGGGAAAATCCTCAGATCTTGAGTGCCCGGCGAAACAGACCCATCCCCCCGGCCCCAGGTCCAGGTCCCAGGCGTACTCCGATTCCATTCCGCCGATATAGGTGGAATAGAGAAGCTCCTCAGCGGTGGAATCCAGGACACATAGAAAGATATCCCGGCCGCCGCCATGAATCTCATCGAAGCTGCCCGGGGTGACCGGAAAATCCGGCGAATCGGTGAATCCGACCACCCAGACGCGACCGGAATCGCCGGCCGCGATCCCATAACCGCTCTCCGTCTCCCCGCCGGTGAGAAAGGTAGAATACCGAAGCGACCGGCCATCGAGGTCCAGACAGGTGACGAAGGCGCTGACGTCGAAAAATCCCATGCTGTCCTGAAAGGCACCCGGGGTGACCGGAAAATCCGAGGAGTAGGTGTAGCCGGTCACCAGAGCGCAGCCGGCCTCGTTCACCGCGATGCTGCGAGCGGCGTCGCGGAACCCCCCGCCCAGCAGGGTGGCGTAGCGCAGAGAGGATCCGTCCGGACTCAGCCGGGCCGCAAAGGCGTCCGTGGGGCCACCATGAATGCTGTCAACCACGCCCGGGGTGACTGGAAAATCCCGCGAGAAGGTGTAGCCGGCCACCGAGGCGCACCCGGAATCGTCCACGGCGACGCCCCAGCCGTACTCGTCGGAATCCCCCCCCAGAAAGGTGGCGTATTCCAGACTGTCCAGGGTTGAGCTCCACCGCGCCACGAAGGCGTCCGAGGCCCCGTCCAGGGTCTGGTCCGGGGCCCAGGCGGATACCGGAAAATCGGCCGAACCGGTGCTGCCGACCGCATACACCCGTCCGGAGTCATCGGCCGCGATCTGATAACACCACTCGTCGCCGCCGCCCCCCAGCAGAGAAGCATGGACCAGCTGGCCGGCCGGATCCATCACCGCCACGAAGGCGTCGGAGTCGCCGTCCAGACTGGTGTCCAGCGCTGCGGCGGTGACCGGAAAATCGGCCGATCGGGTCAATCCGGCCAGACAGACCCGGCCCATGCCGTCCAGCGCCAGACTGTACCCCTCATCCCAGTGGGCGCCGCCCAGCAGAGTGGACAGCAGCAGGCCGTCGCCCGAGGCATTCAACCGGACCAGGAAGGCCTCCCGGTCGGCGGCCAGGGTATCATAGGCGCCGGCGGTGACGGGAAAGTCCGCCGATTCGGTGAAGCCGGTCACCCAGACATGCCCGTCGCCGTCCATGGCGACGTCGAACCCCTCCTCCGGGCCGGCTCCGCCCAGGAAGGTGGCCCAGAGCAGCTCTTCCGGGCCGGCGGCGGCGGTCCCGGCCAGGCTCAGGCAGGCAATCAGGACCAGGATAAGCGCCACAGGCCGGGCATCCGGGAGAACTGTTCTCGCAGCCGGGCGGGTTCTTCTGATCGCCGGACGTCTTCTGCGGGCAACAGAGCAAGCTCTCCGGGCGTCCGGCATCTGCTTACACTCCGCCGGCCAGAGAGATAATCAGGGGCCGTTTCCTGTCCCACCGGCCGACCTGGAAACTCACCGTGTGGTTCTCGCCCAGGCGGTAGCGCCCCCTGACCGCCGTCCGGTCCTCGCCCTTCTCCTGATAGCAGTCAGGCGCCGGCTCGGTGATGGTGCCCAGGGCGGTGACGATGCGCAACTGGCCCTGGTCATCGACGAACAGACTGTCGGCCCCCTCATAACGGAAGGCGATCTCATCGACCTGGCCCCCGGGCCGAACCGTCAGCTGCGGGACCAGCCGGCCCTTCTGTCCGCGATAGGCCAGATCGATCCCGGGATAGAGATTCCGGTAGATGATGCCTTCGAAGGTGCGGATATTGGTCTTCCACTGGTCCGGATCCTTGCCCCGGAAGATGTTCACCTTCCCCTGCAGCTGGTCCACTCCTTCCAGGACCAGGTCGGGATCGGCATCCTCCAGCTTCATCCGCACCACCACACCCCTGCGCCGGACGGTGGTGTCCGGCCGGGCCACCTCCGGCTCCTCGCCGGGGCGATGGGGCTCGGGCCGGGCGGTCTGCTCGACCACGTCATAGACCACCTCCCCGGGGGTGAAATACACCGTTCCCCGGGAGCCACGCAGATAGAACCGGACCGGCTCGGCCACCTGGCCGGCGTTCTCGGTGAAGGACAGCGGCAGCTGGCCATAGGCCTGGACCGTCTGGGTCTGCCGGGCCTCGGGTAGAACAGTGGTTTCTTCCCGGACCGTCCCCTGCCGGGCGGTCTGCTGCTCCTGCCCGGCCTGCTCCTTCTTTCCGCCGCAGGCCAGCGAGAGGATAATCAGACCCGCGACGGCCAAGATGACGCCGCTTCGACAGGCGGTTTTCCCCTGGACGAACACCGTCCACCTCCTGGAGAGGTTTCTATCACCGGTCTCGAATTCTAATCTTATTCAGGAATGAGCGATAAGTCAAGGAAAATCGGTGTTCGTGTCGTCCGTTCGTGTTGGCAACTCGTGTCCGGGGAAAGGGACAAAGGGCAAAAAAATCGGGCGCCATACTCTTCGGTTCCAGAGGCGATCGTTGATCCTGCGCACGTTTTGCGGAGGACGCTCACCTCAAAAGAATTGGCGCCCGGTGGCTTCGGCGATCGACGATGGTTCGACGTCGCCCGCCATCACCAGGTCAGAATTTTTACATGTGGAGCGGTCACAAGACGCCGCCTGCTCCTATGGCTCCCGTCTGCGACCGTCTTTCCCGTCTTGTGTTCCCGGCGCTCTATTTCTCCTCATTGACCGTGGCCCGGTCGAACTCGCCCACCCGGCCGGACTCGGCCGAGTGCCGGCCGTCGGCTCCGACCGCCTTGACCAGGTAATAGTGATCAACGGCCGTGTCGCCCACGGCGGCGGTGGTGTCGATGTAAAAGCTCTCAATCGTGCCGGCGATGGAGTCGGACTCCTGCGGCGTGAAGCCGGGATCCTCATGACGGTAGACGGTATAATGATCCACCGTGATGGGCAGTCCGGCAGTGTCCTCGGTGACGGCCGTCCAGGACAGATACATGGCGCTCTCGACCAGCGTGGCGCTGAGATCCTCGACCGCCGCCGGGGGGTCGGGATTATCGATACTGAAGACCGAGTCGGAGCTGTCGGCGGCGGCATGCCCGTATGGATCTGTGGCCGCCACCCGGACCAGATAGAGCTGCCCGTCCGGACGATCGAACAGGTCCCACAGATAGGCACCGTCGTTGGCCTGAGCGGTGTCGAGGACCGTCCAGGTGGTGCCGGCGTCGGCGCTGGCCTCCAGATCGATGCTCAGCAGGGCCGTCTCCCCGGGATTGGGATCGACGGCCGACCAGGTGATGGTGACCGTGTCGGTGAGCACCTCGCCGCCGTCGGGCGAGAGAACGGTCACCTGGGGGCGTCCGACCAGGTAGTCGCCGCCGCCGAAGGTCCAGGTGTCATCGTTGTTCGATCCGGAGTATCCGCCGAACAGGACCACCCGGGTGGACCCGTCCAGACTGGTCTCGGACATGGCGTGGCCGAACCGGCCGGAGGGCTGGACCGTATTGGCGTCCCGGGTCCAGGTGGTGTCGGCCAGATCGAAGACCCAGGTCTCGTCGTCGTAGTATACCTCGGCCGTCGAGCCGCCGAAGATCAGCACCCGCTCCTCGGACAGGCGGGCCATGGCATGGCTGCTGCGGCTCGAGGGCGGGTCGTCCGGTAAGAGCTGCGTCCAGGTGGTGTCGGCCAGATCGAAGATCCAGGTCTCACTGTTGAGGACGAACTTGCCGTGCCGCTCGCCGGCGAACAGCAGCACCCGCCCGGAATCCAGCGCGGTCATCATGTGACCGTGCCGCTCCGAGGGCGTGGGATCGGGAAAGACCTGAGTCCAGGTGGTGTCGGGCAGGCTGAAGATCCAGGTCTCGTCATCGTCGATCTCCGATCCGATATCGCCGCCCAGCAGCAGGACCTTATCGCCGCCCAGATAGGCCATGGCCATATCCTTGCGTGCCGACGGCTTCGAGGCCGGCGCCAGCTGCCGCCAGGTGGTGTCGGAGAGATCATAGAGCCAGGTCTCATCGCTCTCCGAGGTGCCGTTCCACCCGCCGAACATCAGCGCCCGGTCCTCGCCGATATAGGCCATCGAGTGGGACAGCCGCCCGTCCGGGCTGGAATCGGGCGATTGCTCCGTCCAGGTGTCGGCAATGGCATCGTAGACCCAGGTGTCGCTGAGGTTCCCCGGGCCCCAGCCGCCGAACAGCAGCGCCTTGCCCTCGGCGATATACACCATCGGGAAGTAGTCCCGGGCCGGCGGGTGCGGATCCGGGAACCGCTCGGTCCAGTCGTCCTCGCTGGTGATGATGGTAAACACCGCATCGGAGCTGTCGCCGCCGGACAGGCCGGTAGTGTCGGTCACCGTGATCCGGACCAGATACTGATCGCTCTCGGTCACTCCACTGATATCCCAGAGGTAGGCCCCGGTATTGGCCAGGCCGGAGTCGATCACGGCCCAGCCGGCCCCGGCATCGTCGCTGACTTCCAGATCGACCAGCAGCAGTCCGGTCTCGCCGGGATCGGGGTCGGTCGCCGTCCAGGCGATGGTCACCGAATCGGCCAGCACCTCCCCGCCGTTGGGCGTATCCACCGTCACCTGGGGCGATTCGGGATCGTTGTTGATGCTGAAAACATCGTCGCTGAGATCAGAACCGGTCAGCCCGCTGGTATCGACGGCGGTGACGCGTACCAGATAGTTGCCGCCATCGGTCAGCCCGGACAGGTCCCAGGTGTAAGCTCCGTCATTGATCAGCTGGGAGTCGATCATCGCCCAGGTCGAGCCGGCGTCGGCGCTGACCTCCAGATCGATCAGCAGCAGGGTGGAGTCGCCCGGATCCGGGTCAAAGGCCGCCCAGGCGATGACGGTCGAGTCGGCCAGGACCTCGCCGCCGTCGGGTGCGATCACCATCACCTGGGGCGGATCGGGAACGAAATGATCTCCGCCGCCGAAGGTCCAGGTCTCATCGTCCAGGGCCCCGTCATCGCCGCCAAAGAGCACCGGATGGATGGATCCGTCCAGGCTGCTCTCGCACAGCTCGTGATCCTCGCGAGCGGAGGGCTGAATGGCGTTGAAATCCCGGGTCCAGGCGGTGTCGGCCAGATCGAAGACCCAGGTGTCATCTTCCCTGAGACCGTCGTCACCGCCGAACAGCAGGGCCTGCTCCCCGCCCATGTAAGCCATGGCGTGGGAATGGCGGGCCGATGGGGCGGAGGCGGCCGGCAGCTGGGTCCAGCTGGTGTCGGTCAGGTCGAACAGCCAGGTCTGGTCATCCGTGCCGCCGAACAGCAGGGCCCGATCGGTCCCGAAATAAATCAGGTCGTGCCCGGATCGGGCCGTGGGAGCCGTGTCCGGGACCAGCTGGGACCAGCTGGTATCGGCCAGGTCGAACATCCAGGTCTCGCCGTCCGGCCCGCCATTATCGCCGCCGAACAGCAGGGCGCGCTGATCGTCGAGATAGGCCAGGGCATGATCGGAGCGGGCTGATGGCGCAGCGG
>Ga0180434_10003620_pt1 | contig 19562 bp, 21 predicted proteins | sample SS_ome_7_FD_132453 | JGI IMG/M metagenome (GOLD analysis project Ga0180434, IMG submission 132453) | Hypersaline lake sediment archaeal communities from the Salton Sea, California, USA - SS_1_D_2 metaG | ecosystem: Environmental > Aquatic > Non-marine Saline and Alkaline > Hypersaline >...
TGCAAATGCATCTCTTAGTAAAAAAGATAAAGAGAAGTATGCAAAGTGGATTGCGCTTGCAGTTGATATCGTCGGTGCTATCTTAGCTGCTGGTGGTGGAATGGCTATGGCTGCTCAGGGAGCTGCCGGAGTCGATAATGCTATCTCATCAGGTGCAAAAAGCATTATGCCAAAAATCACTGAAGCTTTAGAGAACAACTCGGCAATGCTTACGGAACTTGCAAATTCAATGCAGAAAGGAGCCCTTATGGTAGGTGGTGCTGGTTCGATTGCGAACGGTGCTTTCAAAATCGACCAAGGAGAGATGTATAAGAAGCTTGAAGAGCTCATGGCATCAATGAATGAACTGAATGTATCAAGCGACGACCTAACACGCGGAATGCAACATCTTACATCTGAGTTCCAAACATTGACTAAGGAACAAGGTGCGATAAACAAAAATGCATACCAAGCTGCTGCTGGTGGACTAGAAGGTGAAATACGATCACTTCTAGGGCAAGTATAATAAAGAGATATTAAAAGGTTAATAAAGGTAAAAGTATGTCAACAAATATTAATACAAATACACCAGAGACGCCTCTTCCTCAAGGATCAAACGGAGCCCAAGGTGCACCGACAACAAACCCTGTTGGATTTCAATCAGGAAATGCTGCAAACACAACAGCAATCCTTGCTTTGATCCGTGCTATGATGACGCTGTACGAATACAAGAACGATGCTTTTGTACAGCAATCGAAAACAGAATCGACCATTGCAAACAGCTACTCAGACAGTCAGGTGGAACTAGGAAATCAGGAGATGACAGAACTTGAAATTCAAGGAGCTTTCTCAGCGGTTAGCGGACTGTTCACAGCAGGTCTTGGATTTAAAGGAATGATGGAAGAAGGTGGCTTAGCTGGCCAACAGAAAGAGATTACTGAATCTCAAAAGTTTGTGGATAACCTGGATAATGATCCAGCTGTAACATTGAGCGATCACACTGAAGAGAACACGACTGCTAGAGGAACCGAGATCGAAATGCAAGATATGTCAAACATTGAAGTTACTGAAGAACCAACTCAAGAGGAAATTGATGCTAACAAAGCGAAGGCAGAAGCACGACTTGAGGAAATGATCACTGAGCTTAAGTCTGGAAATTACAAAATGACTGAAGGAAGTGGAAAGTCTGCGAAAGCTGCTGATCCTGCTAAGATTCAGAAAGGTGAACTTAATGACCAACAGGTGATTGATACACTTGATGAACCACAGATGACTAGACTAAAAGATGCTGCGAATGAGCAAATTGCTGCGAAGCAGAAAACTCTTGATGATGCGAAAGCTCAATTGAAAATGAACTTCGATAAGCGAAACATGTGGTCAACTGCGGTATCTGGAATCTTTACAGGTGGTGGTAATATCGGAGCTGGTATCCTGAAGCAACAACAAGGTGAGCAGCAAGCGGATAATACTCAATACCAAACAGCGCAACAGCAGTTCCAATCGCTTTCTAAAGAAACTGAAAGTCAGTCTGATAAAGATCTTCAGTCTGCTGAAAGCTTAACGCAACTGATTCCGGAAATTGACAAATCGAACAACGCAATACTAAGTACTTAAAATATATCCATATTTTCTATAGGCCTCTGTGCCTACCCGGCCGTTATGCCCTTCCCCCTCCCAGGCATAACGGCCCTTTTTATAATACAGGGCAGAGCCCAAATAAAATGAATTATTTAATAAAAGGTAAACTAAAAATGTCACCACAAGTTAACAATTCAAGTGAAATTGAAACGCCCTACCTATTTCATGGAACCGCTTTAGAAAATCAGAAGAGCCCTCTCCTAGCCTTTCTTCAAATCATCTCTGAGGTGGGTCTTTTTTCTGAGCTTCCTGAGCGCGAGCTGGAAGAGCTATCAAAAGCCTATTCGAATCAGAAAAACCAGCCAGCACTCCCCATTGGTGGAGATAACGTTCTTGCATTGGCAACAGAATTGCAAGCGCTCCTTCAAATCAAATCGATCAAAAAGGTTGCTAAGGAAGCAAATCAGGAAACACAAGTCAATGACGATATTATCATAGCTGCGAAAAAGATAGCAGCTTCCCCAGACTTTAACCCTGCTATGATGTTTGGTTTGATGCAAATGGAATCTACAATGAAGGCTCAATACAAATCAGAGAAAAAAGACACTAAGGGAGAAATCCTTAAACTAGAAGCGATTATCAACGCCTTGATTGAGCATGATAAAGAACGTAAGTATCCATCAAAGAATGGAAATGACTCACATGGGGCATCAGGTCACAAGTAGCATAAGAATTTTCAAAAGAGCGAACACAAGGAACATCAGAGATGGTATCACAAATTAACAATCCGGAGAAAAGAGAGTCTTCATATTTAGATAGTAAGAATTTCTCAAAAGACCCGAAAGGCCCTCTTCTGGCTTTATTAAAATTCCTCTCAGAGAGTGGTATTACCATTACACCTTCACTGCTTTTGAATGGAGAGACTGCACTTGCAATAGCAGAAACATTATTGAAGCTTTTGCGACAGAAACTAGCCAAAAAGAGTTCTAGTGAAGAACATCATGAAATTCAGATTAATAACGACATAACTAAAGCGATCGAAAAGTTAGAGCATTCTGTCGAGCTTCAGAGCGATCCTGCAGGATTAAGTGGAGTTTTTGAGGTGATTTCAACAATGAACTCCCAGTACAAGTCTGAGAAAAAAGACACTAGGGGAGAAATCCTTAGACTAGAAGCGATTACCAACGCCTTGATTGAGCATGATAAAGAACGTAAGCATCCATCAAAGAATGGACGCGACTCGCACGGGACCTCAGGTCATAAATAGAGGCAGAACATAGAGTTTTTTGGCTGCAGCGCCTTCCTCCTTCCAGGAGCTGTGGCCATTATTTAGTAATTTATAAATAGGTACTAAGAATGACAATACAGATCAATGGACACGACGAAAATGGGGAATCTATTTCAAAGCAAGGGAATCAATCAAGCACTCCATCTGGTGCGATAACGGCTTTTTATAGGGCAATGATTCTTGCTGGAGGCGATGGTTCTTTTCTAGATACTATGCTAGAGGAAGAGGAAGCCCAAGAGATGAAAAAAATTAAGCTCGACGAAACCCTCATATTTAAGCTTAAGAAAAACTTTAAAGGGATTTTTACAGGAAGAATGGATCCTGTTGCACTTGCAGCTGGAACTGAGGCTATTCTCCAAACATTAGCTGAAAAAAAACGATCTACAGAGGAAAAAAAACAAGAGGACCTCACGCATCAGGTGAATTTGGCACCAAAAACAAGCCCTTCTAATAAGAAAGAGAAAGAACATCCAGCAGAGAATGAAATGCTTCTTGAAGCTCTCTTTGGTCGTAGTGGAAACCCTGTCGCTCTAGCAAGTGGGCTTGAGGCTGTTCTGCAGACCTTGGCGATGAAAGTGTTTGTTAAAGAGGAAGCCGAGGAAAAAGTTTTTAATGACGATGTATTCCTTGTTCATTCCGACTTAGATGAGAAGGCTAAACATATTTTAAAACATCCAGAAAAAAGTTTTCCTCTCCTTTCATTTGTGTATACAAGACGAGAACTTCTCGAAGAGGTTAAAGAACTAAAAAATTATATTCATGAGCTTGACACATTTATTTAATTGCAACTAAATCATGTGAATTCTTAGTCATTGAAAATTTAAGGAAAAATAAAATGATTAATAACATTAATGAGGGAATAGAACTCGCAGAATACGTCGCTGAACCTTGGTGGTTGAAAAAGCTCGCTGCTGCAAACGGAGTTCATGGGGTGGTAGCAGAAGCTTTGGGATTAGCTGAAGAAGATATGGATGCTATTGCACTTAAAAAGGGAAAGGAAGAAATCAAGAAAAAAATCGAAGACACAAAAAAGAAATCTGATCTGCAAAAAGCGTACGAAGATCTTACTCATCAAGAGGATTTGGCACCAACCATGGATAAGCACCCTAAGTTGCCGCAACCTCTAGAAGAGATGCATATGATTCTTGAAGCTCTCTTTGGTCATAGCGAAAATCCCACTGTTTTAGCAACTTTAGCAAGAGGGCTTGAGGTTGTCTTGCAAACATTGTCAGTGAAAGCATTTTCTAAAAAGAGAGACTTTAATAAGGATCATTTACAAGCTCTTTTTAATCTAGATGAAGAGACAAAGCGCCCTTCAGAGGATCCAAAAATGAGCCATCCTCTTCTTTCACTCATATGCACAAGGCTAGAATTTCCTGAGGAAATAAAGGGACTGAAAAATTATATTCGCGAGCTTGAATCATTTATTCAGCAGCAACTCAATATGGACGAGCCGCATAACTCTCATGCTTTTAAGGAGACACCGAGCTCCAAATAGAATCTAATCTTATATATCTCTTGGCCGCTATGCTCTCCTCCTCCCAGGCATAGCGGCCTTTCTATTTCTTCTGAATCACGCGCTTTTTGGGCGAGAGGATAATCTCATCAAAAACAGTTTCATGGCGCATCTCTAAGATACTGCGAACCATTGCTGCGATGTCTGCTGGTAGAATCGCATGAGTGGGGTCATCTCCTGGCGCAAAAGAGAGGGGATCATAGAAGGGGGTGCGGACCATTCCAGGTTGAATAAGGGAGACGCGCACAGAGGAGTTACTGCACTCTTCGCGGAGGCTTTGGGCAAAACCTCGTAGGGCAAACTTTGAAGCGCAATAGATGCTCCCTTTTCGTTTTCCTGCAAGGCCTGCTTCCGAGCCAATGAAGATCACATCGGCGCGGTCTTGTTTTTTTAGGTGTGGAAGAAGCTCTTTAATCAGGTAGGCATGGCTAAGGAAGTTGAGGTCCATGAGGGAGCGGATTTGCGAGAAGGAAAGTTCTTCTAAGTTGCCAAAATGCCCCTTCCCAACATTGCAAATAATGGTATCGACATGGGTGAAGGAAGAGAGTTTTTTAGGCAGGGCTTCAAGGTCGGATAGGTCAATTTCGTGAGGGTGAAATCGAGGGTGCGTACTCTCAATGGTGCGGGCAATACCCCAGACTTCGTGGCCCTCCTCAAGAAGAAGATCCGCTGTTGCTTTTCCAATTCCCCGACTGGCGCCCGTAATCAGAACTTTTCTTAAGCACATACGTAGACCTTCTCTTTGGGGAGGTGCTCTCGGCAAAAACTTAGCATCTCCTCCTCTTTTGCAAAGGCCATCATCTCATCTTTTTGGGTACAAATGGCAAGGAGTTCTTCTTTTGGTTTGACCCGCTCCATCTCCTTAAAGGTCGAAAGAGGCAGCCTGAAGGTTCCTAGGGTGATCGAGTGAGGGTTTTTTACAAGAGAGAGAACCTCCTTGAAGAAGGAGGCGTAATGCTCCTGATAGTTTTCAGTGTAGATGAGGGGGTCGAAGCGGAGGCCAATTTGCCATCCTTTTTCTTGCAATTGGGAGAGTGCTTTGAGTCTCTGCTTTAGGGACGGGGCTTTGAGTTCGAATGCTTGTGCAATTGGGGCAGGACTTAGAGAGTAGGCGATCACCACATTAGGGATAACCTCTTGCTTGAGAAGTTTTTGAATATTTCCACTTTTTGTCCGCAGCTCGAGCTCAGCAGTTGGATGTTTTGCAAAGAAGGGGAGGAAATAGTCAAGAAATCCTGAGTAGGATTCAAGGGCTAGACTGTCTCCATCGTAGCCAGAAAAAAAGGTGGTTTTTTCATCTGTAAGCTTTTCTCCAATCTCTTGCGCGAATTCCTCGTAATTGAGAAAGAGGACATAGTGAGCACTGCGATACATCCCCTGCAGAAAACAGTAGCGGCAGTCATAGGGACAATTCAGAAGATGGGAAAAGTAGTAGTTGTGCTTTGCTCCAATTGTATAGGCTGGGGGAATCTCGTAGACAAGCTTCCCCTTTTTCTTTGCGAGGATGAGCGCGCTCTGCTTTTTCTGGAGGCGGAAGTTTCCTTTATGACGGTTAAAGACTTCGCCATACCGCTGAATTGGAATCAGCGTAGCATCTGTCTTTTTATGGATAGCGCGCGTTTTAGGGTGATCTAAAAGAGACTCCTCAACGTAGAGATACTTCATAGCTTTAGTGGGGTGTTTTCTATGTGAGAGCGGAGGTAGGCAAGGACTTCTTTTGCAGCTTTTTTTTCGAGAAGCGCTTGAGAAAGGAGAATCTGATCGGGGCACAGAAGCTGCCATCTTTGCAAAAGCTTTCTCAGCTGCAATGTTTCATATGTTGTGAAATGCCAACGCCGGATAAATTCATCAAGAAAAGGAGTGTCTTCAGGAGCAATTTCCTCAATCATCGTGTGCATCTCATCAATTACAATACGGACAAGCTCAATGTGGTTTTGAATGAGAGAGTGGACCTGTTTCTTTGTTATTTCTGTTGCGGGGTTGGAAGCATTGTCAGAAATAACTTTGAAGATATGAATCATTTCAATAGGGGAAATCTTCGATGCTATGGCGTAGAATCCTGCGGCTTCCATGTCATAGATGTTACTTGTTGGATAAGCATGCTCTGGGTTCTCAACAGTAATACATCCTTCGGTTCGACAAGGTGGCTCAAAGACAATGCTTGGGTAGTATTGAGTCTTCCGGGCTTCATCAAAGACCTTATTTACAAGAATTGGTGTTCCAACAGGGAGGGTGCGGTGGCCCCCAACACCTACGTTGATCCATCCATAGATATCTTCATCTCGGTGGATTCCTGCTAAGTAACTGCAGGCGGCGCCAGCCTTAATTTTTCCAACACCTGAGACTATCAGTTTAATCTCATCGTTCTCATAAATCGGAAAAAGAGGGTTTCCAGATAGGGGTCTTAGTTTAAAAGCTTCAATCAGTGGAGTGGCTTCTGCTTTCAGAGCCACTTCGATGCAAATCGTCATAAAGTTCCCGTTTTGGTCGGTTCAAAAGTTTAGCTGCGGCTACAAGTGCTTCTTTGGAGCTTACCCCAAAGCGCTCTTCTAACTCGCGCATCAATGCGCGAGGGTCTTTATCAAAAGGATTCTCAAACCCCGAAAAGATTAGAACATATTCTCCTAGAATTTTCTTTTTTTGGAAATGGTCGATTAGCTCTTTTGCGGTTCCTTCAAGAGTTTCTTCATAGAGCTTTGTGAGCTCACGTGCGATAAAGATTTTTTTTTCAGAGGCGAGCTCATCAAGCCATTTAAGGGTTGTGAGTAGATGGTGGGGAGTTTCGTAGCAAATTGTTAGCCCTTGGAAATAGAGGATATCAATGAGCTGACCCTTTCCTTTTTTCTCTAAAAATCCTACAAATTGAAAACGTTTTTCACTCCCATAAAGACTAAGGGCTGCAATGGCAGCACAGGGGCCTGGAACAACCTCCATTTTTATCCCACCTTCGCGGCAGCGACGCATCAGTCCGGCTCCTGGATCGCAGATCCCTGGTGTTCCCGCATCGCTAATCAGCGCAATCTTTTTTCCGCTTGTTAATTCTTCCAAGATTTTCTCTTCCCGTTCCCGCTCATTGAACATGTGGAAGCTCAGCATTTTTGTTTCAATACCATACTCTCGCAGGAGCACACCACTCGTTCGGGTATCCTCTGCCAAAATCAAATCGACATTTTTTAGGACTTCTACTGCTCGAAAGGTGATATCTTTCAAGTTTCCAATTGGCGTTGACACTACATAAAGCATTTTTTGCAATCCAAATTGTTTTTTTCGTTGCTACCCGGTTGGTAATGGGAAGGAGAGGGGGTTAGGTTCGGAGGAGATTTTCTTGGGGTTTGGGGATTTTTCTCTGAAGTCAATAGCCACAGGCTATTTTCAAGGAGAAAAATTCCCTAAAGTCTGGAAACCTCCCCGAAAATTGACTCTTCTCGTTCCCATTACCAACCGCAAAAAGGTGGCACCCAGATTCGAACTGGGGATAGAGGCTTTGCAGGCCCCTGCCTTACCACTTGGCCATGCCACCACGTGAGGGGCTATCATACAGGATAATCCTAAAAAAAAGCAATTCTTACTCGAATAACACTCTCCCTTCAATAAACAATTTGTTACGAAGGTCCTCTTCCAACACTCTCAGGTGTTTTAAGATTTGTCCAAGAGGGAAGCTAGCTATAGGGCTTGTGAGAATCAAGCTATTTGAAAGACGTTCAATTCTTTTGATAGCAAGGCCTACATTGTTGTGAGTGACAACTGCGCTCATGAGATTATTGAACTCCCTTCTTTTATTATCTCTAATGAGTGGGGAGGATTGCTCTGCTTTAATACATCCACACCGCGCATTTTTAGCTAGGATATCCTTGATATCTTGCGAGGCACCAGCAATTTCCCAGGTATCCAAGTAGATCATACAAAAGACAAATGTCGAAATGAAGTATGTCAATGCAATGAAAGTCAGTAGCCTAGTAAAATGATAGACAGCTGCATTAATGACAGTGAAAACGAGAAACGCTTTAGCAGCATGTCTTGTGAAGTACTCGGTAAAGTCGATAACATTTTGAAGCTTATCCAAAGTGGGAATGCTGTTTGAAGCATTTTCTCTGAAAGGACTAAACCCATTGATAAACTCTCCAACGCGCTCATCGAGCTGGTTTCTCTCCTGGGGGTCTCTCATTAGGTGGTAGGTATCCCATGCGATAGACCTTCCATTTCCAAGAAACCGTATTAAACCATCCATTTCTTATATCCTTAGCAATTTTTTCCCGTGGAAAGAGTAAACGAAAGTAAATTTTTTTTGCACGAGAAATAATCCTTTAAATATAACCCCTTAGTGAGATATTTTGATAAAGTCATGAGAAAAAAACTCAAAGAAATCGGAACATTTTTTGGTCGACGCATCAAACGGGATGAGGTTATTGTTCATGCATCGTTTGATAGTCGCAATGTGCAGAAAGGGACTCTCTTTTTTGCACTGATTGGAGAGACCGTTGATGGTCACAACTATTTGGAAGAGGCTGCAAAAAAAGGGGCGATTGCTGCAGTTGTTTCAAATAGCTACCAAGGCGGCGATTTTGGCTTAGTTTTGATTCCTGTACCCAATGTGAAACGAGCGCTTCAAGATTTGGCTCAAGAGGTGTTTCGAGAAAAAAACCCTCTGGTCATTGGGGTTACCGGAACCGTAGGGAAGACAACAACCAAAGAGTTTCTTGCGACCCTTCTAGCAGAAAAGTTTCGAGTCATGAAAAATCCTGGGAGTTTAAACTCCCAAGTGGGGCTGCCCCTAACAATACTGAACTGGGAAGGACAGGAAGAAATTTTTGTTTTAGAGATGGGAATGAGCAAAAAAGGGGAGATGAGTCGTTTAGTAGAAATCGCTCAGCCTCACCTAGGTGTGCTAACAAAGATTTCGCTCGTTCATTCTGCTTTCTTTAACGGAATTGAGGAGATTGCCGAGGCTAAGTGTGAGCTTTTTGAGTCTAAAAGAATGGAGAGAGGATTTTTTCATTTAGACACAAAAGCGTTTCAGTCGGTGCGTTTGCTAAATGTTGCAAAGACGTGGTTTGATTGTGAAGATCCCAGGGCTGATGTGACATTAAGAGAGTTAGAATCTCCGTTTGAAGAGAGGCATCTACAGGAAAATTTTTTAGCAGCAGCGAGTGTTGCGCTTCATCTAGGGATGTCTCGAGAGGAAATTGAAGAGGGAGCGAAAAAATTAAGTCCTTTTGACCACCGCTTCCAAAAGGTGGAGAAGGGAGGAGCTTTATTTGTGGATGACTCCTACAATGCATCGCCTCTAGCGATGAAAGCAGCCCTTTCAAGTCTTCCTAAAGGAAAAAGAAGGATTGGATTTTTAGGAGCGATGAAAGAGCTAGGAACTTTTGAAGTGTCAAGCCATCGAGAAGTTGCTGAACATGCCCTTCCCCTTTTAGACCACCTGATTTGTATTGGTGAGGAGTGTGCCCCAATGGTTGAAGTGTTTGAAAAAGGAGGGAAAACAGTCGAATACTTTAAAGAAAAAGAGGGGGCTGTTAAACGTTTAAAGGAAGTCGTGGTAGAAGGGGATGTTGTATTATTAAAAGGGTCCAATTCCTTTAAGCTTTGGACGACGCTCGAGGAGTTTTAACGAGTGATTTATCTTTTTTTACAGTATCTATCTCTGAGCGCAGCTGTGAAAGTTCCTGCCGTTTTTCTTTACTCGTCCACGCGGATGATTCTGGCGGCAATGACCACTCTCCTCCTCACAATTTTTATGGGTCCCCGCTTTATCAGTAAGCTCTATGCATTGAAGACGGGGCAATCGATTCGAGTAGAAGATTGTCCGATGCTTGCTGAGCTCCATCAAAAGAAGAAAGAGACCCCAACAATGGGGGGAATATTAATACTTGTGTCGATGCTTGTAGCCCTCCTTTTATGGATGGACCCCCGCAACCCCTTCACGTTAATTCTTGCTGTTTCAACACTATGGCTTGGTTTCCTTGGAGGGATGGATGACTATTTGAAGATGAAGCATAAGAACTCTAAGGGGCTTCCTGCTCGGAAAAAGTTTGGTTTGCAAGTTCTTTTTGCGGCTCTTTTAGGTCTGTATCTTTTGTGGCCGGCATTTTCTGAAGCCCTCCATTTTGGAACGTGGTTTGTCCCTCCTCATATGAAGTTAGGGGGAGAAGTTTACGAATCACAGCTAGCGTACGGGCAATACTTTTTCCCTTTTAAGAAGGGAGCTCTTTTTGCCTTGAGTGGTGTGGGGCTTTTCCTAGGTTTTTTGATGACAATTGTAGTTGTGACGGGTTCCTCAAATGCTGTGAATCTTACGGATGGACTTGATGGGTTAGCCTCGGGATGCATTTTGATGGTAGCTGCGGTTTTTGCTTTATTTGCGTTTCTCTCGAATAATATCGAAATGGCTCGCTATCTCAATATTCCCTATATTGAAGGGAGCTCTGAGATAGCCATCTATATGTGCGCAATGGCGGGATCGTGTCTGGGCTTTTTATGGTATAACGGGTATCCGGCGCAGGTGTTTATGGGGGATACAGGTTCACTGGCCCTTGGAGGAATTTTAGGAACCGCGGCCGTACTGATGAGAAAAGAGTTTTTACTCGCTCTTGTTGGAGGAATCTTTGTTATCGAAGCTGTCTCGGTGATTTTGCAGGTGCTTAGTTACCGGTATCGAAATAAAAAACGGATTTTTCGGTGTGCTCCTTTGCACCATCACTTTGAATTTAAGGGGTGGCCTGAACCAAAAGTTGTCGTCCGTTTTTGGATTATTAGTTTAATTTTGGCCCTCCTTGGCTTAGCATCAATAAAGTTTCAATGAAAGCACTTGTCATAGGACTCGGAAAAAGTGGAAGAGGCGCTGCAAAGCTTCTACTAAAGCAAGGCTACACTGTCTATGCTGTTGATCGCATCCCTCAGAAAATGGAGGGAGTGACTGTTTGCTTTGAAGATGAAGAGATAAAGGCTGATTTAGTCGTTCTTTCTTCGGGAGTTCCTCGGAGCCACCCACAGGCAAAGGGATGTGTCGTGGGGGAAGCAGAACTTGCGATTCGAGCCTTGAAGAACAAAATGGTGGGTATTACGGGGACAAACGGCAAGACAACTGTCACCTTGCTTGTAACACATGTGCTCAACGCATCAGGGATTAGGGCGCGGGCTCTTGGAAACGTCGGAGTTAGCTTAGCAGAGTATGCTTGTGCTCCTGATCCAAAGGAGATCCTAATTGTTGAACTTAGTTCTTTTCAATTAGAGACTTTGGAAACTGTAGCATTCGATGTGGGGCTCATTACAAACATCACTCCTGATCATCTAGATCGGTATCCCTCTTTTGAGGCTTATAGAGACACAAAGCTTCGATTAAAGGATCTTATTCAAGAAGGAGGAACCTTTATTGAAGAAGGGGATTCTTATTTACAACTAACTAAGAACGAGAGATACTGGCGGTTAATTGGACCTCATGCTGTTTGTATGGCGTGGAAAATCTGCAGAGTCTTCGATGTTACGTGGGAGGATTTTAACACCGCGTTAATAACATTTAATAAGCCTCCCCACCGAATGGAAATTGTTGATATGGTTGAGGGAATCACCTTTATTAACGATAGTAAAGGGACAAATATTGAGTCAGTGATGTATGGTGTTAATCAGATTGAAGGTTCCGTTTTTTTGATCGCTGGTGGTCAAAGTAAAGGGGATTCTTTTAAAAAATGGAAAAAACCATTCACACAAAAAGTTAAAGGGATCTTTGCAATAGGGGAAACGGCTTTGCAAATTGAGAAAGAGCTAGGAGACGCTATTCCGACGCTGCGCTGTGAAAGTCTGCGTGTTGCTGTGGATAAAGCGAGAAATGCTGCCCATACTGGAGATACGGTCCTTTTTTCCCCGGGGTGCGCAAGTTTTGATCAGTTTAGAGACTATGAAGAAAGGGGTGAAATGTTTAAAGAGATTATCAGAGAGGTTAGGAAATAAGGATGAATCGAAGAGATATTATTATCGTAGCTGTGTTGATTAATGCAGGGCTCCTTGTGACCCTCTTTGTCAGCTCTCTAAAGAAAGATCAGGGAACAACTGATCTAGTTCTTTCACCGAAAGAAGCCCATCAGATTGAAATTGCTGCCACACCTCTTTCTGCTAAACAAGGGGGAGACCAAATCGACCAGGTTATTAGTCAGTACACAGCTATGGCGAAAACCGAGGAAAAAAAGGAAGAAGCTCTTCCTCCTCCAGTGCTGACTCCTACACCTAAAGCAGAAACAAAGACGTTTACCTCTAGCCCGCTGCGTGTTGTTACCGTCGAGAAGGGAGATGTTCTTGAGAAAATTGCGCGCTCTCATGGAATAAGTGTTGATGAAATTATGAAGCTCAATAGTCTTTCTAACTCTCGTCTCCAAATTGGGCAGGAACTGAAACTTCCTGAAAGGAAAGCCCCCAAAAAAGAGGCGCTTGCAAAGAAAGAAGATGGGAAGTTTTATGTTGTAAAAGGGGGAGATAATCCTTGGACCATCGCCCAGAAAAATGGAATACAGGTGGATGAACTTCTTAGGCTGAACAATATGGATGAGGAAAAGGCTAAGCGATTGCGTCCTGGTGATCGATTAAGAATTAAATAGGGTTTCCAGAGTGGTATGAAAAGCGTTTATTTCCTCTTGTCATTCACAACAATTCTATTTGCCGTTGGCATCTTAATGGTGTTTGACACCTCCTCTGCAGAAGTGATCGATCGAAGTTTAAATGTAAGTACTCATCACGCTTTGATTAAACAGCTTGTGTATGGTTGCTTAGGAATTATTCTAGCTCTTTTAACCTTCTTTTTCGGATACCGGAAACTTCTCAACTTTGCTCCTTACCTTTTCTATGGACTCACAGTGTGTTTGATACTCGTCTTTATTCCTGGAATTGGCCGAGCCCTCAATGGTGCCAATCGATGGATTTTCTTTGGTCCGCTTTCTTTCCAACCTTCAGAATTTATGAAAGTTATTGCTCCTCTATATTTCATTCATCTCTATATGAAAGAGGAGAACATGACGTGGAAACGATTTTACTTGATTGTATTGCGACTTGCTGCTCCACTTTTTTTGATCTTGATCGAACCAGATAATGGAACCGTTGCTATCATTATGGTTACTCTGATGGCTCTATTCTTTCTTTGCCGCGTGAGGTGGCTTTACTGGCTCCTTCCCGTTCTCTTTTTAGGAGGGCTTGGAATAGCAGCAGCAATGCAAATGCCCCACGTAAAACATAGGATACAAGTCTATCTCCACCCAGAATCCGATCTATTAGGAAAGGGACACCAACCGTATCAAGCAAAAATTGCTACAGGATCAGGAGAGCTTTTTGGTCGAGGAGTTGGCGAAAGCTTGCAAAAACTCAATTACCTTCCTGAAGCGCGTAGTGATTATATTGCAGCAATTTATGCTGAGGAACTTGGTTTTATTGGCATTCTTTTTTTAGTACTCCTTTATCTGTTCATTGCGTATAGTGGCTTCCATATTGCTATGAAAGCGGAGACAAAAGGGGGGTTTTATGTTGCGAGTGTCATCACCTTTTTGATCTCATTTCAAGCATTTTTGAATTTAGGGGTTGTCTCAGGGCTGCTTCCTAGTAAAGGGACTAACCTTCCCTTCTTTAGTCAGGGGGGGTCATCCCTCTTAGCAAACTGCATTGCGATTGCTCTTATTATGAGTACGCATAAGAAAAAGGAGCCCAATTGGAAGAAACTGCAGGCCGCCTAAATGTAATGATTGCCGCTGGTGGAACAGGGGGACACCTTTTCCCTGCGCAGGCGCTTGCTCTCGAGCTGGTTGAAAAGCATCCAGACATGAAGATTACCTTTGTGGGCGCAGGACTCAAAAAAAACCACTACTTTAACAAAGGTGTTTTTCCCTATCTTGACATCAAAAGTGGTACACCCTTCAAAAAACACCCCTTAAAAGTCTTAAAGGCACTGTTAAATCTTTCGCAGGGGACTTTGAGGTGTTTCAACTTCTTTTTGAAAAAAAAACCCGACGTTATCGTGGGGTTTGGGAGTTTTCATACTTTCCCAGCTATTTTAGCAGCTAAACTTAGAAAAGTTCCTATTGTGATCTTTGAGAGTAATGCGCTTCCAGGAAAAGTAAATCGTTACTGTTCCAAATGGGCAAAGATTTCAGCGATTCAATTTTCCCATGCTCATGAATATCTCCGTTCTAAGAGTATTTGTGTACAAATGCCGCTCACAAAGAAAGGAGAGGTTACTCGCAAGGAGGCGCGGGCTTACTATGGTCTTGAGGGAGAGAAATTCACTCTTCTGGTTTTTGGAGGATCACAAGGGGCTCAAGCTGTAAATCGGTTCTTTTGTGGGGCTGTGCAGCGACTTGTAGAGGAAGGAATTGATTTTCAAGTCATCCACATTATAGGGGATAAGAAGCGAGGAGAGAAACTTCAAGATTATTATGTAAAAATGAATGTTCCTGCATGTGTTAAAATTTTCGAGGAGAAAATGGAGTATGCGTGGACTGCCGCAGATCTTAGTATCTCGCGCTCAGGAGCAGCAACGCTTGCCGAATTCATTGAGTTTTCTGTTCCTAGCATTTTGATTCCTTATCCTTATGGAACAGAAAATCACCAACAGAAAAATGCGGCGTTTGTTACTGATGAAATTAAAGGGGCTATTTTGCTCGAAGAAAAAGGACTAAGAGGGGATGTTCTGGCTTCCAATATCTTAGAACTTATGGCAAACGAACATGAAAAACTTAAAGAGATGCAGAAAAACCTTCGCATCTATAAAGAAGAAGAAAGTAAACAAGACCTTTGTTCAGTAGTGCTGAAATCCTTATGACAAAACAATTCCATTTTTTAGGTGTGGGGGGAATTGGAATGAGTGCTCTCGCCCATCTTTTAATTGAGAGGGGAGATAGCGTTTCAGGCTCTGATTTAAAAGAGCTTCCTCATTTGAGCGGTATAGGGGTTAAAGTCACAAAACTGCTGCCGAAAGAAGGAACAGTTGTATATAGCTCAGCAATAGCGCAAGATAACCCTCTCTTTATTGAAGCTAAAAATCGTGATCTTCCTGTAATCCATCGCTCAGAACTCGTGAAAATTCTTCTTGAAGATAAAAAGGGACTTTTGGTTGCTGGAACCCATGGGAAAACAAGCACCTCCGCTCTTTTGGCTTGGACGTTAATATCTGCAGAAAAACACCTCACCTATGCTGTAGGGGGAATCCTCCAAAATCTTCAAAAAAATGGAGGGTATGGAGATGGCGAATACTTTGCGCTTGAAGCAGATGAAAGTGATGGAAGCTTCCTCAATTATGAAGGGGAGGGAGCCATTATCACCAACATTGAAAAAGAACATCTTGAATATTGGAAAACAGAGGAAAAACTCTTAGAGGGTTTTCAAACTTTCATTTCTAAAGTGAAAAATCCCGATCTTTTATTTTGGTGTAGTGATGATCCTCTTCTTACGCAACTCTCTCCTCCTGGGGTTTCATATGGGAAGAAAGGAAATCTAAAGCTTATTGCATGCAGGCAAAATGATGGATCCACCTTTTTTTCTGCAGAGTTTGAGGGTAAAAAATACTTAGATGTGGAGTTTCCTATAATGGGTGAAACCCTTGTGCTCAACGCCCTTGCTGTATTCGGAATGGCGTTGAGACTAGGCCTTACTGAAGGAGAAATTCGCAATGCTTTCAAAACTTTCAAGGGTGTCAAGCGGCGGCAAGAAAAAATTGGAGAAGTGGGACGGATTGCAATCTATGACGATTATGCGCACCATCCGACCGAAATTCAAGTCCTTTTAGCGAGCATGAAAAAAGGAATAGGAAAAAGACGTCTTATTGCTCTTTTTCAGCCTCACAGATACACCAGAACACGTGATCTCTTTACTGAGTTTACAGGGGCATTTGCAAAGGCTGATCTCACAATTATTACTAACCTCTATCCTGCAGGAGAAAAACGCATACCTGGTGTTAGCGGAAGAAATCTGGCCCTGGAGATAAGAGGAGGCCACACACTCTTTTTAGAGAAAGATAAGCTTTTGACCTACTTGCCAAAACTTTTGATTCCCGGGGATGTTCTTATTACGATAGGTGCAGGCGATATTACAGCCATTGGGCCCCAGGTCATCAAGGCGATCTCATGAAACTCCTCAAGCCTATGTTTCTTGTTTGTTTTGCTCTTTTTTTGACCCTTGGTTTCTATGCTGCTCTCTCGTACTTTGAACAGCAAAAACCTCCTCCCGCTCCAATTAAAGCCATTGCTCAGACGGGGCCCTTAAAAGACGCCTTAAACACCGACTATTTAGCGGAGCTTCTCGGCTTATCTGTGGACTTCCCCCGATCAATTACGGCAGAAGAGGCTGAAAAGATTTTACTGGAAAGCCCTTGTATTAAGAAGGTAGCTGTTTCTTTCCTCAACCCTGAGACACTCTATATTGATTATACCCTGAGGACTCCACAGTTTATCCTCGGCGACGTTGAAAACCTTGCTCTTGATAAACATGGCGCAGTGTTTCCCTTAACCCCCTACTATACCCCTAAACGTCTTCCAGTTCTTTATTTGGGGGAAGGGCATGTCAAAGAGAAGAAAGAGGTTGCTAAGCATCTTCTCGAGGTACTTGGCAGCGAGATTACAATGATAGACGTCTCAAACTATTTAGAACGATCGCTAGGTAAACGGGAAATCGTAATTGCTTTTGGAGCTCATCTGCTTAGGCTTACCCCCAAGCGCTATCTTGAGGAGATTGCTCACTACCAAAAAATTCGCATGAAAATGGGGAATGACCCTCTTATTATCGACCTTCGAGTCCCTAGTCTTGCTTATATTACTTCAATAGTGACAGAACCTTCTGCTGAAGACTCTTGGGTCCTTCTGAATGGTCAATGGCATCCTGGAGAGTACGACTAATTTCTTCAGCCTTAATGTGTGGCATCTCTTTTGTAACTCTTCCAAGAAGAGAGGTGATCACCTGGTGGACTTCTTCAGATGTATCGGGTTCTGAAAGGTTGACAGAGATCTGAATTTTAGTCGCTTGCATCACGACTCGGCTCTTTGCATTATGGTTAGTGAGGCTATCGACAATCTTTTCTACCTCGTGAGGAATTTTGTCGAGGGTTTGGCTTCCTCCATCGATCTCTTCCATCAATTGACTGAGCTTTTCATCAGCGAGGGTTCCTTCCTCTTTAGTTGCAGTTCCTTGCTCGGATATATTCATGATGTATTGCAAACCATGATATCCCTCGGTTGGAGAGTTCGGTTGGCGAATTGACTGATACCAGGAGTAGAAGGCTTTAGCCTTATCTCCAAAAGCTTCATTTTGAACGTTTGAGGCGCTTGCTTTTGGCGTTATTCCTGGCATCTCAGAATCTGGGATTGGATCGATATCAACCATGGGTCCCCCTTGAGTTTATTTTACCTAAATCCCTACTATATTTCTTCAAAAAAAAAACGTTTTAAGTCTTTAATAATAAGCACATAGTGTAATGTTTTGGATGTGAACGATTTTTGAATTTCGATTGCATAAAAGTTGAGCAAATGATAACGTTTGCTGTTAACTTAATACATAAAAAACCGGATAGGTTCATGGAAGAATTTGTAGCTTATGTCATCCGAAATTTAGTCGAAACTCCTGAGGATGTAAAAATAGAGATCTTTGACGGTTCTAAAAGTTCTGTTGTTGAAATTCGTGTGCATAATGATGATGTGGCAAGACTCGTAGGAAGACAAGGAAAGACCATCAAGGCTCTTCGCCAAATTGCAATGACTGTTGCAGCTCGTCTTGGCCGCAAAGTACGGTTAGAAATCGTTCAATAATATCTGGATCTGTTTACAAAATAGTTGAGCCGCGGTATCCTGGGGTGAAATAAGAGAGTTGTTTCGATGACCGTTGGATTAAATATACAGATTGAAGAGGACCAGGGAATCACTTTGGTTCGCGTTGAGGGGCGTTTGGATGCTGCATCGGCTCCGCTGCTTGAGAAAAAACTTGTGGAGCAGGTAGAAGGTGGAAAAACAAAACTTCTGCTTGATTTCGCTAAGGTAAACTACTTGAGTAGTGCTGGAATGCGCCTTCTTTTGTCTACAACAAAAAAACTCAAAGGGGTCTCGGGTGGACTTCACCTATGCTCTGTCAGTGAAGAGGTGATGGAAATCATTAAAATGGCAGGGTTCGAAAGAATCATCCAGATTTTTCCAACTGAGCAAGAAGCACTCCAAGCTTTTTCAAACTAAATAGAAATAGAAGTAGTTCATTGAAAAGTGATCTCGTAGATGAGTTTGCTCATCAACCTGCCCCATCCCGTAGAAAAGTTCACTCTGACCAGCCAAGCAATCGTGTAATTGTGATTTCGGGTCCCACAGCAAGTGGCAAAACCCGCCTATCAATTGAAATGGCACGAATTTTGGGTGGGGAGATTGTCTCTGCCGACTCGGTTCAGGTGTATCGGGGGATGGACATTGGTACGGCAAAAGCCAGTTTGGAAGAACGGTTAGAATTCCCGCATCATTTGATCGATATTTGTGATCTTGCCGAGTCCTTCAATGTCGCTCAATTTTATGAAAGAGCAACGGACGCCATTCGGGAGATTTTGGCTAGGGGACACGTTCCGATTGTGGTGGGAGGAACCGGTTTTTATTTGCATGCACTGCTCTATGGTCCGCCGCAAGGACCTCCAGCATCAGCTGAGGTGCGCCAAAAGCTTGAAGAAGATATAGAAAAATTTGGAACTGAAGCTCTTTATGAAAAGCTTTGCTTGATCGATCCAGAATATGGGCAGACGATTAATCATCGCGACAAGCATAAGGTTGTGCGGGGGCTTGAAATTATGACTCTAACGGGAAAGCGCGTGAGCGATTTTCCTAAGGGGAATGTGCCAAACCGTCCCAAAGATTTTGATTTTCGGTGCTGGTTTACCTATTTCCCTAAAGATATTCTTTTTTCGAGAATTGAGATGCGTTGTGATGAGATGATGGCACAAGGATTTATTGAAGAGGTAGAAGAACTTCTTGAATTGGGTCTTCGAGAGAACTTGTCTGCAGCACAGGCAATTGGGTACCGGCAGTGTATCGAATTTATTGATTCTCCTCGAAGCGATGAAGATTGGGAGCATTTTGTCTGGGAGTTTAAAAAAGCTTCTAGACGTTATGCAAAAAGGCAATTCACGTGGTTTAGGATGGAACCCCTCTTCAGGTGGGTTGATCTTGATATTCATGGGTATCAAAAAGCTCTTGAAATGATCCTCCA
>Ga0180434_10003622_pt1 | contig 19549 bp, 18 predicted proteins | sample SS_ome_7_FD_132453 | JGI IMG/M metagenome (GOLD analysis project Ga0180434, IMG submission 132453) | Hypersaline lake sediment archaeal communities from the Salton Sea, California, USA - SS_1_D_2 metaG | ecosystem: Environmental > Aquatic > Non-marine Saline and Alkaline > Hypersaline >...
AGATTCCGCGCGGCGAACTGTTCCCCGACAACATCCTGAACAATCCCGAGATCGTCCAGGACGGCAGGCTGACCGAGACGGGACTGACCCAGCTCAAGGAACGGATGCCCCACGCGGACCTCAGCGAGTTCGAGCAGGACCCGGACGTCAACAAGATGGCCGAGCTGTTCAAGGTCCAGACCATCGTCAACTACGTCATGGCCAAGGTGAACTGACTTACCGCTCGGGCGGCGCGCGACTGGGAACTGCCATGCGTTGGTTTTGGATCGACAGGTTCACGGAGTTTGTGCCGGGCAAGCGGGCGACGGCCGTAAAGAACGTCTCGCTGGCCGAGGAGCACGTGCACGACCACTGGCAGGCCTTTCCGGTTCACCCAGCCTCGCTGATGATCGAGGGCGTCGCCCAGACGGGGGGCATACTCGTCGGACAGGCGCGCGACTTTGCCGAAAAGGTCGTCCTGGCCAAGATCGCCAAGGCCGAGTTCGACGACATCGCCACCCCCGGCGACCAGCTCACCTACAGCGTTGAAATCACGAACGTCAGCGAACAGGCCGCCTCGATAGCCGGCAGCGTGCTCAAGAACGGCCAGCCCATCGGGAAGGTCGAGCTGATGTTCTCTCACGTGGATCACAATCTCGCCGGCGTGAAGTTCCCCAAGGAGAACTTCGTGTTCACCGGCCCGTTTCAGCGGATGATCGAACCATTCCTGGAGAGCGACGATGCCTGACAGCCGCGTCGCCGTAACGGGGGTGGGCGTTGTCTCTTCAGCCGGCATCGGCGTGGGTCCCTTCTGGGAAGCGCTCACGGCAGGCCAACAGTCCGTCAAGACCATCGACCTGTTCGACGCGTCGGGCTTTGGCTGCAACGTCGGCGGGCAACTGGACAGTTTTTCGGCACGGAAGTTCGTCCCCAAGGACTACCGCAAGGCCGTCAAGGTCATGGCCCGCGACATCGAGATTGCCGTAGCGGCTGCGGACCTGGCCTTCCGGGACGCCGGAATCGTCACGCCCGGGATCGACCCGGAGAATATTACTGTCAATCCCAAGCGCCTCGGGTGCAGCATTGGCGCGGGGCTGATCTGTACGGACCTGAACGAAATCGGCTCGGCTATCAACACCGCCGTCGTGGACGGCAAGTTCGACCTGCAAGCCTGGGGACGCGAGGGCATCAACAACCTCACGCCGCTGTGGCTGCTGAAGTACCTGCCGAACATGCTATCGTGCCACGTGACGATCATTCACAAGGCTGAGGGCCCGAGCAACTGCATCACCTGCGGCGCGTGCTCAGCGCACCTGGCCGCGGCGGAATCGGCCCGGATCATCGAGCGCAAAGCTGCGGACGTCGTCATTGCCGGCGGCGCAGAGAGCAAGCTCAACCCGATGGGCCTGCTTCGCCAGGACCTGCTCAAAAGGCTCGCCACCGGCCATAACGGCACCGTCGGCCCGGCAGCCAGGCCCTTCGACGCCTCCCACGACGGCACGGTCCCCGGCGAAGGCGGCGGCTTGCTGGTGCTCGAAGACATGGACCGCGCACTCGCTCGCGGCGCCGAGATATACGCGGAGCTGGTGGGCTTTGCCGGCGCGTGCGACCCAGCCGGTGCCGCCGTCACCCAGCGAAACGCAGGCGGCCTGGACGTAGCCGTCCGCAAGGCTATCGCCCAAGCGGGCATCGGCCCCGAAGACATCGACCTCATCGTCGCCCACGGCACGGGCGTAGCCGACGAGGACGCCGCCGAGTGCCAGGCGTGGCAGCAGGCGATGGGCCCCGCCGCGGCGGACGTGCCAGCCTTCGCCATCACCGGATCGATCGGCTCGCTGTTCGCCGGCGCAGGCGGATGCGAACTGGCCGCCGCCCTGATGGCCATCAAGACGCAAACCGTGCCGCCCACGGTCAACCACGCCTCACCCAGTGACGGATGCGTGCTGAACCTCGCTTCGCATGCCCGCTCCGCCGAGATCAACTACGTCGTCAGCGGCGCGTTCAGCATAGGCGGCCAGAGCGGCGCATGCGTATTCAAACGGTACGAAGGATGAGTCGACGACGCGTTGTCATCACGGGAATGGGGACGGTCAATCCGCTTGGCCACGACGTGGCTGACACGTGGAGCGCCCTGATGGGCTGCGCTTCGGGCATCAGCCGAAACGAGCTGTTCGACGCCGGTACGTTCCCGACGACATTCGCAGCCCAGGTCAAGGATTTCGACCTGGCTGCACACCTTGACGACGCCGAAAAGCACGAACACGCCGGACGGCACTGTGCGTTCGCCATCGCGGCTGCGGCCCAGGCATGGAAGCAGTCAGGCCTCGGCGAACACAACGACATCGACCCAGCCGACATCGGCATCTACCTCGGCAGCGGCGAAGGCAGCCTGGACTTCGCGAACTTCTCGTCGCTGCTGGTCGACGCCTGGAACGACGGCCAACTGGACACGCGCCGCTGGGCCGAGCTTGCCTTCGAGCGAATGAACCTGCACCGCGAGGTCGAGCAGGAAGCCAACATGGTCCTGGCCCACCTGGCTGCAGAGTTCAACGTCCGCGGACCGGCCTACAACGTCCTGACCGCCTGCGCCGCCAGCACACAGGCGCTCGGCGAGGCCTCGATGCAGATCCGACACGGCGACGCATCGGTCATCATCTCGGGCGGCGCGCACAGCATGATCCACCCCTTCGGCGTGACGGGCTTCAACCGCCTGACCGCCCTGTCGACGCGCAACGACGAGATCGAGACCTCCTCCCGCCCGTTCGACATGACGCGCGACGGTTTCGTCCTCGGCGAGGGCGCGAGCATCCTGATACTGGAAGATTACGAGCTGGCCAAGGCACGCGGCGCGAACATCCTGGCCGAGATCGTCGGCTACGGCTCCAGCGCGGATGCCTTCCGTATTACCGACCAGGATCCCGAAGGCGACGGCGCCGCCACGGCCATGCGGGCTGCGTTGAAGGACGCCGACCTGTCGCCCGAGGACATCGATTACATCTCCGCCCACGGCACCGGCACCAAGCAGAACGACCAGGTCGAAACCCGCGCGATGCATGCCGTATTCGACAAGACCGCACCCAACGTGCCGGTCTCGAGCGTCAAGAGCATGCTAGGCCACCTCATCGCCGCAGCCGGGGCAACCGAACTGATCACGTGCGTCCTGGCCCTTCGCGACCAGGTCCTGCCGCCGACGACAAACTACCACACGCTCGACCCGGACTGCGACATGGACTACGTGCCCAACGGGCCTCGCAAAGCCCCCGTCAACACGTGCATGTCCAACAGCTTCGGCTTCGGCGGGCAGAACAACACTATCATCATCACAAAGTGCCATTAGGCCTTCGCTGCTGCCCAGGGCCCGTCCGCAAAGCACCCCCGCATGTTTGCTCTTGCGCCGCGACGTGTTACAATCCCCGCCCGTCGTGCCTGCGGCAACGCAGCAGGTGTTTGACCCGCATCAAGCTTAAACAGGAGAATCGATCATGGCAGAGGCATTCCCGGGCATAAAGAAGATCAAGTACGAAGGGCCGGACTCGAAGAACCCCCTGGCCTTCAAGCACTACAATCCGCGCCAGAAGGTCGAAGGCAAGACGATGGCGGACCATCTGCGCTTCAGCGTGGCCTACTGGCACGCCTTCCGCAACGGCTGCGCCGACCAGTTCGGCCAGGCCACCCGCCAGATGCCCTGGGACGACGGCACCGACAGCGTCGAGAACGCCATCCGCCGCGTGAAGGTAGCCTTCGAGTTCTTCGGCAAGCTCGGCGTGAAGTACTACTGCTTCCACGACCGCGATGTCGCTCCCGACGGCGCCACCCTCGCCGAGGCCAACAAGAATCTGGACGAGGTCGTCAAGGTCCTCAAGGCTGAGCAGGACCGCACGGGCGTCAAGCTCCTGTGGGGCACTGCCTGCCTGTTCGCACATCCGCGATACGCCCACGGCGCAGCCACGAGCTGCAACGCCGACGTATTCGCCTACGGCGCCGCCCAGGTAGCCAAGGCGATGGAAGTCACCAAGACGCTCGGCGGCGAGGGGTATGTGTTCTGGGGCGGGCGCGAGGGCTACAAGAGCCTGCTCAATACCGACATGGGCCGCGAGCTGGACCACCTGGCCCGCTTCCTCCACCTGGCTGTGGACTACAAGAAGCAGATCGGCTTCAAGGGCCAATTCTACATCGAGCCCAAGCCCAAGGAACCGACCAAGCACCAGTACGACTCCGACGCAGCTGCGTGCTTCGCGTTTCTCCAGAAGTACGACCTGTCCGACCACCTCAAGCTCAACATCGAGGCCAACCACGCCACGCTGGCCGGTCACAGCTTCCATCACGAGCTGGAGTTCGCAGCCGCCAACGGCATACTCGGCTCCATCGACGCCAACCGCGGCGACCTGATGCTGGGCTGGGATACCGACCAGTTCCCCACCGACTTGTACGACACGACCTTCGCGATGCTGACGGTGTTGAAGATGGGCGGCTTTAAGACCGGCGGGCTGAACTTCGACGCGCACGTCGCCCGCGAGAGCTTCGAACCGGTGGACCTGTTCCACGCCCACATCGGCGGGATGGACGCCTTCGCCCGCGGCTTGAAGATCGCAGCCGCCATCCGCAAGGACGGACAAATGGCTGACTTCATCAAGCAACGCTACGCCAGCTGGAACCGCGGCATCGGCCGAAAGATCGAGAAAAAGCAGGTCGGCTTCAAGCAGCTCCAGGCCTACATGCTCAAGAAGGGCGAGGCTGACGCCAACGAGTCAGGGCGGGTCGAAATGCTCGAAAACATGCTCAACGAGTACATCTAGGAATGTCGGTAACGGGAGAGACAGCGAGGCACAAACGCGGCGACAGAATGGGGAAAAAGTCGTGAAGGTCCTATATCTGGATGAATCCGGCGACCACAGCCTCGAGGCGATCGACCCTCAGTATCCCATGTTTGTGCTCGCCGGGGTAATCATGGAACGTGATTACGCACAAGTTGAACTCGCTTGTCGACTGAAGGAGTTCAAGATGAGACTCTTTGGTCGACCTGACATCATACTGCACACAGCCGACATTACCCGGAACCGCAATGGATTTGAGCAGATGAAAGGGCAAGCGTTCCGTGAAGAGTTCTATGGGCAGCTCAACAATCTGGTAGCATCACTGGATTTCAAGGTTGTTGCCTGTGCGATCCACAAGGAGGCCCATTTGGCCAGGTATGGAGTGGCGGCGCTTGACCCATACATGCTGAGTCTTGACGTCCTTGTGGAGAGATTCTGTTTTGAAATCGGGAATGTCGCCGGAGGTGGGATAATAGTGGCTGAGCGGCGGAATCCTACACTTGACCACCAGCTTGAGCTGGCCTTCTTGAACCTGAAGATCCAGGGAACGCGGTTCCTACAAGCCGCCCAAATCGAGCGCAAGCTCGTAGGGTTAAACATGCGTGCAAAGTCGGAGAATATCGCTGGATTGCAGTTGGCTGACCTGGTGGCGTCACCTATAGGGCGGCATGTGCTGGGGAAAGCGGATCACAAAGACTACCGGATCATCGAGACCAAGTTCCGAAAAGACTCTCGGGGAAGGCACGATGGGTACGGCTTGGTGATTCTGCCAAAAGAATAAGGCCAGGACCCGCTACGCAGTTCCCAGCCTCTGATAGTATTATCGCATTGACGGCCACAGAGTGTTAGAGAAAACTGAATAAAATACCCAGTGCGCCACAAGTCCCGCAAATCCCACATGTTCGGCAAAGACGGGGCGCATGCCGAGTCAACTCATGAACCCAATGACGATCACGAAATGGCTACCGAGGCTCGCGGGGGGTGCGTTCGCGGCTTTCCTGGCTATGTTTGCCTTGGATGCCGGCTGCGCAGTCGAGCTGTTGATGCACCTGATCCCAACCTTGGTGGTCATCGTCGGTATTCTGGTGAGCTGGCAGCGCCCCCGCCTTGGCGCAGCTGTGTTCGCGGGAATGGCGCTAGCTGCAACGGGATACTTCCATACATATCGCAGCGTAGACGCGCTCCTGCTGATAACCGGGCCATTCCTGCTCACCGCCGCCCTTTTCGCCTTGCACTGGCGAATGACCCGAAACCACGAATGATTCAGGCAGATGGCGTTGCCTGTTCAGCGTGAGTCGACCACATGTCGCCGAGGCGTCTGGAATTCATTCTTGACGAAGCGAGGCCCAGGGCACTATAGTTTCGCAGGTATCGATGTGAGGACATTTCGGCGGGAAAGTGAGGCGACATGTTCGCGGGCAAGTACCTTCACTACGGCAGGGGCGTTCTTGGTTTGGCGTGTTTGTCATGCCTGGTTTCGCTGGCGGCTGCGGATGCCGACTACGTCATCCACGTCAGCATAGACGGGTTGGGCAGCAGTTACCTCCAAGCGTTGGACAACGCCAATCAGGTTCCCAATATCCGCCGACTGATGACTCAGGGTGCCAGTACGCTCAATGCCCGGACCGACTATGACGTCACGGTTACGCTACCATCGCACGTTACGATGATCACCGGCCGGGGGGTCCAAGGGGTCACCGGACACAACTGGACCAGCAACAGCGACCCCGCGCCCGGGCAGACGATCCACAGCAATAAGGGCTCCTATGTCTCCAGCGTGTTGGACGTTGCCCACGACAATTCCCTGCAGACGGGCTTGTACGCCGGGAAGAGCAAGTTCTCTCTGTTCGATTCGTCGTACGATGCAACCAACGGCGCCCCGGACGCCACGCCGCCCGACGATGGTCAGGACAAGCTGGACACCTACGAGTGGACCTACGGCGATTCGGCCCCATTGGTCGCCAGTTTGCTAGGCACCATGAGCACGAATCCCCACGATTACAGCTTTGTCCACTTTGCCGAACCGGATGCAGCCGGCCATACATACGGCTGGGGCAGTGCAGGCTATAACAATGCCGTGATTGCCATTGACGGGTACTTGGGCGACATCCTTGGCCTTGTTGAGTCCGATCCGATGCTTCAAGGCCGAACCGCCATCATCCTCACCGCCGATCATGGCGGCAGCGGCACGGGTCACAGCAATGCGACGGACCCCTTGGTATACACGCTGCCTTTCATGGCCTGGGGGCCGGGCGTGACGCCCGGTGCCGACCTCTATGCCCTCAATTCCGGCACGCGATTGGACCCCCTCACGGGTCGCCCGGACTATATGGCTCCGATCCAGCCGATCCGCAACGGCGACGGCGCGAACCTGGCCTTGGAAATACTGGGGCTGAATGCGATTCCCGGCTCTACCATAAACAACATGCAAGATCTGGTAGTGCCGGAGCCGGTTTCGCTGTCACTGCTGTGCCTGGGGACGGTGGCTCTGCTCCGCAGACGCACAGCGAAGCGGACCTAAGCGAACCGGTCCCACGCAGTGAACCCGCTCGCCAATAGGTCACTAATCTTCCCCAAGGACGATGACGACCTTTCCCTGCCGCCACAGTCGGCGGGCCTCGCCGTGGTCAGCCAGCGTCTTAAGGGCCTTCGCTTCGACCACCAGGCACGCCGCCTGCGTCTTGTCGGCACTCGCGGCGTTGAGTATCACCGCCCTGCTGTCAAGTGCCCCAGCCGGGCCGGCTGCGCCGCTGCGAACACTCGCACTGCCCTCTCTAATCTTCGCCCCAGCCTTCATTCGCACGTAGCTGACCAGCTGGCCGGGGGCCAGCTTGGCTGGGCTGAAGACTACCTCGTCGCTTCTCGAGATCACCACCGGCCAGGCGCACAGCCCAAAGTCCACGCCGCGGGCGTCGATGACGATCAGGCGTGCCCGGTCTGCCGCCGGCGAGCCCCAGCCAGCCCATCGCTTTGCACGCAGCCCGACGGCGCGGGGCTTGACCCTTCCCGAGATGCCGCCCAGCGGCGCGATCAGCTTGACGGTAGCCGTCCTGGTCTTGGCGTCGTAATCACTTGACGCCTCGGCAAAACCTCGCACCTGGCCCTTGGCGACGATTCGTCCCTCTTCAAGAGATTCGAACCTTCCGCCGGCGTCGGTCGAAAAGCCGCCCACCAGCAGCATCGAGTTCCTGGCTGCCCGCAGGCGCGCCGCCCGTCGGGCCATCGCGATCGCCTGCCCGCCGGTGCCTTTTGCCTTGGCTGAGCCTGTCGCGTAGACCAGGCCGTTGGTCCAGTCCACTTCGCCAAATCGCCTGCCATCGATGCCAATCGGCTCGACGACGACCTCGTAAGTCTCGGCCAGGTCGTCGAAGATCTCCTTCGCCACGCGCGGGTCGTGCGCCTCCGCAGTCTCGGCTGCGGGACGGCTGGCGGCGAGGGTGACCGCCGGCGGCGACTTGCCCCAAGCGCTCATTTGACTCCAGGCTGTGATGAGAATTGCCGCCACGCAGACGATTCGCTTCATGTCGCACCTCCGGGCGTCTCGGTGGGAAGGTAGTCAACGCCACACATGATAAGGGCACGTCATCGCCTTGTTCACGACAAAAACACGCCGCCGACCAACAGGGCTGGCTCGCCGACCTGCTTTGCGCCAACGTGGCCCAGCCGAGGGCGGCTGGGCTACAGACTACCGGTCCGCGCGCCCAGATGGGCCGGGGGACACGGAAAGTAGCTCGGAAATCTGAAAAGCTTCTTCTCTCACACCGGCCATGTCTTGGGCCGACGTGCATCGACCGGGTAACCGAAGTGCGCTGCGCAAAACGCGTCACCACCCGTAAGTGTAGAGGGCTCACACTGCGCGCCCGGAGAAAGGCAAATGCTGAATGCTGAGTGCCCAATGAAGAATGTTAGATCTCAAAGTCAGACGCCTGCCCGAAGAGCCTTGACTGTTTCGTCTGAGCGAAAAATGAGGAAAGTTAAAACACAAACTGGCCGAACACATGGCCCAGCCGTCACTTGCGGCAAAACGCACTTGGCAGCAAATGGCAGCAGTTGGCACAGGCCGGCAGGAGCGGCCATGGGCTGGTGTGGGCGGCCACAGGCGGGCACAGGACGGCACGAGGCGGCGCAGCGGGGCAGTTTTTCCGGCAGGCGTGGGCATCGGTCCGCGGGCTGTTGGTCGCGTTGTCTGCCAGCCCGGCCGAATCGGCCTCGCACGCCGGCCGCAGTAGCGGGCATCGCACTGGCAAGACGCACCGGCAGATGCTATATTGGCACATGTCGGACTGAGCAAACCAATATCCATCATCCATATATACTGGGAAGGAAAATCATCATGATCCATCTGGTCCGAGCAATTTATCTCATTGTCGTGCTTGCCTTTACGGTTTCGTTCGCCTTTCGCCCGACCGTCTACCGCCAAGGGATAAACTATGTCACGCTGTACCTTACCATCCCGGCACTGCTAGCCTTCGCCGTGGTCATGCTGGACATGTTCTGGCGGCGAAAGCGCCTTCAGGCACTCAGCGGACTCTTCTTCGGGCTGCTGGCAGGACTGGTGATCGCCTATGTGCTTGCCCAGATCGTCGGCTTGGTGGGCAACGTGTTCGTCGCCGAGGCAAGGCCTGACGAGGCTGAGGCTCGCCACGTGCTGGCAGATGCACGCCTCCAAGCTGATCGGATCGTCCGGCAGGCATCGGAAAGGGCTGCGACCATAACCGCCGCTCCCACGCAACCCGCAGCCCCCGACGGCACCCCGCCAGCCGCCCGATCGCCGTATCGTGCACTGGAGCGGCAGACGCCGCCTGAAGAGTTTGGGCCTGCAGCGGCTGCGCCACCAGTGCTGGAGCTGGTCAAGGTCCTGCTGGGCGCGTCGGCTGTGTTCATGTGCGTGTCGTTCGTGATGCAAACCAAGGACGACTTCCGCTTCGTCATTCCGTACGTGGAATTCTCCAAGCAGACCAAGGGCGCCCGGCCGATCCTGCTGGACACCTCCGTCATCATCGACGGGCGAATCGCCGACATTACCGACACGCGGATTCTGGAATCGAATCTGGTTGTCCCGCGATTCATCCTGGCCGAACTGCAGACAATCGCCGACTCCGACGAGAAGCTCCGGCGCAACCGCGGCCGACGCGGCCTGGACGTACTGCGACGCCTCCAGAGCAGCGACAAGGCCGACATTCAGATTCTCGACACCCACGTACGCAGCGTGGAAGAGACGCCCGAAGTGGACGCAAAGCTCGTGGCGCTGGCGCAGCATTTGGACGGCCGAATCGTCACCAACGATTACAACCTGAACAAGATCGCGCAGCTGCGCGGGGTGGATGTGATCAACATCAACGACCTGGCTAACGCTCTCAAGCCGGTCGTGCTGCCCGGCGAGACGATGTCCGTCAAGATCATCAAGCCGGGCGAGGAGGCCGGCCAGGGGGTGGGGTATCTCGAAGACGGCACGATGGTCGTCGCCGAACAAGGTCGCGATTACATCAACAGGGAAATCACGATCGTCGTGACCAGCGTGCTTCAGACGTCCGCCGGGAAGATGATCTTCGGCCGACTCAGCCCCGACAAGCTGCCGGGCCCCAGTAGCAAGCTAACCTAGGGGCTGGGCAAGCCGACCCGACCTTGAGAGCAGGTCGGTTCTGGTGGCGTCGCCCGGCTGTGAATAGTAGAATTGATGCGCAGCGCCGCAAGTCTAAGGAGCCAGTAATGGCCAAGGTGTCTCTGTCCGAGCACATGAAGGAAGACCGGCTCGAACCCGTCGAGCCCGAGCAGATTGGACCGTTCGTCACGATCTCTCGCCAGTTCGGCTGCTATGGGTTCTCCCTGGGCCTGCTACTGCTGGACATCCTCACCGAGGAGACACCCGAGAATCCGTGGAAGATATACCATAAGGAAATCCTGTCCAGATTGGCCAGCGAGACGGAAATGGCCGAGGAACTCCTCGAGCGGCAGCGACGCACCAAGCCGAGGCTGATCCTCGATTTCTTCCGCTCCTTCGGGGGAGAGCGTCCCCCTTCGGGCTACGAGATCCGCAATCGCATCACGAGCATCATTCGCGCACTGGCCGCCGAAGGTCACGCGATTATCCTTGGCCAAGGCGGCGCAGCTGCGACCTACGACCTGCCCAACGGCCTGTCGATTCGCCTGGAAGCGCCCGAGGAGTGGCGCGTCAAGCAGGTCGCCTTCCGCGAAGGTATCAGCGAAACCGAAGCCAAGATTCGCATGAAGGCCAAGGAACAGGAACGCGAATACCTGCGAAAGGTTTACGAACAACGATTCCCCCACAAGCCGGCGTTCCACCTGACCTACGACTGCTCGGTGTTCTCGCTGGCCCAGATCGCCCGCCAGGTTGCCTACGCCGCCAAGCTGCGTGGCTGCGTCTAAACTGCCGCAACCACCCGCCTTACGCAATCTCGCCCAATTCGGCCCGGTACTTTTTTTGACACGCCCTTTACATGCACGGCAAAAATGCTAGGATGTTTGATCTTTTCGCCCCCGAGGGGCGTTGTTAATGAGGTGAATGTAGATGCCTAAGGTCAAGACTAGAAAAGCGGTAGCCAAGCGAATCAAGGTGACGGCTCGCGGCAAGCTGTTGCGTCATCGTCCCGGCGCCGGCCACCTGAAGTCCCGGAAGAATCCGAAGCGTATCCGCCGCCTGCGTGAAGAGACCGCTCTTTCCAAGGGTTTTGCCAAACAGGCCAGGCAGCTTCTGGGGATATAGGCTTACCGAGAGAAGTCACGCGGTCCAAGTGGGAGCCCTGTGGGGCGGCCGTCCTGTGGACACATGAACCAGGACGGAGCATAACATCCCGATTCGATCGGGAGTCCACCGGACGAAATGAAAGGAAGTTGAGTCATGCCTAGAGTTCAAAAGGGCGCCGCTCGGCGTCAGAAACGCCGCAAGATCCTCAAGGCTGCCCGCGGCGCTTACGGAACGACCAGCCGGCAGTACCGCAAGGCCAAGCAGGCTGTCTATCGTGCCGGAGCCAATGCCACCCGCGACCGCAAGCGGCGCAAACGCGAATTCCGCCGCCTGTGGATAACCCGTCTTTCGGCTGCGTGTCGGCAGCGTGGAATTCGCTACAACCAGTTCATCTACGCGATGGGCGAAGCCGGCATCGAGCTGAATCGCAAGATGCTCAGCGAAATCGCCATTGCCGACCCGGCTGCATTTGACGCCATTGCCGAAAAAGCCATGGGCGCGGTCGCTGGCTAACACAGGGACGAATACCGACAACCAATCGCAGCCCATGGGCCTATCGTCCGTGGGCTGTTTTATTCTGCTGACAGTGGCTGGGCGGGCTTCTATCATGCGTACCGAGGAGCAACGATGTCCTTGCTGGAAGAAATCGAGGCGTTGAAGGCACAGGCCCTCCAGGCCGCCGGTGAGTTGACCGCGGCGGGTTTGGAGGACTGGCGCATCCGGTATCTCGGCACCAAGGGCGCCGTCAAGGCGATGATGGGGCGTTTGAAGGAAGCTCCGCGCGAGGACAAGCCCCTCGTCGGCAAGGCGTTGAACGAGCTCAAGAACGCCCTTCAGGCTAGGTACGACGAGTTGTCCGGCGAGCTCGGCACCGCCAAGCCCAAGCGTCGCGTCGCCGCCAGTGACATCACCCTCCCGGGCGAGCGGCCTCGCATCGGCCATGTCCACCTGGTAACGCAGACGATCAACGCAATCTGCGACATCTTCGGGCGGATGGGCTTCACAGTTGCTTACGGGCCGGAGGTCGAGGACGAGCTGCACAACTTCGTAGCCTTGAACATTCCCGCCTCGCACCCGGCTCGCGACCCATTGGACAATTTCTACATCGACCCTTGCACGATGCTCCGCAGCCAGACTTCCACCGTACAGATTCGCGTGATGGAGTCGCAGGAGCCTCCCGTGCGTATCATTGCGCCGGGCCGGGTGTATCGACCCGACACCGTGGACGCCACACACAGTTTCATGTTCCACCAGGTCGAGGGGCTTTACGTGGACGAGCAGGTCACGATGGCCGACCTGAAGACCTGTCTCGACCAGTTCTGCAAGGCGTACTTCGGGCATGATGTAGCCACGCGGTTCCGCCCGAGTTTCTTCCCCTTCACCGAACCGTCAGCCGAAGTTGACGTCCTGTTCCACTACGACGACGGCTCGACCAGGTGGATCGAGCTGGGCGGCTGTGGAATGGTGGACCCCAACGTCCTTGAGGCTGTGGGATACGACAGCGAGAAGTACACGGGTTACGCATTCGGAATGGGCATCGAGCGAATGTTGATGCGACGGCACAACGTCACCGACATTCGCCTGCTGTACGAGAACGACGTGCGATTCCTCCACCAGTTCTAGCAGCTCGTGTCAAGACCGCGACTTGCATTGCCCCCATAGGGCGTTCATCTCTTTCGCGCAAAGACGTTGCCGGGCTGCTGGGCGACTGCGCCCTTGAGCACGAGCATCGTCATGGACGACGCCACCTGGCCGCTGGCGATCTCCGTGCGGCGCACCAGTTCGTCCAGGCTCATCGGCCCGTCCTTCAGCGCGGCTATCAGCGTTTGCTCAGCCTCGCTGAGTCCCGGCAGAATCGCCTCGGCCACGCTGGGCTGCTCGACGGTCATCTTTGCGCCGACCTCGCCGAGGTGTTCCAGCATATCCTCGAGGCCCTGGACGAGAATTGCCCCATCGCGGATCAGTCCGTTGGTGCCCTGGCTCAGCGGCGAATCGACCCGCCCGGGCAGCGCGAAGACCTCCCTGCCCTGCTCGGCTGCCTCTCGCGCGGTTATCAGCGATCCGCTGCGGCGCGCAGCCTCCACCACCAGAACGCCCAGCGACAGGGCGGAGATGATTCGGTTCCGCGTGGGAAAGTTGCCCGCAAGCACAGCCGTCTTCATCGGAAGCTCCGATACGATCGCGCCTTGCCCATCGGCAACGATTCTGTCGAAGAGCTTGCGGTTCTCGCGGGGGTAGGTTTCGCTCAGCCCGCAACCCATCACGGCAATGGTTCGCCCCCCGGCAGCCAGCGTGCCGCGATGGGCAGCTGTGTCTATTCCGCGAGCGCCGCCGGAGACAACCGTAAAGCCCGCCCTGCCCAGCAACTCGCCGAACCGCTGGGCCTGCTCCATTCCATAATGCGTGCATCGCCGCGAGCCGACTATGCCGACGGCGACGGCGTCGGTCGGCTCGATCTGCCCGCGGACGTAGAGGACGGGCGGCGGATCGGGGATCGTCTTGAGGGCCGGTGGGTATGCCTCATCGGACAAACAGACAATGGCTGCGCCGCGTGCTTCAGCCTCGGCGAACTCGTCGTCCACCATCTCGTGGGTCACTTCGGAGACGGCCTGTGCGGTCTTTTCCCCAACGCCCGCCACGCTCAACAGTTCGCGTCTGGACGCAGCCAGGACTGCCCCGGCATCGCCAAAGCGATCCACAAGCCGGCCGAACGTGACGGCCCCCACGCCGGCTGCCAGGTGCAATTGAACCGTCGCACGCCTTAGATCAGCCTCAATCATCCGCCTTGCCTTTCGCGGGGATTATAAGGCTCTCGGGCGTTGGCGGCTAAGTCATTTCGCACCGAGCACCAGACATTTGCCCCCATCCGGGCCCGAGACAATCGGGAAATGCTTGCCAAGAGCCCAGCCGAGCGTGTAGGATTCCCAGCCGTTGAGTGGGTGTAATGCGCCGCGGAAGCGGCGAGTATAGTTTTTGGAAGAGGGTACAAATGGCAAAGCCAAGACGTCGCAGGAAGATCGGCTCGAAGAAGCGCCGCGAGCGCCGCAACCGCCGTAAGAAGAAATAGCGAATAGTCAGCTGCGACGTTCCGGTCCACGCCGGGAATCGAGCGCCGCCGACAATTTCGATTCACATGGTCGCCCATCCCTCGCAGTGTGTGGGATGGGCGATGCTTTCTCCGTCCGCTACCGGACCGGCGCCTGCCAAAGTCCTTCGATTTCCTGGCCGCAGTGGCTACACGCGCCCTCGGCAAGGGAAATCGCCCGGGTCGAAAAGCCCACCCGCTCGATCACGATTTCCCCGCACGCCGAGCAGTGCGTGCTTTCGTCCGCGTGGCCGGGGACGTTGCCGCTGTAGACATACTTCAGCCCCGCCTGCTTCCCGAGCCGACACGCCAACTCCAACGTCGGCAGCGGCGTAGCCTCAGCGCTGGTCATCCTGTAATCGCCATGGAATCGGCTGACGTGCCAAGGCACAGACCGGCCCAATTCGTCGGCGATGAAGTGGGCAATGTCATCCAGCTCCGCCTCGGAGTCGTTCATGCCCGGCACCACGAGCGTCGTAACCTCCACCCATATCCCCGCCGCCACCAGCGCCTTGAGGCATGTGAGCACCGGCTGGAGGCGTGCCTTCATCACCCGCTTGTAGGTCTCGTCACGAAACGCCTTGAGGTCCACGTTTATCGCGTCGAGGTACGGGGCGATTTTCTCAACGGCCAACGGCGTCATAAACCCGTTGGAGACGAAGCAATTCATCAGGCCGTTGGCGTGGGCGAGCTTTGACGTATCGTAGGCCAACTCGAAGAAGACAGTCGGCTCGGTGTAGGTGTAGCTGATCGACGAGCAATCGTACTGCCTGGCCGCGGTAATCAGTTGAGCGGGGCTGATAGCCTGGCCGGAGATTCCGCCGCCGTCGCGCGGGGATTGGGATATCTGCCAGTTCTGGCAGAACTCGCACTGGAAATTGCAGCCCGGCGTGGCGATCGAAAGGCTCCTTGTGCCCGGCAGGAAGTGAAAGAGAGGCTTCTTCTCGATCGGGTCGACGTTCATCGACACGACGGCGTCGTAAGTGAGCGTCTTGAGTTGCCCAGCTACGTTCTCGCGGACGCGGCACAGGCCGTATTTGCCCGCGGCGATCACGCACTCGTGCCCACAAAGGTGACACCGGACCTTTTGATCAGCCAGCGGCTCCCAAAGCATTGCGTCGTGACGTGTGGACATTTCGCTTGCTCTCCCGCGTCCTGAAATTATAGACCCGCCCCGCGCAGGGCCCACCCAACCAGCCACGCCACGACGGCCGCAGCCAGCAGCATCGGCCACAGCGCCATCCCGCCCGGCAGGCGTCTCGGCCCCGGCAGCGGCGCGTCGGCGATGGCCTCAGCAGGCGGACGCTTGGGCCGGCCCGCGTGCAGGCCTGTCAGGCTCACGGCATGCAACGCGCCGTCGGGATCGCGGTAGATGCCGGGCGTAACAAGCGGCCCGCCATCAGCCCAAGCCCCACCGACTACGCGCGTGTAGCCCTCGACCCGCCCGACCTGCAGCGGCATACGGCTGTCCCATCGGTCCTGGGCGTCCCCCGCCGGCGCCAGCCAGCGCATCGCGTTGGCCATGAAAATCACGAACGCCTCGGTGGCAGAAAAGTTTGTGTTCGTCGCATCGAGGTCGAAGGCGGTCCAGACACGCCTGGCGAGGCCCGGCTCGGCCTGGGCTTCGCTGCGGAGCACAACCGCATCGCCTCGGAGCGTGACCAGTCGCTCCTGGGCAGTCGGGGCCGTGGACACCCACGGCTGCAGACTGCGGACCGCGACGGCTGAGAGGTCCACGTCACGCATTACCGGATCGTCCACGGCTACGTCGGCCTCAACCAGCGCCGCTGAGCGGGTCTCGCTCTGCCGCTGCCAGCCGGGAGGGCTTTGCGGGGGATCGATTACCAAAGCCGGGACCGTCGGGGGCGCTTCGAGGCGATTGGCGACGACCACGTCGGCGGATTCTACCTCGCCCACAAGCTCCAGCCACGGCGCGACGCGTATGAACCTGCGGACGGGCGGGCAATCCGCGCCGATAATCGCAACCTTGCTGACGCCCCGCCTGCCGGCGGCCAGGTAGCAGGCCGCTCCGGGCGGCAGGTTCTCCGGGCCAGCTGTGATGGCCTCAACGGCGATTGCCTGCGCGGGCGGAATTGTCAGGAACACCTCTCGCCTCTGGGCGGGCGGGATGGCAATCTCGCCGGAAGTCTCAGCCCCGAGCAGCTTACCGTCGGACCCGTACCGTTGAATCGAGAGCCTTATCTTGCGCGACTCGGCGGTGTTGTTGCGGGCTGCGACGAAAACCCGCACCTTCGCGTCGCCCAGGTCGGCAGCACCCAGCGCGTCGATGGTGACCGGCGGCAGGCTGTCGGGCAACTCGATGAGAGTGCAATTCGCCCCGACCGGCTGGCTGGCCCCGGCCGGGACGAAGGTGTAGGTGTGCTGGGCGTCCGCAGACGGGACAGGCAAGGTCAACTCCCCCGCCGGAGCCGGCAGCGGGCCAATGCCGTCGATCATGCGACGTGCCTCGCTCGGCGAGACCCAGCCGCTCGACCCGCCCAAAACCGTCGGCCCCACAAGCTCCACGCGATCGCCCGCGTCCAGACGATCCAGCAACTCCCCCACGGCCCGACGCAACTCGGCCCTGCCGACCTCACCGGCCAACTCGGCGCAGGGGTAGATTGCGACAGCGATTTGCCTGGCTGGGCGGCGGGCCCACAGCACCGGCCTAGCCGCGGCGAGCCCCCCCAGCAGCGCCCCGCCCAGCAGCACTGCCCACGCCCATGTCACGCGGCGACGCCGTCGCAGCCGGGAGCGATCCAGCGAGTCCACCGCCTCCTGCCAGAGTGCAAGGCTAGCGACAATCGCGACGGTCCGCCCCGGCCGAAGCAGCACCCACAGGGCCACAACGACCACGACGACAATCCCCAGCAGCGACCATGGCCACAATAGAGTCATAACAAGAGTAGATTGTAGATGGTTGGCAGCCAATCGCACAGCCCGCATTGGGCGACATGCCACCGGCGAGAATTCAGAATTGCCCCATTTCGCGCTCGGGCATGAGCTTTCGCAGCAGCAGGTAGCGCCGGCCCTTGTACTGGGTGATCTCGCCGCTGACGCGGAAGCGCAGCTTCTCGAATCGCTTTTCCTTCGCGAGTTGCTCAGCCTCGTGGAGCAGGCTGCACGGTAGGAGGCGAATCGGCGGCTCCTGGAGCGTGTTGTCGGACTCGAATGACACCTTCATCCACTTGCCGACGCCCACCGGCAGCACACGGACCAGACGGTCCGTAACGAAGTTGCCGCGCCCGGGCGGAAGCAGCGGCTTATCGCCGGCAGGCGCCACGGACCGACGAGCCTCAGCGGAAACTTCCGGCGCCCGCTGGGGACGCAGCACCGGCTCGCCCGTCTTGTCGCGCAGGAGCCTGGCGGCAAGCTCGCTGGGGGCCAGCAGGTCGTCGTCCTCGCTGGGGGCTGGGGCTGAGGTAGCCATTTCGGCCGGCTGATCGGGCTGCTCCTGCGAGCCTGCCGGCTTGGCGAGCACCAGTTCCTGGTCTTCGGCGGGCAGTCGCGTCTCAACGGTCACCTTGTGCAGGAGGATGAACGCTCGGGCATCGTACACGCTCGTAGTGCCGCTGACGCGAAAGATGGTCTGCTCGCCCCGCTCGGCGAGTTGCTCTTCCATCCGCTGGAGGTACCACGACGGAAGCACCCATCTCGGCGGCTCGTAAGGCAACGATGAATCCCGCTCGAACGTCAGCAGGTACCAACCGGTGTCCTTGTTCTTCTTGAGGCTGCAACGACGATCAACAACCTGCTGGTTCTCCCGTGCCGGCGGGACGGGCCTGGGCTGGGCGGGCGTGCCGCGCGGCGTCGTCAGCGGCACTATAGGCCGATCCAGCAACATTCGCGTAAGTTCGCCGCCGCTTGGGTGGGTCGTGGGGCAAGGCTGCGACGTGGCTTGCGCCTTGCGCGCAGCGGCTGAGCCCTTGGGCACCGGGCGCCACTTGGACAAGTCAGCCCCACAGCCTGTCGAAGTCAGCGCCAACAGCGCCATCGTCACAATTGTCGCAAATCGTCGAATCTTGCACCTCGCCGCTTGGTCTCGGACGTCGTTACGCTTTCCTGCTTTCCATTTTATCGGCCGGGAGTGGCGTTTCAATGCACACGGCAATTCGGCAGGTGCCGGCACAGCTCATCCGCCGCGGCGACAACAGCCACCAGGCCGACGCAACGGGGGCGCTGCTGTGCCATCATGTCCACCAAAGGCTGCCAAAACTCCCCGACACACACGATCGGCACTTCCGGCTGGAATCGCTTGCAGAGAAGTTCCCACACCAGCGCCAGCTCCACCAGCGTCCCCGTCGCGCCGGGCAGCACGACGTACCCGCCCGTGCCCAACTCGATGAGCTTGCGGGCGCGTTCAAACAGGTCAGCCGTGTCGATTGTCTCATCGACGTAGCGGTTGGGCGCGGACTTCCACAGGCTGCAAGTGACCCCTACGGTCCTGCCGCCGGCCTCCCTGGCCCCGCGGGCGGAGGCTTCCATCGTCCCGCCGTATCCGCCGTTGACGACGGTGTAACCCAATGAGGCCAATTGCCGGCCGACAGCCCGGGCAAGCTCGTAGGCCTCGTCGCCTTCGCGCGGATCGGCTGAGCCGAACACCGCCACCGCGGGCTGGGTCACCGACGGCGTCATTTGCCGCCTCGCGTGTAGTTCAGCAGGCCCCCGGCTGCGAGAATCTCTCGCTGGCGCGGGGCGAGCGTCACCCGGCACGCAAACTCGCAGCCCTTGGTAACGTTGCGGACGACGACCTCCTGCCCGGCTGGGATTGCCTCGACCGTTCCGTCAATCGCGAGCTCATCGCCGGCGTCGATGCCGTCATAGTCAGCTGCGTCGGCGAAGGTCAGCGGCAGGATGGCGAAGTTGACCAGATTGGCCTGGTGTATCCGCTCGATCGCCTTGGCGATTACGACGCGGACGCCCAGGTACATCGGGCACAGTGCGGCGTGCTCGCGGCTGGAGCCC
>Ga0180434_10003623_pt1 | contig 19543 bp, 17 predicted proteins | sample SS_ome_7_FD_132453 | JGI IMG/M metagenome (GOLD analysis project Ga0180434, IMG submission 132453) | Hypersaline lake sediment archaeal communities from the Salton Sea, California, USA - SS_1_D_2 metaG | ecosystem: Environmental > Aquatic > Non-marine Saline and Alkaline > Hypersaline >...
GACTGGGCTGCGAGCTAATCCGCACCCCGCGCTCTCATTATTTTCAGCACCATATTGAGACACGAGGAGGAAAAATGCGCTAAAAGCAAAAAATGGGTTGTTTTTGAGTTCTCACACAGCCTCTATAGCACGTCTCTACACCGGAAAATGCAATAAGGAAAGCACATGTCAAAAACCATCCTGTACATCGCCATGAGTCTGGACGGCTATATCGCTGGCCCGGATGAGGATATTTCGTGGCTCGAAGATCCGGGAGACACGAATCCGGAGCAGGCTGATTCCAATGAAGGAGAGAATCCGTATGCCTGGGAGCCGTTTTTCGAGAGTATCGGTGCGATTATACTGGGCAGGAGTACCTACGACTGGGAAGCCTCGAACGGATACGAAGACGTACATCAAGTGCCGAAATTTGTATTGACGCATCACCCACCCGGTAAAAACGTTCGTGATGACGTGGTTTTTACCGACGACCCAATTGAATTGGTGCTAGAACAAACCAAAAGTATCACGGATAAAAATATCTGGGTGGAAGGCGGAGGTACCATGGCACAGCAATTCCTGGAAGAAGATCTGCTCGACGAGATGATCCTGTTCGTCGCTCCGGTGGTGCTCGGTGGGGGCATCCCCCTATTCGGAAAATCAGATTCGTACAAAAATCTCTCGCTGCGAAACGCCCGGAGACTAAACGGTTGGCTTGTCCATCTGGAATATATCCCCAATTAATCGCATTATACAACCTCACTGAAAAAGTACCGGAAAGTCCTCCCGTCGCCGACCGTCCCGGTAACGACTCGGGATTTTTCCCAAAAGTACCTCCTCTGGGCAACTCTCAGCGTCGGTGACGGTTTTGCACTCCTCCCGTATAAACCATTGGTGCCGCTGAGAACGTTCGAAATCTCAGTTGGCACTATTTGTCATAAACCGGACGCGATGAATCGTGACGGTGCAATCGGCGACCGAAACGATTCAATGATTTAATCCTGAATTGAAAAATTTATCTTGACAGATAGGTTTCCAACGTATATTTTACCATCAAGTTAATTAAACAAATGGTAAAATAAGGATAATCGATGCCACAGGATACTCTCAGCGCCACATTCGGAGCGCTTGCTGATCCGACTCGCCGAGCCATATTGGCAAGTTTGACCACCGGCGAGAAAACCGTCTCCGAACTGGCCGAACCGTTCGATATGACTATGCCGGCGGTCACGAAACATCTGAAAGTGCTGGAGAAGGCGAATCTGATTGAACGGAGCCGGCAGGCACAGTACCGCCCCTGCCGACTGCATCCGGAGCCGCTAAAAGATATCGACGAGTGGATGGAGCATTACCGGCGTTTCTTCGAGGGGAGTTTCGATCGGCTGGACGATTACCTTGAACGCATACAAGCCAAGGAGAATAAAGATGAGCAACGATAAATTACAGGTGAAGACCAACGACCGGGAACTGATTTTAAGCAGAGTGTTCGCAGCGTCGAAAGACCTTTTGTTTCAGATGTGGTCGAGCTGCGAGCATCTGAGTCGCTGGTGGGGACCGAAAGAGTGGCCTATGGACGAATGCACCATGGATTTCCGGGAAGGAGGCGAATGGCTGTACTGCCTGCGCGGGCCGAATGAGGGAGACGAGGGCTGGAGCAAAGCCATCTACCAGGAGATCGACACGCCGGAAAAGATTGTCTATAAAGATCACTTTACAGACAGTGAAGGCACCATCAATCCGGAGATGCCCGAACTTTTGGTGACCGTTGAATTTATACCCCAAGGCGGTCAGACCAAAATGATCCAAACTGCCCGGTTCGATTCGGAAGAAACACGGGAAACAATTGTCGAGATGGGTTTTGTCGAAGGAATGGGTAGCACATTGGACCGCTTGGAAGAGCATCTTGCCGAGATTCAATAAATCCCAAAAGCATTCGACATAAAGGAATACAATATGAGGAAATTAGTAATATTAACTTTCATCTCCCTGGATGGCGTCATGCAGGCGCCCGGAAGCAAAGGTGAAGATCCCTCCGGCGGCTTTGAGTTTGAAGGGTGGACGGTGCCCTATTTCGATGATGTCCTCGGAGATGAAATGGATAAACAAATGACCCCGCCTTTCGATCTGCTGCTGGGCAGGAAAACGTACGATATTTTTGCCTCGTATTGGCCCCAAAAGGAGGATGACCCGTTCAAACAGTCAAAAAAATATGTGGTCTCAAACGATGATTCCCTCAATACGGACTGGAAAGAGACAATTCAAATACAGGATGATGTGGTTGCTGAGATTGAGAAGTTAAAGCGGCAAGATGGACCTATGTTACAAGTCTACGGAAGCAGTGTTTTAATCCAAACGTTATTTGCAAACGATTTAGCCGACGAGCTGTGGCTAAAGATATACCCGGTGACCCTCGGCAAGGGCAAGCGGTTATTTCGTGAAGGCACCATTCCAGCAGCCTTCGAACTTCACGAATCAAAAGTCTCGCCGAGTGGGGTAATAATCGCGTCCTACAAACGAGATGGCGACGTGAAGGTCGGCTCTTTTTAAACTCAAAAAACCGAAGGAATACTATGAATACAGACACAACTACTCATAAAAATCAGGATACCAGTGAACGGGAGATCGTTCTAACCCGTGAATTCGATACGCCGCCAGATGCGGTTTTTGATGCCTGGACTTCCCCGGACAAGATCGGGCAATGGTGGGGGCCGGCCGGCTTCACTACGACGACCTATTCCATGGATTTCCGTGAGGGCGGCGTCTGGGATTATACGATGCATGGGCCGGATGGAACGGACTTCAAAAACTACATCAAATATACAGAAATCGTGGAGCCGGAGCGGCTGTCGTATGAACATGGCGAAGAAGTTGAACAAGGGCCACTCTTCCGGGGAATAGTGATATTTGAGGATCTTGTCAGTAAAACTCGACTCACCTTGCGGACGGTTTTCCCAACAAAAGAGGCACGGGATAAGAATGTCGAAGAGTTTGGTGCCATCGAAGGAGGAAAGCAGACGCTGGGACGATTGGCTTCACACTTGGAAGGATCTACTGCTTAAATGTCTCGGCAAGGTCCTGCCTCGGAATACTGGTCACCTGAAAATCATTGTGCCGAATTCTCGGGACGTATTTATTAGTGGAAAGCGTCTTCCTAGAATCCCCCTCTTTGGGCTAACGACAGGGATGGGTATACATTACAATGAGAACGGCAGGGTTGCTATCTATCCCGTGGGATCGGAGGAGTATGTCAAATTTGCCGGCGATGAGAATCTCCACCATATTAAGACTATGCGATCCAGCCGGGAGTGAGGCCAAGGCTTCTGTGGGAAAAAATATAGTGGCTTTCCATGACGACTGTGTGAGCACAAAAGTACAATTGTTTACTACCACTTTTTTCTTGATAAAAAAGTGGAGAAAAAAATCAAGGCGGTGCTCTTTATTTTGACCGCTTTTCGACTCGTTTCGAAAAATTCCCGGAACTTGCTTCGCTTCAGACAGTCGGGAATTTTTACCTCCACTCGTCGAAGCGGTGCCCAAAATAAAGAGCAAGGCCCAGGGAAACGACATTTTTGGTTTTTAAACGGAAACTCAGTGGTTGTGCGCTGAAACTCTGAGGGTAGATAGATTTGAATTTCTGAAACAAAACACCTCACCCTCAGTCCCTTCCCGACGGCTCGGGACAAGCTACTCGTCAAGGAGAGGGAAGACGGATGAGCCGGATTTTTGGTACTTTCCCCGTAGGGATCCCTTTGGGATTCTAAAAAAGTACGGACAATATAGAAACAGATGATCTGACATTTGCGCAGATATTCGGAGACCAGGTAATCTGAATTGGAATACACAACGATACCTATACTGTAAGGTAAATCTCATGTACACCTACATCGCACTATTCCTCGGAATTAACGTCGGCGGCAGACACCGGATCAAGATGACGGATCTCCGATTGCTTTTAAAGGATCTCGGCCTCGAAGATGTCAACAGTTACATCCAGAGCGGGAATTTGGTGTTTCGGAGTGAGAAAGTCGATACCTCAGAGCTCTCCGAGAAAATCAGTGCCGCAATTGCCGACAATTATGATTTCAAACCGAAAGTGCTGATCCTGAAGAAAGAGAAATTCGTCTGGGACATGGAGGCTAATCCGTTCCCGGAGGTGGAATCCGACGACCGGCGACTGCACGTATTCTTCTTGGCCGAAAAGGCGGAGAACCCGGATATTGCCGGCATGGAGGAGGTCAAAAATGACTCCGAACAATTCGAATTGACGGAGAACGCGTTCTACCTCTACGCACCGGACGGCGTCGGCCACTCCAAACTGGTATCCAAATTAGACCGATTGATCGGCGTGCCCACCACCGGTCGGAACTGGCGGACGATACGAAAAATCCGGGAGATGGCAAATGAATTGGAAAAGTTAGTAACCTTGTGAATATTTATGGACGTTACTCTCATAAATACATTTATCACAAAACAGAAAAAGCCCGGCAATGAAAAAAAATCTGAAGCCAACAGATGTTGATGCATACATCGCTAATGCAGCCAGAGAAGCCCGACAAACGCTCAGGAAAATCCGGGAAATAATAAAATCCACTATTCCGGAAGCGAAAGAAGGTATCAGCTACAACGTACCATTCTATAAATTCCATGGCGTTCATGTTGGCTTTTCCGCATTCAAGAATCACGCGACCTTCGGTATTGGTGCGGATGTGCTTCAGAGCGAAGTCCGCACTATACTTAAAGAACAAGGGTACAAAACCGGAAAAGAAACGATCCAAATTCGGTACGACCAACAGGTGCCGACGAAAGCGCTCAAGCAACTTCTAATAGCAAAAGTGAATAATGCCAAAAAGGGATAAATAATATATGAATAAAATGAATTCACAAGTTGAGGAATTTCTCAACAAAGCCAAACAGTGGCGGGAAGAATACGAGGAATTAAGAACGATCTGTCTTGATTGTGATCTCACTGAGGATTTCAAATGGATGCATCCCTGTTACACCTTTCAGGACAATAACATCGTGTTAATCCATGGATTTAAGGAATACTGTGCGCTGCTGTTTTACAAAGGCGCATTGTTAAAGGATCCGGAAGACATTCTGATCCAACAAACGGAAAATACGCAATCAGCCCGGCAGATTCGGTTCACCAGTGTGCAGGAAATAGTTGAGCAGGAACAGGTTATCAAAGACTATATCCGGGAAGCCGTTGAGGTGGAAAACGCCGGTCTGGAGGTGGAGTTTAAAAAGACAAAGGAATACGATATCCCCGATGAATTTCAACAGAAACTGGATGCAATGCCCGGATTGAAAGAGGCATTCGAAGCATTAACACCGGGACGGCAGCGGGGCTACCTTCTGCATTTTTCCGGCGCCAAACAGTCCAAAACCCGGACGAGAAGGGTTGAAAAGTTTATTCCGAAAATCTTGGATGGCAAGGGATTACGGGAATAACTGATTCCTGCATTTGACTGGAAAGTAATCTGAGATACCCAGAATATTCAAAACAACCTGAGCTGCTCCTCATCCGATTGGGCGGTTTTCCTTACAGATGATTTTTCCAAAGTTACACGGATGAGCAGATCGTCGGGAATCTCTCCGATGAAACGTGACGGTTCCATCGTCGTTATTTCACCAAATCGGGCGCGCTCATTCGTGTAAGTTATCTGCAGTTCATCCTCTGCGCGGGTCATGGCAACATAAAATAAACGTCGTTCTTCCTCGAGGTCGATATCCTCGCGATCCAGCGGTGTGACGCCTTCCTCGGCGCCGGCAATGAACACCACGGGGAATTCCAGTCCCTTTGCAGCGTGAAAGGTCAGCAGATGGACGCCCTCGGTTTTGAGTCGCCCGGCGTCGGTATACGGATTCAGCTGCATCTGCTCCAGGAAATCCTCGACATCGCCGCCTGATTCCTCCGCGAGTTCGATGAGCGTTTCCTTCTTCAGCCGGTCGGATTCGGACAGGCTCAATTCGGCCAGATAGTGATCGCAGATTTCCTCGATGGCATCCGCGATGCGGTTAGAATCCAGCGATTGCTCGATAGCCTGGTACACCGAGCGGAGATCATCGAGGTCATCGCGGCTATCCTGAGCGATAGTTTCCAGTGAATTCTCTCCAAAGATTGAGATGTCTTCCGTGGTCAGCGTGGTAATCAGCGAATGAATACGATCGGAAGTCCAGCCGTAATTTTCCTCAAGTAAATCCCGTAACACGATGTGATTGTCCGGTTTGAGACTGAGCCGCAACATGTTGGCGACCACAGTAAAAGGCGGTTCGGCCAGAAACGCAGTACCGTCACCATAATGCACTGGAATGCCGGATTTCAAAAACGCTTTGAAGAGCGCCTCGCCGATGGCGTGCGTCCTGAATAATACAGCGATGTCATTGAAGGCATATTCGTAATCCGAATCCGTGTATTCTCCAGATGTCAAACTTTCAGTACCGCCCACGTACTGTGCCACCTGATCTAAAATATAGTCCGCCTCTTTGAACGGATTCTCCGATTCGTACAACCGAATCCTGGCACCGGTCTTCTTCCGGGCCCGAAGTTCCACGCCACTGCGCAATTTATTTCGGCTGATGAGCGAACCGGCTGCATTCAGGATGATATCTGTGGAACGATAATTCTGCTGCAGAGGAATTTCCCGAGCCGCAAAATTTTCGGCGAATTCGAAGAACAGCCGCACATCCGAACCGCGAAAGCCGTAGATGGCCTGGTCGGGATCGCCGATGGCCAGGATATTCTTTCGTCGTCCTAGCAGCGAGACCAGCCGGTACTGCATAGGATTGATATCCTGAAATTCGTCCACGGCGACCGCCTGGTAACGGTTTCTCAGATCTCCGAGCCAGTCCGATTGCTCCTCCAGACTCTCGACTGTCGTGTGAATGAGGTCGGATAAATCTACTGCACCCTGTTTGCGGCAATAATCGCGGTATTTTTTGATTTTTTTACGGGTTTCCCCGGAAACCGTCGCGCCCAATTCCAGAAATTCTGTCAAATCGTCGTTCAGCCTGTTGATTTCGGATCGTTCCAACTCCGGAAACAGGATACGGAGCGCCATCTTCCGGGCGGATGAATCGTACACGGTATCGAGCTGCGGATCGCGCTCCCGGAGCCAGCGCCAGCATAGCGCGTGAAACGTCCCCGCTGTTACCCGGTTTGCCCGGTCGCCGATGCGATTGGTCAGGCGCTCCCGTAATTCGTCGGCGGCTTTGTTTGTAAACGTGACTGTCAGAATTTCGTCCGGCTGCACATTGCCGGACTCCACCTGGTTTACAATCCACTCGATGAGGGTGTGCGTCTTGCCCGTTCCGGGGCCGGCCTTGACCAGGGTCGCCCCTAGCAGCGACTGCCGCACCTGTTTCTGTTGGTCGTTCAATCCTGTGAACTGTGGTGATTTCTCCTGTGTTTCAGTGGAATATGGGGCCACCGGTTCAGCGGCTTTGTCCGATTTTTCCACACGGTGTTCATCGATACCGAAGAAGCCGAGCTGTCCGCGAATCCGGTCGATTTCTCCCTCTTTGAATACCTTGATCTCGCCGTAGACACCATCAAATCCTGGCTTCCTGATGACTTCGTTTTCCCGGATTCTCCGGATGGCTTCCGCCAGCACTGGTCCAGCCTCTTGACGGATTTCTTCAATGGGAATTTCGCGCATCAGATCAAATTCGTTGCCAAACGTTGAGATGACCTGCCGGAATTTCTTCCGGACGGTCTTGGTGTTCGGGCCCACGTTTTCGATTTCGCCGAGGACTTCCGGCAGAGGGATGAGATATTCGTAATTGTCACGGCCTGTGGACGTCTCCCGGTCGGCTAAATCTTCCACACGATGCAACACACCGATTGTCAGCGGTTTGCCGCACTCCGGACAGATATTGTTGTATTTTTTTGTTTCCGCCGGCTCCATGGAGATCCCGCACTTCCGGTGGCCGTCGAGGTGATACCGCCCCTCTTCGGGATAAAACTCGCAGGTGCCTTCCAGTCCCGCGCCACTGCGCAACGCCCCGAACATGGCATCGTACGTCATGTCCGTATTCAGCCGGTTCGCCTCCCGCCCCAGCTTGGCGGCGGAGTGCGCATCGGAATTGGAAACCAGCGTATATTTATCGTTATCGCTGATCCGGCCGTTCATGAGCGGATCGGATGAGAGGCCGGTTTCCAGGGCAAAGATGTACTCCGTCAAATCCCGGTAGCAATCGGCGATGCTGTCGTATCCAGCCTTGGATCCCAGGGAAGAAAACCACGGCGTCCACACGTGGGCGGGTATCAGGTGAGCCCGCTCGGAGGTTTCGATCACGATCTCCAGGAGATCCCTGGATGGTAATCCCAGGATGGGTCTGCCATCGGACTCAATGTTACCGATAGAAGCGAGTTTGTGGTTGATTCGAGCGACCGTATCGAAGTCAGGGGCGAACACCAGATTATGGTTTTTCCGGACCCGGTCGCCATGTTTGTAAATTGAGCTGATTTCCACGGACAGACAGAACCGGACGTCGATGTCGCGGGTTTGTATCCCAGGGATAGCCTGCTTTTCGGGCGGATCTTTCAGGACGAAAAATCCGCTGCCGTCGGGTTCCAGTTTCTCCTTCATCTCCGAAACCCAGCCGGGATGGGTAAAATCACCGGTGCCTACCACATTAATGCCCTTGATCTTCGCCCATTGGTATAGGGACTCCAGGTTCAGATCTTTGCTGGTGGCTCTGGAGTAATGAGAGTGGACATGGAGATCGGAGATATAGCGCATAGGTTTTTATTGAAATTTGTATGACCGAATCATTCGGTTAATCAGAAGTTAGTTGCTAAAAATTGTATAAGGATGGTGTGAAACTCAAGAGAAGAAGCAAGAGTAATGATTTTTATTCGTTCACCCTGCCAATCCGGAGATGGAGTCTCCACCGGACGGTTCGTTTCTGTTCCGGTGTACCCCAGGCGCGCTCCAGTTTTTCTTCAATCAGATCGACCGGAGGTGCTTTCTGCTCGGACAGATATCGTCTGGTACCTGACCAGCTGTTCAGAAATCCGAGGATCTGGTACATGGTCCACCCCGTTTCATAGGTAAATCCGGGATCATCGATCTCTGGAAACGGAAAGGGGAGTGTCGTGTATCGTTCATCCAGGTATTTGATACGCTCAGGCCAATACCCGTCCAGGATTTCCCGGAAGTAGTGCTGGAGAAGCCGGTCCACCTCCGGCAGTATCGCCGGGAGACGATACGCCCAGACAGCCAGCACAGCATTGGGTTTACAAACCCGCCGCACTTCGGCGTAAAACTCTTCGAACCGAAACCAGTGCGCGGCTGTTCCGGCGGTGACAAGAGAGACTGTATTCGACTCAATCGAGGTGGATTCAGACGGCTCGACCCGGTATTCAACTTGCGGGTGGGTGAACGCATTTTCTATTTGGTCCGCGCTTGGATCAGTGGCAATGACCCTGTTAAAATATTCTGCCAATGACACAGCCGCCTGTCCGTTACCGGTACCGCAATCCCATGCCAGATCAACGTCCGGCGCAAGTGAGGCGAGATACTCAAACAGTGTAGCGGGATAGGTGGGCCGGGAGGCTGCATATTGTTCGGCGTGTGCCGAAAAATGATCTTCGAAGTCCATTGAACTCCACTCCTTGATCGGTTACAGGCTTGTGATTCCCGACGGGAAAAGCCTGTTATTTTTTTACCACGAATTTTCATAGCAGACGAGGGCAAAGGATATCCGGTTTTATCTTTTGTCGCAAGGTTTTTTTAACGCCAGAGAGGAAGTTTAGTGGAAAAAATGTTACGGTGAATTTTATCCTGAAAACAATAGTTGTCCTGAATGAATTCAGGAGCGGGTATTTATAGACTACTGGAAACGCAACAATCGCGCTGGAGTGCTAAAAACTAAAGACTACTCCGTGCCGAGCATCTTTTTGGTATGGGGAATCAAACCGCCGTCTTCAAAGATGCTTACGACGGCTTCCGGCAGCGGCGGAAAGTTAAAGGTGCCTGCCTTGCATTCAATTGTCCCCGCATCCATATCAATGGTGATGGTTTCGCCGTTTTCAATGGCATCCACCGCTTTAGCGCTGGTAAGAGCCGGCAGGCCGAAGTTGATGCAATTCCGGAAATAGATCCGGGAGAAAGATTTGGCAATGACAGCACCGACGCCGGCGAATTTCAGGCAGGAAGCCGCCTGCTCCCGCGAACTGCCGCAGCCGAAATTCTTCCCGCCTACAATGATGTCATTCGGCTGGACTTCATCGGCAAACCTCTCGTCCAAATCTTCCAGCGCCACTGCCGCCATCTCCTTCGGATCGGTCAAAGTGTAGGTGTATTTCCCCGGGAAGATCACATCAGTATTGATGCTATCGCCGTATTTCCAAACGCGTCCGGTGATTTTCATTTATAACTCCAGTGTTAAAGTGTTCAGGTGTTCAAGTTTTCAAGTAACGGTGTGATAGTGTGTTACAGTGTTATGGTGTTAACGTTAAAATCGGTCACCGGTCGGGAGTCCATGGTCATATGTCTACATTGTATCATCAGTGCTTTCGGTGTATTTCGGCGTTTATTTTTTTCTTTGCGTCTTAGTGTCTTCGTGGTGGATTTTCGTATGGCTCCTTATTTCTTGGCTCTTGGTTCTTCAAAATTTTCGGTGATCCTCAATCCGGCCGGTCAGGGCAGAGACTGCAGCTGTCCGCGGGCTGGCAAGATAGATAAACGAATTCTTGTTCCCCATCCGGCCCTTGAAATTGCGGTTAGAGGTGGACAGCACTACCTCGCCATCGGCGGGCACACCGTTGTGGTTTCCCATGCAGGGGCCGCAGCCGGGATTCATCATGACCACACCGGCTTCCACGAGGTCCTCGATTAATCCGGTTTTCAGCGCATCCAATAAGATTTCGCGAGAAGCAGGAAACATGAGCATTCGGACGTCTTTGTGTACTTTTTTTCCGCGCAGGACATCCGCTACAATTTTGATGTCTTCCAACCGGGTATTCGTGCAGGATCCGAAAAATACCTGGTTGAGTTTGGTTCCCTCCACCCCGGTGACCGGCACAACATTGTCCACCGTATGGGGTTTGGCAATCTGCGGCGCCAGGTCGGACACGTCGTAACGGTATTCCTCCTCGAACTCGGCATCTTCGTCCGATGTGACAATATCCCAGTGATTGCCGGCGTGCTGATCGAGGTATTTTATTGTCTCTTCGTTCGGTATGAAATATCCCACCTTGGCACCGAATTCCACCGCCATGTTGCTCATCACGAACCGGCTGGCGACAGACATCCGGTTCACCGTTTGGCCGGAGAATTCCACCGCTTTGTACAATGCTCCGTCCGCTCCGAGGTCGCCGATGATCTTCAGGATGAGATCCTTGGATGTAATTCCGCGCGGAAATTGTCCCTCGACATTTATCTTGATGGTTTCCGGAACCCGGAACCAGATCTTCCCGGTGGCCATGATGACTGCCATCTCGCTGCGGCCTATACCAGTCCCGAAGGCACCGAAGGCTCCATAGGATGTGGAATGAGAATCACTACCAACGGCCACAAAACCGGGTTTGATGTGTCCTTTTTCTGGCAGGACCTGATGACAAATTCCGGTATCGATATCGTAGAAGTTTTTAATACCCTGCTTTTTCACGAATTCCCGGATGACCTTGTGATTATCGGCGAATTTTTCGTTCGATGCCGGGGTCGCATGGTCAAGCACGATAACATGTTTGTCCGGATCGTAGACTTTGTCTACTCCCAGGGAATAAAATTTGTTGGAGATATCGGCTGTATTATCGTGGCTCATGGCCACATCCGGTTCGATGTCTACAAACTCGCCGGCCACCACATCTTTGCCGGCCTTTTTACCCAGTATTTTTTCGGAGAATGTTTTACCCATGGTTAAACTCAGTGTTAGAGTGTTTGGGTGTTCAGGTGTTCAAGTAAAACCGTCCAAGTGTCCGAACATTCGAGGATTTCACAACTTGAACACTCGAACACTTTAACACCTGAACACTGTCGTTATTTCACTAATTCAAAATCAATAAAGTCCGCGTGGTGAAAGATAATCGATTCGGGACTTCGTTTTTCGCCGGCACCTTCTTTGGAGTGGGTGGCAATCACGTGCATGACTTCCGGTGGCAGATCATGCTTAAAGGCCAATCCGACGCCACTGAACGGATGGCGCAGTTTCTGACCGTAATCACTTTTCACGATAGTGCCATCCACTTTTTCGAACTCGAGAAGCTTCCCGACATCTGCCAACAGAGCTCCGGCTATCAGGTGATCCCGGTCCACCGATGTTTTGTTAGTACCATGACTTTCGGTTAATACCTCATCACAGGCAATACACATTCTGCAGACAGCACGGACGTGATCTATAAATGTGATTTTTACATCATCCGCCAGGAGGGTAAAGGGGATAGAACGGAGTTCTTCAACCGTCCATTGGCGATACGTCATGGCTTCTTCCCAGCAGGAGATGACCTTCTCCCGGAGATCCTGATCAGAGATCTTCTTAATTTCCGGCAATAATTTCAATACGGCGTCTTTACTCATCTCAGACTCCTTTTAAAGATGGCGTTCGTCCGGACCGATGTAATCATGGTCCGTCGGGTGAATTTTTCGCATGGGTTTATGAACGGACTGCTCCTCATAAATATGTGCGACCAGGCCTGGCATCCGCGACATGATGAAAAAGGCGTTAGCTAGTTCGGGGGGGAAGCCCATTTCACACAATAATGCGGCAATAGCTCCATCAACATTGATGGGCAGTTTTTTCCCGATTTGATTGTGAAGTTCAGCCTCGACCAATTCGGCGATCTCCACGTAGTGCCCGGCGATACCAGCATCCTTTGCGAGTATAAAGAGTTTATTTTGCCGTGGATCGTCGGTATGGATACGATGGCCGAACCCCATGACACGCTTGTTTTCCACGCGATAGTCGGAAAGGAGACGCGCCACGGCTTCGTTCAGTTCGTAATCGTTTTCCTCTGCCAGCTCCCTGATGTGAAAAAACGTTCGCATGGCGTCTTCGATGGCACCGCCATGATACTTGTTGATGCTGAGAATACCGGTGGCCAGTGCGGCATTCAGCGGTGCACCGGTGGATGCAGAGGTAATAGCAGCCAGTGCCGAAGGTGGGGTGGCGCCGTGGTCGATGGAGGAGACCAGGATCGCATCGATCACCTTTGCCTCTTTTTCCGACGGTAATTCGCCCTTCAGCGCTAGATACACGCACTCGGCATACGATTTTTCCCCCATCAGCTCATCGATAGGATAGCCCCGTAACATGACTTTGTTCGGTTCGATTTTGGTGATAGACTGTTTCCAGTGAAGTTCGGACATCGGTTTTTCCTTTATTTTTAAAAGTCAGGAATTGTCATTCTGAGCGCAACGAAGTGAAGCGAAGAATCTCCAATATTTGTACTCATGAGCCTTTTTCAGGAGATTCTTCACCCCGATGAATCGGGATTCAGAATGACAGTTGCTTAACTTTTTCCCAATACCTCCAACGTCGCCTCCGGCAGATCATCGAACTTCTCCACCACGGTGGCTCCGACTTCCCGCAGCCGTTTCACCTTCCCTTCGTGAGTTCCACGTCCGCCTTCCACGATGGCGCCGGCATGGCTGAACCGGGTGCCGGACTGTGCGGCTTTCCCGCCGATATACGCCACCAATGGTTTGGTGAAGGCGCCTTCTTCGATAAGGTCGGCGACCTGCTCTTCCTGGGAGCCGCCTATTTCGCCGAACATGACGACCGCTTCTGTGTCCGGATCGGCTTCGAACAGTTTCATAACTTCCGGATGCGGAAAACCGACTACCGCGTCTCCACCGACGTGTACGATGGAACTCAGTCCGATGCCGGCCCGGGACAGATAATATGCCGTTGAACTGGTCATGCCTCCGGAGCGGCTGCTCACGCCCACGTTGCCCTCTTTGAACCATTCTTTTGCAGATTTCGCGCGGCCGCCCATCATGCCAAGAACACCTTTCCCGGGGCTCAACAGGCCCAGCGTATTCGGCCCGATAAATTTGGCATCGTTTACTTTTGCCGCCCGGGCGATTTCAAGTACATCATAGATGGGGACACGGTCCGGGACGATGACCAGTAACTGTATTCCGGCATCGATGGCTTCGAGTGCCGCATTTTTTACCAGGGGCGCAGGGACAAATATCACACTGATATCGATGGGACCCATTTTCTCCCAAGCTTCCTCCACCGTATCATATACCGGCAAGCCATATACTTCCTGTCCGCCTTTTCCCGGTGTGCATCCGCCGATAATTTGCGTGCCGTAATCCATCATCAGTTTGGTACGGGTCATCCCCTCCCGGCCGGTAATCCCCTGGATGAGTACACGCTTATCCTGATCAATCAGTATTGACATAATGTGGTCCTCTATGCTTTCGGAGAATTGGATTGTTTACTGAGATAATCGTCCAGCCCTTCAATGGGCAGATGGACGTAACCGCCACCGGCACCATGTGCTACGCATTCCACTTCACAGGCCAGGCATTCGGTGCATTTGCCTTTCTTGGCTTCCTCCTTGGAAATGTTGAGTTTTGGGAGCCCGTCTTCCAGCGTCAGAATACCCGGGACGCACTTTTCGACGCAGACCTGGTTTTCACATCGGAGACAGACATTGTGATCGAACCGGACACTGCCGGTTATGGTTTCAAACATATACGGCTTTTCTGCCACGGGAGGAGAAAAAGCAGGTTTAGTATTGCCATTGGGTTGGTGTTTCTGTACGAGAGTATCAAAGCGTTCGGCGCAGAAATCGACCGAGTCATCCTTCTTGTACCCTTCGATGGGTGCTGGCAGATCCCTGGTATAATTTTCCAGGATATCAACAGCCAAATCTTCAGAATTCCCGCCAAGCCGGATGACTACAGGGAGGTCTACCTGTTCTTCCCGAAACGCTTTCACAAGCCCGCGTGCGGAATGAAACTGTTCCTGACTGGCCACCCCTGAACCGGATCCGAAATATCCGTCGATATTTTGCTGCGCCAGAATAATCTTGGCAGCACGGTATACCTTGGAGGCGGGAGGATTTCCGGAGGTGTCACAAAAATTGGCGATCTTGTATCCTTTGGATGCAACAGCGTCCATACTCATCATGGAGCCGCCGCCACCTGCGCCGTGGAAGCCAATGTACTTGTCACCTTTTCTGAACCCGTCTTCCATCTGAATAAAATAGAATGTTCCACGGTAATCGCCCTTTTCCACGTTGTAGGAGATCAAGTCAAGTTCGGTGGGCGGGCGATTAAATTCGCGGGCGACCTCAATCCCGAGATCGGGATGTCGGAATACGGCATAGTCGTCTACGGTAATACGGCAATCTGCGGCATAGATCTTTCCGTCCGAGGTGAGTACAATCGGGTTAATCTCTGCTGAACGGGCTTCGTATTTTATTGCGACCTTGATCAGATTTTCAAGTAATCCACCAAGTTTTAACTGGGTTTTCCCGGTGATACCGGTCTTTCGTATCACATTGCGGATTTGGAAATCTTTGAGACCCTCGACCACATCGATATGCGAACGTGCCACTTTATCGGGGTACTCGTTGACAATTTCTTCGATGCCGGTCCCGCCAATGCTGGAGAAAATCAACAACGGCTGTTTCGCCTGATCATCGATAATGATACCACCGTAAAACTCGTCAGCAATATCCAGTTTTTCCTCTACCAGCACGCCTTCGATGGAAAAATTACCGACCTTTTTACCGAAGATTTTGCGGGATAATTCGTACGCTTCGTGAGGGGTATTGGCAAACTGAATTCCACCGATGGCCGCTCGTCCGGTCGTCCAGGCTTGTGCCTTCAGGACGACAGGTGTGTCCAGTTCCGCAGTGATGTTACGGACCTCTTCGGGAGAATGAGCCACCTTGCCACGCGGAATGTTAATTTTATATTGTTCTAATAGGGCTTTGCCCTGGTATTCATGTAACCTGGCCATAATTTCCTCGCATACCCTGTCAAAATTTTCAGATCATTTTTTTAGTGATAGATTCGTGGCTTCTGTTAATCTTCTGCAATTGTCAGACCAATCCGGTATCGTCGAATAATTAAACGGAATCCGCTTGTTTACACAGTTTATCAGGAAAGATTTTGTAGAAATTGAAAGGTATTTAGGACATTTCTTCCCAATTGTGAGAGGGGGAGAGGGGTGAGGAGTTGGTTAAACACCACCGGAGATTCCTCCGGAAGGAGTCCCTTCCGGGACGCTAACGCTGCATCCCCGGCTATTCGAATTTCTGGCAAGCCCGTCGCCGATCGCTTTGGGCGTCGTGTGCCTGGAATGTGGGGTGGCGTGGTGCAACCCACACCAAACAATCCTCTAACCCCCACATGAGTGAACTTAGGTAATTGTATTCTACCGCCATCGTCCCTGTAAGGGAACAATGGCGGAAAGCAGCTCCCGCGGATGACCGCTCACCGCGTCATTCGCGGTTTGTTAAGAATAGTCAACAAAACTGCCATCGGCGCTCCAAGCGGCCAATGGCAGCAGCATTCGCGGTGCTGAGGAAACAGCCAAAAAAACCGCCGTAGACGGCCGCTTTCAGCTCCGTTTACGGTAAGTATTAATTCAACCGCCGTCTACGCTGAAAGCGATAAACGGCGGCAGTAGCGATCAATGGCGGTAGACACCAAATTTTCCGCTGGCATTCCCCCTCCATTCTCCGCAATTTAATAGCCGTTTCAACTCCGTTTATCTGTATGAAAATCATTATCGGGAAAGTGACTATGGCTCCTCCGGAGAAGCTGGAAGCACTCGTCGATCGTTTTCACCACAACCGTGACGCGTATCGCACCGGCGATTACAACGAAACCCAGGTGCGGCGCGAGTTCATCGATCCGCTGTTCAAATTGCTGGGCTGGGACGTGGACAACGAGCAGGGCTACGCCGAGGCATACAAGGACGTTGTCCATGAGGACGCCATCAAGATCGGCGGGGCGACCAAGGCGCCGGATTACTCCTTCCGGGTCGGCGGCGCCCGCAAGTTCTTCGTGGAGGCGAAAAAGCCGTCCGTGGATATCAAGCACGATATCCATCCCGCGTATCAGCTGCGCCGCTACGCCTGGTCGGCAAAGCTGCCTCTGAGCATCCTAACGGACTTCGAGGAATTTTCGGTCTACGACTGCAACAATCGCCCGGTGAAAAACGATAAGGCCTCCACCGGTCGCATCAAGTATATCCGGTACGACGAGTATGTGGATCGCTGGGATGAGATCACGGAAATCTTCTCCAGAGATGCTATCCTGAAGGGCGCGTTCGACCGGTACGCGGCCTCCACCAAGAAGAAGCGCGGCACGGCGGAGGTGGACGACGCCTTTCTGCAGGATATCGAGGGCTGGCGGGATCTGCTGGCGCGAAACATCGCTCTGCGGAACGAAGCCCTCTCCCAGCGGGAACTGAACTTTGCCGTCCAGCGCACCATCGACCGGATCATCTTTCTGCGCATCTGCGAGGATCGCGGCGTCGAGGATTACGGGCAGCTCCGCGGACTGCTGAACGGCTCTCACATCTATGGCAGATTATTGAACCTGTATTACCGGGCGGACGAGAAGTACAACTCCGGGCTGTTCCATTTCGAGGACGAGAGCGGTCGCGAGGATTCTCCTGACGAGTTAACACCGAATCTGAAGATCGACGACAAGGCGCTGAAGGAGATCATCGGAAACCTCTATTACCCGGACAGCCCGTACGAGTTTTCGGTGCTGCCTGCGGATATCCTGGGGCAAGTCTACGAGCAGTTTCTGGGCAAGGTCATTCGGTTGACGGCGGGACATCGCGCCAAGGTGGAGGAGAAGCCGGAAGTCCGCAAAGCCGGCGGCGTACACTATACGCCGACCTACATCGTGGAGTACATCGTCGAGCAGACCGTTGGACACCTGCTTGAAGGCAGCACGCCGAAGAAAGCATCCAAACTGCGAATTCTCGATCCGGCGTGCGGCTCGGGCTCGTTCCTCATCGGCGCATATCAGTATCTGCTGGACTGGCACCGGGACTGGTACACGGAGCACGGCACGGACAAGCACACGGACGTGCTGTACCAGGGACAGGCGGGCGACTGGCGGCTGACCACCGCGGAGAAAAAGCGTATCCTGCTGAATAACATCTACGGCGTGGACATCGACGCCCAGGCGGTGGAGGTGACCAAACTCTCCCTCCTGCTGAAGGTGCTGGAGGGCGAGAACGAGGAGACTCTGCACCAGCAGATGAAGTTCTTCCACGAGCGGGCGCTGCCGTCGCTGGACGAGAACATCAAGTGCGGCAACTCGCTGATAGCGCCGGATTTTTACGACGGCGAGCAGCTGGGACTCCTGGACGAGGAGGAGCTGTACCGCATCAACGTGTTTGACTGGGAGGACGAGTTTGCCGGGATTATGGACAATGGCGGCTTCGATGCGGTGATTGGCAATCCGCCGTGGGTTGACATTAAGGGAATGGATCCGGATCTAGTCGAGTATTTTTTTGAAAAATATTCAACGACCCAGAACAGGATGAATATTTATGCTACGTTTTTACACAAATCCTGCGATTTATTGAAGGATAGCGGAAGTCTTGGTTTTATCACACCCACCTCATTTTATACACAATCCTCGTATCAAAAATTACGGGGATTTTTATTAGACCTCATGAATATCGAAGAAATTATTAGAATGCCGGACGATATTTTTAAAAATGTCACAGCAGAAAGTGTAATATCGATCTTTACAAAGGAAAATAAGTTAACCAAATGCGAAGCAGTTATTTATCCAGTGGAAAAAGACATTTCTCAACTAAACTTTGATGAGGCTGATGAAGTAAAAGTTGTTAATCCAAAACAATGGAGTAAAAGCGAGAACAAAATTTTCAATATCTACGTGAGTGAAGATGAATATAGGATTTTGGAAAAAATTGAGGAAAGAACAAAACCGCTAATCGAGATATGTGACTTTTCATTGGGTTTAACTCCGTATGACAAGTATAAAGGTCAAACACAAGAGCAAATCAAGAATAAGGTTTTCCATGCCGATTTTAAAAAGGACGATACATTTAAACCGCTATTAAAGGGTGGCGATATCACCCGGTATCAGATTGATTGGAATGGAGAAAAATGGATCAGTTACGGTGACTGGCTGGGTGCTCCTCGGGAACAACGATTTTTCACCGAACCTCGTATTTTAGTTAGGCAAATTATCAGTAGTAAAGCCATGAGAATCTATGCAGGTTACACTGAAGAAGAATTATACAATACTCAGATTGCTTTTAACTTACTGTTACAAACTGATGAAATTAGCCTGAAGTACCTTCTATGTATTTTGAACTCAAAATTGATGACGTTTTACCATCGGAATAAGTATTTAGATCAGTCCAAGACGAAATTCCAGAAAATTCTTATTCAAGACGCGAAAAAGTTTCCAATCAAAGTTGAAAATAATTTACTGACTGAACTCGAGCAGTTAGCCGACCGGATGCTCACCCTGCACGCCCGGCTCCGGGAGGCTGCCACGGATCAGGAGCGCACCGTCCTGCAGCGGCGCATCACCGCCACCGACCGGGAGATCGATCAATTGGTGTATGAACTGTACGACCTCACCAAGGATGA
>Ga0180434_10003624_pt1 | contig 19542 bp, 15 predicted proteins | sample SS_ome_7_FD_132453 | JGI IMG/M metagenome (GOLD analysis project Ga0180434, IMG submission 132453) | Hypersaline lake sediment archaeal communities from the Salton Sea, California, USA - SS_1_D_2 metaG | ecosystem: Environmental > Aquatic > Non-marine Saline and Alkaline > Hypersaline >...
CGGTCAACTCCTTCCTCTAGCATCGGTTACCTGACCGAATCAGCACGAATCGATCCACAAGCAACGTGGTAGACTGACGGCCGGAGAGAGGGGGTGTAAGGGGTCCGGCACACCTTCCCCCGCACCCATTCCCAGGTTTTCCATGATTCACGCCGATCGCGAGCGTCTCAGATGATGGCAAGCCGATGGCAGGAAATACCGGACGCGGCGCTCTTGGAGCGGGCCCGCCAGGATCCGGGGAGTGAATCGGCGCGCCAGGCCGCCTGCCAGCTGCTGTCGCGCTATCGCGACCGCGTCTACGCCTGGTGCTACCAGCGGTTGGGGGATCCGGAGCGCGCGCTCGACCTGTCGCAAGAGGTGTTGCTGAGCGCGTATCGCAACCTGGGATCGTTCCAGGGTCGATCGGAGTTCAGCTCCTGGCTCTACGTGATCGCACGCAACCGCTGCTGGAGCGAGATGCGCCGGCCGCGACTGCTGGTCGACGAGGAGGCAAGCCCCGACGACTTGGAGACCGGCACGCGAGACCCGGCGAGTGAGTACCTGGAGCATCGTTCGGAGGAAGAGATCCTGACCCTGATCCGCACCCATCTGGAACCGCTCGAGCAGCGCGTGCTCTGGATGCGGTGTTTTGAGCGGATGTCGATCGCGCGCATCACCGCGCTGCTCGGGATCGAAGAAGCCTCCGGGGCGCGCGGCGTGCTGCAGCGCGCGCGCCGTCGACTGCGCGCCGCGCTCCAGCGACGGGGATACCTTCAGGAGGCGTAGCGATGAGTGACCGCTGCCTGGATCCGCACGACTTGGCCGCGCTCGCCGCTGTCCCGCGCGGCGATCCACGCCGCGCGCACGTCGATCGCTGCCCGCGCTGTGAGGCAGCGCTCCACTCTTATCGCGACTTCGTCGACCCGGGCGAGCTACCGCCCGAGGCCAATGCCGAACAGGCGAGCCGCAAGCTCGAGGCGACATTGCAGCGTGAGATCCTGGCGGAGGACGCCGCACCGCAAGCCGTCCGCGGCCGCGCCACCGGGCACGCGCCGGGCGGCTGGATGCGCAGGTTGCGCTGGCCGGTTCTCGCCCCCGCGCTGGTGGGCGCCGCCGCACTGGTGCTCGTGGTGCTCACGGGACAGAACGAATCGTTGACCGGTGGCGGCGGTGGCCTGCGCGGCGGACAAGCGGCGAGCGCGAGTGGAACTGCCGAGCCGATCTCTGCGCGCGTACAAGCACTCCGCGGGGCCGAACTCCTGCTCGAGTGGGATCTACCCGCCGCGGCCGACCAGAGCGTGATCGTCTTCTTCGCTGGCGATCTGAGCGAGCTCGATCGCCAGACTGTCGCCGCCGGTCAATCCCTGCGTTTGCCGGTCGAGAGCGAGCGCGCGGCCCCACTCGCACCGGCGCGGTACTGGCGCGTGATTGCAATCAGTGACGGTGAAGAGATCGCCCGCTCCGCGCTCAAGGAGCTGCGGGCCGCGACGCCCTAACCCCCGCCCCTCAGCGCCAGTCGCCCGAAGCGACGAACGCGCCCCACCGACTCGCCCGCGTCGACTCGCCCCGGTCGCGCAGCTCGCGCAACAGCGCAAGACTCGCCCACCGCACCGCCGCCGCCGTGTCGAGTTCCTCGTCAAGGCTGGCGCGATAGAAGGACTCCATCCACTCGCGCGCGGTTTCGTCCCGCACGGGCCAGAGGCTGGCGATCACCGTCCCGGCGCCGGCGATCCGAAAGGCGCGCTGCAGGCCGAACACCCCTTCCCCCGCCAACACGTCGCGCCCGCGCGAGTCGCACGCGGAGAGCACGGCCCACTGCGTGCCACTCAGGTCGAGCGCCGCAATCTCCTGCGCCGTGAGCAGACCATCGTCGCGATCCGCGGTCGCCTGCGAGCGACGGTTGGCGCCGGCGAGGGCGAGTCCCGAGAAGAGCAGCGGATTGGCCGGCCCGGCGAAGCAGGTGCGATCGAGCAGGAAGCCATGCGTCGCCAGGTGCAGCAACCGGCGGCCGGGCGCCAGGCGCTTGAAGGCCTCCTCGGTCGCCTCGCGTCCGATCAGCAGCGTGGCCCGGCCCTGCGCCTGCGTTTGCCCGCCGCGCCAGCGCAGGGCAACCTCGTCCGCTTCGCGGCGCGAGGCATCGAGTGGCGCGAAGCGCAGCGATTCGAGCTCAGCGCAGTCGGTGCGCTGGCCGCGGAAGTGATCGACGCGCGCCAGGTCCGAGACCCGGATGGAAGCAGTACCGTCCGCCGCACCCTTCAGCGGCAGGGCGTCGAAATCGGGAGCGCCGATCACCAGCGCCGCCGTCGAGGCGCCCGGCGTCCGGTCGCGGCACGCAACGATTTCGCGCTCGGCGGTCAGCTGGTGCACGGTGAGCTCGGATTCGAGCAGGTAGCCTCCCTGCGCCGCGGGAAGGGCCATCGGATTGAGCAAGTGCAAACCGCCGTCGGGCACGATCAGAACGCGCTCGACCCCTTCGAGGTGGGGCGCGACCGGATCCCAGACAATGCGGCGCAAGATCGCGCCGCTTTCCAATTCGGCCGCGGCGGCGGCGTGATCTTCCCGCGCGACCGCCGCACTCCAGTCGGTGATCAGCGCATCGATCCCGGCCGCGGCGCCGATCTCGATCGACACCGGGGTGGCGGCGGCGCGCGGCAGGACGAACGCACGGTATCGGGCCCCGTCGTCCTGATCGCGCCAACTCGCCGGCGGATCGTAACGCACGTAGGCGACGAGGGCGGTTCGCGCCGGAAGTGCGCGCGCGACATCCCCCAGTCCAGCGGCGCGCCCCAGGCCATCGCCCTCGCGGCGGCCCGCATCGCTAGCACCCCCTCCGCTCGCCGCCAGCTCCCGCTCGGCGGCTTCCAGTTTGCGCCGCGCGTCGGCAATCAGCCGGCGGTAGATCGCCAGCTCCGTCTCGCCGGGTCCGCTGACAATCATGTTGGCCAGGCGTGTGGCCGCGTTCTGATAGGTGTGCAGTGCGGCCGAGCGGATGCGCGGAGTGGCATCCGCGCCTGCCTCCAGCTCTTCCGCTCCCGCGTCGGCCCTGCTCCCCCCCGACGAGTCGAGTGCCGCCGCGCGCAGACGTCGGGTGCGCGCGGCGAGCTCATCGAAGACGAGCGCGCGGGTGCGAATCACAGCATCCCAGACACGGGCGGTCAGGTCCGCATCCGCCTCGGTTCCAAGCAGGTCGAGCAGCAGGTCGATAGCGCCCGCGCGCTCTTCCACGTAGAGCAGCGCCTGGCGTTCAGGCAGGGCGCGCAGCGTCAACCTCAGGTGGGGTGTCATTGCGCCTTCCGCCGCGAACGCGAGCGTGCGCGCCGCCACACGGTGCCCCGCTTGGTGTTCGACGGCGGCGAGCTTGATCGCTTCCTGGGCGGCCAGGGGATGGTCGCCCCCCAACCGGTCGGCGAGGATCGTCCGCGCCGCGGCCAGATAGGTGCGCGCCGTATCGAGTTCGCCTTCGGCCCACGCGATCTCACCCAGCGTCGCCAGCACCGCCGCCGTCTTGGGCGACGCCTCCCCCGACCAGGCCCGTTCGATGCGCAGGGCCTCGTGCGCCTGCTCGCGGGCATCCGCCCAGGCCGCGCGGCTGCGCGCCACGGTGGCCAGCGCAAGGTGGCAGTCGGCGAGAAACTCGTGTTGCTCGCCCTGATTCGCCATCCAAGCCGCGCGCGCGCGCTCGACGAAGCGCTCCTGCTGATCGAAGTCGCCGAGGTTGCCGTACGCGGTGCCCAAGTTGAACAGCGCCCGCCCGATCTGCGGGTGTCCCGCCGGCCGCGCCGCCTCGAGCAACTCCAGGGCCCGCCGGCGCAGCTCCAGTTCTTCTTGATGGTCGCCCAGCTCCGCGGCGATGTGCGCAATGCGGCTGAGCGTCAAACCGAGTTCCGCTCCCTGCTGCCCCTCGGGAGCGAGCAGGGCTGCTTGGCGTTCCAGTAGCTGCCGCGCCGCGTCGAACTGACCGAGACGCACGTGCGCAACGGCAGCATTGCCGCGCATCTGCAGCGCCCAGGGCGTCAATGGCCCGGCACGCTCTTCTTCCAGGTCGAGGGCGCGACGGTAGAGCTGTGCGGCGCGGACGTAGTCGCCTGTCATCGTCTCGATGTTGGCCAGATCATTGAGCGCGCCCGAGAGGTTGGGGCTGCTCGTCGAGTCGTAGTGGGCGACTTGCTGTTCGAGGATCTCGCGCGCCTCGTCGAAGCGCCCGAGAGTACTCAGGCAACTGCCGAGATTGCCGCGCAGGACCCAGATCGCGCTTGAGGGCGGTGCTTCGGACAGGCGCACCTGCTCCAACCCCCGCTCGTAGACCGCGACCGCGGCGGCAGGATCCCCGCGATAGCGCGCCACGTTGCCGAGGGCGTTGATCGCCTCCAGCGTCTCATCATGCCCGGGCGGGAGCTCCGCTTCGCGGATCGCGAGCACGCGTTCAAAGACACCCTGCGCCACCTCCGGCGCCCCGGACATGGCGTGCACGACACCGAGATTGAAGAGGCTCCGGGAGGTTTTCAGCGCGGCCGGTCCGTAGAGCGCCTCCTTGAGCGCGACCGCGCGGCGCGCCAGGGCCAGCGCCTCGCCCCGTGCCCCGCCCCGGGATCCATAGAGCGACTCGACGAGGAGATCGAGCAGCTCCGCCGCGGCAACAGAGGCGGTATCGGGTGTACCCTCGAGGCGGGCCCATTGGCGGCGGATGAGGGGCTCGGCCTGATCGAAGCGCCGCGTCTCGACCAGCTCGCGTGCCCGGGCAAGCGAGTCACTGGGCGTGGCGTCCGCCGCCGCAGCCGCCTGCAGACCGCCGTCGAGCAAGAGCATAAAGCCAAGCAGCCCGGGGCCGAGCAGAGGTGTAACCCAAAGCCGCACAGAGCGAAACGTCTCCGAGAGAAGCGGTCGCCCGCGGCGCGCGGGATGAACGTCCGAGCACCCGTCGCGTCGAGATCGCCACTGCATGGTCACCACCCTCCCGCCCCCGCGGGGCCCGCCACTCGCCGGTCGCCGTCTCTGGCAGCGAGTATACGGCGCCCCGGCGGCGCGCGTCCACGCCCCTGACCTCACGCCGGGCGGCCGACGCGGCGCGCGGTTTCTGCTCTTCGCGTGTGATTCCCGCGCTCCACTCGCGTCTCACCCGATGCACGCCTCGTGCAGATGCAAGCCAGGTCAACCCTTGGCTCATGCTAGGGTTCGGACCATGGGGGTCACGGGAAACCGCAGAGTTCTTGAAAGGGGGAACACCATGCCTCGATTCCATGTCACGCTTCTCGCGCTCGTCCTGCTCGCCAGCCTTGTCGCCGCCCCGGCGCTGGCCGAGTACACGATCTGGCACAGTCCGCTTCCCGCGCGCGTCGCCAGCTTCTCGTCCGATCTCGACATCGAGCCCGGCATCCCGCAGCAAGCGCTGCGCATCACGGCCAACGCACCGGGTGATCTCCTGTGGGTCGATGTGCCGCTGACGCTGCCGTCGGCGGTCGAGATTATCGGCGTCATCGTCTGCTACGAGAATGCCGCGGCCAGCCGCTACATCTCTCAAGTTCGTTTGACGAGCATGTCGGTTCCGACGTCGGCCGGTGTGATCCACGATGACGGCACCGATCTCACCTCCCCCTCGGCCGCCTGCTACTACAGCACGGTCTACCCGGAGGAGGTCGATGGCACGATCACGCTCTCGCTGCGCTTCCACTTCGATGAGGCGGAGGAATGGCTCGAGATCGGCGGGATCGGGATCGTGGTCGAGGTGCCGGCGGCGGCGGTCGACGGTGCGCCGGACTTCGATGCGACCGATGCGGTCGCCCTGCGCCAGAACCAGCCGAACCCGTTCGCGACCTCGACCGTGATCGAGTATGCCCTCGAGCAGGAAGAGGACGTCGCGCTGGAAGTGATCGACGTCAGCGGGCGCGTCGTGCGCACGCTCTTCGAGGGCCGCCAGCCGATGGGCGAGTACCGCATCCAGTGGGACGGCACCAACGACGCCGGCAACGAGATGGCGTCGGGGAAGTACTACTACCGCGTTCAGGCCGGGGACGCCATCGACGCGCGCGGAATGATCATGTTGCGCTAGCGCACCCGGCGTGTGACCGAGCTTACGACAGCACCCGCGTCGAGGGTCGACCAGGGGGGCCATGCCCCCCTGGTCTGTTGCTAGTCCGAAGCTCGGATCTCGCGCTGCGGCGGTCAGTCCACGCGCAACGCGCGCACCGTTTGGGTGCCCGCCGCCGTCCGCAGCCGCAACCAGACCGGCCCTGAAGCATCGTTCACCAGCGGGCGCGTCCACTCCACCACGTGCTCGCCCGCGGGATAGCGGCGCTGGGCAAGCGTGGCCAGACGCCGGCCGCCGACATCGTAGAGCGCCAGATCCACGGCGCCGGCCTGCTCCAGGCGGAACCTAAGGCGGCCCGGGCCGGCGGCCGTGGGATTGGGTTGCAGGCGTAGCCCGCTGCCGGCGCGCAGCTCGTCCAGACCGGGTGCCGCACCCGCCTCACCGTGCATCTGCGGCTGTACCGCAATCACGTTCGTGTTGCTGGCGCCCGGGATCGCGAACCCCTTGAGCACGACATCATCGATCAGATCCACGACATAGACCGAGTCGGGCGATCCGTTGTCACCGCCGCAGACGTAGGCGAGGTCTGCGCTGTCGAGGATGTCGACGTCGCGGGGGTCGGCGGAGGACTCGAGCGGCAGCACACGGCTCGTCCAGGAGCCGGCGTCGATGAGCCGTACGCTGGGATCGTCCTCGCAGGCACAGACGAGTTTCGATCCATCGGCGACGACATCCAACCCCCACGGATCATCACCGACCGCCACGGTCGTCTCTTGACTGAGGGAGGCGAGTTCGATCACGCGCACCTCGTCTGAAGAACGGTCCGTCACGTAGAGCCGCTGGCCTGCGGGATCGGCCACGAGCTGCCATAGGCTGTTGCCGAGCGGGACCGTCTGCAACAGCGTCGTCCCATCGGAGGAGATCTCGTACAGGTCGCCGCCGTACCATTCGACGGCATAGATGCGTCCCCCAACCGGGTCGAGCGCCAGGTTGCCGGGGTGGTTCGAGAGTTGGATGAAGTCGATGACGCTGTATGTCTCGGTGCTGATGCGGTAGATGCGGTCTTCATCCCGACTGCTGGCGAGCGCAAAGCTTCCGTCCTGACCAAAGCAGAGGCCGACCAGGTACTCACCGACCGGGATGCGGTGGCTGACCGTGTTCGTGGCGCGGTCGATGACGACCACCCCGTCGCCGCTTCCGCCGCAGATCCAGACTTCCGTGCCGTCGAAGCTCATCACCGCGTCGTACGGGTAGTCCCCCTCGGGCAGGATCTCGATCGCGGGGCCAACCTCGTAGGTCTGCAGATCAAACGGATAGCAATTGTCCGAGTAGGAGCAGCCGACATAGGCATCGACCATATCCCGTTGCCCGCCGAGAGCCGTAGGAGGTGAAACCAGCATTGCGACGAAAACCAGGGAGAGAAGCTTGGTGGCGAGCATCGTGCGCCTCCTTGTGGAAGAATCGAGCGGAGTCCTGCACTGCAAGCGCTGATGAGTATACCGACTGGCACGAGCGCTGACGAGCGTGCGGTGCAACCGAAGCAGGGCCGGCGAACTAGAGCCGCTCCAGGTAGCGTGCGATCTCCCAGTCGGTGACCTGGATCCGGTAGTCGTCCCATTCCGCCCGCTTGGCGCGTTCGAAGGCTTGGTAGGCGTGTTCACCCAGCGCGTCGCGGATCACGTCATCTTGCGCCAGGGCATCGAGCGCTTCCTCCAGCGTTCCCGGCAGCGCGCCAATCGCACATTCCTGCAAGCGCGCGTCATCGAAATCGTAGACATCCTCCTCGACCGGATCGGGCGCCGGCAGTTCGCGGCGGATGCCATCCAGGCCGGCGGCGAGCATCGCCGCGAAGGCGAGGTAGGGATTGGCGCTCGGATCCGGGCAGCGCAACTCGGCGCGCGTCGAGCGCTCGCGCCCGGGCGAGTGCTGCGGCACGCGGATCAGGGCGGAGCGGTTGATGTGCGCCCAGCAGATGTAGACCGGCGCCTCGTATCCGGGGGTCAGCCGCTTGTAGGAATTGACCGTCGGCGCGGCGACCGCGGCGAGCGCGCGAGCATGCGCGAGCTGTCCGGCGATGAACTGCAAGGCGATCGCCGAGAGCTTGTAACGGCCCGCGTCGGCGAAGAAGGCGTTGTGATTCTCGCGGTCGAAGAGGCTCTGATGCACGTGCATCCCCGAGCCGTTGATCGCAAACAGCGGCTTCGGCATGAAGGTGGCATAGAGATCGTGAGAGGCGGCCACCGCCTTGATCGTCTGGCGCAGCGTCACGACGTTGTCGGCCGCCGTCAGGCCGTCAGCGTACTCGATGTCGATCTCGTGTTGCGCGGTAGCGACCTCGTGATGGGCCGTTTCGCCGCGCATGCCCTGAGCGGAGAGAGCGCGCATGATGTCGGCGCGCACTTCCGAGGCCAGATCTTGCGGCGAGAAGTCGAAGTAGCCGCCGACGTCATGCGGCACCGGGCGCAGCGGCAACCCGTTCTCCCGGTGCGAGCGCTTGAAGAGGAAGAACTCGAGCTCCGGGCCGGCTTTGAAGGCATAGCCGAGCTCCTGCGCGGCGGCGAGCTGACGGCGCAGAACCTGGCGTGGATCGCCGAGAAAGGGCTCTTCGGTCGGCAAGTGCACGTCGCAGATCAGGCGCGCCTGCCGGCGTTCGGGCGGGCCCCAGGGAAAGGTGCAATACGTATGCGGATCGGGGCGCAGCACCATGTCCGACTCGTGAATGCGGGCAAAGCCCTCGATCGAAGATCCGTCGAACCAGACGCCGCGCTCGAGCGCCTCGGGCAAGCCCTCGGCGGGGATCGTGACGCTCTTCAGGATCCCGAGCACGTCGGTGAACTGCAGATTGACGAACTCAACGCCGTCCTGACGGACGCGTTCCAGCACACCCTGCGCATCGGCGGGGCGTTGGCGCCGCACCGGCGGCGGGGTCGCGGGAGCGGTTTCGGTACGCGGCGTGTGGGACTGCATGGCGCCTCCGGATTGGGGGTCACAGATCGTTGCGGTGATCGCCTCGCCTTCCCCTATCACGATTCGGCCGGCGCGGCAATGGCGCCGATGGGCGCGGCCCTCAGTTGGACTCGGGCGGAAAGATAAACTCGAGCGCGCGCGGGAACCGCCGGGCCCAGAAGTGCTCGTGATGGCGGGCGCCTTGATCGACCACGGCGAGCAGATTCTCGCCCGGCGTGAAGCCTTGCGTCTCGAGCAATACAACTAGGCGGCGGAGCCGCTCGACCGCCCGCGCGCGTGCATCCGCCGCCCCGGCGCTTGCGCCCCCCGGCCTCACTCGCGCCTCTTACGCGGCGCTTCCTGGAAGTAGCCGGTCGAGAAGTTCTTCTCGACGTTGTTCCAGTGAAAGACCCGCCCGTTCATCGCGACGTAGACCCCGTGCGGCAGCGTCTGCACGAAGGCGAGTGCCGCGCCCAAGTTGAAGAGGCCGTCGGAGCTGCCAAACGTGTAGGGAATGAGCGCGCCGACCAGGATGACCGTCTTCTCCTTGATCCGCCGGCCGAGATAGCGCGCCGTCTCGGCCATCGTATCGGTGCCGTGGCTGATCACGATCCGGTCGGTGCTCGCCTCGGCGCAGTGCTTGCGGATCGATTCACGATCGGTCGCGGTCATCTCACGGCTGTCGATCATCATCAGCGTTCGCACTTCGAGGTCGAGGTTGCAGCGGCCGAGCTTGAGCATGTCGCGGATGTGCGAATCCTTGAAGAAGAGCTCGCCGGTGATCTCGTTGTATTCCTTGTCGAACGTCCCGCCCGTGACGTAGAAGCGGATCTTCATCGCCTGTCCCCCTCGATTCCCTGCCCGCAGCAGGTCGCAAACCGGCCGGAGAGCATACCGCCTCGCGGCGCGGGATGGTACCCGGGCTTGCGGGAGAGGGCCCGCCCCGCCTCCGGTTCAGGCAACCCCAGCGCCTTACCGCCCGGCCCGCGCGCGCACGAGATCTGCAATCAGCGCAAGATACCGCTGCAGGTAGACCTCTTCGGTGTGCTCGCGGCGCCAGACTTCGCGCCCCCGCTCGCTCAACGCAGCGCGATAGCCGGGATCGGCCTGCAGGCGATCGAGCGCCGCTTCGCACTCGGCCAGGGTCTCGAACGTCAGGCCGGCGCCCCGTTCCGCGACCAGCTCGTTCAGGCTCCCGATCGCGCGGGCGATGACGGGCGTGCCGAGGCTCAGGGCTTCCAGCACGACGAGCGGACTGACCTCCGGCGACAGCGAGGGCACGAGAAGCGCCCGGGCGCTGCGGTAGAGCCGCGCCAGGTGTGCGCCATCACGGCGGCCGAGAAACTCGACGTTGGCGCAGGCGGCCGCGAGCCTTTGCAGCCGCTGCTCGGCCGGCCCCTCGCCGACGATCCTGAGGCGCAGATCCGGGCGTCGCGCGAAGAGCGGCAGCAGCGTCTGCACCCCCTTGAGCCACTCCAAGCGACCGACAAAGAGGAAGTAGTCATCCGCCTGGCGCGCGGCGGGGTCTACGTGCCGGGCGGCTTCCGCCAGCCCTGACGCCGTCCCCACGCCGGGCGCACGCTCCGGTTCGCGCTCTCCGTCGAGCCGCGGCACGAAGTGCGGCAGGTAGGCGACCGGCAGATCGAGCCCCAAGCGCGAATGCTCGGCCGCCGTCGCCCGCGACGCGGCGATGAAGCGATCGACGTGGGCCAGCGCGCGTCGCAACGCGCCCCCGTGGCGCCAGAGTTGCGGTGGCCGCCGATAGATCAGCTGACAGCGCAGGCAGTGTGGCTCGCGGCAGGCGGCGCGGCGGTCCCGGAAGAGCACGTGGGTGGGGCAGACGAGCCAGTAGTCGTGGAAGGTGTAGAGCTTGATCGCATCGCCCAGCTCTAGCAGACCCGCCCCCCCGATCAGAGAAATGTTGTGGTAGTTGATGACGTCAAAGCCGCGCGCCAGGATCCGGGAGAGGGCGGGCGCCTTGAGCCCGGGGCGTCCCGTCTGCTGGGTCGCGAGCGGCGAGAGCGGGCCGAGTCGGCTGCGCAGGCGATGGACGGTGACCCCCGCCGGCTCCGGCGGCGCGGGCGCCGGCTCGCGGCGGGCGAGGATCCGATAGGCGTCGGTGCAGTGCACGACCTCGACCTCGTGGCCGCGGCGCGCGAGCGCATGGGCCAGACGCTGCACGAAACGCCCGTCCCCGCCGAAGTTGTACGGCGGATAGAAGGTCGTGATCATGCAGAAGCGCATTGTCACCGCTCCCCTTGACTGCGTGCGTCCGCCGCCGGGTTGCCACACAGTCGCTGACGTAGTGCGCGCGGCCCGTTGCGGAGGCCGAGATAGAGCGGCAGCAGGGACGAGCCGATCAGGCGCAGCAATCGCTCCGAACGCAGGTAACAGGCATCGATGCGCGGCAGTCGATAGCGGTCACTGCGATCTGAGACGAGCCCGAGATCGGTGGTGCAGGCCGCGCGCGCAAGCGTCGCCACACAGCGACGGACGGACGGATTCCAGCGCCCAAACGGATAGGCGCAGATCGATGCTGCAGCACCCGTCTGTTCCGCAATCACCCGTTGCGAGACAAGCATCTCTTCGCGCACGCGCTCCGGCGCAAGCCGCGTCAGATCCGGATGCGAGCCCGTGTGCGCGCCCAGTTCGAACCCGTTTGCCTGCAGCTCCCGCACCTGCGCCCAGGTGAGCATCGCGCGGCCGGTGATCGACGGCAACTCCGTCGCGCCAGCGGGTGCGGCCGAACCGGTGCAGAGGAAGAGCGTGGCGCGCGCGCCGTGTTGCTGCAGCAGCGGCAGGGCGACGTCGTACACCGAGCGGAACCCGTCGTCGAAGGTCAGCACAAGAGTGCGCGGCGGCAAGGGCGTGTCGCGTTCAAGGCAATCGACGATCTCGCTCAGGGGGGCAGTACGATAGCCCCGCGCGTCGATCTCGAGCAGGAGACGCGCGAAGAGGCGTGGCGGATACGCAATCGCGGCCCGATCCGCTTCCAGCGCATGGAACGTCAGGATCGGCACCCGGGTCGTCATCGCGCCTCGATCTCCAGCCTTCGGCGGATCAGGTCTGAACCTGGATCCGCATCTGAGCCACCTGTACGCGACCGCCTTCGTCGCGCTCGGCCAAGACGTAGTTCCACATGACGCGCACGTTGGACTCCAGGTACCAGTTGATTCCCAGGGTCCAGTCGCTCAGCCGACCTCCCGCCACGACCCCGTCGTCGAGGTCGAGATGAGAGTAGCGCGCAAGCAGGACCCATCCTCCCCAGTGACCGGCCTGCGGCTGGAATGAATGGCGCGGCTGAAAGCCGCTGAAGGCGCCGCTGGAACGGCTGTAGCGCCGGTGGCCGCCCGTCGGCGACCAGGTCGCCGCGACGAAGTAGCCGTTCAAAGCCGAGGCATCCTGTCCCTTGAGATCGACGTTCGCGCGCAGGTATTCGGCCTGCAACGACAGGGGACCCTGAACGACGGCCCACTCCCCGCCGAGCAGGTCGACGCGGTCGGCTGCGAGCACGCCGGTATCGACGAGGTAGGGGCCGTAGTGCGTCTCGGCGCGCTGGCGAAACCGAACGCCGGCCGCTTCACGCTCCTGACGGCCGTAGAAAACCCCGAGGTGGATCAGGCGGCGCCCGTCGTCGCGGTAGCTGACCAATCCCGTGGCGCGGGCGGCCAGGTCGTAGCCCTCTCCCTCATTGCCGGCGCCACGGCCGTCCGAATCGCGGTAGCCGCCGGCGGAGAAGGTGACGCGGCGCTGAAAGGGACTGGCCAGGAGGCGAATGCCGGTGTTGCGTCCGCTCGCCAAAGCTCCCGGCAAGGCTCGCTCCAGAAAGAGCGTGTACTTGCTGCTGCCGGAGAGGCGATTGAGCGGCTCGTGTTGATGACCGATGCGGATCGTCGGAACCTGCGGCACGCCTCGCAGCTCGAGATAGACATCTTTGGCCTCGGCGTCCCCGCCGCCAAAGTCATATTCACATTTGAGATACAAGAAGGGCGAGAGCGAACCATGCACACCGAGCCGGGCGCGCCGAATCTCCGACCCGCCGGCAAAGGGATCCACCGCGCCCTCGCTCGTGTTGGCGAAGGCGCAGCGCAGCTCCTCGTCTTCTGCAAGCCCGACCCAGTCGAAGGCGATGTAGGCGCGGGGTTCGAGCGCGGGCCGCGCGGGCGCCGCCGGTGGGGCGGGCGCGTCCGCTCTGGCCGGGTGGGTGGCGCCCAGGAGCAGGGCGGCGAGCGCGGCGGCAGTGGCGATCAGCGGCACCCTACGATGGCTCCTCACAGCGTTCATGTTTCCCCCTGTATTGTGGAATGAAGTCCTGCAGCCCGGGGGCCAAGTCCTTTGGTTGTGGCTCGAATCGTACTGATTCGGCCGCCCAACCGACCCCGGGGGAAGGCGTTGTCTGCCCCCGAGTCGGTTGCCACCATGGCAGTTCTGGGCGCGAACCACCCTTGCCGCCACTCGCCTCGCCGCTCTTCGTCACCCGCGTCGCTCAGAATCGTCCAATCGGAACCCAAAAAATGAGTTACGGCGATCACTCAGCAGGATCCGATCCACAACCAGGGGCTCTTGCCGCCGCGGGGTGGTGGCTCCGGGGAGGCGCCTCGTGCTCACAGAAGTGGGCAGGACCCGCCGAACACGTATCTCTGCAGCACGATAGCCCCATTACACAGCAGGACTCCATCCCACAATCAGGGCGACAGAAGCGGCCAGAGCCAACCCTGCCAGAGCGGAACCGCCGGCAGCAAGAACCGGATCCCCACCACCAGCCCGATCAGCACCAACGGGATCCCGAGCGCTCGCCCCCAGCGCTCATGCGACAGGCCCCGCAAGTAGACGAAGGCGTGCAACGGCAGCGCCAGCGCGAAGCCGAGCAGGAAGACGAGCACGGGCAGGCAGAGCACCCACAGAAAGCGCCGCGCGCGGCCGCCTGGCAGCGCCGGCGGCGGCGCCCCGCTCGCGTCCCGCCGAGCAGGGGCTCGCGCCGCGAGCATATCCCGAACAAGCTGCGCCGTCAGCAGCACCAGGGTGATGGCGCCCACGAGGAGCGGCACGAACCGCGCCACGTGACCGAGGCGCAGGCTGAGCCCGACGAGCAGTAGCACGCCCAGCCAGAGCATGCCTGTAAAGGCCAGCGACGAGTGTCCGCGACAGCTCATCCCGCCCCCCGTCGACGCCGGTGCCAAGCCTGCACCCATGGCAGAAGCAGCGAGCCGAGGGTCAGCAACAGCAGTCCCACGGCGATCGGCCGCGTCCAGACGTTGATCCGGCCGAGCTGCTGCAGCCTCCAGGTCAGGTGCAGGTTGACTTCAAAGAGCGGCGCGAGCACGAGCGCCACGAGGAACGGCACCCGCGGCCAGCCGTGGCGCTTCATCGCGAGCCCGAGCAAGCCGAACACAAACGCGACGCCCAGATCGGCGATCCGCCCGCGGGTGAGAAAGGCGCCGGCTGTGGTCAGCCCGAGCAAGAGGGGCACGAGTACGCGCACCGGCACGACCGTCAGCCGCGCCAGCGGCTGGGCCACGGCCAGGCCGGCGAGCGAGGTCAACCAGTTGGAGAGAAAGAGCGCCCAAATGAGCACGAAGACGAGCGGCAGTTGCTCGGTCATCAACGCCTGCCCCGGCACGATGCCGTGCAGCGTCAGTGCGGCGATCAGCAGCGCCGTGCTCGCGCTGCCGGGGATGCCGAGCGCGAGGACGGGGACGAGCGAACCGCCATCCTTGGCGTCGTTGGCCGCCTCCGGAGCGAGCACGCCACGAATGTCGCCGCGGCCGAAGGTCGCCTGCGGGTCGCGGCAGCTCTGCGTCGCATGACCGTAAGCGACGAAGCTCGCCACCGTACCGCCGATGCCGGGGATCATGCCAATCACCGTGCCCAAGACCGAGCAGCGCAGGAAGAGACCGAAGTGGCGGAAAACGCTCGCGAGCCCTCGGCGCACGCTGCCGGTCAGCCGGTCGGGGTGCACGCGATCCGAGATCGTCGTCCGGCCGGTCAAGACGAGATCGAAAATCTCGGCCAGAGCGAAGATCCCGAGGAAGACGGCGGTCGTGCTGACGCCGTCACGCAGGTAGAGCGAGCCAAAGGTGAAGCGCGGTTCCGCCGAACGCGGATCGGTGCCGACGAAGGCGAGCAGCAGCCCGATCCCGGCAGCGGCCAGGCCCTTGACGAGCGAGCCGCGCGCAAGCACGGCGATCGTCGAGAGCCCCCAGACGGCCAGCATCAAGAACTCGGGCGCGCCGAAGAGGAGGATCGTCGCGCGCAGCAGCGGGATTAGCAGGATGAGAATCAGGATCCCGAAGGTCGAACCAAGCGCCGATGCCGCCGCCGCGCAGGCAAGCGCCGTCTTCGCTTCACCTCGTTGCGCGAGGGGATAGCCGTCGATGACCGTCGCCGCGTTCGGCGCCGATCCAGGAATGTTGAACAGGATGGCCGTGATCGACCCGGCAAACGTCCCGCTCCCGATCAGCGGGCCGAAGAAGAGCATGATTTCGAGCGGTTCCCAGGCAAACGTGAAGGGCAGCGCCAGAGCGATCAGGGTGATGCCGCTGATGCCGGGCATCAGCGCGAAGGTCATGGCGAGCAGCGTTCCGGCAACCGGATAGAGGATGTTCGGCCAACCAAAGACAAGCGTCAGGCCCTCGCCCGCCGCCTGGAGAACTTCGGCCAGCACTTACCCGCGCACCTTTCGGCGCGCCGCTTCGAGCCACGGGACGAAGCGCTCCGCCCCCGCAAGCGCTTGTTCCAGATCGGCGCGCACGAAGGGCGCATCCCCGAACTCGAGCACCAGGTGCGCGGCCGTCGCCGCCTCGCTACAGGCGGGGTCGGCCAACGCCGCCGCGAGCTGCCGGCGCAGGCAGGCGGTCAGTCCGGATGGCAGGCCGTGCGGCGCGGCCGCCAACCGCCCGCTATTGAGCAACAACGCCAGTGCCTCGGCATCCGCGCGCGTCTGTTCGAGGTCGCGTCCCGTCGCGCGAGCCCGGGCGACCGCCACGCCCTCAGCCCCGCCGATGCAGGGCACCGGCGCAAGCCGCGGGTGATCGGTAATCGGTTCACTCGCCATCTGGAGCAGCGGCTGCAAGTCGCCCGCCTCGATCGCTGCGATGCGAGCGGTCAGCGTCAGCGGCACGACATCGACCTCGCCGCGAATCGCCGCCAGCGTGAGCCCGCGGCTCCCCTGGTAGCCAGGGACGATCTCGTGCCGCAGATCGAGCAGGCGCGCCCCGACGGCCGCGTTGAGCGCGTTGTTGGCGCCAAACTCGGTGATGCCGAACACCAGGGGGCGGCGGCGTGCTTCCGCCACCACGTCCGCCATCGTCTTTAGCGGCGAATCCCCGGCCGTGGCCCAGATCTGCGGTGTGCGCGAAATCCGCCCGAGCAGCGTGAAGTCATCAATCGGGTGCGGCGCCGCCGAATCACGTATGAGCTGTCCCATCAGCAGCGCGCCGGCGTTGAGCAGCCCCAGCGTCCGCCCGTCGGGCCGCGCATCGCGCAGGCGGCAAGCCCCAAGGATCGTCCCCGCACCGGAGATGTTCTCGATCACGATCGTGCGCTGCAGTCGGCGTTCATAGAACGGTTGAATCAGGCGCGCATACTGGTCGTACCCGCCACCGGGCGGAGCAGGCACGATCCAGCGCACGACGCCCGGCGCCAGCTCGGGGCAGGGACTCGCTTCGCTGCCGGCGGCGGCGCGTTCCCGCGCCGGAAGTGCCAGCGCCCCGGCGGCAGCGAGCAGATGGCGGCAGAAACTCCGGCGTGAAACACGTTCCTTCTCTCGGGCAACCATCACGAATCGATCCTCTTCTCCGCAGGTTGTGGCTCGATTCCTACTGGTTCGACCACGCAATCCACCCTGAACCAATCGGGCGCCAGGACATTAGCCCATTGCTACCGTGGCGATTGGGGGCGGGAGCGGCACCGGCCCGCGGCACCCGTGTCCGCGATCGTACGCCGCTGGGGCGAATATCCTCCCAACCACCTATTGAAAAGCAAGTTACGCCGGTTCTCCAGTAGTCCTCGATCCACAACCCACGTCCCACACTAGCGCCGCGCGCGCGGGCGTGCCAGATGGAGCGGCAGCAGTTTTCCGCGTGCGGTCCAGACCGGCGGCCGGCGGACGACGCGCACCGTCCCCGCCTGCCGCCAGTGCGACTGCGACAGGTCGGCCGCCACGGAGCCCCGGCCCAATGCCTGCAGCAGAACCTCTACGATCGCCGCCTCGTCGTCCAGCCTTACCTGTGGATCGACCCGCAGCGTCAGGCGCGTGAAGCCGCGCTCGTCCTCCTCCTCGGCGAGCTGGTAGTCCTGGGGCGTCCCGCCAAAGCGCGCCGGCAGCACCTCTTCCAGTATCCGCACCATCTCGCTGCCGACCAGCGTGACCCCCTCGCCGGTCAGCTTGCTGAAGCTGCGGACATGCCGCAGGTGCTCGGTGAAGCCAAGCGCCTCGAGCGCACAGCCGCAGCGGCTCGGCTCGAGCGTCCCGAAGTCGTCGCTCTCGACATTGAGCAGGATCTGCTTCGCCGTCGGTAGGAGCGTCGTGAAGGAGAAGGCCTCGACCTCGGCCTCACTGCCCGGTACCGCGCGCGGGTACTGAATGAGCGCCAAGGCGTGCCGGCAGAAGTGGAGGTCGTTCTCATCCGCAGGCGCCGCGCACGCAATGCCGACCTGATCGGCCTCGGTGAAGACATAGGTCGGGATGAAACGCGCTCCCGTGGCGGTGATCCCCGCCACCTTGGCCGGGGTCGGCGGTTCGCCGCCGCTCATGAACGTCACCCCGGTCAGGTCGAGACCGGCTTCGGCGGCCGCGAGACTGATGCGCAGCGCCAAACTGACGTGCGCGCGCACGAGGCACCGGCCGTGCTCCCGCTGCGTCGCGGCGATCACCTGGGCAACGACCTTCGCCCGCGAGAGCGGAACCGGTTCCGGCATGGGGACAGGCGCGCCGTAACACCGCGCCAGGCGCACGATGTAGGGCGTCGCGATCCGCGCCAGCCACGGCTTGCGCGCCATCTCGGCCGCCGTCACGGGCGCGAACCAGCGGATTGGAACGTGCCCGAAGAGCGCGGGGCGCAGCACGTTGTTGACGCCGGTGCTGTCGGGCAATGTCCCGCGCCAGATGATCGTCGGCACGTCGAGCAGGTCGTGGACGGCGAGCGTGAGGAGGTTCAGCGGCGCCTGTTGCGCCAGATGCTCGAGGTCGATCGCGACCCGCGTCCCCGTTCCGCTCGAGCCGCCGCTCTGGGCGTAGTAGTAAGCGCCGAGGTGCGGATTGGTGAATGCGCCCGGTCGGATCGCGATCGTGCGCCCGCCGCGTTCGACCGGCGCGCGCCCCTTGAACTCCTCGAACGTGAAGTAAACGCCCTCGGCCCTGAGCTGCCGGAGAGTCGGCTCCAGGCCGCGGCGTTCGACCTCGCGCTCGAGATCTCCGTACTCACAGCCGGCTCGCCGCAAGAGCGGCAAATAGGGACTCCCCGCATGCCCGTAGATGCCGTGGCGCGCGAGGCGCAGGAAGTTGGGCTCCCGTTCTCGCAGACAGCGCGCGACGTGCTGGCGCGCCTCGGCGAGCGTGACGCGCCGGCGCAAGAATGCGCGCAGCTCCCACGAGAAGCGTGCGTAGCGGAGGAGATCGGGAAGCATGCAGGACTTATAGCAGATACGGTCGGCGGCGGCACTTGGTGCCTCGCTCCGTCAGGAGCCGCAGACTCCGCCCCCGGTGCCCTCCCCGAGCGTCCGGCGGGTGCGTTGCCCGCGGCACCCGTGTTCTCAGACGACTCAATCGCCGACGCGCAAGTGTTCGTCGCGCTGCCCGTTGTCGTAGAGGCCGACAACCTTGTGGATCGCGCCCTGCGCGTCCCGCTCGAACATCAGGCGGAAGAAGGTGAGATCCCCGACCGCGAAGAGGTCCGGGCCCATGGGTCGCAGCGACAGCGGCGGACGGTCCCCCCGCTGGTAGTGGAGCTCGCCGTCCTCGAGATAGATCCGCCGCGGGCCGTACCGGCCGACGTAGGCCTGCAGCGCCTCGGACGAAAGGGTCACCGGGCGCAGCCGGCTTTCGATCTCCTGCAGCCCCCAGCGCAGGAAGCCCCGGTACTCCTCGTCCTCCTCCTCCGCGATCAGCGTCTCCAGCGCCTGCGCATGGGCCACGTCGAGCGCTTCGTCCGCCGGCACCGGGAGGTGGGGGATCACCCCGATCCCTTCCCAGCCTTCGTTGGTCTCGGGGTTGAAGGCGCGGCCGTAAGGCACGCGCAGCAAGACCCGAAAGTCGTCGAAGTCGAAGATCGCGCCTGAGACCGTGTGTCCGGCGCCGGCGGTCGTGTCGCCGACGATCGTCGCGCGCTCGAGATTGCGCAGGTCGAAGGTGAACTCCTCGGCGGCGGACGCCGTGCGCCCGCTGGTCAAGACATAGACTGGCTGGGTGATCAGCGGCGGTCCCGGCACGTAGTCGGCCGAGAAGGATTGCACCGTACGCTCTTCGTCGCGCTGGTACCAACTGATCAGGTGGGTCTGCTCTTCAAAGAGGTAACCCGCCAAAAAGCGGATCATTGCCGCCGCGCCGCCGCCGTTGTAGCGCAGGTCGATGATCAGCGCCTCGCTGTTGGCGA
>Ga0180434_10003625_pt1 | contig 19542 bp, 17 predicted proteins | sample SS_ome_7_FD_132453 | JGI IMG/M metagenome (GOLD analysis project Ga0180434, IMG submission 132453) | Hypersaline lake sediment archaeal communities from the Salton Sea, California, USA - SS_1_D_2 metaG | ecosystem: Environmental > Aquatic > Non-marine Saline and Alkaline > Hypersaline >...
AGACACACTTCCTACAAAGGGATCTTACATGGGAAAAAATGCATTAAATTAGCATGTCCCTTGTACTAGAGGCCACTTAATAAAAAGAGTCTCAAGCATATGCAAATGTTTTGGCTGTTTATGAAAAGGAGAAAGGCCCAGACCTAGGCCACCTTTCTGATTCCTATTCCTTGCCAAGCCAACAGGCTTGTCGTGTGGAATTCTTGCAGAAATTTAACCTAAATCTGGGCCTTTCTTCCTATTCTTAATTGGATGGAGGTGGAGAGATTCGAACTCTCGTCCTTAGTAAACTCTATAACAATGCCTACATGCTTAGTTCCTTAATTTATAGTGCAAGCCTTGCTGTAAGGAACCCCACTAAGGGCTCGCACACTTCCTTTAATCTCGAAACACTACCTCTGGAAGTCAAGCGGCAGTGCTCATGCCAAGATCTATGACGACCGTTCCAAGATCCCTGGTCCAATCTCAGAGGGTCGGCTACAAAGACGGGTTAGGTCTTAAGCAGCGGCCGCAGCAACCGCATCTTCGCTAGTGAAACCAGCGTGAGAAGCGATGCTTACAACTTTTTCTTCTTTGACAGTTATGTCGTCTCGGCTTTTTTAAGAGGCCAACCGAATCCTCTGCATGCCATCGGTACTTTGCTTCCAAGTCGAAACCAATGCACCCCCAGTTGTATTATACCACAAATGGGTTTTATTACATAAAACTCTCACTATCAGTTGCTTGAGTTTTAGGTAGTTTAATCTTAACAGGTTGAGTCTATTGAGGCAAGTATTGATTATTATACGGGGGAGTCGTAAACTGCTTTGTTTATAGATAAGGTTGGTTATGTTTGAAAATCGCAAGGAAAGTTTCCCGGAAAGAGAAGAGCGAATACAGGCTCTTTGGGATAAAGAAAAAGTCTTCAAGAAGTCAGTAGATGGGCGCAAAGATGCCCCTCTATTTTCGATGTATGATGGTCCCCCTTTTGCAACAGGGCTCCCTCATTATGGGCATCTGCTTGCTGGAACAATCAAGGATGTTGTCCCTCGCTATAAGACGATGAAGGGCTATCGAGTGCCACGCCGTTTTGGGTGGGACACCCATGGTCTTCCCGTTGAAATGGAGATAGAAAAAGCTCTGGAGCTTTCTGGGGCAGCAGATATTGAGCAGTTTGGAATCGCGAAATTCAATGAAGAGTGTCGCAGTATCGTGATGCGCTATTCAGAAGAGTGGAAGAAGACGGTCAACCGGATGGGTCGATGGGTCGATTTTGACAAGACTTATATGACGATGAATCTAACGTTTATGGAGACTGTTTGGTGGGTCTTTGGGGAGCTATGGAAACAGGGACTTGTTTATGAAGGATTCAAAGTGATGCCCTTTTCAGCTCAGCTTGGAACCCCCCTTTCCAATTTTGAGGCAAACTTAAATTATCAGGATGTGGATGATCCATCGATTACAGTTAGTTTTCCACTTGTTGATGATCCAGAAACGTCTTTGTTGATATGGACAACGACTCCTTGGACTCTTCCTTCGAATTTAGCGGTCATGGTAGGGGAGAAACTTGATTACGTTAAAGTCCAAAAGGATGGAAAATTTTACATTTTGGGGAAAGGACGTATTGAGACCTATTTCAAAGATGGTTGCGAAATTATCGATACCTTTAAGGGGAAGGATCTCGTTGGAAAGCGTTACTTGCCGATGTTTAATTACTTTGTTGAAGAAGCGAGCCCTAATAGCTTTTCAGTCATTGGTGAGGATTCAATCGGTGAAGATGTGGGAACCGGGATTGTTCATTCTGCACCAGCATTTGGTGAGGTTGACTTTTTTGCTTGTAAGAATGCAGGGATTGATCTCGTTTGTCCTGTCGATCAGAATGGAAAATTCACCGCTGAGCTGCCTGACTTTGAAGGAAAGTATGTAAAAGATGCCGACAAAGAATTGATCAAAAAAATCAAAGAGAAGGGGCGCCTTTTTCACCAAGGAACGATCCGTCATAGTTATCCTTTTTGTTGGCGCTCTGATACGCCTTTAATTTATAAGGCTGTAAGCACATGGTTTGTTGCGGTTGAAAAGATTAAAGATAAAATTGTGTCAAATAATGAGCATATTCACTGGGTTCCGAATCACTTAAAGCATGGGCGTTTTGGAAAGTGGCTTGAAAATGCTCGGGACTGGGCGATTAGTCGAAATCGCTATTGGGGAACGCCGATTCCTTTATGGAGGAGTCCGGATGGGGATATTATTATTATCAACAGTGTTGAAGAGCTCGAAAAACGGACTGGTAAAACAGTAAAAGATCTTCATCGTCATCACATCGATACATTGACTTTTGAAGAAAACGGGAAAGTCTATACGAGAGTCAGCGAAGTCTTTGATTGTTGGTTTGAGTCAGGGTCGATGCCTTATGCTCAAAATCATTACCCTTTTGAGAATGAAAAAGAGACACTTGATGCATTTCCTGCAGATTTTATTGCTGAAGGGCTTGACCAGACGCGGGCGTGGTTTTACACGCTCAATATCTTGTCGACGGCATTATTTGATAAGCCTGCATTTAAAAATGTGATTGTGAACGGGATTATCTTAGCTGAGGATGGAGCGAAGATGTCGAAGCGTTTAAGGAATTATCCTGATCCAGAACTTGTGATGAACAAGTATGGTGCTGATGCAGTGCGTCTCTACATGCTCCATAGCCCTGTCGTGCAGGCCGATGATCTTCGTTTTGCGGAGAGAGGGGTGGAGTTGGTGCTGCGCCAGTTTTTGATTCCTCTATGGAATTCTTATGTGTTTTTAGCCACCTATGCAAATATCTACAAGTGGAAACCAGGTGGTTCGAAGCCTAAGTGCGCCATTGATCGCTGGATCCTTTCAAAACTGCAGAAACTGATTTTAGATGTTGAAAAGGGGATGGATGGTTACTCACTTAGTCAGGCCGTCGATCCGTTTGTTGATTTTATTGAAGAGCTTACCAACTGGTATATTCGGCGCAATCGGGGACGATTCTGGGCGGATGAGGAGACGGAGGATCGCGCAGAAGCATTCCAGACTCTCTATACGGTGGTGTTTCAGTTGTCAAAGGTCGCTGCGCCATTTGTTCCTTTTATTAGTGATGCAATTTACCAAGATCTTCGAACAAAAAAGGATCCAATTTCCGTTCATCTCTGTGATTTTCCGGGCTATGATGCGACGTGGCGCAATGAAGTTCTTGAAGAGGAGATGGCCTCGGTGCAAACAGCCGTTAGCATGGGGCACGCTCTTAGAAAAGAACACAAACTAAAGGTCCGACAACCTTTGCCAAAAGTCCATTTGATTTCAAGTGACCCTCGGGTCATTAAACTTCTCAAGGGTCAGGAAAATCTGATTTTAGATGAGCTCAATGTGAAGGCTGTTGAATATCACAGCGATGAAAAGGGATTCGTTGAGGTTTCTATCAAACCTAACTTTAAGACATTGGGGCGGCGTGCTGGACCATTAATGAAGAAAGTTCAACAAGCGATTCTTTCTTTAGAGCCAAGTGCTCTTGATGAGGGGAATTACGAGCTGGATCTTGATGGGGAAAAGTTTTCCATTACCTCGGAAGATGTTCTTGTTGATCGCAGAGTTAAGGAGGGGTCTGTTGCTGCAACAGAAGGGGCTATGACAATCGCGCTTGATACGACTCTGGATGAGGCTCTTAAACTTGAAGGTTTAGCTCGAGAAATCGTGAACAAAGTTAACACACAAAGGCGCAACATGCGGTTCGAGGTCACTGATCGCGTAAAAATGGTGATTGATACCACACCTCACGTAAGAGAGTGTTTCGATGAATACCGTGAGTATATTACCCATGAGGTTTTAGCTTCTGAAGTGAAATTTGAAGCAACAGAGGGGGAAGAATGGGACTTAAACGGAGAGCGGGCCGTAATTTCGCTTGAAAAACAATGAAATGGGTACTTCTTCTGCTCACTGTTTCGGTGCATTGCTTCTGCTATGATTTTGCAGAGTTCGATTCCTTTCAAGGCAGGCTATCAAAGGAGTATGTTACACACAAAATTTCCCACTATCTTCAGTATTCGAAAGAAATAGAGAATTATTTTGAAATTCAAGAGGATGCGCTTGTTATTTTTGCGTCTCCAAAGGATAAAAAAGAGGGTATCTATGAGTACCGTCTTGCTTTCGGAAATGAAAGTCTTTCACCGCCCCAGTTCAGTTTTGCTAAGCCAATAAGTTCTGCAAGGATTGCCATAGATCCAGGCCATTTTGGCGGCAAATGGGCAAGGCTAGAGGAGCGATATATCGACGTGGTGCATGAAGGGCGCTCTGTGAACTTTGATGAAGGAACATTGTCCTTCTTGACAGCCATGCATCTGAAGAAAATTCTCGAAGAGCAAGGAGCTTTAGTTTTTTTAACCAGAACAAAGGTTGGTGAAGGAGTCTATCCCGAGAATTTTTTTGATTGGCTCAAAAAACATCCTGAATACTGGGAAAAAGGGGTGGCTCTTTCAACGATTTTTAGGCGTCATTATAACCGCTTGGACTTGAGAGAAAGGGCAAGGGTCATCAATGAGTATGAACCCGATCTTACGATTGCAATTCATTATAATGCGATTGATTGTGAAGAAACAATTGAACCGACAAAGGACAACTTTAACCTTATTTTCATTCCGGGGGCATTTTGCAGAAATGAGCTAACCTCCGTTGAAGATCGCTTTCATTTTTTGCGTTTAGTTTGTACCCAAGATCTTGAGAGTTCTGCGTATTTTGCTCGCACGCTTGTGGATGTGTTTTCTAAGCACTTGAAGGTGTCACCTTTCTCATCCCCTATGCAAAATAGTCTATCGGAAGCAGCTGGAGTATTTAGTCGAAACCTTTGTATCACTCGGTTGATTAAAGGACCCATTTGCTACGGAGAGACGCTGATTCAAAATAATGAAAAAGAACTCATTAATCTATCTCAAAATGACGAAGTAGTCAGTGGAATTCCTTGTCCACGTAGGGTGATTGATGTGGCAAATGCCTATTATGAGGCAATTTCATCCTTTTTTAACCCTAGCTTTGAGGGAGAAAAAAAATGATTCCGGTTCAAGGAGAACCCCTAAAAATGGGGGATACCATTGCTCTTGTGGCTCCAGCTTCATGGTGTGATGGGTTTGATGAGACATCGACCGCTTTGAAAGAGCGCGGCTTTCAAGTCAAACTGGCACGCAATTTTGAGGAGAGGTTTGGATATTTAGCTGGCACAGATGAGGAGCGAGCACAAGCTTTAATGGAGGCTTGGAAAGATGTGGAAGTCAAAGCGATTTGGTGTATTCGTGGAGGCTATGGATCGGGAAGGATTTTAGATCTTTTAGATTATGACTACATTCGAGAGCATCCCAAGATTTTCATAGGGATGAGTGATATCACAGCCCTTCATATTGCTTTGATGCAGAAGGCGGGTCTCGTCACATTTTTAGGTCCCGTCGCAAAGTGGACATTCGACCCAATAAAAGAGACGCAGCTTTTAGAGCAGGGAATATGGGATATTGTTAGTGAGAGTAGAACGGGTGTTTGTGAAAATCCTCTGGAATGTGAAACAATAGTGGGTGGAAAGGGAGAAGGGATTCTTGTGGGAGGAAATCTTGCTCTTATTACTGCCCATATCGGAACGCAGTGGCAGCTTGATACAGCAGGAAAAATCCTTATTCTTGAAGATGTGGGGGAAAAAGTATATCGGATTGATCGGATGCTCAATCAATTAAAGCAAGCGGGGATGATAGATAACCTGGAGGGTTTGATTCTAGCTTCATGGGATAATTGCGAGCCTGATATGGAAGATGGTTGGACAGTTGAAAAGGTTTGTAGAGACTATTTTTCTGATGCTCCTTATCCCGTAATCTCGGGATTTCCCTCAGGTCATATTGAGTCTCAGGTGACCTTGCCTCTTAACTGTCGCTATGCACTTGATGGGGATACTGGGAAGGTAGAACTTTTGGAGCCGGGCGTAGCATATACAAAAATCCCGTTAAACCAATAACGATTCCGATTCCGAGAATTGTTAAGGGGGGGGAAAAACTGCAGCAGATGCCGCCAAGAACGGGGGCAACGAGGCCGCGGAGTCCGACCATGAGAATATTTACACTTGAAAACTTTGAGCTATCCTCATCGACAGCAAAAAGGGTTCCAGAAAGGTGCCAGATAAGGTTACTTCCTGCCTGGGCTATTCCGTAGAATAGAAAGGCAATGTTTACCCAGAAGATATTGGACATGGCAAAAAGGAGGGTAAATGGGAAGAGACTAAACCCCAGGATAATGAATGCTGTGAGGCGACTTAAAGAGATACGGTTAATTCCTCGCCTCCATAAAAATGAGGTGGAAACGACTCCAATTCCCATCCAAATATAGCGGGCAATTGCCAAATTGTCATGGGTAAGATTGAGGGTGTCAGCATAGTAGATATGGATCGCAGGAGTCATAAACATCAGAGCAAATCCCCCGAGCATAAATCCCCACTGGAAGCGGGCAAAATCGGGGCGAGAGCGCATCAAATGGATCGAATCTTTTATCGGTTGCAAGAGACGATTTGAGGAGATGGGCAGAATGTTGTCGTCTTGCTTTAGGTTTTGAGGAAGAGGGATACGCATTTGAATGAAAGTGCTAGTCAAGGAGAGAATTGCTGCAAGGGCAAATAGGATCTGCCAAGACCCTTCGTAGATATCGAGAAGTTTTCCCACAAAAAGACCCAAGCAAATACTTTCTATAAACCCGAGAACATACAGTCGGGAAAAGAGTTTTTCGCGGGGCTCCTTTTCAAGGTTAAGCTTAAGAATTTCCATTTTTGAAGGGATGCAAGCTCTTGAAAACAGCTGATAGACTCCCGCACACAAGATAACGAACCAGACGTTGCTAATAAAAGGCAGGCAGAGGAAGGGAATAAAAGAGAGAACCCATGCTCCCATAAAATTAGAGAGAAGTTTGCTTCTTTCTCTCAGTAGATTTGCACTCCAGTAAAAGGATAAAACTGAGAGGACGGGGCGAAGGGTCGCTAAAACTGAGATCTGGAGGGCGGTAGCATTTAAGTCTTTCCGCAATATAAATAAAAGAAGGGTATAAAAGGCGACAAAAGGCTCAGTTGCAATTTGCATCCAGATAAAAGCGAAGCGCGTTGAAAAGCTGCGCGACTTAAGGGCTTTTTCTGGGGTACTCATTCGATTTTCTGAGGGAGTTTATTCCGCTTGCGATGAACAATATAGTACGTACCAAAGCCAACAAAAGCAAGGACCCAAACGACAAAACGGGGGGAATTAAAGAAAGGATAATCTGCTTGAAGAATAGCTCCAAAACGAGGGCCTGGAGGCCAGAAAATATAATTGGGGGCTCCTCGAATGTTTTCTTCAGGAACAAGCCCAAAGTCGCGGCTGTCTGCACTCATTGCGTAGTTATCTCCTAGAGCCATATAGCGGCTGAGTGGGATCGCAATTCCTTTTTGTTGGAGAAGAGCTGTATCAATCTTTCCTTCACTCGTAAGGGGAGGGCCAGGATCATCAAAAGGAATGTGAGGGCGATAATTGGGGGCCGCCTCTTGACGGAGGTATTCTTGCTGAATAAACTTTAATAGGATGGGATCATCTTTTTTAATCATAGAGGCTCCCATTGCAAAGAGGTCTCCGTCTCGGTAATAAACATAGCGAGAAGGGAGAAGATATTGATCCTTTGTATAAGGAGCGTAGAACGTCATCCACTCGATTCCTAAATTATAAAGGAGTTGTATCCGCTCTGGTGTAAATTGGTAGAGAGGGTGGTCCTTTGGAAGTTCGGTTGTAATCCCTCCAAACCGTACTTGATAGCCTTTCCCATAGTAAAACTCATAGGTTCCATTTGGAATGCCTGGGAGCTTGGGGCTCGCTTGGCTTAGCTTCGACCCATACCGGTAAGCGTGCCCATCTTTTACGATAAAGCGCGCGGTGTAGAGGTTACTCATCAAAGTATTTAAATGGTCGTGTGACAGAGGAATCACAGAGGATGTTGTCCCTACGCTGGGGACCAATCGTCCCATTGGGTCCTTCTCGATTTTAGGATGTTTAACAGTTGGGTGGTGGATGATTTCCATATAGAGAGGAGTTTTTCCCAATTGAGTTAGGGGCGTACTTGTATACTTCTCTACCTCGCGATCGGTTAACAGGCGGGAAACACCATAATCACTAAAGCCCCAAAGCTCATAGTAATCTTCAACGGCTCCCTTGAAAGGGGGAAGCATTTCTCCAATGACTTTATTGGTAGACCCTAGTGAGAGTTTTGCAACAGCTTTGTTCATTTGCTTTAGAGTGACTGGGGCATAAATGCCGCCCTGTGCTTTTTCAGGTAGGATCATTTTCCCATTCAAATAAATATAGGGGACATGATCAATCTTGCTTAAGAACTCAGGATTTAACTCCTTTGAAATATCATTTCCATTTTTGTCGATTCCGTAGATTTCACCCCCATAAAAATAGAGGATATCCCCAGGTTTTCCAATGAGACGTTTTACAAACTGCTTTTTTCCAGGGAAGAGATAGAAATAAAGGGTGTCTACGTCATGGATATCCATTCCTGCACCAGTGAAGACGACTGTTCCATTTCTGAGCACTAGATTAGGATCAAAAAGGAAGTGCCCTCGTTTCAATGGAATATTGATCCCATACGTGGTCTTCGAAACAACAAGGCGATCTCCTTCGGCAAGCGTTGGTCTCATCGAGCCAGTCGGTATCTCATAGAGTTCAAACCACATGCTTCGAATGAGGACTGCAACCAAAAGAGCAAGCCCTAGCCCAACAATAAAGTCTCGTACGCGCTCCAGTGGGCTTTTCTTGAGATGAAGGGTTGTGAACTCTTCTGCCTTATGGGCTATTTCTGAAGCCTGTGCACGGTCCTTCTCAAGGATTTGTTCCTGGAGGTTAGTCAAGGTTTGGACGACTTCTGTCCGTTGACTTTCTGATAGAACTTTCCGTTTTCGTCGGTAGAGTTTCAGGATATGACGGAAGATATGGAGAGATTTCTTTAAGCGGTACATTTTCATAGAGCAGATTCTAACGCATCAAAACATAAATGTACACGTGAGACTCTTACATGGCGGGGTTAATGTGGAAAACTTGTTCATAACTGTTTCTGCGTGAGAATCGCATTTTTCCGACTGATGTAAAGTAAAATTTTCATAAAGAAATTATTGATGTTTTGTAATGTGTTCTTTATCAAACACTAACAAATTCATTCATAGAGAGGGAGAGGATTCATTTTCTCAATTTCATTTTATTATTTTTGTATCTTATTTTATGTTCATAAAAATTGACTTCAGAGATAGGTTCATAGTGCAATAATTACATTGGTTATAGTATTTACCAATAATAGAGGTACTAGAATGGATAACATGCCGGAAGACGATGCTTCCAAAGAAAAACTTCAGTTACTCCTTTTTCAGCTTGGAGAGCAACTGAAAGACCCTCCTATTATGATTGACCTGTATAATTGGAGAGATAATGTCGAAATTATAATGAAGGATATTCAAGAAGTGTCTCCCTATGTACATGATCGTTTAGATGATTTAATCAATGAGGCAATGCGTCTTGCAAACAAGCATGTAATGGATCTAGATAAAGATATTTCTCGTAGAGACTCCGAACAGAGTGCTAGGGAGTATTTCGAACAAATTGCATTTGTTGCATCTGAAATCAATGCAATTAAGTCCTTATAAAGCGGGTTATATCTTTTACGAGGTTGCCGAATAACTTCAGTGCTAGGGATTTTAGTTCTATTGAGTATAGGAATACGGAGATTCGACTGCCATTTCAGGGTTTTCTGAGGAAACAATCCATAAGTATTCATGGCCAGAAGTGAAAAGGGCATCAGTCTTATTTTGATCGATTGAGAGGGTAAGAGACTCTCCATGTCTTTTCTCGTCGCATGGGATTACGTGGGTAAGGCGGGGGTTTTCTGTCATATCGACTGCATAGAGCTTCAATGAATCAAAGTATGTTGGGCAGTTAAGCGATAGCTGCATTTTGCCGTCTTGTTTATGAATACCTGAAGTGAAGGCAGGTCTGCGTCGGGGGATGTCATGTGCTGGAGAAACCATCCCTCTTCCTGAGTCAAGAGCACGGATTTTAAACTTTACCACTCCATCTCTAACCTGTAGCCAGTAGGGAAAAGGAAAGTTTTTACGTTCTTTATCGAAGTAGAGGACTATCGGTTTTCCAGAAAGCTCTGTATGATCTACGGGCCATTTAGCAGTATAAACATCGTATTCGGCCTCTTTGATTTTCTTTCCTTCAAGGACTTGAGGGGGCCCCCAAGGGCGATTTTGGATTATTCCAGGTTTGGGAGTGGGGCCTGTTTGCATCCTCTCTTCTTCAGAAAGATAATGAAGGTTCAAAGACATTAGAGGGATTAAAAAGGCCGCCATTTCATCGGTTGGAACCCAAGCTCTACGGGTCCTTGAGTAACATTCGGTAACAGACTCCTGTTCGAGATCGATTTCATATAGAATCCATGAGGTATGCCCAGGGGCCCCTCGACTCACCCATTCATCCCACCTCATTTTTTTGACTTGGTGTTGGGGAATACTAATTTCTTCAAATAAGAAGCGTTTTTCCCCTTTTGTATGAAGGTGCAAAAGGGAGACCAGTTGATTTTGTTCCGTGACAATATAAGTCCCTTCTTCAGCTTCTAAGAACCGGTCTTTCAAGCTAAAAGCAAAGAGGGAGTGAACCGTAAAAATAAAACAAAAAAGGACATACTTCATACAGCCATCATAGCTGATCTGGGCAATACTGGCGATCTATTTGAATGGTTGTATGAAAGATTTTATACTTTCTTTGGACGAGCTCGATCGCTTCTTGTGTTACATCCCTCTCTGATACTAGATGGGCACTGAGAGCTAAATGTTTTGTTGAAATGGACCAGATATGGAGATCATGAACTTCTTTAACGTCCTCAAGGATTAATAGATCTTCTTTGACTTCTTCATATTTGATTCCACTAGGGGTTCCTTCCATCAAGATTTTGATGGTTTTTCGAATAATTTTTCCTGAGGTGAAGAGAATAACGACTGCAAATAATAGCGTGATTAAGGGATCGATGATATTCCAATGTGTGAAGTAGATCAAAATGCCACTGACAATGACCCCGATACTTCCAAATAAATCTCCTAGAACGTGCAAGTATGCTGCTTTGACATTAAGCTGCTCTTCCTTGTTGTGGCTATGGAGAATTTTCATCATTGCAATATTTGAGAGAAGCCCAAAAGTGGCGATGACAAAAACAATTCCTCCAGCCACTTCATGAGGGGTAATAATTCGCATAATTGCTTTGTAGATAAGAACTCCGCAAAGGGCCCAAAGGGTAAGACCACTTGCAAGGGCTCCCAAGACTTCAGCACGTTTATACCCATAGGACATCTCCGATGAAGAAGGCCGTTTTGCAATCTTTAGCACTATGAGACTCAGCACAAAAGCTCCCACATCAGTGAACATATGAAGAGCATCACTAATCAGAGCCAAACTATTTGCAACAATTCCTCCCACTAGTTCGAGAAGCATAAAAAAGATGGCAATAAATGTTGCCAACCTCAGCTTCTTGATTTGTTTGTTGTTTTTATCTTCAAAACATTTGAGGTCAAAATGGCATGTCATAGATAAACTCTCCCTTCATTTCGCATTATAGATATAGTAGGTATAATCACTAGGTCTTTTCTTCAATTAGGGGATCGGGTAAATGTAGAGGGGAAGAATTGTACATGGAGATGGGATGAAATTCTGGGTTGTGTTGGGGCTGTTGGTGTTTGGAATGGCATATGGAACTCTTCCTCAGTTAGATGAAGAAGTGCTTGTTCTTGTAGAGGAGGTACTAGCTCTTGTGAAGGAGCAGTCGCCGGAAAACTGGAAACAAGAAGTGGAAACCATCGATCAGGCAGTCATTAAGTTGACTGACCTTAGAAACAAAGAACTTTCCAATGCTGCTTGGGCACAAAATCAAGGAGATCGCCTCCAGTTTCAGTCTCACAACCTACTTGATGCACGTCGCTACTGGAATGAAGCTGATACGAGCCGAGAAATTGCTGCACGGTATCAAGAGGAGATCGACAAGTTGGAAGTCCGTAAAAAGGAGATTCTAGATCAGCAAGGTATTCAATACCAATCACCTGAATCAAGTGCATGATTTACAAATCTTCTCTAGCTCTTCTTACCGACCTTTATGAGCTCACCATGGCATGTGGGTATTGGAAGCTCGGGATGATAGAGCGCCAGGCTTCATTTTCACTGTTTTTTCGTCGTCGTCCCTTTGATGGAAATTATGCTATTACTGCTGGACTACAAACAGCTATCGAATTTATTGAAGCCTTTAGATTTGAAGAATCAGACCTCACGTACCTTGAAGGGTTAAAAACATCGAATGGGGAGCCCCTGTTTGAACCAAAGTTCTTAGAATACCTATCCAAATTTTCGTTTAATTGTGATCTCTATGCAATGCCTGAAGGGACTCCGGTTTTTCCTTACGAACCCCTTCTCTTTGTTCGAGGACCTCTCCTTGAGGCTCAAATTTTAGAGAGTTCTCTTCTAAACATTATTAACTTTCAGACTCTTATTGCTACAAAAGCCTCACGAATTTGTGAAGCAGCGGAAGGGGATGAAGTGGTTGAATTTGGTCTTCGTCGCGCTCAAGGGATCGATGGAGCTCTTTCTGCTGCTCGAGCAGCGTTTGTCGGAGGATGCCATTCAACTTCAAATGTGATCGCAGGAAAGTATTTTGGGATACCAGTTAAAGGGACCCATGCCCACAGCTGGATCATGGCTTTCGATAAAGAGGAAGAAGCGTTTAAAGCTTACGCTGATGTCATGCCGAATAACTGCATCTATCTGGTTGACACTTACAATACAATCGAAGGGGTGAAAAAAGCGATTGCTGTCGCAAGGACAAAAAAGGAAAAGATGCTAGGTGTTCGGCTCGATTCAGGAGACTTGGCGCAGCTCAGTATTGAAATTCGCAAACTTCTAGATGGAGCTGGGTTTACCGATGCAAAAATCATGGCAAGCAACGAGCTTGATGAAAGGGTCATTCGCGATCTTAAGATGCAAGGAGCGAAGGTTAATCTTTGGGGTGTAGGAACAAATCTTATCACAGCAAAGGATCAACCCGCTCTTGATGGAGTTTATAAACTTTCAGCGATTCAAAATAAAAAGGGGAAGTGGGTCAGTAAGCTGAAAATTTCAGAGCAACTTGCAAAGACTACTAATCCAGGGACCCTTCAAGTACGCCGTTTTTATGATAAGGAAGGAAAGGCCTATGCAGATATGCTTTACGATTTTGAAAAAGGGGCTCCAGGTGCTTGTGAGCTGATCGATCCGGTTGATCCTTCAAAAAGCCTCTCCATTAAAAAAGGTGAGAAAGGGCGCGATTTACTTATCCCTATTTTTTCAAGAGGGAAAAAAGTGTATGATTCGCCGATGTTGACCGAGGTTCGCTCAAACACTGAGAAAGAGCTTGGAACCTTCTCTCCTCCAGTGAGACGCTTTTTACATCCACATAGCTACTTCATGGGGCTGGAAAAGGGAGTTTACGACCTAAAAATGGAACTCATTAACGAGATAAAGGGAAAGAAATGAAAGAAGCTCTTTTAATCGTTGATTTGCAGTACGACTTTATGCCCGGTGGAGCGCTTGGTGTTAAGGGGGGAGATGAAATCCTCCCGATTATTAATACACTCACTGGAAAATTCGATTTTACTGTTGCTTCTTTAGACTGGCACCCTGAAGAGCATGTGAGTTTTGCGTCGACTCATGGAAAAGAAGTGGGAGAATTGATTGAAGTTCATGGTGTGAAACAGGAGCCATGGCCTGTCCACTGCCTTCAAAACACCCATGGTGCCTCTCTTGTAAAAGAACTCAATAAAGATCATATCGATCGGTATTTCCATAAGGGTATCGATCATAATATCGACAGTTATAGCGCGTTTTTCGACAATGATAAAAAGAGGGAAACAGGTCTCGATAATTACCTGAGACAGCAACATGTGACCAAACTCTACGTCGCCGGGCTTACGACCGATTTCTGTGTGAAATATTCAGTGTTTGATGCGCTTGAATTAGGCTATGAGGTGGTGGTAATTGCCGATGCTTGTCGCGCTGTTTTCGAAGAAAAGGAAGCGTTAGAAGAGATGAAAAAAGCAGGGGCAATGATCACAAAGGCGTCTCACTTGTAAGTTTCATCTGCTCGAGTCTACTTTGTATCGTCCCTGATAATAATAACTTTGACTTGTATTTTCAACTTGACACCTGGCTCATACTTTTTATAACATGTGCGTTATGATGAATTTCTTTTACCAATCTTATCATCCATCCTTCCATCATTGCCACTAAAGGCAACCGGTCTCTTGTATTCATCAACAATTTAGGAAGGATTCTATGAAAACAAATATATTAAGAGTGGTCAGCGGCACTTTTCTTATCGCTGGAACAATGATTGGGGCAGGAATGCTTGGTATTCCTCTTGTCACAGGCGTTTCAGGATTTATTCCTGGGATTATTGTAACTTCTATCGTATGGTTTTTTATGTACTGCACAGGCCTCCTCTTTTTGGAGGTTACTCTGTGGATGCCGGATGGAAGCAATGTTCTCTCGATTGCAGGCCGTTTCTTTGGAAAAGGAGGGCGTCTTCTCTCTGGAGGGATGTTCATCTTTCTCTACTATTGTTTAATGATTGCCTATTTTGCAGCGGGGAGTCCTCTTCTTGCAGAAGCGGTTTCAGCGCTTGGTTTAAGGGTCAGTGGGTGGCAGATGTTCGCTCTTTTTGGTTTGGTTTTTGGCACGGTGGTTGCAATTGGTCCCAGATCCATAGATCGGGTGAATATCATCATGAGCATTGCGATGATTGCTTCGTGGTTTACTCTGATTGGGAGTGGGGGTTCCGAAGTTGATACGCCTCGCTTGGGCTATACAAAGTGGTCTGCCATGGTGATGGCAATGCCCGTTCTTTTCAGTGCCTTCGGGTTTCACAATGTGATCCCTTCGCTTTGTACCTATCTAAAACGTGATAAGCGCGCACTTCGAACGGCTGTGTTTTGGGGATCATTTTTACCCCTGGTTGTTTACATTGTGTGGCAGTGGCTTATCATCGGGGCGATTCCCCAAGAAGAAATAGCAAAAACATTGGCAGATGGGACTCCAATAACGGCAGCATTTTCTTCGGTGACTGGAGAAGAAGGGTTTTCCCGGATCGGACGGTTTTTTGCATTTTTTGCGATTGTAACATCCATTTTAGGAGTTGCTTTTTCGATGGTCGATTTTTTGGGAGATGGATTCAATATTGAAAGAAGAAAAGGATGGAGACGTATTGCCTTGACGCTACTTACTTTTATTCCTCCATTTATTTTAGCCACTCTGAATCCAGGAATCTTTACCACAGCGCTCGGGATAGCAGGGGGATTCGGGGAAGCTTTTCTTAATGGTCTTCTCCCAATAGGTCTTCTTTGGGTAGGGAAATATACTTGGAAACTCAAAGCCGACTTAGCTTGGCTTGAGAATAAAGGAGTGCTTTCTTTTTTGATTGCCTATTCGTTCTTTGTTGTTGGGCTGGAAGTCTTTCACTTAATTCGGTAGCATACTACCTTCTAGAGAGATAAGTACGAGATCTTTATCGTCTTAACTTCCTTTTAGCCGGCATTCGCGAGGTAGTTTTGATCCATACCCTACCCGAAGCGTATATTGCTGTAGATAATCCTCTATAAGACCGCTCTTCTGATAGGGGTATAAATGATCTAAGAAGCTATACAAAGCATTTGATTAAAATAATTTTTACATCTTAATAATAAATAGCTTTTGTCATATTATGGCAGGCAATAGGCCGCCCTATGGTCTTATAATTGAAGGAGAGGATTGATGGATGTAGAACTATCTGGTGGGATCTCAAGTAGCTTTGATCACCCAGCCCTTGAAAGGGATGAAGAGAGAAAGGAAATTGCTGAGACGTGTGTTAAAGCAAATAAGTTTTTTAAAGATGTCATGAACCGCTATTCGGGGAATGATGCTATTGTGAATTGGGCACAAAAATCCCATCAAAATCTAAGAAAAACGCTAAGTGAGCGTTTTATGAGCGTTTCGAGCAGCGTTTCTGACGATCTCGGGAAGTGCTGGGTGAATGTAAATCATTCCAAGTAGATCGTGGAGGGTGGCATCCATTTGGACTGCTAGAATTAGCATGTGAACCATGTTGGAAGCCTCCTCACCAATAATATGAGCCCCAAGGAGTTTTAAAGTATGTTTTTCGAAGAGGAGCTTGACGAAGCCAGTCTCAGGAAGAAGAGCCATTCCGCGTGCACTCGCGGCGTAAGTGTTTTTTCCGATGATATAGGGGGTTTTTGCTTCTTTGAGTTCGCGCTCCGTTTTCCCAACACCAGCGACCTCCGGGGAAGAGAATACAGCGTGAGGAACCCCCTTATAAGTGATCGGTTGGGGCGTCTTCTCGTGAAAAAGTGTTTGGAATAAGTACTCCCCCTCAAAATTGGCTGAGTGACGGAAGAGAAAATTTCCTACACAATCTCCCAAAGCATAGACATTCTCTTGTGTGGTTTGAAGATATTCATCGACTTTCACAAATCCCCTTTCATCGACCTTGATATCGGTCTTTTCTAGGTTTAGAGAATCGCTCCAGGGCTTAATCCCCGTTGCAACAATGAGGGCATCACCTTCAGCTTTATGAAGATTTCCCTCAGCATCTTTATAGCTTATGGTTATGAGACCGTCCCTATAACTTGCCTCTTGAAAGTCGCATCCCAGGCGAAGCTTTACCTGTTTAGAAAAAGCATCCTGAAAAGCTTCTCTGACGTCATCATCTTCAGGGCGGAGTAAAATGCTTCTCACAAGAAATTCTGTTTCGACACCAACTGCTGAGTAAAAGTATCCAAGCTCAGTGGCGATAAAGCCGCCTCCAATTACAATCAACTTTTTTGGTTTTTTAGTATTGCGAAGAGCCTCCTGGTAGGTCATGTAGGGGACTTTATCGAGACCTGGAATTTTTGGGATTGCTGCACGAGCTCCTACTCCAAGGATGATCTTGTCACCTGTAAGTCGAACCCCTCCCGCTTCGACAGTCATTTTATCAACAAAGTGTCCTTCATGGGGATAGTAATCAATATTCGGATTTTCTTCGTAAAGAGGAGTGATGCTTTCAGATTCTGCATCTATAGTGCGATTAACTCTCTTCACCAAATGCTCGAAGTCAACATCGAAGCTTCCCTTGAAATCGATTTCAAATCGTTTTGCATCTCTAATGAGTGAAGCGAGCTGAGCGGTATGGATAAGCATCTTTGAGGGAATACACCCTCTATTAAGACAAGTTCCACCAAGGGGACCCTTCTCGATAATCGCCACCTTTTTGCCAAGCTTAGCAACGGGAGTTACAAGCTTTGTTCCGCCCCCCGATCCAATGACAATTACATCGTAATGCTTTTCCATGCGCTATTTAATTTCTATATTAACTCCAAAAGCTACGAATAAAGCTACTGACTCCAGAAGTCAAGTGATTATAACCTTTTCGAATCTCAGTTGGGCCAACATATCCATAATTATAGTCGCTGTGAATAACTGTTAACGCAATCTGGATCCTACCGGCATGATCTCCTGTAGAGGTATCCTGAATTTCGCGTATCAAAGCTGTTGCGTTTTCAACTTGTGCAGGATAAAAGCTCATTTCTTCACTAACAAGAAGACAACCAACAACGAGTTTTTCAAGTTCTCGAGTAGTCAGCTCTTCTTTGTGCATAGCAGGTCCAAAGATTCTATCTCTAAGAGCATTTGCAAACTGAATCTGCTGAAGCTCATATCCATCAGCCTCAGCCATGGTATTCAAGTGGCTTTGAAGGGCCGTTACTGTTCTAAGGTTTACAGTTTCATCTTCTTTTAGAGAATTTACAGCTGAATTAAACTTGTCAAATAGAGCATGGTTTTTTCCATCGTAGGGTCTAAATACCGATGAAAGAGCATCTCTCACACCTTGCCATTGGGAAACAGAAAGGCCGTTTGAGGGGTTCCCATGTTTATATACAGCGTCAAGCCAAGCTTTAGGGCCTAATTGTGTCTTACCAACAATATCAAATGCCGGGGCTCTTGTTACCGAGACAACTTCCATAATTCTCCTCCTCAGAGATGATTTAATTACTTAACGGGGGCATGATATTTAAAGAAAAGATTAAGTATCAATCAAAATTTTCACTCCCTCTTGCTTCACTATTCCTGCTCGGTTATAATCGGGGGAAAAATAAGGATCAAAAATGATGAAAAAATGGTTATTTGCTTTTTTAGCTCTTGGTGTCCTTACCTTTGCAGATGAAAAGGAGGAAAGAGCTCAAGACCTTTGCAGTTTTACTGGGGATATTTTTGAAATTTTGAGTGAAGAATCCCGCATTGTCGACGAGGAAAAAATTGCAGGAGCCTATAGCGCATTCATCGGTAGGCTCCACCAATACAAAAAAGATCCTAATCCAGAAATTGCGGATCTTGCGGAAAAATTCATTGCTTCCTTCAAAATTGGCAATGAGAGCAAAGAGGGAATTGGCGATGCTGTTTCATCCCTTGGCCGCTTGGTAAAGTGTTCAGTCGATGATGAGCATTATCGCTATGACACTTCCTATCTCCTCCATAAGGGAGATATTGAAAAAGAGCTTTCTCGTATGGAAACTCGACTGGGTGAGCGCATTCCACAGGGGAAAAACCTCAACTACCACAAGGTGATGATCGAATCTCTAGCTGATCAAGAGTATGATCTTGCTCTCTACTCATATTTAAAAATTGCAGAAACTCGCTGTCAAAAATAAATCTCTTGACCCCTATATTACTGGGAGAGCAGTTTAGGCTGCTCCCTTTTTCCTTGAATTTATTTTCAATAAATTTATAATCAGACGGATGAGAAAACTAATCTTACTTATTTGCATATGTGCTTTTGCTTACGCCAAGCCGGTTCGTGTCTATGTCGATGTCGTGGGTGATCTGTTCCATGCTGGGCATGTTCAGTTCTTTAAAAAAGCGCGAGAAGAGGGAGATTACCTTATTGTGGGAATTCACTGTGACGATCAAGTCGCTGATTATAAGAGGCAGCCCTATCTCACCATGGAAGAGAGGCGTATTGCCATTGAAGCCTGTCGTTATGTCGATGAAGTGATTGTCGATGTGCCAATTGGAATCTCTGAAGAATGGATCGAAAAGTACGACATTGGTCTTGTGATCCACGGGGATGACTTTTCAGAAGAGAATAAAGAGGCTCATTATGGCGTTCCGATAAGACTAGGCATCTTCAAAACGGTTCCTTATACCCAGGGGACGTCCACGACTGATATTATCGAACGCATTCGATCTCGTTAGATGTTGAAAAATATGTAAGTGCTGCGTAGAATCTCCTCGTATTTAAGGAGGCTACATGCGCGCACTTCCTCTTCGCATTGTTGAATATTGCTCCAGTTATCTCTCTGATTTTGGGGAAATGAATCTTGGAAAAGCTTATTGCGTGTTTGCTGTGGGGCAGGGAGCTGCAGGTCACCTCCAACGGACCCATCCCAGCTTTGCCAGGGAAACTCGAACAATC
>Ga0180434_10003626_pt1 | contig 19538 bp, 15 predicted proteins | sample SS_ome_7_FD_132453 | JGI IMG/M metagenome (GOLD analysis project Ga0180434, IMG submission 132453) | Hypersaline lake sediment archaeal communities from the Salton Sea, California, USA - SS_1_D_2 metaG | ecosystem: Environmental > Aquatic > Non-marine Saline and Alkaline > Hypersaline >...
AATTGAACGACTTAATAGGCATTTTCGAAGGCTCACTGGCGTTCGGTGACTATGACAATGATGGCTATCTGGATTTAATAGCTACTGGAAATGAAGGATATACTACTCTTTATCTTTACAACTCTTCCAGCAGCAATTTCACTACATATCTGCAAGACCCGGAATCCAATGTTTTAGACCTGGAAAAGGGGAGCGCTGTTGCTTTTTCAGACATAGACAACGATAATGCATTAGATTTGGCATTGTTTGGCTGGTATCAAACTGATGGCGAAAAAAAGGCCAAAATCTACACCAACAACATCACCACCCCCAACACAGCCCCGAGCCCGCCCAGCGGGTCAGACAACTTCTCCGCCAGCTACGCCAACGGCATGCTCACGCTCATATGGGGGAACGGGTCCGACACTGAGACCCCGACCATGGGCCTGTACTATAACCTGCGCGTTGGGACGTCAAGCGCAGGCAACGACATCGTTTCAGGCGTGTTCGGCGGCTCCAGCAACCCCACAGCAGGCTACTTCGGCAACATGATGCAGCGCAAGAGCATAAGCCTGCGCATAGGCGACCTTGAAGCCAACCAGACAGTGTACTGGTCCGTCCAGAGCATAGACACGGGCCTGGCCAAGTCCGCCTGGAGCGCTGAACAGAACTACACCTTACCAATCAACATAATCGACCCAACCGTAACAATAAACACACCCGCAGACCACAACAGGACCAACACCACAAGGTTCATCTTCAATGCAACCATCTCAGACGACAACAACGTCTCCAACGTCACGCTGTACGGCAACTGGACCGGAGCCTGGGCAATCAATGAAACAAACACATCAAGCATCAACAACACCCACTACAGCTTTGACATAGACCTGTCCGGCTACGGCGAGGGCGACTACCTCTGGACCATCAGGGCATGCGACAACAGCAGCAACTGCGTGTACCACAACAGGACTATCACAATCGACACCACATACCCTGTCGTAAGGCTCCTGAGCCCGTCCTCGGGCTCCACCTGGACATCGGGGAACACCCTTAGCCTGGCCTTCAATGCAAGCGACAGGTCAGTCACCAGCTGCACGCTGTTCACCAACTACCTGGAATCCAACACCAACTACACGGTCACGCCAAACGTCCGGCAGGTGTTCACCAAGACAATGTCCAACGGCGTGTACACATGGTACGTCAACTGCACGGACAGCGCAGGGCAGATGAACGGCTCGGCTGTATGGACGATAACAGTGAGCTACAGCTCCGGCGGGGGTGGCGGCGGCAGCAGCGGTGGCGGGGGCTCCTCTGCCCCGTCCATGGGAAGCACAACAAAGGCCTGGGACAGGATAAGCAGCGGCAGCAGCGGGAGCATGAGCATCGACTCTTCGGAGATAGGGATAACCGAGATAACCTTCGCAGTGAGCCAAGACGTCAGCAAGCCCTCCATATCAGTCTCGAGCGGAAAGCCAGATGACATACCTGAGATACCAACAGCAGGCGCCGCTGGAACAGTCCAGACCTACCAGTACCTGAGCATAGGCGCGTCAAACATAGATGACGCCAAGCTCGCCAACGCCACAATACGCTTCAGGGTCAGCAACGCATGGATAGAGCAGAACCAGATTAACAGGTCCACTGTTGTTCTGAACCGCTACTCTAACAGCGAATGGACATCACTCAGCACGGCTGCGCTCAGTCAGGACGACAACCACACCTATTACGAGGCAACAACGCCCGGCTTCTCCTCTTTCGCTGTAACGGGGAATATTGTTTCAGCCGAAGGCCCGTTAGCGGCGAACTGCACCGAAGGGGAAATGCAGTGCAGCCTAAACGAGCTTGTGCAGTGCGATGGCGGGACGTGGCAGCCTGTCCTGGCATGCGACTACGGCTGCTCGAATGAAACCGGCACCTGCGTATGGAAGCAGACAGAGCCGTCTGGTGGGGAGTGGTTGATAGTTGTTATTGGGGTTGCGGCAGTTGCTTGTGTTGGTGCAGTTGCATACTGGAAGCTATGGTATGAAAAGAAAAGACTATAGCTGCGATAACATGCTCTATAGTTGGCGCTCAATGCATACCATATTTAAATGCAAGCCCTTTATTTTAGATAGATATTATGAGCCGCCGAAAGATAGTGGTTACCATTCCTGCTTTTAACGAGGAAAGCACCATAGAAGGCCTCATAAGGGAAATAAAATCTTCGCTCGGCGCTTGCGGTTACCAGTACAAGATTCTTGTGGTGGACGACGGCTCAACGGACGCCACGGCCGAACTTGCCAGGAAATCAGGGGCGGTTGTGCTTTCGCACCCATACAACTGCGGCCTGGGCGAAACCTTCAGGACCGAAATAAAGCAGTGCCTGGAAATGGAGGCTGACATAATAGTGCACATAGACGCTGACGGGCAATACAGGCCCAGTGAGATACCGCTGTTGATCAATGAGATAGAAAACGGCAGCGACCTCGTTCTTGGCAGCAGGTTCATGGGAACCATCGAGCACATGCCCTTCATGAAAAGGCTCGGCAACAAGATGTTCTCCAGCGCAATATCGCAGATAACCAGGTTCAAAATCAGGGACGCGCAGACCGGGTTCAGGGCATTCACCAGCGAGGTCGCCCGGAAGATAGAGATAAAATCCAAGCACACCTACACACAGGAGCAGCTGATAAAGGCGGTCAAGAACAAGTTCAGGATAAAGGAGATACCTGTCTACTTCGCCAAAAGGAAGGACAAGAGCAGGCTGATAAACACCACCTTCGGCTACGCTGCCAAGGCCTGGATTAACATATTCAGGATATACAGGGACTACTCCCCGCTCAAGACCTTCGGCCTTATGGGAAGTGTATTCTTCGCCGGCGGCTTCGCGTTGGGGCTTCTGCTTCTGCAGTATTTTTTCGCCACAGGCACCATGCCCTTCACGGGTTCGCTGGTGTTAACATTTTTATTGCTTACAGTGGGACTATTTATCATCCTGTTCGGCTTCCTCGCCGACATGAGAAGGGAGGATTGAATGATTGTTCTCGGGGCGCATGACGGGCATGACGCAGGCGCATGCATACTCAAAGACGGAAAAATACTGGCTGCGGTGAACGAGGAGAGGCTGACCCGTGAAAAGCTTTTCACTGGTGTCCCCAAGTTGTCCATAAAAGAGGCCATAAAAATAGCCGGCGTCAGGCCGGAAAACATAGACAGTGTTGCAATAGCCGGAACCTTGGGGCTCATGGCGTCCCTGGGCTGGACGGACGTGTCCCCCAGGAAAAAAGCTTACCAGTTTGTGTGCAAACACGGCGGGTTTTTCGCCTCCAGCAGGAGCTTCGCGAACCTGCAGAGGCTGGTCTTCAAGCAGCGTAGGAACAAGGACACAGAGAAATACATCAGATCGCTGGGTATAGACGCACCGGTTGAATACGTCGACCACCACCTGTGCCATGCCGCATCCGCATACTACACCAGCGGCAAGAACGAATGCCTGGTTGTGACATCAGACGGGTCAGGGGACGGGCTGAGCGCAAGCGTCTACAAGGGCGCGGACGGCGTGCTGGAAAAAGTGAAGGAGATGCCCACCTACAATTCCATCGCATATTTCTATGCATACGTCACCCTGCTCTCAGGTTTCAAGATGTTCAGGCATGAAGGCAAGATAACAGGCCTGGCTGCCCACGGCGACCCGGCCAGCTGCTACCCTGTGTTTGAGAATGCATTCACATACCTCCCCGATGCGCACGAGCCGAAAAACACCCTCGGTCTTATGGGCGAGGATGCCCTGAAAAAGCTGAGGCAGATGCTCTCGTTCACCACCAGGGAACACTGGGCGGCCGGAATACAGAAGAGGACAGAGGACATAATGGAAAGGTTCATTGGCGACTACGCCAAGATTACAGGCATCCCTGATGTGGCAGTGGCAGGGGGCATTTTCGCCAATGTCAGGGTGAACCAGAAACTGCTGGAATCGCCGGATGTGAATTCGCTGTTTGTCCACCCACACATGGGCGACGGCGGCATAGCGGTTGGGGCCGCGCTTTATGTTTCCGCACGGGAGCTTGCCAATAAAGGGAAGGGGCTACTACCCTACTCCCTGAACAATGTATATTTCGGCCCCGAATTCAGCACCAGGGAAATAGGCGCGGCAATAAATGAGGCGGGTCTGGAGGCCCAACGGATAGGCAAAGTCGAGTCATACATAGCTGACATGCTGGCCGAAAAGAAGATAGTGGGGAATTTCCAGGGCAGGATGGAATACGGCCCAAGGGCTTTGGGCAACAGGAGCGTTCTGGCTGACCCTACTGACAAGAGCATAAACGACTGGCTCAACAAAAGGCTGAGCAGGACGGAATTCATGCCCTTCGCCCCTTCAATTTTGGACACGGCGGCACACGAATATTACAAAAATTATAGCAGGGGCGCATACCCCTCCAGGTTCATGACCGTCACATTCGACTGCACGAAAGAGGCTGAAAAGGCTGAAGCCGTCATGCACATTGACCGCACAGCCAGGCCCCAGGTTGTCAGCATGAAGCAGAACCCGATGTATTACAGAATATTGAATGAGTACGAAAAAAGGACAGGCCTTCCAATATTTGTCAATACAAGCTTTAATATACACGAAGAGCCTATCGTCTGCTCCCCTGAAGATGCCATAAAGTCTTTCATGGCAGGTACTGTTGATATCCTTGTCATGGGAGACTGGATATTGGAGGCTTGATATGGAGATATGCATTTTTTCATTCACGGGGTTTTCCTCGCTGAATGGCTCAAACCTCAGGGTATTCCATCTGTGCAGGGAGCTGGCCAAAAGGGGCCATGAAGTCAGGTTTGTTGCCCCCAGCGAAAAGGATGCCGAGAGCTGCAGGACCAGGCTCGGCGCAGAGGCGGAATCTGTGGGGCTTGATATTGACCGCTTCAGCAAATCCAGGCTGAAGAGATACCCTATGTTCGCGGTGAGGGCGAGCAAAAAGGCAGGCGATGCGGATATGCTTTTCGGCCAAAGCCTTCCTTCTGCGCTCGCAGTCAGGAGGGCGCCTGCAGGCCCAAAAAAAGCAATAGACTATGTGGACCTTTGGTCAGAATACTGGGCGTACGCAAATCCCGGCCTGAAAGGCAGGCTTGTGTATAAGGCTGTAAGGAAAGGCGAGTCTTACAGCATGAAGGCGGACAAAATCTTTACAATAACGAACGAGCTTAAGGCAATGCTGGAGGGGAGGGGGGCAGACCCAAAAGCCATAAGCATAGTAAGGGACGGTGTCGATACCGAGATGTTCAGGCCCATGCGGCCGCAGGAAAGCTTCCTGGACAAATACGGCCTGGAAAGGGGAGTGGATTATATCGCATACCAGGGCGGGATTGCGGCCCATGACGGAGTCCAGTTCCTTGTTGACGCCGCGCCTTTGGTGTTAAAAGAAATCCCTGAGGCAAAATTTCTTATAATAGGCAACGGGGAATATCTCCCAAGAATAAGGCGCATGGTGAAAGACAGGGGTCTGCAGGACAAGTTTATCTTCACAGGATGGGTCCCCTACGAAGACATGCCCCATTTCATGAACGCGGCAAGGATAAACGTGGTTCCCATACCTGACGCCCCTGCCACCCGGGGCGTGGTCACGCTGAAGCTTTTCGAGGCAATGGCCTGCGCCACTCCCACGATTATAGGCAACCTGCCGGGGGCCAGGGAAACAGTGGAGCACGGAAAGAACGCCTACCTTTCGGTGCCCGAGGACAACATGAAACTAGCCAGGGGGATAGTCCAACTTTTAAAAGACAAAAGGCTCTACAATCACATAAGCGCCAACGGCCTGGAGCTGGCTCCGGACCATGACTGGAGGCTCATAGCCAGGGAAATGGCGGATGATATGGAGGCATTAACATGAAAGTCCTGCTTGTTCACCCAAAAACGTATTACAGGAGAGGGATCCCTTTGGGGCTGGCTTACATAGCCGCGGTATTAAGGGAGGACGGGCATAATGTCAGGGTATACGACCCGGCCCCGTATGACAAGACAACGCTGGAAGAGGCATTGAGAAAGTTCCAGCCGGATGTCGCAGGCTTTACCTGCACGACTCCTACCACACCAAAGGCCCTGGAGATGGCCGCTACGGTGAAAAATTATTCTGACATACCCGTCATATTCGGGGGTGTGCACCCGACTTCAGACCCGCACGGCACGCTGGGTTATAAGGAAGTCGATTATATAATCATGGGCGAGGGCGAAGAGACGGCAAAAGAGCTTGTGGATGCAATCGAGGGCAAAAAGCCACTGGACGGGGTCAAGGGCATAGGCTATAACAACGGGGCAAAAAAGAAAATAAACGAGCCAAGGCCGTTGATAAAGGATCTCGACAGCCTGCCTTTGCCTGCCAGGGACCTGTTTCCCATGAGGTGGTATACGCAGCGCTCCACACAGATACGCGGATGCTGGTACAGCCAGACGGGGCTGTTCACGAGCAGGGGTTGCCCCTCCGACTGCATATTCTGCGCAAGCAAGATAATGTTCAAGCGCATGTTCAGGCCCCGCTCGCCGGAAAAGGTTGTTGACGAGGTAGAGCACCTGCTCGGCAAATACAAGCTTGAGGCCCTGACATTCGACGATGACAGCTTTGCAGTGAACAGGCACAGGGCGATAGATATATGCAAGGAGATAAGGAAACGCGGGCTTGATTTTGTCTGGCATGCCCAGATGAGGACGGACACGACCCATGAGGATGTGGTGAAGGAGATGGTGAAATCAGGATGTATACAGGTATCCTTTGGCGTGGAATCCGGCTCGCCCAGAGTATTGGAGGCCATGCACAAGGGCAACACCCCACAGGATGCGGTTAATGCGTTCAGGATATGCAAAAGGCACGGGCTCAAGACGCTGGCGAACTTCATGCTGGGAAATCCGGAAGAGACAGAGGAAGATATAGAGATGACAAGGCAGCTTGCCCACAAACTGGACGCTGATTATACAGGCTTCTACATCACAATACCATATCCGGGGACAGAGCTTTACAGGATGGCAACCGAAAACGGCTGGCTTATACCGGGCAAGACATTGGGCGATTTCGTGCAGGGCATGTCCGGACGGTGCCCTGTCATGAGGATAAACTTCGACCCGGAAGAGCTGGTCAGGATACACAACAGGATAGAGAGCGAGTTCCTGAGCGATGACATCAAGAACTATATGAGGAACACGAAATTCCTGAAGGACATGGCGGTTTTCCTTGCCTGCAGGCCGCAGGCCTTAATCAAATCGTTTGCCAAATATATAAAGACAATGAGGCTGAATTCCTTTGTGGCGGAGCTGGAGAACCAGCAGAGAAGGAGAAGGTTCCCTTAAACCATGAGAGGCAAAAATGGCAACAGATATACTGTTTCAGGCACTGTTTTTTGCGTCAGGGATATCCCTTTCGCTGTTGCTGGTGATAGTGCTTTCATGGAGGTTCAAAATAATAATGGGCCACATGAAGGAGAAGATGGGCATGAAGCATTCAATATATATCACGCTCATATCCCAGACGCTTGGCTTCCTTTCACCACTCAAGGTCGGGACTTTCATTACAAAGCCTATAGCGACCAAAGTGATTTCCAGCAACCCGGTCAATAAGTCATTTTTCGCTTCATTTTTTGAGCAGGTCTTTGACATAGCGTGGCAGATGGTGATCATAATACCTCTGCTTATACTGATAGGGGAGGCAAAGCTGCTCAGCAGCCTTTATATAGAGGTGGTGATTGTCGCACTTGTGGTTGTCGGTATTGTGCTTATGCTGAAGAGGAACAGGCTGCTGGTGGGGCTGGTGTGGAGGCTGGCAAAACTGATGCCCAAAGGCGCAAGGAAGCTGGGCAAGAGATCCGGCATGACAAAATCAGGCGCAGAGAGCATGCTTAGGGAATCTGTCGAGCACCTTTCCGACCTGCGGCTTATGGCTAAGATGGTGATACCTACTGCGGTAATAATCCTCGTCGAGCCGTTCATCTTCCAGCTGTCTGGGTTCATATTCTCCGTCAGCCTCACATTTTGGACGGCTTTTTTTGTGTACTGGATATCCCAGATAGTGGGGAGGCTTTCCGGAATACCCGGGGGGCTTGTGGCAAAAGACCTTACATCACTGGCTCTTCTGGTCTTTGTCGGGGTTGACACTATAGTGGCCACGCAGATAGTGCTGGTCCACAGGGCAATGACAATGCTCTCGTTCATCCCCCCGGGCGGCGCCCTCTCCCTCTATTACGGCACACGCTTCGCCTCGTCCGGGCTCTCCAAAAAACAGCCTACTTTTTGAAACACACGAAATTGCAGCTCCTTGCAAGCAGGTTTGGCTTAATCTTTGCGTACCATTCAAAAACGACCGGCTCGAAGCTGAAATATGGCCCCAGCCACTTTTCGAACGTGTCGTGCGAAACCCACCTCATGTGCGCCACCCCGAAATTTATTGATATGTGGCTGGTATTGCCCCCAAGTATTCGCATCCTGTGGTAGATGGATTTCAGGTTGGGCCCGCCGATTACCATAACCCCTCCCGGCTTGAGTATCCTGTGCGACTCCGATATCAGCTGCTCCACGTTTATGAGGTGCTCGCATATGTCTTTGGCGACTACCAGGTCAAAGCTCCCGTCCCCGAACGGCAGGGGATATTCCAGGTCGTGCTTCACTATCTCTGCAAAGTTGCGCGACTGCGCTATCATGGGCTCAGAGTATTCCACTCCGGTCAGGTTTTCAAAGCCCATGCCCCTGAGCAGCTTCAGCGTATTGCCGTTGCCACACCCAAGGTCTGCGATGTTTAATGACCTGTCCCTGGGCTCCATGAAAGCGGCAAACCACTGGTCAAACTTCCTGTTTGGAGGTTCCTTATGCCCCCTGCCCTTCATGAACTCCTCTTCCTTTTCCAGATGAAAGTTCCTGTCCATGCTACCTCGCAAAAGCAAGCCTGTAACCCGCCTTGACCTGCCTCATCAGCTCCTTCGCCGACCTTATCTTAAGGAGGTTCCTGGCTATCCTTTTAGGCCTGAGTATGAAATGCCTGGTCATGCTCTTCACATAATCATGCAGCATTTCAGGCGGTATGTCCGAGAGCAGGACAGCTGGGGTGCTCTCCCCGGGGTACAACGGATTGCAGTGCAGGAAGGAATCCCAGTTTTCAACTTTCCCTATCCTGTCCTTCATGTCCACGAACATCTGCGTCCCGGGGTATGGGGTGGTTATGGCCCACTGGGCATTGTCCGGGTTAAGCTCCTTCGCAAATTCAATGGTCTTCTCCACATCCTCGATGGTTTCCTGGGGATTGCCTATCATGAAAAAGCCGTTTATACTGATACCTATTTCCTTGCACCACTTGACCGCCTGCCTGGCCTGGTCCAGGCTGGTCCCTTTTTTCATCCTGTCAAGCACCCTCTGGCTTCCGCTTTCAAACCCGAACTCTATTAGCCTGCAGCCGGCCCTGTGCATAAGCTCAAGCAGTTCCTTGTTCACATTGTCTACCCTGGAAGAGCAGGACCAGAGAAGGTTCATCTTCCTGTCCATCATCCCACGGCATATGTCCTTCAGCCGCTGCTTGTTCACGGCCAGCGTGTCGTCCTTGAACATTATGGCCTTTACATGGTACCTTTCCACCAGCTCCTCAAGCTCCTGCAGGACGTTCTCTGCGCTTCTCATCCTGAGCCTGCCCTTCCATATTATATGGGAGCTGCAGTAGGTGCACTGGTACGGGCACCCCCTGCTGGTCATAACAGTTGCTATCCTGCCAACTTTCGGCAGACCGATGCTGCCGACATATTTGTCAAGGTCAAGCTTGTACCGGGCAGGGAACGGTATGGAGTTGATGTCCTCTATCAGTTCCCTGGGCGAAGTCATGACTGTTTTGCCGTTCTCTTTATAACACAGTCCTTTGACGCCCTTTAGCGGCGCACCTGAATCCAGCGCAGCAACGAGCTCCACTATTGTCATTTCGCCCTCGCCTACTATTACTATGTCTATGCCGTCCCTGTTTATGCAGTCCTCCGGCAGGGCGCTGGCGTGCGGCCCACCGATAAGTATGGTGCTCTGGGGCAAGGACTTTTTCAGGGCCCTCGCGCACCTGAAAACCGACTCTATAGATGGGGTGGTGCCTGTAAGGCATATTATTTCCGGGTTCCTTTTCTTTACCTCTTTCTCGAGCTGTGGCACACTATAACCTTTCGCCTCGGAATCGATTAAGTCGTTCTCTATACCCTTCCTATCAAGCACCGCTGCCAGGTAGGCCAGGCCAAGCGGCGGATATATGGCCTTTCCAACCCACGGAGCGTTCACAAAAAGCACTTTCATATCAACCACCCAATACCTCGCTATATACTCGCATAGTCTCCCCAAGCATCCTGCTGGAAGCGAACAGGCTTTCCGCCCGCTTCCTGCCCTGTTCCCCCATTTCTTTTGCCATTTTCTGGTTTTTAAATATTTTTTTGACGGCGTCCGAAATCTGCGCCGGGCTTTTCGGCTTGACAAGCAGGCCTGTGACGCCGTCGACAACGCCTTCAGGGTTTGCGCCAACCCCGGTGCACACAACAGGTGTTTTGGTGGACATGGCCTCGAGCAGGACCTGCGCAAGATCTTCTATTACAGGCGCAAGCACAAACACGTTTGCGTTTTCGTAGTAGCGCGTAATTTCACCTGAAGCCACGCCGTCCAGAATCTCAACGGAATTCAAGCCGTTCTTTCTGATTATAGACTCAATCTTCCTTTTATACATCTTTGATGCCCGCCCTATTATGGTCAGTCTGGCATCTGGGAATTCCTTCAGTATCTCAGGCATGGCCCTTACAATATCAGCCACCCCCTTCCTTTCCATGTTGCTGCCTACGAAAAGCATGTTATGGTTTTTGTATTTTTCCGGTGCGGCCTTCACGGTGAATTTCTCGAGGTCCACACCCTTGTATACCACCCTTATCGAACCCCGCGGAACGCCCGCATTCTTTGCTATGCTATCCGCGGTATATTTTGTGTCTGAAATCACCATGGACGCAATTTTCAGATATTTTGAGTTGAGGACCTTGGTGGCGTTATAGTGCAAGTACCTGAGCGCCATGTCAGTAGAGCGGTACGGGAACCTGAATATATTCCAAGGCGTCTCGAAGGAGTAATAGTCGTTCACTGATATTATGGTTGGCACCGCCTTTGACAAGCGGCTCGTCAAAAAATACGAATCGTGCACATCCAGTATGTGCAGGATATCAAACCTACTGACGTCGAACTGCCTGAAAAAACCCCTTAGTGCAATGCTGAACATTATCCTCATGTCCAGTATGTTTGGAAGGAATTTTTCCACTGACTTCAGTGACTTTATCGGGACCCTGTGCACTTCGATGCCACCGTCCTTTTCGTGCATCTTGTCGCCTACAATCATCGGCGTGACTACGGTGACAAGATGACCCTTGTTGGCAAGCTCATTCACAAGATTGGTGGAATACCTGCCGGGGCCCGAAATCACGTTTGGGGGGTATTCATGACAAACTATACATATTCGCATTCAATCACTCAACACAGCCCTTATGGCAGAAATCATGTAGTCAAGCTCTTCCCTCTTCAGCTGCGGATACATGGGCAATGTAACTATGGAGTTTGAGACCCTTTCTGTTACAGGCAGGCCTTGTCCGTCCTGTTTGCTGTAATAGGGCTGCAGGTGCACGGGCGGGTCAAAATGCACGTTTGCCCCTATCCCTGCCTCCTTAAGTTTGGCCACAAAACGGGCCCTGTCCACTTTTTCGGCGTCCAGTTTTATGGTGTACATCTGGTAGACGTGCTTTGCGTTCGGGTCTTCTGTCGGGGTCTGGATGCCCTCTATTCCGGCCAGGGCCTCGTTAAGGTACTGTGCATGTGCCCTTCTGGCCTCGTTCATGGCGTCCAGCTTCCTCAGCTGTGCAAGCCCAAGGGCGGCAAGCACATCGCACATCCTGAAGTTGTGTCCGGGCAGCACCGACGCCCTGGACCAAGGCTTTGACGCCTTTTCCCTACTCCATGTGCTGCTTACCATTCCGTGCCCCCTTAGCGCCTCTACCTTTTCGGCAAGTTTTTCGTTGTTTGTTGTCAGCATCCCCCCTTCGCCTGTGGTGATGTTCTTGGTGGGGAAGAACGAAAAGCACCCTGTGCCAAATGACCCTGCTTTTCTTCCGCCGAATTCACCGCCAAGCGTCTCGGCGGAATCCTCTATGACACGCAGGTTATATTTCTCGGCTATTTCCATGATATGGTCCATCCTGCAGCTCTGCCCCGCGAAATGCACAGGCATGACGGCAACAGTCTTGTCCGTGATTTTCCTTTCGAGGTCTGCCGGATCCATATTGCACGTCTCATAATCTATATCAGCGAACACAGGTCTGCAGCCGGCGTTGACAATTGCGTTGGCTGACGCCGAGAATGTGAAACTTGGGACAACCACATCACCCTTCAGATCCTGCGCAACCAGGGCAAGGTAAAGCGCGGATGTGCATGAATTGAGGGTGATTGCCCTTTTGACGCCTATATAATCGGCAAACTCTTTCTCAAACTGCTCGTTCTTCGGGCCGTGGGCAAGCCATCCCGATTCCAGCACCTCCTTAACAAGGCCGATTTCCTCTTCCCCTATATTCGGAATACAAAGCGGTATTTTCATGCCAGCTCCTTAACAGGTCGGTTTTTGATTTCCATGTTGAACGCGGGCGCATACGTCCCGGCAACCCACTGCATATATTCGGTTATCCCCTTCCTGAGATCATAAGCGGGTTCGTATCCCAAAAACTCCTTCGCCTTGGATATGTCAAGCTTTCCGCGGTTTATGTCCACCTTCCTGCCTTCTGTCTTTATGATTTCTGTGCCCGGCACAAGCTCCATTATCAGCTCCGCCACCTCTGCTATAGAGTGATCCGTGCCCCCTGTGATATTGAAAACCTCGCCGTCCGCCTTCTCTGACATTGCGCTTAACATGATACCCTCAGCTACATCTTTCACATAGGAAAAGTCCCTTCTCTGTTCTCCTCCACCCTGCAGCTCCAATGGTTTTCCCTGTAGGGCGTTTTCCACAAAGTTCTTTACCACCCTCTTTTCCATATCGCCCGGACCGTATACCGAAGAGGTCCTGACTATGCTAACGGGCATTCCATATGTCTTGTGGTAGCTTGCGGCGAGCCTATCCGCCGCAGCCTTGGTTGCACCGTATATATCCTTCGGTTCAAGTGGGTGCTTTTCGTCAGCCGGGGTGTACTGGAAATCACCGTATGTCGATGAGGTTGAAACATACACAAACTTTTCAAGGTCCAGAATCCTGGCAGCCTCAAGAAGGTTGAACGAGCCTGCAGTGTTTATATTGAAAGTCATGCTGGGGTTGCTTATGGCAGTGGGTATGAACGTTATTGCAGCAGTGTGTACTATTTTCCTTACGTCGTGCTTCCTGAGGGCCTCGAACACCGCTGGGAAGTTGGTTATGTCGCCGTTTATAAACTCCACTTGGTCTTGCATGTCCGGCATCCTGATGCTTTTGATTGTGTCCAGTCTGCCCTGGCTAAAATTGTCAAATACTGCGACATTTTCGCCCCTTTCAAGAAGTTTTCTGCATACGTGGGAACCTATAAAACCAGCACCGCCCGTAACAAGTATCATAACATCACTAAATCCCTATTGAACGTAACTTTTAAATCCTTTGGGCGGTTAGTTAAATAGTTATGCCAGACTCTTTTCCTGTCCTTGTCGCCAACCCGCCGTGGCCCGGTAAGGGTTACGGTGCCAGGAGTAATGTCAGGTGGCCCCACAGAAGGGGCGACAAAAAGCTCGCTTTTCCGGTATACCTCGCCACTGCAGTATCTGTCCTGAAAAACGATGGGTTTGACGCCACGGGAATGGATGCGGTTGCCAGGGAAATGGGCATAGACGATTTTGCAGACTCTGTCAGCAAGCTCCGTCCAAGAGCAATATTCCTTGAAGTCTCCACCCCGTCCATTGATTCTGATATCCAGACTGCCGATGCGCTGAAGAGGCGCATGCCGGAGGCCCTGATAGTTTTTATGGGCCCCCACGTCTCCGTTTTCCATGAGGAGCTGCTGAAGAACAACCATTTTGTGGACGCCTGTATACGAAGGGAGTTTGAATACACTGTAAGGGATGTGTGCCTTGCGCTGCGGGAAGGGAAGGGGTTTGGGGGCATAAAGGGCCTTACTTACAGAAGGGGCGGGGAGGTGGTGGTAAATGCTGAAAGGCCGCTTATACAGGATCTGGATGAGCTCCCCTGGCCGGACAGGAACGATTTCAAAATAGAGGATTACCAGCAGGCATTCTATAAGGGCAAAAAGACTGCACTTATTGTCACGAGCAGGGGTTGCCCCTACCAGTGCATATACTGCCTGTGGCCCGCAACGATGTACGGCCATGTGTACAGGAAGAGGTCGCCGAAAAATACAGTAGACGAGATTGAGCACCTGATAAATGCAGAGAATATAGATGAGGTATTCTTTGACGATGATGAGTTCACATTGGACAGGGAAAGAGTGGAGGGCATCTGCGAGGAAATAATAAGGCGTGGGCTGAAGATAAAATGGCACTGCATGGGCAGGGCCAACAACCTCAGCGACAGGATGCTGGGACTGATGAAAAGGGCGGGATGTTACCAGATATTCTACGGCTTCGAGTCAGGCTCCCAGGACATATTAAATTCCATAAAGAAAGGCATAACAAAACAGCAGATGAAGAAAGCGGTTAGCATGACGCAGAAAGCTGGGATAGTCGCGGGCGGCTCCTTCATACTGGGGCTTCCGGAGGATGACAAAAAGACAGCTGAAGACACAATAAGGTTTGCGGTGGAGCTTGGGGCGGACTGGGTGCAATTCACCTATGCTGCGCCGTTTCCCGGGACCGAATATTATGAAATAGCGAAGCGCCAGGGCTGGCTTGACGATATAAACTGGTCGGACTTTGACGGAACCTGCGGCCCCATAGTGAGGACCAAATCCCTCACAAGAAAGGAGATAATAGGCCTGCAGAACAGGGCGTATAAGGTGTACTACACATCCCCAAAGATAATATCCAAGAACCTCAGGGGCATAAGGAGCCTGAGGGATGTCAAAAGGGTCGTCAGGGGCGCCAGGTCAGTGCTTTCCCGGATAGCCTATTACAAAAAATGAATCACCGCATTATCCTGTAGATGAATATCCTTTCGTATGGCACGTTTCCTTCTATGACTTTCAGCAGCCTGAAATCCGGGTTGCCCTCGAAATATTCCAGCCCGTAGTCATAACTGTCACTCTTTTCCCTGAGCACCTTTTCGTGTATTATAACATAATCAGGGTTTGGATGTTCTATGCCGAACCTGTCCCATAAATCCTTGCTCTGGTAATACGAGAAATCGCCGTTGATTGCCCTCTTGATGTTGTCGGTTTGTGTGTAGCCGCCCTCTGAATAGAACTGCTTGTTCGGCATGTACATTGTGTATATCTTCCTTTCGGCATCCAGCCTGGCGAATTCGAACATCTGCGGCTGTCCCCAGGTGGTCAGCACAGTGGTCCGGCCGTCGGCATCCTCTATTACGAACGCTGCCGCCCTGTCAAGGTTCGGAACGTCATAATAGAAACTGAGCGAATAATATGTGTAGCTCTGCGTTGCGGCCAGGACTATGAACACTGCGGCAACGGCCAGCTTAAGGTTCCTACTGCTCACCCATTCCGATATTGCCGCCAGGGTGTAGCATGCCGTTATGACAGCAAAGGGGACTATCGGCAACACAAACCTGGGGTCGGGTATGTTTTCCGCTATGTTGCTGGTATAAAACCAGAAGATAAGGGCCATTGTTATGAGCAGGAACTTGTCGACCTCGGCCCGCCTGCTGAGAAGAAGGTAGATGCCAATGATAAAGAACGGCGCAAGGAACCACTGATAGAATATCACGCCCAGCGAGCTTTGGATCAGGCTGGAGTTTGTAATAAGCAGGCTTTCAAGTATGCCTGTGCTTGATGGCCTGGCCCAGTGCCCAAGAAAGATGTCAAGCAGACCCTGGAAATGCATCACTGCCACCTGCGCAATGAGTGGGGAGACTGACACAAAAAACACCAAGACCGCCTTTGAAAATTCCCTTCCGTGCTTGCGGAACAGGTAGAGCTTCCTTTCAATCAGGAGGACGAGTATGATAGGGACAAACATGAGCACCATGCTGAGTTTTGTCAGAAGCCCCAAGCCGATTGCTGCAGCGGTGCCGTAAAGGTAGGGGTTTTTTTCGGTCCGCAGATACTTCACAAAGAAGTATGTGCTGGCTACCATGAAGAGCGTGAGACCGATGTCAAGCATGTTGCTGGCCGAATAAAGGAATACCACAGGGTGCAACGCAGTCAGGATGACGCATAAGAATGGTATATACCGGTTTCCCCTGCTGTAGAGCTTGGACAGTTTGAAGACGAAATATAGCATGAGAAGGGACTCGAATATGGCGAACAGCCTGGAGACCAGTATGCTTGGCCCAAGAAGGGAATACAGGCTGCTTACTACAGCCATATTCATTGGGGGATATGACGCGAAAACAGCGAAGAACTTGTAATGGCTGTGGTAGTCTGTCGCATAGCCTATGATGTCCTGCGGGCGGTCCTTCATAAGGTTGTAAACGAAAAGCGCAGGGTTTGCGTGGTGAGCTTCGTCCCACATCAGCCCCCTACTGCTGGCCGAAATCAGCAGGGATATACAGATAACCCCCAGCAGTATCAGCAATACCATTTTTTCCGTAAGTTCAAGCCTCATATGTGCATTTAAGCAAAAACCAATTTAAGCTTTAAAGTGTTTAAAATCATAATTTCAGTGATAGCATGAAACGCATAATGATAGTGCATCCGCCTTATTTTGAGAATTATTCCAGGGACGGAAGATGCCAGAACCCGGGCGACGCCTGGGCGACATCCTTCCCGCCCATAACCCTGGCCTCCATAGCGGGCCACCTGCGCGGGTTTGGGCACGAGGCCATAATATTTGACGCAATGGGCCAGAACCTCTCATGGGATGACTTTGAAATGAAGGCATCCGAATTCAGGCCGGATTTTGTGGTAATTAACACCGCAACCGCAACAATAGAGAATGACATGAGGGTTGCTGATATTGTCAAAAAGCACAACCCAAAAGCGAAATCCATAGCGATAGGGGGCTTCCCTTCAGCGCTGCCGCAGGAATGTTTCAAGATAGGCAAAAACCTTGACTTTGCCGTCCGCGGCGAAAGGTCGGAAAGGCCGATCGAGCACATAGTCGAAGGCAAACCAGGCTTTACCGGCGTGGTGAAAAGGAGCGACAACGATCCCGGAAAGATGTACATAGAGGAGGACCTTGAGTCGCTGGGCATTCCCGCGTATGAGCTGCTTCCCGGCTACAAGTTTCCGCTCACCCAAGAAAACTGGATGTTCTGCCTTGACAGCTCCGGATGCCCCTGGGAATGCACTTATTGTATAATACCATCCATGAGCGGAAGGAGGTTCATATGGAAATCAATAGGAAGGGTGGTGGACGAGATAGAATACATAATCAAAAACGCAAACGCGGGGATAATACTTTTCTGGAGCGAATGCTTCACCCAGGACAAGGAGAGGGTATACAAGCTATGTGACGAGATTGAACGGAGGGGCATAAAGACCAAGTTCATGTGCACTACAAGGGTCGATGCAATTGACGATAGGCTTCTGAAAAGGATGCGCGAGGTAGGCTTTGAGTGGATGAGCTTCGGGCTGGAGACGGGCTCCCAGAAGATACTTGACAACATAAGAAAAGGCACCACAACAGAGCAGGCCAGGAAGGCTGTCAGGGCTGCTAACAGGGCAGGCTTCAAGACGATCGGGCACTTCATAATAGGGCTTCCCGGCGAGACCAGCGCAACGGCACGAGAGACATTGGAATTTTCAAAAAGCGTGGGCGTAAAGTTCGCCCAGTTCTATTCTGTCACACCGTTCCCGGGCTCTGTGTTTTACGAGCAGGCGCTCGCTGAAGGCTGGATGAGATCAGGCGACTGGAAATCAGTCGAGCAGGGCAAGCAGGTTATAAGCTATCCGGATTTCTCATCAGCTGACATAAAGGAATGGAGGCAGAGGGGATACAGGGAATTCTACTTCAGGCCCGGTTTTGTATGGACATTGTTCAGGTCGGTTAACCTAAGCGGGTTCCTGAACCTTGCCAAAACAGGGACCAGATTCATGAGATGGTGGAAGAGGTGATATTATCAGGGCAAACACTGTTTCGATTGTGATACCTACAAGGAACGAATCCGAAAGCATAGAAATGGTGCTCAAACAGATAGCCGAGCACACAGCGGGCCTGCCCTATAAATTTGAGGTCATAATACCGGACTATAGTAAGGACAGAACGCCAGAGCTTGCGCGCAGCGCGGCCAAAAAATACGGGCTGGACCTTAGGGTTATGAACGTGGACAAACCCGGCAGGGGGTATGCTATGATACTCGGCGTAAATAGCGCGCGCGGCGATGCTTACATACTGATGGATGCGGATATCAGCCATGACCCGAAGGTTATACCAAAGTTCCTTGAGGAATTTGAGAAAGGCGATGTGGAAGTGGTTTCTGCAAGCAGGTTCCCTCCAATAGGCTGGAGCGAGGAGCACACATTTTTCCACTATTGGGGAAACAGGATGTCCACGTTCGGCATAAACATGCTGTTCGGCGGATGGGGAGGCTGGAAGCTGACAGATACGGAAAATGGTTACTGCCTCTTCTCCAAAAAAGCCTGGGATACCATAGCGCTCGATGCGCCGGGCTGGACCTTCGAGGCTCAGATGTTCTGCAGAATGCTTAAACACAGAATACCATTCAGGGAAATCTCAAGCATGGAGAAAAAAAGGTATGGCAACTACGCAAAGCTGAAGGTGATGAGGGTTGCATGGAAGATAGCGGCAAGGGTGCTGCTGGAGAGGTTTGGATGGCCGAAGATATATCTGAAAAAACCGAGCACGGCGGACACGACAGCATAGCTGAAGTGTATGATAATCAGAAAAAAGGTTGGTATATGAACAGGCTGAAGGTTGTCCCAAGAAAGGTCTCCGAGCTGACGGGCAAGGAAAGGCCCAGTGTCCTTGAAATGGGATGCGGCACAGGTCTTGTGTTGTCATGGTTCGAAGGGAAAAAAACTGGTGTTGACTGTTCTGCAGGGATGATAGAGGTAGCGAAAAGGCAAAGGCCCGACGCAAAATACGCGGTTTCTGACGTGCGAAGTTTCAGGACGCGCGAGAAGTTTGACGCAGTGGTAATGGTAGACCTCATCGAGTTCATTGAAGACCTCTCGTTCCTTTCAGGCGCGCGCGGCATGCTGGCGGACGGCGGCGTCCTTTTCATAGCGAACGCGAGCCCGAAGCTGAGGCCGGCCGTGTGGCTTCTGGACAAGATGAAAAGGAAGCTGCCCACAGGCAAATGGTTGTGGAGAAAGCCGCAGGAAATAACCGCAGCAATGGAGGCCGCCGGCTTCCGGAATGTCTGCTCAGAATCCAGGTTCCCGCATGTATATTACTGGGGATTCGAGTGAATTCTGGCATTCATTTAAAAAGCTTTGACCCTGATTTTTCTTATGACTGATAAGAGGGCCCTGATAACAGGGATTACGGGACAGGACGGGGCCTATCT
>Ga0180434_10003627_pt1 | contig 19536 bp, 17 predicted proteins | sample SS_ome_7_FD_132453 | JGI IMG/M metagenome (GOLD analysis project Ga0180434, IMG submission 132453) | Hypersaline lake sediment archaeal communities from the Salton Sea, California, USA - SS_1_D_2 metaG | ecosystem: Environmental > Aquatic > Non-marine Saline and Alkaline > Hypersaline >...
CCGGAGCTCCGGAATCGGAGAACCTTCTGGGCATACTCCAGCTGATCTTCGATGAGGACGAGGCCGAGCTGGCCGTAAATCTCTCTTCGGGACTGGAGGAGTTAGACTCCATAGCCGCGAGGCTGGATAGAGACGAGGCAGAGCTCGAGACCCTGCTCGAGGGTATGGCGGACAAGGGGCTGGTCTACGCCAAGGAGAAGGAGGGGAAGAAATATTTCAACCTCCTCCCCCTGGTGCCCGGCATATTCGAGATGCAGTTCATGAAGGCGGAGACCACCCCCACCAAGAGGAAGATCGCCGAGCTCTTCGATAACTACTATCACGAGGGATGGGGTGAGCAGACCTTCACCTCCGTCCGTACCGCTCTGGCCAGAGTGATGGTAATCGAGGAGGAGGTCCCCCGGGGTGAGGAGATCCTGCCCTACGAGAAAGTGAGCGAGTTCATAAAGGATTCCACCTACATGGCCATCACCAACTGCTTCTGCCGCCATGAGGCGGAGCTCCTTGACCGCTCCTGCGGCGCCCCCAAGGAGGTGTGCATGGCCTTCGGCCCCTTCGCCGAGTATCTGGTGAACAGGGGCTATGCCCGCAAGGCCAGTGTAGATGACATGCTGGAGGCCCTGAAGATTTCGGAGGAAGCCGGCCTGGTCCATATAAGCGACAACATCCAGGAAAAGATCAACTTCATCTGTAACTGCTGCGGCTGCTGCTGCGGTTTCCTGGGGACCATCACCAAGCTGGGAATCCCCAACGCCGTAGCCGCCTCACGCTACCTGGCCAAGGTGGACGAGGACCTGTGCAACGGCTGCGAGAGCTGTATCGAGGTATGCCAGGTCGATGCCATAGCCATGCAGGACGACATCGCCGTCATTGACATGAATAAATGCATCGGTTGCGGGCTCTGTGTTTCCCACTGTCCCTCCGAGGCGATGGAGATAATCGCAAGGGAGGATTGGAAGGAGCCCGCCGCAAACATCGTCGAGCTGGGCGTGTCCATCCTGAAAGAGCGAGGCAGGATCTAAACAACGCATATAGAAAAGCAGGGCAAGCATACCGCTTGCCCTTTTTTACTGGTGGAGCCGATGGGATTTGAACCCACGACTTCCGCCGTGCGAAGGCGGCGCTCTCCCACTGAGCTACGGCCCCTTGGTGCAGTTGTATTCTATCAAACCGCATATACACCTTCCAGGAAGCCTTTCGGGCTTTGATACGTCTAAGATAAGTGGAATTGATGGTAAAACTGTTGGAGGTATATCCTTAGGACATGAAAAAAGCGGCGCTTCTTGCGACTATATCCTGCCTGCTCATTCTGGCCCTGCTGCTCTCGTCCTGCGGTGGAGCGGCTACCACCCCGGTTGATGACGTAAAAGTAAACGGAGGGACTGACCATAGCGCACAAGCAAACAACGACTTATCCTTCCTGGTGTGCGGCGATCCGGACGGCAGGACTGACCTCCTGGAGCAGATCATCGGACAGATGAGAGAGGGCGAGTTCCTGGTCATCGTGGGAGACCTCACCAGCGGGGGCGAACTCGAGGGTATGGAGCGGATGCATGCCTTCCTGGAACCGCAGGGCATCGATTACTACGTCATCCCGGGGGATAACGATATGCCCACGGGGGATCCCTCTATCTTCCGGGCCGTCTTCGGCCCCGATTATTATTCCCTGGACGTCCAGGACTCCCACCTGGTCTTTCTGGACAACGCTATCTTCGGTGTAGGCCTGCCGGAGGAGGAGCTCTCCTGGCTCCGGGAGGACCTGGCAGCAACGCAGAAGGAGGTCATCATTGCCTTCGCCCACGTTCCGCCGGGAGCGCCAATCAAACTACTTGAAAACGAGGCGGCGCAGCAGGAAGACGAGAGCAACCTGGAGGCGCTGGAGATGCTGGAACAGGCCGGCACGGAGGTTATCTACTGCGGCCATCTCCACTGCTACCTTTTATACAGTTCCGGGCCTCCCCGCGTGGTCATCTCAGGCGGCGCCGGGGCCCACCTGCACCTCCCGGAGGAAGCGGGAGGATACCATAACTTCCTGCGGGTCACGGTCGAGGGCGATACGGTGACCGAGGAGGTAATCCCCCTATAAAAGGGGAGACCCCGTTGGGGGGTACGGGGTCTTGTCTGGCAGCTAGTTTATGCTTGCTTGCACCCATTGAGGGAAATTGCCGGTAAACTCATGGGGGATACCAGCTGCCTCATATATTTTTTCGGTAAAATGTCTAAATCCCTTTAATTTTTTTTCATAAAAGTGTAAAGAGGAAAAGATGAGCTTTAACATCGTAGTTTACGTAATAGCCGATTTTCTATATCCCCAGCACCTCGCGGAGGGCCGAAGCCTGGCGCCTGGATACGGGTACCCGGCTCTCACTCTCGTCGTTCAGGGTGACGATGAGGCTGTTACGTGATATCTTAACGATCTGATTTACCTTCTTGAGATTGACGATAAAGCTGCGGTGAGTACGAAAAAAAGTCTTCTTATCCAGCACCTTCTCCAATTCGGACAAGCTGTAGGTGGTCAGGTAGGAGTCGGAGTAGGTGTGCAGGTTGGCGTACTCGTGCTTGGTGTCTATGAAGAAGATGTCCTCTATGGGGATAAGCTTTATGGTATCCCCTTTCTGTACCGGTATCTGCTCCAGGCGGACCCCCTCTTTGCCCCCCTCCTTATCCATACTGTGGGATCTGCCCACCCTGTCCAGAATGACCCTCACCCGAGCGGCCAGCTCCAGAGGGCTGAAGGGCTTGGGCACGTAATCGTCGGCCCCTCCACGCAGACCTATTACCTTAGATTGTTCGTCGTCGATAGCCGTGAGCATTATCACCGGGATGTCCTTGGTATCATCCTCGGCCTTCAGCTCCATGAGCACCTGCCAGCCGTCGATCTTGGGCATCATCACATCCAGGATGATGAGGTCGGGATCGGTCTCCTTGACCATCTTCAATCCCTCTTCCCCATCCGAGGCGAGGTAGACATCGTAGTTGTCCAGCTTCAGATTAAGCTCGACGACATTGGAGATGGCGGGATCGTCCTCGATAAGCAATATGCGGTATTTCTTGTCCTTTTCCTCGGCCATATCCGCTCCCGACAACCTATTTCAGTTTCTGATTCCACCTTTATTTGAATCTCTATAGAAACTTCGTCATTGCGCCACTCTATCTTGAGAGGATTGTCACTTTCGGCGGCGGTCCATGAAGTAGGTGCTGCCTGGGATGGACTTGGCGTAATTGAGGGTTTCCTTGGCTATTTCGCCGACCTCCCAATGAGTGGTAATATCCCTCTTACTGTTGCTGGCTATACCGATACTCAAAGTCATTATGGGGATGTAATTATCGCGGCCAAGCCTGTCCACCAGGATGGAATAACCCCGCTTCAGGTCCTCGTCCTTGTAAAGCCCGGCGACTTTGGAGTCGAAGACGCTGATTATCTCCTCTGCTATAGTGCTCGCCTTATCCGGTGAGGTGATCACCACGAAGTCATCCCCGCCGGAGTGGCCGATGAAATCGTCTATGTTCCCGAATTCTCTCACGGACTCATCGATTATGGCCGCGAGCATCTGTATGGCCTCGTCGCCGGAGGGGAAGCCGTAAAGGTCGTTATAGGGCTTGAAGTTATCTATATCTACGAAGAGGGTGGAGAACAATAATTCTCTGGCTATGCGGTTTTTGGTCTCGGCCTCGATGGAGATACCTCCGGGGAGGCCGGTGAGGGGGCTGACATCGCGCTTATGCCCGGCTCGCACCAGGTTGATCTTGATACGCGCCACCAGGTCGGAGAAGTCGAAGGGCTTGGTGATGAAATCGTCCGCTCCCGCGTCGATGCTGGCGATCTTGTCCTGAGCCTGGGTTTTGGCCGAGAGCATAACCACCGGGATCTGGTTGGTCCTGCCGTCCGCCTTGAGTCGGCGGCAGACCTCGAGGCCGTCCAGCTCGGGCATCATAATATCGCAGAGGATGAGATCGGGCCTGGCCTCATGCACCTTTTTCAAGGCGTCCTCTCCGTCCAACGAGGTGATCACATCGTAGCCCTCGACCTCCAGGTTGAACTTGATGATGTCCAGGATGTTCCTCTCATCATCCACAACCAGCACCTTGATCGGGTCCGCAGCATTATCTTTCATCTATAACCCCCTTCTGTTCTTTATTCCCTATATCGGCTTCATCCTCTCCCGGAGTCAAGTGCCCGGCCTGTCCGGGCAAGCCCTGGCGTGCAGATAGAGGGAGGGTGAAATGAAAGGTGCTCCCCTCGTCGGGCTTGCTCTCAGCCCAGATCGTCCCCCCGTGCGCCTCTATAATACTCTTGCTCACATAAAGGCCTAAACCGGTTCCGCCTATCTCCCGCGTGGCCTGGTTGTCGACACGATGGAATTTCTCGAATATATGTGTCAGGTGGTCTTCCGGAATCCCTACTCCCTGATCATGTACACTGAACTCCACCTTGCGGGGGTAAGCTTTAAGGGTCATGGCGATCTCCCCACCGGAGGGAGAATATTTAACGGCGTTGTCAACCAGGTTCATGATCACCTGCTCGATCTTGTCGGGATCTGCGTTCACTTGGCTTATACTGCTCGGAGAGTCCAGGTTGATAGCGTGTTTTCTGGTCTGGGACTGCATCTTGTCCGTGGCGATACGTACCAGCTTCGCTATATCGAAATCCCTTCTCTTGAGCTCCAGTTTACCCGATTCGATGCGGGAGACGTCCAGCAGGTCGGAGATAAGGCGGGTCAGGCGGTCCGTCTCCTCCTCGACAACGCTTAAGAAGTCCTCGCGGATCTGGTCGTCGAACTCCACATCATCTCGCCTCAGGGTGGCGGTATAGGCCTTAATGGAGGTCAAAGGTGTTCGCAGTTCGTGTGAGACGGTGGACACGAAATCGGATTTCGCCTGTTCCAGTTCCCTCAGGGCGGTGACGTCGCGGATCACGGCCAGGATGCCGATGCGTTCGCCGGGGCTGATCTCAATAAGCGAGGTCTCCACCTCCAGTATCTTGCGATCTGGTGGGACCAGGTGAACCTCTTCAGCCATCTCTTGCTTGGCGTTGAGGCTCTTCAGGAACAGGTTGGCCAGGTCGGGATGGCGGATGACCTCCTTGACGTGGTGTTCGTGGGTCTGGGGGAAAGGGGGAAGGTTCAGGATGCGTTCCGCCGCGTAATTGACCAGGATTATCGCGGCATCGTTGTTGAAGGCGATCACCCCGTCGTTGATGGAATGGAGCATTGCCTCCGTGCGCCTTTGATCCTCGGTGATGCTGCGATAGAGATTGGCGTTCTCTATGGCGATGGCCGCCTGGTTGACGAAGAGGCTAAGCAGCCTGAGTTCGTCCTCACCGAATACGCGGCGGGCGAAGGGGGAGGCGACCTCTATCATCCCCGTGGTCCTGCCCTGCCAGGTTATGGGCGCGACCAGGTAGGAGATCTTTTCCTGCAGTCCTTCCGCCCATGGGCTGGCCTTTTCGGGCGCTATCTCCACGCGGCGGATAGGCTCCTCTCTCTCCACGGCATCTCCGGCGGCGTACCCGCTGGTGTAGTAGGTGTGACCTACGATGCTCCGATCCAGCCCGTGCACGGCCTTCACTGAGAACCTGCCGTCTTGCTCGCGCATGGAGAGCACCCCCATCTCCGCGTCCACCAGGCCGACGGCCTTGGTAAGCAGGAATTCCATAAGGTCGCGGGTGTCTACCTCGTCTATCAAGGACCTTCCCACTTCATAGAGGGCGGTCTGTTCCTCCACCCGGCGGGCTATCAGCAGCATGAGGTCATCGCGGATCTCGTCTACCTTCACTCGTTCGGTTATATCATCGATTATCACCACCGAGCCGCTGTTGGGCTCGTACCCGGCTCTTATGGGAGAGACGCGAACAGATAGTATCCTCTCCGGCCTCCCTCGCAGGCGCATCTCCAGGTTGGCATGGGCCTGGTCTATATCATATTCGGCCTGGTTCTCCATGTATTCCCACAGCTCGCCCGCCTCGAGGAGCGTAGGCTCCAGCAGCTCGCGCAGAGAGTGGTTCTGGGGACTCTCCTCCAGGCCCAGCAGGTCTCTCGACGCCTGGTTGGCCATGATCACCTTTCCGCTGGGATCGGTGACCAGGAGACCGCTGCTCATCCCGCTCACGATCACCTCGCTTCTGGACATCACGATCTGGTAGAGTTCGGCCCTGGCGATCACCGAGGCCGTCAGGTTGGATATGGTTACCAGCATCTGCAGGTCCTCGGAGGTGAAGTTGTGCGGTTTTGTGCTGGCGATGCTGAGAACCCCGACCAGCTCCCCGCCGACATGGATGGGGGCGGCAAGGGCCGAGCGTACCTTTTTACGGGTATGGGGGAGATCGACCAGGCCGCTTTCCGTGGTGATGTCGTTGTCCAAAAGCGGTCGCCGCTCTCGAGCCACCTTGCTGATGAATCCCTCTCCTATAGAGACCTCGATGGGCTCACCGCTGTCCTCGCCGGAGATCTCCGAGGCCTCCAGGATGAGGAGGCCGGATTGCCTGTCCAGAAGATGCACCTGGTTTACATAGGTCTGGAAAAAGGAGGCGGTGGAGGAGAGCAGGTCACGCAAGGTCTCCTTCAGATCCACCCTCTCCATCAACTCCGAGCTGAGACGGTAGAGGGCCTCTATCCTCTCCGCCTTGCTCTGTTCCCTCCGGGCTGTCTCGGACAGGTAGGAAAGCAGCACGGAGGAGCCGAGCAGGATGAATATGTTTACCAGTAATCGCGCGCCCTCTATCTCAAAATCCAGCCCGCTTCCGAGGCAGGCTATGGCATAGCCGGCGCTCATCACCCCGGCTACAAAGAGGGCACGGGTCCAATGGTCGAATAGAGAGACGGTGGCCGCGAGCAGGAAGAGTAGGGGATAGAAGGGGCTGATGATGCCCCCGGTATAATAAACGAAAAAGCAGATCAAGATGGCATCCAATCCCAGCAAGGATAGACCCCACCACTTTACATTCCTGGAAGACGAGGCCCGGCGTATGGCGTGATAGGCGATTCCCAGCACGGCCAAACCGCTCAAAGTTACCAGCCAGGGCCACCGTTCGAACTCTTCCCCGGAGTAAAGGGGATAGAATCCCACCACTAGAAAAGCTATCCAGTGGGATAGAGGCAAAAGCTTTGCCGATTTCATATTGTCCTACGGCCCCCTTTTTATGTGCTCATAGTTTTATCGATATGGGTAGAAATAAACTTTAAGTCCCTGGTTGCAGTGACCTGCTATGATATAGAAAAGGAGGGAAGATGGCCTTACAGGCAGGCATAATCGGCCTCCCGAATTCGGGGAAAACCACCATTTTCAACGCCATAACCCGGGCCGGGGCCCCGGTGGCCGGGTATCCCTTCTGCACCGTGGAACCCAATGTGGGCGTGGTGCCTGTGCCCGATGAACGCCTGGAGCAAGTGGCCTCTTCCGCCGGCTGCTCCAAGGTAGTGCCCGCCGATCTTCGCGTGGTGGACATAGCTGGCCTGGTGGAGGGAGCGCACAGAGGAGAGGGGCTGGGCAACCAGTTCCTGGCGCATATCCGGGAGGTGGATGCCCTGGCCCATGCCGTACGCTGTTTTTCCTCCCCGGATGTGGCACACGTGACGGCGGAGGTAGATCCCGAGAGGGATATCGCGGTAGTGAACACCGAGCTCATGCTGGCGGACCTGGCCGCGATTGAGAGGCGTAAGGGAAAGATAGCCAAGGCGGCTAAGAGCGGTGATCGCGACAAAGCGCGGGAGTTGGAGCTGCTTGAAAAGGTGGAGGAGAGATTGAACAGAGAGGTCCCGGTGCGTGGCCAGGAGTTGTCCGAGGAGGAAGTGGAAATAGTCTCCGGCCTTTTCCTCCTCACTGCCAAGCCTGTTATCTATGTTGCAAACCTGGGGGAGGAGCAGTTGGAAGAAGACGGCGGCTGGCTGGCTGCCGTACGCGAGATAGCCGCAAGAGAGGGAGCGGAACTGGTACCCTTCGATGCCAAGCTGGAGGCGGAGATAGAGGAACTGGAGGGGGATGAGGTAGAAGAGTTCATGGAGGCCTACGGCATCGAGAGGCTGGGGCTGGATGAATTCATCGCTCACTGTTACTCCCTGTTGGGCCTGATAACCTTCTTTACCACGGAGTCGGGGGAGTGCCGTGCCTGGCCGCTGCGGGAGGGAAGCACCGCCGTCCAGGCCGCCGGTAAGATCCACACCGATATGGAACAGGGGTTCATCCGCGCCGAGGTCGTTCCCTGGAAGGGATTTATCGAGCATGGCTCCTTCGCGGCAGCGCGGGAGAAGGGAGCTGTGAGCCTGGAGGGCAAGGATCACCTGGTGAAGGACGGAGACGTGATCCTATTCCGCTTCTCTTAATATTGGGGTCAGCCCCCCACATACACATTTACTTGTCTATGCTAACCTTTTGTGTATGTGGGGGGCTGACCCCAAGAGTGACCCCAAGAGTTGGCGGGTTTCGTCCAACTTGTCGAAGACGGGTTCCAGGGATGGCTCGATGCTGTTACTCAACCATGTGGAGAAGTCGATCAGGTCCAGGATACTCAAAGGAGCGTCGGACAGCTCGCTGCTCACCTCCTGCATCAAGCTGTTGTGCCCTACGATATCGTCGCTCTCGGCCCTCTGGCAGGCTTGATCGAACTTATCCACGGTGGTTTTGAGCCCGTTTATGGCCGATAGGGCAGACTCGGTGTTCAGACCCTCTATGTTGGAGGACTGTAGAAGCGACTCCGCTTCTTGCAGGGAGCCCGACGCGGAGGCCGCCTCCAGGCGAGCAGTGGACAAGTCCTTGGAGCCCGCTTCCAACGCCTGGTTATGGGCCTGTATCGCTGCCAGCAGCTTTTCGCGGCCCTGCCGGTAAGCGGCATCCGCGGAGGTGTAACTCCCCAGGCCGGCCAGAAGGGTTCCGGCCTGCTCCAGCGCCTGTTTGAAAAGAGATTGGGCCTCGGCGAGAGAGACAAGGGCCGCGTCGAGGCTTTGCGCAGATCCCTCGCTGCCGCCGTCCTCTATCTGCTGTAGTTGTTCGGAGAGGGCGGCGGTTCTATCCATCTCGCCCTGCAGCCGGGCCAGGGAACCCTGCACCTTGAGGGCCAGGTGCTCGAGATTATTTGGCAGGCTTGAATCCCGCCATTCCTCCGCCATAGCATAGGTATTACCGGTGATGTCCTCCGCCACTTCTCCTGCCGCATCGAGGTCCAGGATCTCCTCCTCGGCGGTGGAGCGGGACTGCCAGATGAGCAGGGCGGCTGCCGTTCCCCCCGCCAGCACCACGACGGCCAGGGCGAAGATGGCCCAAGGCCGCCATCTGGAATTTAGAGATCTCTTCAACCGCCTCTGCCTTAACCCCTCTTTAAAAGGTGCTCGATAACCATGCGGGCCCCGGAGTGGGGATCGACCTCCCGCGTCTCGACCAGCTTGCCCATAAGGTCGATCATCTCCGGGTCGTCCTGCAGCGCGCGAGTGACCGCCTTGCCCACCTGCCGGTTTATGATTTCCATTAATTCCGCTATTATGCGTTCCCTCGCTTTTTCCTCTAAGAGTCCGTTATCCTCCAGGTAGCGATAATGGTCGATTATTGCCTCGACCAGCTCCTCTACGCCCTCCCCCGTGGTGGCGGTAGTCCTCAATAGGGGGGGCGTCCAGCCGTCTTTTCTATCCGACATCTCCAGCATCATCAATATCTCGGTAAAAGTACGTCCGGCGCCTTCCCGGTCCGCTTTATTGACCACGAAGACATCCCCTATCTCCATGATGCCGGCCTTGAGGGCCTGGATCTCGTCGCCGCCTCCGGGCATGGTGACCACCACCGAGGTATGGGCGAGCTTGACTATATCCACTTCGACCTGGCCGGCGCCCACCGTCTCAACGATGATTATCTCCTTGCCGAAGGCGTCCAGGATGTTTACCGCGTCATTGGTGGCAACGGCGATCCCGCCCAGCGCGCCCCTGGTACCCATAGAGCGGATGAAGACCCCGGGATCGGTGGCCAGGTCCTGCATCCTTATGCGGTCTCCTAGTACGGCTCCTCCGGTAAAGGGGCTGGTGGGATCTATGGCCACTATACCCACACTCATATCCCTGCCCCGGAGTACCTTGGTCAGCGAGGACACCAGGGTGCTCTTGCCGCTTCCCGGTGCGCCGGTTATTCCCACTATGTGGGCCTGGCCGGTATGTTCGTGCAGACGCCGTACCGGTTCACTTGCATCCGGGTCGCCGTTCTCCACCAGGGTTATCAACCTGGCGACGGCGCGCCGGTCCCCTTCCAACAGGCGGGTATATAGATCCATTTGGTCTCCTCCGTAGCTTCCTTGTGCCTTGTCTCATATCTTACTATACAGGGTGTTTAGTTTCTTTTGCCTCTATGTGTATATACAATAAATACAATGTATAGAAAAGTGACGAGAGTGTGAAGAAGAGATGAACAAGCTGGCTTTCAACCTGATAGGTTATCTCATTGGACTGGCGATGCTGATAATCACTTTCGCCGTTCTATCCGTTTTGCAAGTCACCGATTATCTGCCCGTCATCTTAGGGTGTGTCACTATTGTATATGCGGCGTTGATTTTCCTTCTATATCTACACCAGGTGAGGCAGGCATAGCGTTTAGAACAACGCTTGCTCTTTAGGGCGAACCCTATCACGAAGTCTTCAATCGTCGATAAGGCGGTTTCAGACTACTGCGCAATATAAAAAAGGAGAGGCTATGAGGCGGGTCAGGCTGGTCAATCTCACCCGCAACACCGTCCTGGCGGAGAGGGCGGCGGTGGCCGAGACCCCTGCCACCCGGCGCCGGGGACTGCTGGGGGCGCCGTCGCTTCCCGACGGCCAGGGCCTGGTGATAATCCCCTGCCGCCATATACATACCATCGGGATGAAATACTCCATCGACGTCGCCTTCGTCGACGCCTCATGGACGGTGAGGAGGGTGGTGCATAACCTGAAGCCGGGGCGCCTGAGCCCCCTGGTCCTCAAGGGCAGGGTGGTTCTGGAGCTGCCCGCGGGAAAGATGGAGGAGACAGGGACGGAGAAGGGCGATATGTTGGATGCCCTCCCCGCTGATTGATGTGAGAATCTGTTCCCGATCCCGGATTCCCCAGGAAGAGCATTACCTCGAGCGCGCGGCGGATCGACCTCGATCAGGATCGATTGCCGCTCTTATGCGGGCGATTCACGGCACCGCATGTAAGCCGGCGCAGCCCGGCCCTGCTTGCTAGGATCCAGCCGTTGATGTCGTGTTATAAGGTCGTTACCTGAGCTCACCAGGCCAGGTCGCTGGGACCGCCATACTTCTGGACATCGAAGTCGGTCCCGTCGGTCAAGACGGTCCACTCCCCATCCACCTTATGAAGCAGGAAGAAATCGGGGGGTTCCTGCTCTGGTGGCTGGGGTGAAACCCCCTTGTAGATCGCCCAGTCCGGGTCCTCCTTGCTCACCTTATCCTCGCTGTAGGTCCACCCGGTGGGATCTCCTCCCGCCTTTTTCATGTAATCCTCTATGGCCTCTTCCGGGGTGTTTTTATCCGCCTCTCCATTCTTTGAATCATCCTCCTCCTTGGTGACCTCGAACTGGGACTCCCCGCTTGTCCCGTCGTCAGTGGTCACCGTTATGTCGTACTTGCCGGCATCGAGGCCGGATGGAATCTCTGCCTTGATCTCGGAGTCCGACCAGCTCTTAACGGTCGCGGTTTTGGTACCGACCTTCACCGTGCTCGAGCCCTGGCTGGAGCCGAAGTTCGAGCCATCGATGGTGATCTCCGCCCCGGCCGCTCCGCTGCCTGGCGAGATGGAGGAAATAGACGGCGCTTTCTTGCCGCACCCTCCTGCCGTCACCATTACGAACACCAGCGTGAGTACGCACAGAAGCCCGATCCCTACGTACAACCTTCTTGTGCTCATATCCCAACCTCCTTGGATCCGAATCCGTAACTACAAGTGCTTCATCCCCCGGTTCCCAGATGCGATATCTCCTTCTTTCCCCTCTTGGCCTGCGATTGGAAGCGGCTCGCAAGGCAGACAACCGGAATCTGGCCACGGGACGGCTCAATCCTTCATCTAGAATACAATTCTGACTGCATGACCTTAAATCCTTTCCACCCTCTCCACCGGCTTGGGCCGCGCACTGCGAGGAATGCGATGATATCTCTCTGTGGGATGCATATAATCAACATTGCGAGATTCATGGCCTGACCCCTATCATACCGGTAGGAGGATAGACGATGTCTACAACAGGCTGGGAGATAAAAAGATATCGTTCCGGAGCGGGTCCGGAGGAGCTCGAGGACCGCGTGGTAATGGAGCTTCCCCTGGAGATAAACGTTAACGGGCTTCCCATGGTGGCCCTCATGCGCCTGCCCGGCCTGGACAAGGAGCTGGCGGTGGGGTTCTGCCTCACGGAGAAAGTGCTGGAGGATGTCTCCCAGATAAACCTGCTCAAGCATTGCGGACAGATGGAGGAGAAGCTGCAGGAGGAGGAGGAAGTTGAGGGAGACGGCCTGAATAAAGGCAACCTGGTGGAGATAGAAGTGGAGTCCCCTGGGGGTAGAGACCGCTTCTCCTCCACTTTTGTGGTCAGAACCGGTTGTGGAGGGGCTGACCTCTCCGCCATAGAGGATTTTCACGAAGGTGTAGTGACCTCGGAGATAAGGGTGAAAGAGCAGGTAATCTACGGATTGGGCCGGGAGCTCACGAGCAGGCAGGATATCTTTCGGGGTACGGGAGGAACCCACGGGGCGGGTATCTTCACAGAGGAAGGCGGAGTAGAGGTGGTTGCCGAGGACGTGGGCAGACACAACGCCCTGGACAAGGCGGTGGGATGGTGCGCCCTGCGGGAGATACCCCTCGAGGACAAGATCCTGGTCCTCTCGGGGAGGATAAGCTACGAGATGGCGCTGAAGGCCATAAGGGTGGGGATCCCCATAGTGGTGTCCCTGGCCGCCCCCACATCGCTGGGGCTTCGCATAGCGGAGAAGGCGGGGCTGACCGTCATCGGCTTCAGTGATGGGAAGAGGTTCAACGTCTACACCCACCCGCGGAGGATCCAGCCGTGAGCGGCAAGCCGGGTGGAGATTACGACAAGAGGGACTTCTCGGCGGCCATCCTGGCCGGAGGCATCGGGAAGCGCCTGGGCACCAACAAAGCCCTACTGGAGATAGAAGGAAGGACCATGCTTGACCGCATCATGGAGAAGATGCTTGAGGTATTTCCCTATGTTCTATTGGTAGTAAAGGACGAAGATTCTCCCCTTTCGGGAGATTACGGGCCCCGCGTTGAAGTAGTGGCGGACCTATTGCCCGGTAAGGGTCCACTGGGAGGGATATACACCGCGCTGGAGCATTCGCCGGCGCCGTACGTCTTCGTGATGGCCTGCGACATGCCCTACCCCAACCTGGAGCTGGTCAGACGCCTTCTCTCCGAAGCGCCGGGAAGGGAGGCGGTCATTCCAAGACGGGGGCCATATATAGAGCCTCTCTTTGCCGTGTATCATCGGGATACACGTCCTAGGATCAAGAAGAGGTTGGAGGCCGACGACCTCAAGATCCACGACTTTATCGACGAGATAGACGCGCGTTTTCTGGAGGAGGAGGATATCTGTGGCTGTGACCCCGATTTCCGCTCCTTCTTCAATATCAACACCCCCGAAGACCTGAAAAAGGCCCACTAGATACCGCTTCTCACTTCTTACACCCCCCCTCTCTATTTAATATAATGAGGTAGTCAGCATTTTTATGCCGAAAATCGACATATTTAAAAACCGGCAGGCTAGTCACGAAAACCTTTATTCACGGTGATGACGCAGGGAATCCATGCCTGAAGGCAGGAAAGCGATGGGAGGCAGATAGCTATGATCGAGCTCGAGGACCAGGAAGTAAGAGTTGAAGCTGTCAATGGGGAGATCTCAATCAAGCGCAACCAACACGGAGTCCCGGTGATCAAGGCGGATGATTTCCAGGACATGATGTATGGGCTGGGGCTGGTCCAGGCCCATGACCGGGGGATGCAGGCGGAGGTCACGCGCCTGGTCGCCAGGGGCCAGCTGTCCGAGCATCTCCCTCCCTCGGAGGACCTGATGGCCATGGATGTCAACATGCGGCGCTACAACTTATGGGGGTTCGCCAAGAAACAGGCCGAGAAACTGGAGGGGGAGATCCTGGATGAGGCGCTGGCCTTCTGTAAAGGAATGAACGACCAGTTCGAGAAGAACCCCCCCGCGGAGTTCGGCCTCATAGCCTACTCGCCCGAGCCCTGGGAGCCCGCCGACTGCATCGCCCTGGCAAAGATCATGGGCCTGGTGGACATGGACGAGACCCAGGGCTGGATCAAAAAGGTCATCGTGCAGATGGTCCAGCAGGGCATAAGCGTGGATATGCTCAAAGAGATCTTTACCTACATGACCGAGGAGCCGGATGAGGAGTACATGGAGATCCTCGGCCGGGTCAAGATACCGGAGCCCTACGTGCCCGCGACGGTCGATTGGGCCGCCTCTCCCAGGCTCAGGACCAGCAGCCACTGGATGATATCGGGCTCGAGGACGGCCACGGGAAAGCCCCTCCTCTGCGGCAGCCCGGAGCTGGATTCCGCCCGGCTGCCCGCCCTGTGGCAGGAGATTCTGCTGGAGGTGGGGGATTTCTATTGCGTGGGGGTTTTCATACCGGGGATACCCCTCCCCGGCCTTGGCAGGACCAATTACCTGTCCTGGAGCGCCACTTACGGGTGCATGGACATGATGGATTACTTCATCGAGGAGGTGAAGGACGGCAAGTACCGCAGAGGAGATGAATGGGTGCCCTTCGAGGTGCGGGAGGAAGTGATCAAGGTCAAGGACGGCGAGCCCCGTACCGTGCGTTTTTACGAGAACGTGCACGGGGTGATGGACGAGCCCACAGAGGACGGCTATTACCTCAGCCTGGCCAACTCCATGCGGGATACCGGGGCGCAGGCGGTGATAAGCTTCCTGCGGCATTATCGCAGCAAGACGGTGGAGGAGTCCATGCAGCACCTGGCCCAGGTGGACTGCATGGCCTTCAACTGGGGCCTGGCCGATACCTCGGGTAACATCGGGTACCAGATGAGCGGCAGGTGTCCCATAAGGCCGGAGGGATGGAGGGGGGTCCTCCCCCTACCCGGATGGGATGAGAAATACGATTGGAAAGGCGTCTACGACCCCGAGAAGAATCCCCGCCTCCTCAACCCGGAGAAGGGTTATTTCAGTACCTCCAACCAGGATCTGAACTATCTATCGGAGGTGCATATCTCGACCATGCCCATGAGCGAGGACCGGACGGAACGGATATCCGAACTGCTGGCCGCCGGGGATGACCACTCCGTTGAGAGCTCAAAAAAGATGCAGTACAACGTGTACGGGAAACACGCCGAGTGGTTCATGCCTCTCATACGGCCCCTGCTGCCCGATACGGAGAATGGAAAGCTGCTGGGGGACTGGGACCTGGTCTATGCATCGGACTCCCTGGGGGCCACCCTTTACGAGAACGTCTACTTCGAGCTGGTGAAGACGGTATTCGGGGATTACGGCATGGGCCGGGAGGTGATGGAGTACATCCTGGATAACTCGGAGCTCTATTACCTGTATTACGGGCAGTTCGACCACGTCCTGAAGCGAGAGGAGTCGCTGTGGTTCGGGGGGAAGGCACGGGAGGAGGTCTACCGGGAGGCCATCGCCAGGGGCCTGGAGATAGAGCCGGAGCCCTTCGGCCTCACCCGACAGGTGATGATGAAGAACATCGTCTACGGCGATATGACCCCGGACTTCGACTACGGGCCCATCGAGATCATCGGCTCCCGGGGGACGATATCCCAGGGAGCGATATTCAAGGCTCCCGGCGGGAGGATCGGCACCTTCTCTCCCACAATCAGGTTCATATCCGATATGTCCAGCGATAAATATTATTCCTGCCTGGCCGGCGGGCCCTCGGAAAAGCCCACCTCGAAATGGTATACATGCGGCGTGCAGGACTGGTTGGATGGGAATTACAAGCTTATAGAGCACGGATCTGCAGGATTCTAAGCCGTAAAACAGCACATCCTGTATTGAGAGATAGCAACAAGACCTGCCAGGACCATGGTTTATATTGCGTAAGGAGGTACTCATGACCGGTAGGGAGAGGATGCTCGAGGCCTTCGCTCTGAGGGAGCCGGACCGGGTTCCGGTGTGGGAGATGGCCTTCAACGAGGAGTCCATCATCAAACTGGGGCGGTTCTTTACCGACGACGTGCCCCCCATGAAGTTCGTACAGCAGATGACGCCGGAGGAGAAACTCAAGCTGCTCAGCACCCTGTTCACCGTTGTGCGCGAACTGGAGCTTGACGGCATCACCGCCATCACCCTGCTGGCCACCGAACCGGTGGATGACGATCACGTCAAGGACGGCTGGGGCAGGATACTGAGGGTCAGCGAGGAGGGAGAGGCCACTGCCGTGGGAGGGCCGGTTTCCGAGCCGGGCGATCTTAAGGGCCTCAAACCCTACCATCCCCAACAGGGCGATTTTCTCATGCTCATGGCCGCCAAGGGCAATTTCGGAGATGACATCGCCCAGGTATTGATCCAGCCCGGCCCCTTCCGCGTATGCTGGAGCCTGCTGGGCAGCATGGAGAAGCTCTTGTACTATTACATGAAGAATCCGGCCTTCGTAAAAGACCTCTCCCGTGTGGCCACCGATTACATCCTGGAGGTCATGGATGCGGCCTTCGAGGCGGGAGCGGATATCATCGCCATGGACGGCGACCTGGCCTTCAGCCAGACCACCCTGATGTCGCCGGCACAGTACGAGGAGTACATACTGCCCTACCAGAAGGAGATAAACGAGCACGTGCACTCCAAGGGCAAGCTGATATTCAAGCATTCCGACGGCAACATGTGGCCTATCATGGACGGTATAGTAGAGGCAGGCTACGATGGCTTTCACCCCCTGCAGCCGCAGTGCATGGACATAGGCGATTTCAAACAGCGTTACGGCGACCACCTGTGTATGCTGGGGAACATCGACTGCACTTACCTGCTGCCCTTCGGCAGTGAGGAGGAGGTGGAGCAAACGGTAAAGGAGACCATAGCCGTCGCAGCTCCCGGAGGTGGCTTTATCATCAGCTCCTCCAACTCCATCCATCCCGGCTGCAAGCCGGAAAATTACATCGCCATGGTCAAGGCGGCCCGCAAGTACGGCGAATATCCCATCGGGTCGTAGGGATGAGGAGGCCCAAATGAAAGAACTGCTGCAGAATATAAAAGAAGCGGTGATAAACGGAGACGAGGACAACACCAGGAGGCTGGTGGAGGAGGGACTGCAGGAGGATATGGAGCCTCGACAGATACTCGAGGAGGCCATGATGCCCGCTATGGAGGAGATAGGAGAGCGATTCTCCAGGAACGAGGCCTTCATCCCGGAGCTGATCATAGCCGCCGCGGCCATGCAGGAGGGTATGGAGGTGCTCAAGCCGCGTTTTTCGGGGGATGACAGCGGCAGCGGGCTGGTTATGCTGGGCACCGTGGCCGGAGATATCCACTCCATCGGCAAGAACCTGGTGCGTATGTGCATGGAGGGCGCGGGATTCGACGTAATGGATATCGGGGAGGACATCAAGACGGAGAGATTCGTGGAGGAATACCGCGCTAATAAGCCGGATATCCTGGGGCTCTCCGCCTTGTTGAGCTCCACCATGCAGCTGATGCCGGAGGTGATCGAGGCTGTTAAAGCCGTTGATCCCTCCGCACTGATCATGGTGGGAGGAGCCCCCATAACCCAGGAATATGCCGACAAGATAGGGGCCAGCGGCTATGCCCCCAACGCCTTCGAGGCCGCCCATAAGGCCAGGGAGCTGTTGGCATAGGTTTATAAGAAGAGGTTGATGATACCGAAGGCGATGAAGATGATTCCGGAGATACGTCGGAGCCAGAGTTGAGAGATCATCTTTCCCAGGCCGGCTCCTATAAGGGCTGCGATAAGAGAAGCCAGCCATAAGGCCAGCGTACCCCCGATGAAGACCGAAAAAGGCTGCGAGTACTTGGCGGTCAGCGCCACCAGCGAGAGCTGGGTCTTGTCTCCCAACTCCATCAGGCCTACCAGAAGGAAGGAGGAGAGGATGGGACCTCTTCTCTCCTTGGTTTCCTCGGCCTCGTACTTCTCTCTCTGCGGCAGAAGGGCGAGGATACCGAAGATGATAAATATAGTGGAGACGGAGTACTTGATGACCTCCTCGGGAAGGACACGGTAGAGGAGCACGCCTACGGATACCGCGAGGAGGTTGAGGAGGGCGAAGGCGGCGGCCGCGCCGATGAAGACCTGCTTGAACCCGTGGCGCGCCGCCAGGGTCAGGATGATTATCTGGGTCTTGTCGCCCAACTCCGCCACGAAGATCAGGCCGAGAGCGGCCAGGAAGGCGTTCCACCACATCCCCTGGATCCCCCCGTTATCTCCGATGCTGGTTCAGAAAGGTGCCGATCCTGCCGGCGTAATCGGGTCCGGCCACCATGAAGACGTCGTTGTGGCCCGCTCCGGGTACCAGGTAAAGCTCCTTGGGCTCAGGCGCCGCCTCGAACAGCGCCTTTCCCTCCTCGGTGGGTATGAGCTCGTCCATATCGCCGTGGATGACCAGTATGGGGCAGCGGGTATCGCCGATCTTATCGATGGAGGCATACTCCTCGCCCAGGGATACCCCATCGGGGAGCATGGGGAAGAGCCTGCTGGCCACTCCCTCCAGCGAGGTGAAGGTGGATTCCAGGATGAGGGCTCTCAGGTTGCGGCCTTTGGCTATCTCGCAGGCAACACCGCCGCCCAGGGATTTCCCGAAGACGATTATCTCTTTGTCATCTACGCCTTTGCGGGAAAGCCATGCCATGGCAGCCTTCCCATCAAGGTAGAGGCCGGCCTCGTGGGGTTCGCCCCCGCTCTTGCCGTAGCCGTGATAATCGATGAGAAGCATGCGGCACTCAAGGGACAGAAGCTCCTGGTGCACCAGGGACCAGCTGTATACCTCCTGGGCATTGCCGTGCAGGAAGAGGATGACCGGCCCGTCCTCCGGCTCGGCCCACCACAGCCCGTGCATCTTTACCCCGTCATCGCACTCCATCCACACCTCCTCCGAGCCTGCCGCCCACCTGGGCGGCGGCATCTCGAGAGGGAGGCGGTCCGGATAATAGAGGAAGCTGCGCACCATCTGGCTGAAGTCGCGCAATACCATCACCCCCGGTGTTCAAGTTATTAGCTTCCAGGTCCCAGTCAATCTTGAAACGGATATGCATTATTATATGGGCAGAGGGCAAATGCATAAAACAACCACAAAGAAACCGAGGTGAAAGGAGTGATAGCGTGGATTGGCAGGAACAGTCTAACGAACTCTCCGAACTGCTGCGCCTGTGGGTGCGTCCAGTAGGGGTGAAGATGGTTAAGAAGGAGGAGGAAGAGGCCATAGAGGCCATAAGGCCGGGGAAGAACTTCGGCAACAAGATCACCTACTGCCAGGCCCTCTCCATAGCAGGCCGTATGGGCCTGCCGGTGCTGGTCAGGGGCGAGGACGAGGCATGCATCATGGTCCTTCCCGCTTTCGGCATGGGGAAGTTCGATCCGCCG
>Ga0180434_10003629_pt1 | contig 19535 bp, 12 predicted proteins | sample SS_ome_7_FD_132453 | JGI IMG/M metagenome (GOLD analysis project Ga0180434, IMG submission 132453) | Hypersaline lake sediment archaeal communities from the Salton Sea, California, USA - SS_1_D_2 metaG | ecosystem: Environmental > Aquatic > Non-marine Saline and Alkaline > Hypersaline >...
GAGGCGGGCGGAATCTGGGCGGCGATCCTCTCTGCGAACAGAACCAGCGCCGTACTGTCGCCCTGCTTCAGCATCAAATGGCTCAAGGCGGCGGCGAGAAAAGAGGCATAGTCTATCTTGCGAACGGAGTCCGGGCCTGCAAACGACATGCTCTTGCTGATATCCAGCAAGATGTAGACGCTGGTGTTCGTTTCCTGCTGGAACCGCTTGATGTAAAGCCGGTCGCTGCGAGCGAAGACCTTCCAGTCCACGAACTTCATCTCATCGCCCGGATAGTATTGGCGGTGGTCGCTGTATTCGACGCTGAAACCCTGGAAAGGGCTGGGGTGCAAGCCGGAAAAGAAGCCCTCGACCGCACATCGGGCAACCAGCTCCATGTTGGCCAGCTTGCTCAAGAAAATGGGGTCAAGATATTCGCGCGTGGACCCTGCCATACCTTCTCGCCTCTATGCGGACGCAGCCACGTAAATCGTGGGGGCGAGCCCCACTACTTGGGCACCGGTACTCTCTGCACAATATCGTCGAGAATCGCTTCGATGCTGATTGCATCGGCCTCGGCGTTGAAGTTCGGAATCACGCGGTGCCGCAGAACGAGCTTGCTCGCCGCTTTTACATCATCGAAGCTCGGCGTGATGCGTCCCTTGATCAGTGCCCGTGCCTTGGCGCCCAGCGTCATGAATTGTCCGGCTCGCGGACCAGCACCCCATTTGAGGTACTTCTTTACCATCGGTGTGGCCAGCGCATCCACCGGCCTGGTGGCGCGCGCCAGCCGGATGCAATAAGCGATAACCATGTCACTGACCGGGGCCATGCGAACGATCTCCTGAAACACGGTCATATCTTTGCCGTCCAGGACACTCTGAATGGCGCGTTTTTTGCCGGTGGTAGTCTGCCTGACCATCACATGCTCTTCCTTAGCCGAGGGATAGTCGATGTATACCATGAACATAAATCTGTCCAAGGCGGCCTCGGGCAGCGGGTAGGTGCCTTCCTGCTCAATAGGGTTCTGCGTAGCCAAGACGAAGAAAGGCTCGTCAAGGTTGTACGTCTTGCCCGATACGGTGACTTCGCGCTCCTGCATCGCCTGCAAGAGCGCGGCCTGTGTCTTGGGCGGGGTGCGATTTATCTCATCGGCCAGCACCACATTGGCAAAGATCGGCCCTCTAACGAACTCGAACTTTCTTTTCTTCGACTGGGGGTCTCTCTGAATGATGTCTGCTCCGGTGATGTCGGAAGGCATAAGATCGGGAGTGAACTGGATACGGTTGAACTTCAGTTTCATGGCATCCGAAATGGAGTGCACCATCAGGGTCTTGGCCAGGCCCGGGACCCCCTGGACGATACAGTGCCCCCCGGCCAGCATGCAGCACAGAAGCGAGTCGATCACATGGTCCTGGCCCACAATCACGTGGTGGACTTGGTGCTTCAGTCTGACATAGCCTTCGTGAAGTCGGGCTATTGACTGCTCGTGGTCGGGGCTCGTGGGCGCTGCGGCGATGGGGACTTGTCGGCCCGCTGCCGAGCCGATAGTCCCCCCTTGGGTTTTGTCGGTCGGTGTCATACGCCAAAAACCGGTTTTTCGAGCAAAATCGTGGATACTTCTACGATTATAGACGCAAATAGCCGGCCGGCGCTACAGAAAATCTACATTGCTGGAGTCAAAATCGCGCATTCGCAGCGATGTTTGCATAAGGACAGAAGTTGGATAGAGTAACCATTCTCTCGGCTACTCGTGACGGTAAACGTCCCACGCCATATAATTGCCGAGAGCTTCAGCAATCGCATCGGCCTTTTGCGACTTGCTCACAGCTACGTGATGTTCGAAACCCAGTCTGCAAATGTACTGCATCAGGGACTGGAGGTTGGCGATTTTCATCACGCCATAACCGCCGAACGTATTGAGTTTGTCATTCGTGAATTCACCCTGACCGACATACGCGGCGATGGTACCGCCGGCATCATCCGTAGTTGTTCTGCAGAAGGTCGCCTTGCCCGCAGCGATCCTGCCTACCACGGTGCCGTACGTGTTGTCCTTTCCCACGGAACCGGCGATGATCTCCTGATAGTCCATTCTCGGGTCTTTGAAAAATGATCGGGGCAGGTTGCTGCAGTGAAACAGCACGACCTTGTCCGGGTCGGAGCCGTAATTGTTGTTCCAGTCCAGAATTGCGCTGGGTGTGCCGCCGGCCAACTGGAGAATGTACATCGCCAGAACGCCGGTAATGTCCACCTCGCAGGCGCTGGGCACCAGCGACTCACTCATCATGCTCATAAGCGTGCATGGGACGATGCCGAAGAATTCCTCCAGCGCGGTCCAGCACTGAATGGCCGTTCCGTCAAGTTCTGCCTCCTTAATCCACCGATCCACTACATACGCGAATTTAGCCATTTTCAAAAGCTTCTCGTCGGGGATGGACTCTGTGGGGACGTAGCTCTTGATGGCACTGAGTTTGCGCTTGACACCTCTATCATTGTCGGCAAGCGATGCCACCTGCCCGAGCATCTCGGACAAATCTATCGTCTCCACGGCTATGCCGGACAGCTCGAGCAGCTTCTCGCTGAACCGGACGGTGTTGAATGCTCCGGTACGCGCGCCGACGGCCCCGAACCTGGCCCCCTTGAGGCCTTTGACGATTCTGCATACGGCGGCAAAATCATCCAGGTCTTTTTTGAACTGCGGCGAGGTCACTTCAACCGTGTGTGATTGTGTTAGCGTATACGGAATACCTGCCTGCCTGAGATTGTTGCAGACGCTTATCTTGCCACAGAAAGAGTCACGGCGGTTGGCAATGTCCATCTTTCCGGGCGCATCAGGCTCGGCATGGATGAGGATGGGGACGTCAAGCCCAGCGCGTTTTATGGTTTCGGCTACTCCTTTTTCATCGCCGAAGTTGGGCAGCGTGACGACGATGCCATCAATCTTGCGGGCATTTTCAGCAAAAAGGGCCGCACATTTCTTTGCGTCCTCAAGTGTCTCCACGGTACCGTACTTCGTCTGCTGCATAGAGAGCGCCACAGAGTTAAACCCATTGTCCTTGAGGACGCGCAGGATGCTCCTTCGTCCCTCTTTGGCCAAGACATCCGGGAAGAATCCTCGGTTGCCCACGATTACTGCGAACGTAGTCTTCTTCATTTTCATCTCTCCCTAAATGGGGCTCCCATGCCGACTATTCCCCGTCTGGCGATACTTGTCCATAGTAGGCATCTTTGCCGTGTTTGCGAGAATAATGCTTGTCCAGCAGCGCCTTGCTGATTGAGGGCTGCTGCGGATTTATCGTGACAGTGCCGAGCGCCATCTTTGCTACCTGCTCAAGAACAACCATGCCTTCGACCGCCTCGGCAGGACTTTTGCCCCACGTGAAAGGGCCGTGATTGGCTACGAGCACAGCCGGCATCTCCATCGAGTCCACGCCGGCAAATCGCCTGACAATAACCTTGCCCGTATTTCGCTCATAGTCGCTTTCTATCTCATATCTGGTCATCTCCTCGGTGACAGGGATAGAACCATAAAAACTGTCGGCGTGGGTCGTGCCAAAGCATGGAATTTCCTTGCAGCTCTGCGCCCACATGGTTGCGTACGGACAATGCGCGTGACATATTCCGCCAATAGCTTCAAAGTTTCTGTAAAGTTCAAGATGCGTCGGCGTGTCTGATGAAGGGTTGAGCGTCCCTTCGACGATGTTGCCCTGCAAATCGAGCAGCACTATTTTATCCGAGGTAAGTTCCTCGTACGAGACGCCGCTGGGCTTGATGGCCACCACCCCCGCTGAGTGGTCTATCCCGCTGACATTTCCCCAACTGTAGATGACAAGCTTTTGCCTCTTAAGCTCCAGGTTCGCATCGCACACAGCTTTTCTAAGCTTTTCATGCATAACGTCACTTGGCGGCCACGCCGTCTTTTATATTCAGTAGGTCTTTCATCACATTTGCTAGTTTTCCGGACCAATCCTGCACGCCGAACGCATCGTGCAACTGTTTGTATAGGGCGTACAGTTGCTGATAGATTCTATGGTTCTGCGGTGTGGGTTTGTAGGTAGTAGCTTTGACGCCGCACATGGCGGCTTGCGCATCGGCGAAGCTGTCGTAGCCACCGGCGTCACTACCCGCCACCACCGCACCGGCGATACTTGCGCCAAGCGCGCAACTCTGAGCCGAGCGAGAAATCTTCATTTCCCTTCCCGTGACATCGGCGTAAATCTTCATCAGCAAAGCGTTCTTCTCGGCGATTCCACCACAATTTATGATCTCGGAGACTTTCGCCCCGTACTCTTCGAATCTGTTGATTATCGTAAGGGCGCCGAAGGCGGTTGCCTCAATCAAGGCCCGATAGATTTCTTCGGGCTTGGTGTGCAGTGTCTGGCCCAACAATAGACCCGTCAGTCTCTGGTCGACGAGCACCGTTCTGTTGCCGTTGTTCCAGTCCAGCGCCAACAGACCTGACTGCCCCGGCTTGAGCTGCGCTGCTTTTTCGGTCAAAGCCTCATGCGTGCCGGCCTTTTCTCCACCCGGCTGAATGTAGTTCACAAACCAGTTGAAGATGTCGCCCACCGCGGATTGGCCCGCCTCCAGGCCCCAGAAACCGGGCAGGATGGAGCCATCCACGATGCCGCATATTCCGGGGATGTCGGCCAGCTTTTGCTCGGATGGAACGACAAGCATGTCGCAGGTACTGGTGCCGATTATTTTGACCAGTTTGCCGGGAGCGATGCCGGAGCCGACGGCCCCTAAATGTGCATCGAACGCTCCCATAGCTACCGGAATCCCGGCGGGCAGACTGAGCTTCTCAGCCCACTGCTCGGTAAGCCGCCCTGCCGCAGCGTCCACCGCGTATGTCTGGTCGCCGAGCGTAGCGCGGAGCTTGCCAAATTTGGGGTCGAGTTTGGAGAGAAACTCAGCATCCGGATATCCGCCCCAACTGTCGCCGAACATCGCCTTATGCCCGGCGGCACAGCGGCACCTTCTGAGCTTGTCCGGCCTGTCCGCCCCGGTCAGCACCGCGGGCATCCAATCGGCATGTTCCACCCATGTGTGGGCAGCGTCGAAGACCGCAGGGTCCGTTCGCAGACAGTGAAGAATCTTGCTGAAGAACCATTCGGACGAATAGGTTTGGCCGCACTTGCTTAGATACTGCGGGCGCTGCTTTTTTGCCAATTCCGTGACCTCGGCGGCCTCAGCGTAACCTGTGTGGTCCTTCCAAAGCCACGCGTGCGCACTGGGATTGTCCTTGAACTCATCCAGCAACGCCAGCGGCGTGCCGTTTTTGTCAACCGGCATCGGCGTCGAGCCTGTCGTGTCGACACCAATACCTATAACCTGCTGAGCATCGAACTTCTCGTCATTCTTCTTCGCGTCGGCAGTAGCCTGCTTGACGGCAACTTCGATACTTTTTAGGTAATCGGCGGGATTCTGCCTTGCTAAGTTGTGATCGGCCGGGTCCAGAATAATTCCTGCTTCTCCGGTTTCGTACTCGTATACGGCCGTACCCGCCTCGTTGCCGTTTGTCACATCGACTATCAAGCACCGAACGGAATTCGTTCCAAAGTCCAAGCCAAGTGTGTAAGCCATCGTTTCAGACCCCATGCAATATCACTATTGTCAGCCGGCACCAATTTCCAAGAAACGCTATCCGCGGAAATACAAATATGCAGCAAGAATCACAGCCAGCACCGCTGCAGAGGCCGCAACGTCGCGCCAGTCCCAGCTACCTCGCGACAAACGGCGATGCTCGTCGCTTACCGTGCCGTACGTCAGGCCGCTAATCCGCTCATAAGACGGCGCAGACGTCCACCAGCTAACCGCTATCATCACAATCACGCAGACGATGAAGATCAAAAGGCTGTAGTACTGAAAGTAGATGTGGTGGACGATCCAGAGTAGCGAGCCTTCCGTGTATCCATCGAAGCCCCCGAAAAGCCGCTGGAAGAGCTCCGTGTCTTTCAGGGCCACGGGTGTATCCACGGCTAAGCGGAAGACGCCTAAGACAAAGCCCACAGCCAGAGCGGCCAGACAGCCCTTGCTGTTCAGCCGCTTGCTGAATATGCCCAGGAAGAAGACCACAAAGATAGGCGGTGCCAGGTATCCCTGCACGCTCTGCAAATAGTGGTATAGCCCTCGTGCCCCCTGGATGACAGGCACCCAGAGAAGACCGATGAGCACCATAACGGTGGTGGCGACACGGCCCATCCAGACTAACTTGTGCTGACTTAGGCCGGGCCTGAGCTTCGAATAAAAGTCCATGGTGAACAAGGTCGAGGAGGCATTGAACACGCTGGATAGCGAGCTCATCAAAGCGGCCAGCAACCCAGCCACAACAAGGCCTCGCAGACCCACCGGCAGCACGTGCTTCACCAACAAGGGGAAAGCGGCCTGGCATTTTTCATTGTCCACCGCCCCTGCTGTATACAAAGCTTCGCGAAGTTCGATCATTTTGCCGCTCTTGGCCAATGCGAAGCAGATCATGCCGGGGATAATAAATATGAACACCGGCGACAGCTTCAGAAAGCCCGCCCATATACTGCCTCGCCGTGCCTCCTTCTCGTTGGGTGCGCCCAGGGCCCGCTGAACGATATACTGGTCCGTGCACCAATACCACAGCCCGATGATCGGAGCACAGAAAAGCATCCCCAGCCAGGGATAGTTGCCGTTGAAGTACCACGCGATCTTTGTCTCGCTCATCACCGGCTTCCACGTACCCTCCATTCCCGCAGGGATCAACGGCTTCCACAAATTGAACATGTCCGACCCGGCAATCTGCCGCAACTCGCCCCAGCCGCCCAGCGCTTTCAAACCGAATATCGTTACCAGCGCCGAGCCGACCACAAGTACAACGGTCTGCGCCGTGTCCGTATAGACCACGGCCCTGAGCCCGCCCAGAACGGTATAAATCCCCGTAAAGATGATTACAAGGAACGAGCCGATCCAGAAACTGTCCATCACCACGAACCCAAGATCGAGCCGCACCTCCGGAAGAAGCGTCCGAAACACGATGCCGCCAGCGAACACACCGACGGCTATCTTGGTCAGTATGTACCCAACCAACGAAATAAGCGAGAGCACCCACCGGCTGGACGGAGAAAAACGACGCTCCAGGAATTCCGGCATCGTGAAGACCTTGCTGCGGGCGTAGAACGGAACGAACACCCACGCCAGAACCAGCAGGCACCAGGCGTGTAGCTCATAATGAGCCATGGCCACTCCGTCGGTGCAGCCGGAGCCCGCAAGACCGACCAGGTGCTCCGAGCCGATATTCGACGCAAAGATGGAGGCGCCAACGACCCACCATCCAAGATTCCTTCCGGCAAGAAAATAGTCGTCGGCGGTATCCTTGCTCCGCAGGATGACCCACCAGGCAATAGCTAAGAGCAGGCCAAAATACATCACGATCGCGATCCAGTCCAACGTTTCAAGACCCATAGCCTAATCAACCCCTTTCTCGGCGTGTAGCGTGCCCCGCACGGCGTATACGCTGCACGCTATCTGCTATTTTCGTCCGGCTTACAATGACCGACTCGTCACGGCGAAGGCCCTTGCGTGTCTCGGCTCCCGGCAAGACAGGCCGTAGCACGAAATTCTAACATCCTGCAATCAACCTGCAACCCTTAACTTGCCCTGGTGCCAACCTTACGGTCGCGGAAAAACATTCGCCCGCTCGGCCCACTCTTTCCACAACGCAAGCATTTGCTGCACCCGCTGCGGGTGCCTCGTGGACAGATCATTGAGCTCGGCACGGTCACGCGATATATCGTACAGCTCCCATTTCGCCGGCAAGACTTCATTGTCACGAATGCCCTTCTTCGCGACCAACTTCCACTTGCCGTATCGCACCGCGCAATTTCGTTCATGCTCCCAGAACAGAGCCCTTTTGCCAATGGGCCGGCCATCCAGAACCGGCAGCAAACTCCGGCCTTCCATCGGTGTGATATTGTGGTTGTTATGCTCCTCAGGGTAGCTGGCACCAGCGACATCAACACACGTAGCCATGATGTCAATGAGATGACAAGCATCCTGGCGGATCTCGCCTGCCGCTTTTACTCTCGCCGGCCAGTGTACGATCAGCGGCGTTGCAATACCTCCCTCGTGCACCCAGTGTTTGTATAACCTGAACGGTGTGTTCGACACGTTCGCCCACGCCTGCCCGTAAGCGATGTACGTGTCCGCAGGTCCCGGCATTACGCCCTTGCCCTTGCGGACGGGGTATCCGGCCAAGGTTTGGCGAGGGATCATCTCTGTTTGAATGGCGGCAGGATCCCGCGGCGCCAACGTCGGTTTGTCCGGACGCTTCTGGTGCTCTTCGCGCCGTCCGAGTCCCTCGGCGCAACCGCCATTGTCCTGCAGAAAGAAAATCAGTGTATTGTCCAGCAATGCCTGCCGTTTTAGCTCGTCGACAATTTGGCCTATGCCCCGATCCATTCGGTCGATCATCGCGGCGTAAACTTCCATGCAACGAGCTTCCCACTTCTTATCTTGGACGCTATCCCAGTCGCCCGCCTGCGGCGAGAGTTGCCGGTCCTCACGCAGGACACCGAGCTGCTTCATCCTGTTGAATCTGGCCTTGCGGATTGGCTCGTACCCGGCATCATATCTTCCTTTATACTTGGCAATGTCTTCGGGCAATGCGTGCATCGGCCAGTGCGCAGCGGTGTAAGCCACATACAGGAAGAAAGGTCTCCGGGCTTTGCTGCTTTGGTGTTCGCTGATGAATCTGACGGCATGGTCGCTAATGGCATCTGTGTAGTAAAAGGTTCCTGGCTCATACTGCGGATCGTTGAACGGACTGATGAAATCGTTTCCTCTGGTCAGCGTGCATGGGTCATAGAAGCTGCCCGCCCCGTGGATGGTTCCATAGAATTTGTCAAAACCGCGCTGCAGCGGCCAGTGGCTCTTGTGACGGTCGGTCGTAGGGGCCACGTGCCATTTGCCGCACACGTATGTGGCATAACCAGCCGGCTTCAAGGCCTCGGCGATAGTGACGCAGTTATTGTTGAGGTGACCCCGATAGCCGGGTCTGTCTTGATCTTGCATCATCCAGCCTACCCCTGTCTGGTGCGGATACAACCCTGTCAGGAGCGAGGCCCGCGTGGGGCAGCATCTGGCCGTGTTGTAGAACTGGGTAAAACGCAGGCCATTTGCCGCCAGAGTGTCCAAGTTCGGCGTGCTTATTTCGCTGCCGTAACAGCCGATGTCGGAGTAGCCCATATCGTCGCTCATTATGAGCACGATATTAGGACGCTTACGCAGTCTTGATGTTGAGATCCTGTCCGCCTCACTCGCCACACAGCCGGTAACACCCAACGCTACGGCCCCGCGACCAGCGCGCTTCAGAAAGTCTCGTCGGTTCATTTTTTCTTCCATGAGCATCTCCTTATGCCAGCACCGGATAAACATATAGAGGGACTCCCGTAACCTACTTGTTCAACCTAACCAACATCGCCCAATCCTTGGAATTGTCGCGCGGCGGCGGGCCCAAGCTAACATGCCTTCCCCCAGAAAGCGTAAGGGCGGCCCCCTGAAATACTCCTTCTCTGGGATTGTACCATCGTGCCGTAAAGCCGCCGGAACATTGCCTCAGATCAAGCGTCCCCGTCTCCTGCGCCACTGGGAAGTATAAGGCGTAGCAGCGACCAGCCTGGGCAAAAACCTGGCCGTCGTGCGTCGAGGTCTTTCCTTTGAAAACCGACTCGCCTTCCAAAAGGTGATCTGCCGGCTCCATCTCCCAGAAAGGCAGATTCTGCTCAATGAACATCCGCGCATACCAGGTATAGCGCCAGAGGTTCTCGTACTTGCCAAAATCTTCCGTCTTCAAGAGGTCGCCCAAGATAAATTCTACTTGGCCGCCCGAAAGGTGAGCCGGCCACAGCTTCTCCACTCGCAGGGCCTCGACATCGTCTTCGGGCAACCAGGGTTTGCCGTGCGTGGTGACTGTGAACTCGTCAACAGCGATAGGGATGGGTCTGGCTGCTTCACGAGATAGTTTCCGGAAGGTCTGGACCACGGGTTCGATATCTCTATTGCCAATCTGCAGCGATGTAATGCTAAAAAGCTCGTCACCCAAGAACGGCGTCCAGGATGTGACCGGGTCCTTGGCGTGATGAACGGTGATGGGATGGTCATAGGGATCCAGCTCGTTAATGTAACGGGCGAATGCCCTAATGTTCTCCGGCCCGAAATCCAACTGTAGATTGTACTCTTCGCACAGATTCCACTGCAGGGCCAAATGGTGGCTGAAGCGAGCCACGAGTTCGCGATAGAACAGCTTTCTTTCTACCCCTAACTTGCCGTTATCCAATTCGCGTTTGTTCGCGCTCTCGGCTTCATTAAGCACAAAATGCAAGAAAATGCCTTTACGCTGCGCATGATCGAAGACAGTCTGCCACTGGTGCAGCTTGCGGACGCTGAAGTGCAAATTGTCGTTTTTCCTGTTGCCTTTTTCGTCGATGTTGCCGGTGTAGGGCCAGACATTCTTGCCGTCGCCGCCGATATTCATCGGCATCAGATAGATAGAGTTGACATGTTCTGACGCAAGATAGTTCAGGGCGCCGATGATCCCTCTGCCTGCCCCCTGATTCCAGTCAGGGTCCTGCGGATTCCAGTGCTTGATATGAGCATCGTAGGAATGTGTCGCACGAGGCGTGTCATTGAATCCCTTGTAGGCGAGAAAGTCCTCCGGGCTGTCGCATCCGCCTTTTAGCCAGTACGGGCCGTCACGGAATTTCAAATAATGCTTTCCGACATATTCGAGCCGTCCCCATTTCAAAAAACCAGGCGCGCTCTCATCACGCCCCTGGACAGAGAAAGAACCTCGGCAACCATCAAACGCCGTAGGCTTACCCTGTCTTGCGTCCAGACTCACCGCGATCCGGGGGCCTTCTCGAAATGATGCACGAAACGACCACCGGCCGGCTTCGTCAGGTGAAAACCGCACTCGCCAAGTCCCTCCCATACCCTTTCCGCCGCCGTCACCGGCGTAGAATCCGGGCACACTGTATGTCGTACCGCCGGGGCTTGTGAACAATACCTGAAGTCGGTAGTCCAGAAACGGGTTTGGGTCATTTGCCGTCTCGCTCGTCGTCGGCCCTTTGAAATCGACCGTTATAGTATGCCATTTCTTCTGGTCGCTCGTCAGGGCGAAGGCCCTTGCCGGAGCACGGCCAGCGATTCTCCGTAAGGAGTCCCAAGGACTGTACGCGTCGTGCACCGTAAGGCCGTCCTCCGTAAGGAGTCCCAAGGACTGTGACCGGTTATCCAACACAGCTTCGGCAGCGAGCTTCATTGCCCGATTCATAGACTTCGGATCACCCGCCCGTGGTCCCGCCCAATTCGCTTTAGCTGCGACAATCAAGAGGCACACAAACAGGACCACATGGCCGAGGTGGGCGTGGGCAGCAAGACTCATTTGCACACTCCTGTATGCTATTTCTTACAAAGAAGTAGCCATTCCCACTTCCGCATCGGGAGCGGTGGCGGCAACCGGTTTGCATCCCAGGCGAAGCGCCAGACGGCTGAGCATCACGTACAGCGAGGGGACCACCACCAGCGTCAGAACCGTGGCAAAGCCCAGGCCGAAAATGACGACCACCGCCATATTCCGCCACCACTGGCTGGACTCGCTCCTGGTGGCCCAGCTCAGAGCGTGAAAGTCGTACGAGACGCCGACGGCCATGGGAATCAGGGCGATAATCGTGGTCGTAGCCGTCAGAAGCACCGGCCGCAGGCGGATGGCACCGGCCTCGGCCGCAGCCGAAACCAAGTCCAGACCACGGCTCTGCAACTGACGCGTGTAGGCCAACAGGACGATAGCATTGTTGACCACTACGCCGCCCAGACTGATGACGCCGATGCCCGTCATAATGATGCCAAAGGGCAAATCGCAGACAAGCAACCCGGTCAGCGCACCGATCAGCGAAAGGACCACGGTGGTCATGATGATCAGCGGGATCATCAGCGAGTTGAACTGGATCACCAGCACCAGAGTCACCAGCAGCAAAGAGATGGCAAAGGCCTTGCTGAGGAACGCCCGCGACTCATCTTCGGTCTCTTTTTCGCCGGCATAGCGAATCTCGTATCCGACCGGCATCTCGAGTCCCTCCAGCGTTTCCTGCACGTCTTTGAGCACATCCGAACTGAGGCGACCCTCGGCGTCCGCGGTAAGTGTGACAACTCGCTTTTGATCGACGCGATTGATCGTGCCGAATCCGCCCCGGTACTTGAACCCGCCGAGCGAGCTGAGCGGCACAGCGTTGCCGGAGGCATTGGGAATCTGCAGGCGATAGAGATCGTCGATATTGGTCCGGTCGGCCAGCGGCAAACGCACCGTAATGTCGTACTCATCGTTGTATTGGCGATAGGTGCCGACTTTCGTGCCGAAGACCGCCATCTTCAAGAAGTTGCCGACGGTAGCGGTGTTGACGCCCAGAAGCATGGCGACGCGGCGATCCACGGTAAAGGCCAGCTCGGGGCGGGTGGCCTCCAGGTCGCTGCGGAGGTTGACGATGTTCGGCACGCCCGCGATCATTCGACGGGCCCTCTCGCTAAGCTGCTCGAGCGTCTTGAAGTCTTCGCCGATGATACGCACCGTGATGGGAGCACCGGTGGGCGGGCCTTCTTCCTCCTTTTCGACCTTAATCTCGGCGCCGGAGAGGTCGGCGAGATCCTCTCGAATCTCGTGAATGATTTCCATGGAAGGCCTCTCGCGGTCTACAAAGTCATAGAATACGAGCGTGATATTGGCCAGGTGCGGACCTCCGGCGCTGGCCATGAGGTCAAAGCCGCCTCCCGCAGTGCCGACGTTCGTGACGATATGCTTGATCCAGGGCTTATACGGCTCGATGCGGTCCTCGATTAGCCGAACAATGCGGTCGGTCTCCCGGATGTTCGTGCCTTGCGGCGCGCGGACGTTGATATAGGCTCGCTCCGGGTCGCCCTCCGGAAAGAACTCCGTGCCCTGGCCGATCTTCGTGTACAGGGCCACCAACCCGACGAGAAGACACACCGCCACAAATAGCGTCAGACCCGGGTTCTGCAGGCCCACTTGCTGGAACCGGCGGTAGCCCCGAACGAACCAGTGATCTTCTTGGCGCGGGTTGCGCGAGCGGCCGGCCCAGACCGAGCAGATGGTCGGATTGAACACAAGCCCCACAAACAGCGAGGCCAACAGGCCCAGAGACAACGTAATCGGCAGGTACTTCATGAAGTCGCCCATGATTCCCGGCCAGAACATCAACGGTAGAAACGCCCCCACCGTGGTAAACGTGGAGGTGGCGACGGGCCAGGCGACCTCCCGCGCACCGAGCACGGCGGCCTCCACGCGCCCGTAACCGAGCTGCAGGTGCCGGTAGATGTTCTCCACGATGACGATGGCATTATCCACCAACATGCCCAGAACCAAAACCAGGCTGAACAGCACGATCATGTTCAGCGTGTACCCCAGCATCTGGAGCAGGAAGAACGTGATGAGCATACTCAGTGGGATGATCATCGCCACAATCGTACTCGGTCGCCACCCCAAGAACAGCAGCAGGACACCCGTCACCAAAATGAGCGCCGCCAGGATGTTGTTCTCCAAATCAGCCACCATGTTGCGGATATACTTCGACATATCGAATGTAACATCGAACTCTACGGTCCCCGGAAGTTGCCGCCGGGCAACGTCGATAACCGCCTTGACATAGTCGACGGTGTCCACGACGTTGGCCCCAACACGCTTCTGCACGCTCAGGGTAACGTTTGCGGCTTCGTTCAGGCGGGAGTAACTCGTCCGGTCCTTGAAGGTGGCTCGTACAGTGGCCACGTCGGCGAGATAGATGGGCTTGCCGTCGCGCACGGTGAGCAGCAGATGGTCCACTTCTTCGGGACTGACGAACTCAGCCGGAACCCGGACGTTGAACTTGGTTCCCTCAGTCTCCAAACCGCCGGCGGATATGTTCACGTTTTCCGAAGGGATAAGCGCCAGAATCTCCGGGATTGTCAGATTGTACGTGGCCAGGCGGTCGGGATTGAACTCCAGCCGGATTTCCGGTTCCAGCGCACCCAGCACCTCCACCTTAAGCACGCCGGGCACAGTCTCGACGGCCTCCTCCAAATCGTCGGCGATCTCCTTGAGCTGGACCGGCGAGACGTCACCGGAAATGCTGATGAGCATGATGGGAAACTCGGCGAGGTTTATCTCTTTAATGACGGATTCTTCCGCGTCTCTGGGCAGCTCACCTTTGGCCATGTCCACGCGGTCGCGCACGCGCTGCAGAGCCACTTCGCTCGGCACGTCCGGCGTAAATTCCACGTCGATCAGGGACAGGCCTTCGGCGCTGCTGGAGCGTATCTCCTTGACACCACGGATGCCGCTGAGCTCCTTCTCGATTTTCATCGTTACGGAGGTCTCTACGTCCTCCGGGGCGACACCCTCATATATCGTGGTGACTAGGATGTGCGGGATCGGGATGTCCGGAAACGCCTCCCGCGGTAACGAGAGATAGCTGTAGCCGCCCATCACGATGATGATCAGGCCCAGGACGGCCACGGTGGTCCGGTTTCGGATGGCAATATCGGTGAGCAGCATAGCGGCTATTTGTTTTGGAACCCTGCACCAAAATCCACATCAGCGCGGGGCTCATCCTCGGTCGTAGGTTCGGGCACGCCCGGAGGTCGATTCTCCAGTGGGGGATTCTCTGCCACGACATTTACTTTCTGCCCGGGCGCGACAAACCGATGCCCGGCGATAATCAGCCGGTCGCCCGGTTCCAGACCGCGCCTTATTTGGATACGATCACGTTTGATAAGTCCAAGGTCGACTTCCCGCCGCTGTGCTTGCGATGAGTTGACTACGTACACGGCCTGGCTGTTCTCCATTGGGATCACCGCCAGCAACGGTATCAGAATCACATCCTCCAGAACCCGGCGCGTCAAACGGACACGCACGATCTGCCCGCTCTGGAGAAGTCCCTGCTCGTTCGCAAGTGTAATCTCCATGCGCGTAGACCGCGTCTGCTGATCGGCCAGCTTGCTGATGAACGTAATTGCCCCGACAAAGGGCTTCTCCTGGTCCTCGCCCGGCGTCTCTGCAAAAACCTCCGCTTTACGGCCCACGACAAAGAACGGAATGTCACGTTCGGGGACCTGGACAACCGCCTTGACTGTGTCCGTATCCACGACCTCAGCCACCGCTGTGCCGGCCTGGACGTACTCACCCTCATCGACGAGCAAGTCGTTCAGCACACCGGCCGTTGGGGCAACGATGGTGGTACGGTCCAGACGGGCCCGGATGTCCTCGAGACGGGCCTTGCTGATGGCCAGTTGCGTGGTAACATTATCCAGATCACGCTGGGTGGCGGCTTTTTCTTTGAACAGATTTGACATGCGGTCGAACTCAATCTGGTCCCGCTCGACCTGCGCTTTGGCAATCTCAAACTGGGGCTGTAGAAGGTCCGTATTGAGCTGGATGAGCAGGTCCCCGGCCTGCACGGTGCTGCCCTCGGTCTGCGGAATCCTCTCGATGCGACCCGCGACCTCAGCGGAGACTTCCACGATCACGTTGGGCTCGACGACCGCGGGCAGCTCGAATGTGTCGGCAAGTTGATCCCGCGCAACCACCGTCATGGTCTTGACATTGACAGGCGGGGCGTCGGTCGCAGCCGTATCCCGGTTTCGCCGCGGCAGCTTGGCGATTACGGTCAGGAAGGTCAGCGCGGCCAGAATGACAAGGCCCTTAACGACATTCCTGCGCAGCCATCCCCGGCTAGCCTTACCAGATCTCGTTTTCGGTGCTTGCTGCTTCATCGGCTTCTCGACCCTTTGACACAAATGACGGCTCATATTTCGAGCCGGCTCGCAGGCATTATATAGCCCATGCCGGCGGCACACAAGAGACAGTGGCCGCACGAATTGATCGTGGCCTCGCACACTGCGTTTAGTCCGGGCTCGTTGCACTTACGGTGTGTCCGGATGCCGGGTTCGCCGGAATCCAAGATTTCGAAGTTTGCAATGGAGATGAGGAACTGGTAGAATGAATATGTTCTCGTGAGTAGCTTGCATGGAACAATTATGCAAGACCACGCACGACCCGCGGTTAGTTGCAAGGCCGGACAGGACTTGGGCTACAATCAGAGGAGCAGGCAGATGCCGGAAAACTTGGACCGTCGTGAATTCGTCAAGAAGTCTCTCGTCGCCTCGGCAGCCGTCAAAGCGGCTATAAGCCCAGGGCAGAAAGCCTCACAAGCGGCTGACCCGCATCCCCCCGCTGAAGGGTTGCCAACCGGCAAGATTGGCAATGTCGAGATTAGCAGACTGCTGATTGGTGGGAATCAGTTCAGCGGTTGGTCCCACAGCAGAGATTTGAAATATCTGCGTGAGCTATTCAAGGCCTACAGCACCGAAGAAAAGATCATGGATACACTCGCGCTGTGCGAGCAATGCGGCGTAAACTCCATCATAACAGCAGCATCGGGGTACCTGAACAAGTACTGGAAAGAGAGAGGCGGAAAGATACAGTGGATCGCGCAGGTCCATCCCAAAGCAAACGATGTAACCAGCAACATAAAACGAGCCATTGATAATGGAGCGGTCGGCGCGTATGTGCAAGGCGGAGTTGGGGACAGTTTCGTCAAGCACGGTCGCGTTGATCTGCTGGGCAAGGCGGTCGAATTCATCAAGGACAACGGACTCATCGGGGGCGTGGGCGGGCACTCTGTGCAGGTGCCTATGGCGGTGGAAAGAGCCGGAATCGAGGCGGACTTCTACATGAAGACCTTACATCCCGCAGATTACTGGTCCGCCACACCGAAAGAACAACGCGTTGAGTTCAATGTGGACAGCGGCAGCGACTACGACCATGACAATATCTGGTCAATCACGCCCGAGACAACCATCGAATTCATGAAGAAGGTGAACAAGCCCTGGATTGCCTTCAAAGTGCTGGCCGCCGGTGCGGTCCATCCGCAACAAGGCTTCCGCTATGCTTTCGAGAATGGAGCCGATTTCGCCTGCGTTGGAATGTTCGATTTTCAGATCAGAGAAGATGTGATCATCGCCAAAAACGTGCTGGCTGCGAACGAAATCAAGAACCGCATACGCCCCTGGAGGGCATAGCTTTTTTCCGACTCCCTCATCTTTCGCCGCAAGTGAATGACTGTGTTCTACGTGCCGCAGATGCGACACATACCGGATGCACTTACTTCCATTTGCACCTGCGACTGGTCAGGCGGTGCTCACCGTGACAGTCCGTACAGTAGTTCTTTTCCCCGTCGTCGGTGAAAACGAGCTTGTGCGGTTCCCTGTCAATCTTGTCTTTGGGGTGACACGCCATACAGGCTGGATTGATCTTGTCTTTGGGATACATGATGTCCGGCGCCGTGCCGTTTCCGCCCGAGGCCCAAGATTCATCGGCAATATGCTCATCAGATTCGCCGTGACACTGCGCGCAGCCGATGCCGGCTTGTGCGTGAACAGCCGCAAGCTCCTCGTTTTTGTAGTTGATGTGACAAACGAAGCATCGACTGTTGTCTGCCCCGGTTGCAGCCGGCTGCTCGCTGTCCGGCTCATTCTCCAGTAACAACAATGGCTCATCTTCAAGCAGCAGCGGTTCTTCGCCGCTCGGCCCGGCCGGGTCTGTTTTGGGCACCGTGGCTGTCTGCGGCCCTCGTTGAGTTTCTGCTCGCTCACAACTGCCGGCGGCAAGAACAACCGCCGAGAGCAGAACAAGCATCGACAAGCCCTGTCTCATATATTAGACATACTCCCAGTTCTTCAGCCATTGATAATGCTTCGGCAGGTTGGCCCACGTGTGCCTGTTGACGTCTTCCAGCTCGGCTTTTTCCTTGAGGTCAAGTTGCCGCCGTTCCGCCACCGCCTTGACCACGTTGTCGACTTCATGAAGGCTGTTCATGCCGGGAATGGGTATGACGGTATTGCTATGCAGAATGTAGCGAAGGGCCAGACGCCCACGGCGGTCATCTTCTTTTCGGTCGCCGGTGAACAGCGAAGCAGCCGCAAACGGCTTAATACCGAACGCGCCAACGTCACGCTTCTGCAGGGCATCGAAGAGACTGTCCTTGGGGGCGCGTTTACTCATCGTCGTAAATGGAAAGCAGACTACCTCAACTTGAGGAAAATACTCGATCATGAATTTGATCCACCGGCGGTCGTGCGACGAAAAGCCGATGAAGCGGGCCTTGCCCTGCTTTTTGGCCTTTTCCAGTGCCTCCATGATCTCGCAGGATGTATTGAAGGTGTGTCTTCCGCCCGGCTCGTAACAGGTTATACGCCACAAGTCGGTGTACTCCTCCTTGGCCTCTTTTAGCAGCCCGTCGAGCACCTCCAGGAGTTTCTTGGCGGTGCGGTAATCCGGATTGCGCACCTCGTGACCGCAGTGTGACAGGGCAAGGTACATCTTATCGCGGCGGCCTTTCAGGGCCTTGGCGTCCCTGATGACTTCATGCCGCGTACATGCGTCGATATAATTGATGCCGGCGTCCATACAGCGACTGACAATCTCGCGCCGCTCTTCGTCGTCACTGCGGGAATGTCCCCCGAGACACACAGTCGAGACCATCACATTGGTCTTGCCCTGCCGGCGATACTCCATGTCGGGATTGTAATTGAGAATTTTGGAGGTCGGGGGCCTTGCTGCATCGGCTTTTGAGCCGCCGGCCGCAAGGCCCAAAGCCGCGCCCGCTGCGACCATCGTGCCGTCTCGCATGAATCGGCGACGGGTCACTTGTTTGTCTTTCATCTTCTTGCTCCTTTCCTGATGATCGAACCCCACCCAGCCGAACCAGAACCTGTTCTTACTACCGGGTCAAGCCCGACATGTTCAACACTATCGCTTGGATTGCCGTAAAGGCCGGTTGCTTCGCAGTCTGAACAGGGCCGTTACTTCATCTTCCGACAATGCGCGTTCGTAGATGCGAACATCATCGATGAGACCCTGGAAGCCCGTGCCTATCCTGACGTCCAGCTCATCACCTGTTTCGATGGGCCAAAGATCCAGAAGACCGATGTCGTGAATTGCCGCCGGCGCGCCGTCCAAGTAGAGCGCCACATCATCGTGAAGGTTCGGCAGCTCCGCCTCCCGGACGACCGCCGCCACATGGTGCCATTCATCGTCGTGGGTCTCGCGGTTCATATAGAGATAACCGCCGTTTGGTGTCACGCCCACACGGCCCCTGATGAAGCCGAATATCCACATTTGGCCATAATCGTCCGCGCCCCAGGTAATAATCTGTCCTCTGGGCCTGCCGGTCTTAATCCAGACCGCCACGGTCCGGGGCCGGGTGCCGGTAACACCCTTGTAGCTGGCTATCTCGACGCAACCGTCACCGCCGAATTTCAGTGCTTTGCCTGTCCGGCCTGCGGTTGAATCCTCGTCGAAAGACAAGCCCTCCTTGAGCGTGCCCTTGCGGCCGTGCCCGGAAGAGTCTGCCGCAGTTTCGCCGGAATCCTCATCGAACTTCCACCAGCCGGCCAAATTCGGGTCCGTGTCGAGGGTAACGGGCCTGTCCTCGCCCGCCAGGACCGGGATCGCTATCGTCGTCCCCGCCACCTTTTGA
>Ga0180434_10003630_pt1 | contig 19532 bp, 10 predicted proteins | sample SS_ome_7_FD_132453 | JGI IMG/M metagenome (GOLD analysis project Ga0180434, IMG submission 132453) | Hypersaline lake sediment archaeal communities from the Salton Sea, California, USA - SS_1_D_2 metaG | ecosystem: Environmental > Aquatic > Non-marine Saline and Alkaline > Hypersaline >...
TTTTAGACGACCCTGATATTGAAAAAGGTGATTGCAAACTAACTGATGAAGAGAAGGAAGAATTCGGAATTAGGTTAGCCCCCTATATTTTAAATGCCGATGGAAACTGGCAGAAGCGACTCGGTGTTGAATGGTTATCAGAGACAGATAATCAACAAGCCAGTTCTATGCTTTTTGACATAGCTAGAGGGAAAACTGGGAAAGAAGTAAATCATGATGATTGGTTCGAAAGAGACGAACCTGGAATAAAGGCAACTGCTTATCTGTCTCTTGCTCAACGTAAAGATTTGTCTGATGTAGAAGAGATTAGAGAGGCATTGAAAAAATGTGTGCGAGAGCAGGATATTGCAGTCCTAAAGTTAGCCTTGTGTTTATTAGGAGACAACAACACTTTTGATGAAAATTATTTTAAGTATGATTGTTATACCCTTGGCAATGCTGCTTTAAAAGTAATCGAGAAATACCCTACTAGGGAAAACGTAGACATATTGGTTAATACAGGTATCGAACATGGTTATGGTATGGTAAGCGAAGAAGCAAAATATTTATTCCAAAAGGTAACAAACGTAGATTGGCTGCCATCAAAAGAAGGAAATGGAAAGGATATAAAAAGGTTGAGCTACAGAGCTGAGCTTAGAAAGATTAGAAAGTGGTGGAAAGAGAATCGAGAGAATTTTTGATGGCAGAATAACCTTATTATTCTCCATATTCAATTATAGGCTTATATAAATTAATCAATCCTTCCCCTTCTTAAAATCAAACTACTTCCTCATACCTTTAACCGGCTGATTGAAAATCTCCCAGTTGCGGTATTTTTTATTTCCGTTTGTTGGTAATTGATATCCTCTTGCCCATACCTGGCCGTCCTTTTCGTACACACTCGTAATTGCCCGGTCCTCGGCGTCCATATGGTAAAATGATTTTTCGCCTCTGCCCATAGTGGTATGAATAGGCGAGGTTATATCAGTAACCTGCTGAACGATTTTGCTGCCGTCAAACTCACCAACCGGCAGAATATAATACTCAATCCTTTGTTTTCCATACAGCCTGATATCATACTGGTCGCTGTCAACCCAGTCCCAGTGCAGCCGATTCGTGAAATGATTGCCTCCCCACGCCAGCACGTTGGCGATTACGCCGTCCTCTACGCGTTGCTTGACCGTCCCTCTGTTCACATAAGCGAGCCCGCCGCAGTACACCCAGTTCGTCGCGAACAGCGGGCGTGATGACCGGCCCTCAACATAGCCGAACGGTATATCATGATAAACCTTCTGACCGCCCGTCGGGTAATAAACATTAATCTTCGTCTCATCGAACCACATATGTCCCACTTCATTGCCATCAAAATCAAACTCAAGCTCAACCTTAATACCGGGCACATTCTTATAGAAATAATACCTCTCCTTCAGAGGTATGTCACCCAGCTTCGTTGCTCTCTCGACAATATCCGCTACCGGCCCAGAGTGGTATTTGACATCCGCCATCCTGTTATTCACCCACTCACGGCCGATTCTTGCCTTGATTTCTCCTCCAAGAAGCTCATCCGTCTTGAGTAATCCCTTGCCTTCGATTGTTGTTATTTGCTTCATCAGGCCGTCATCTGTCAAATCAATGCTGTAGTGTTTTGCCTCTATTCTTTTTGGTAAATCAGCAGCTTTTGATACGGTCGCTTTATCCGTTATCTGAAAGCTCTTATACCCGCCGGCCGGCACACGCACAAAACCGATGCATCGTCCATTGACCCGCTGAAAATCAGGCTCCGATTCCAAAGCCTTGCCTTTCTCCAGCTCCACAAAGCACACCCTGTCCCTCGTTAGCCCGTTAAAAACGTTGATGCTGTCACTGTCTTTATTTACCAGCTTCTCCGAAAGCTCGGCCATCATCGCCTCGCTTTTTTCTATCACCCCTTTAAGCCGGTCAATACTCTTTCGCCGCAAATCCGTCACCTCATTCCAACTGATATCATGATGCTGCGATTTCAAAATCTCCTTCCACATCTCCTTAATCGCCTCACCTTTATCAACTTCAACTCCAGCCAGCTTCGCCATACAATACATCTGCTCCGCCAGCAGCGCCTTTTCTTCGGCCTGACGCATTGCCCGCATCAGTTCCTCTGCCCAGGTCCCTTCTATATAAGACCAGTAAGAGTGAACTTTCGCCTTCGCACGCGGGGGCGCTGCTTCATACCTTTCGTTCAAAGCGTCGCGCAACAGTACCCAGTCAAACAGCCTGTGATAATCTTCGAACCTGTCTTTCGGCACCTCATCCATATCCGGAAATACCCCGATTATCTTCGGACTGCTGTAAAGGTCCTTCTGCAGTTCGACCTGCTCCCTGATGTCACCCCAGCCCAAATGAATGCTTAAGTAAGTCGGTATGGTTGTGCCGTCCAACCCGACCCATTTTAAAAATTCGTCGCCGGTTTGGGCCTCAAATCGTCCCATCTGTGATATAAATTCGAACGGCCCTTCTACAATCTCCACCGCCGCATGAAAGGCGGGCAGCGTCGCAAACCGATAACCAAATTTATCAAGCAGCTGCGGTACCTGGTGATGCAGCCCCGTCTCCTGCCGGGCATAGATATCTACATTCTCTCCGAATAAATCTTTATAAACCTGCTGTCCGTACTCGAACTGCCGCCAGTTACTCTCCGAGCTGAGCACCTGCAGATGAGCCTGCGAATAAGACCCATCCACAAAATCCAGCATCCCATTGTCATAATGCTTCTTCAACTGCTGATACACATCGGGAAAATTCTCACACATATGATTTAGTTCAACAGCCGACCACTGGTAATTAATCCTCAGATCCCCAATTTTGTCCAGCGAACTCAGGTTCCTCCTTACCCGCTCGACATATTCCTCCTTGTTTGGAGCACCCCACGGCGGCACACGCTCACCGACGCGCGGTGTCCCCCTGTCCTCATCGATCAATAAATACATCGGGTGCTGTCCTATCACCAGTTTCCACCCCAAGTGTGCCTTTACATAAGGGTCGTTTATCAGCTCTTGGAGTATCCTCTCCTGCTTACTCGACATTTCTTCCTGTCCATACACTATAAGCGGTAAAATCATGCTCAATAAGATACAATATAAAATCGAGTAAATTCGCTTTTTTGGATAATTGCTCATCTCGTTTTCTCCTTATTTATAAGGATTTAAACTTTAATATTAATGGGTGCACAAATTGAATTGAAGTGCTGCACTTTATGTTAAAAAACAATACAAAAATATCTCCTTAAAATCAATCAGATTCCAAGTATTACTATTGACAGCCCGACCCTTATTTTGCTATAATTAATTTGTTGCGAGTGCAGATAAAGGCCGGTAGGCCACTACAGCGTAAACCATGGTAAGCGCACAATGGCATGTCGCAACAGGGCGACAGGCTCACAAACAGTTATTTTTTTCAAGCCTGCCACCCTTTTTTTATACCTCTTAACGCCCCTTTGGGTACTGTCAAATCGTGTTGAATCAATGTTAGCTTTATTCGTACTTGCCTTGGCAAAAAGTCCTGGATAAAATGCATTTTCTTGATGCTGTAATATTTTTAAGATTTACAAATGTAGAAAGGACTGCAAATGAGAGAGCTGAAGGTATTTGTCTTAATTTTATTATTATTTTCCACGGGATGCTCGGGAGCTTCAGAGGATAAAGATATCGTTAGCAGTGTAAAAGAAGCTGAGGTCAAAAAAGAATCTGAGCCTGTTTTAAAGGGAGACATAGGACTTCATGACCCGTCTGGAATCGTAGAGGACGAGGGGTATTTAATAACATTGGCTACAGGCAGGTCTATCCGCTGCAGCTATGTGCCGCCGGGCAGTGATGAATGGATTTACGGAGAGAGGATATTCGGCCGCGGTCAAAGGCCGGAATGGATGGATGAATTGCTGCCGGGAAATAAAGGATTCTGGGCACCTCATACCCCGTTCCCGCGTATAATGTACTATTCAACGGCCGACGATTCTCGTGGTAAGGATATTGCGTGCATCGGAAGGGCTGTTGCGGTTGGCGACCCTCCCGATTATACATGGATTGATGACGGCAAGCCGGTTCTGCATTGCGACCGGGATGATATTGATGAGCCGTTTGCCATTGACCCGGCTGTGTTTAAGGGAGAAGATGATACGCTCTGGATGGTCTACGGTTCTCACTGGTCGGGTATCTGGATTGTCGAACTAAACGCTGAAACCGGTCACATAAAAGACGAAAAGGCACGAAACGAAGGCTGGAAGCGAGACAATCCTGCTTTTTCCTATGTTGCGTCTGAAATAGGCCGCTACCACAAAATACCCGAAGGCGAAGAGCGGGAAGCTAATTTCATCAGCGGTAATATCGAAGCGCCTTATGTTTTCTGGAATGAAGATAACGGTTATTATTATCTTTTCGTTAATTGGGGGATATGCTGCAGCGGAGTGAGAAGCACCTATGAGATTCGCATCGGCCGTTCTCGAGAAGCCACGGGACCGTATCTTGACAAACAGGGACACGAAATGCACGAGGGCGGCGGAACGCTCTTTTTGGAACGAGAGGGTCGTTTCATCGGTCCCGGCCATGCAAATATCTTTACATATGAAGATTCAAAGGGTGTCAAAAGGTATGTTTTTACCTATCACTTCTATGACGGCCGGGAAGACGGCAGGGCCAAGATGAATGCCCGCTACCTGATTTGGGATGATGAACATTGGCCTGTTTTGACGGATAAGCTGTTTTATAACAAGGAGTAGATGATTTTTAATGGACATAAGTCCGTTGGAAAAAACTTCATCGATATAGGAACACCCTCCATAAACTTGTTAAAGAGTTAACAGCGAGGCGGCTTTGATTGTGTTTGTTTTTCCATCAAAACATATGCTGAAAAAGCTGGCACGGCGTTTGCTATTTACGTAATACGCCTCGATTTAAAAGCATATCTCAATTATTCGGTATTTGGTGAATAGGCGTTAGTATTCAGGGGGGGGCAGTGTATCAGATTATCAGAGGACCAGTGGGCAGGAAATCAGGATATCGGGAAAAGAAAATAAGGAAGATTGCTTCGCTGCGCTCACAATGACCTACCTTTTTATATTGCTGCGATTGGCTTTTTAGTTGTTGGTGAATAGTTGTTGGTACTTAGAGGATTGAGGCCGGCAGAAATTGGTCACTTTTTGAGAGATGGAGCGTTCATAAGTCCTTATTTTTCGACCAAATGCGCAAGGGGGTAACAGCAAAAATCCAAAAAATGAAAAAAATTTTACTCCTTGCTCTGTAAGGACTTATGAATTTTTCGGGGTGGAAAAATCGGCCAATTTTCGACCAAATGCGCAAGTTCACGCTAATTATAGAAGGACAGTTTAAAAGTAAAAATTAAAAAGGCAAAAGTAAAAAAAGTGAAAGACAGGAGTTTACAGGCAAGCTGAAGAGTCGGCACGAAAGGGCAGCAGCCCGCGAGTTCTTTGACAAGTTCATAGGGTGTATTATGTTGAATGGGAAAAGACCTTGTTGCGGTGGATGTGTAAATTTTTTGCATGACTTTAGCTTTGAAGGGCTGGTCGTTGGAGTCGGTGAAGGGTCAGTCAACAGGGGACATAGCGGCCGCCGTTTTTTCTTTTTTATGATATCTACAGCTAAGAGAATCAATTGGTTTTACTGATTTTAAACTTCACTTTTTCTTCTTGCTGGGCTTCGAGCCAGACAATGAGCATGCGGCGGCCGTCGGTGTCTCTGACAACTCCCTGGCGGGCCGGTGCGGTGCTGCCGTTGATTTTTATCTCCGCGAGACTGTCACTGTTCCAGTTCTTGATGACAAAACAGGGATTGACAAGAGGCGAATCTTTGCCGGCGTTGAGGATAAACGACATTTCATCCGATTCGGCGGTTAAAATGTATGCACGCTGCTCTTGTTTGTATCCGTGGCTGCGGCTTCCCCTTGCCTCAGTGAGCTCAGGCGGATGGTTCCAGGATTTTGATAGAGGCAGCAGAGTTTCAGGTTTTTTGTTCGTCAGGCCGTATATCAGGTAATCCTTTGACGGATTCCCCCAGACAAGGGACGAATGAGCCGCCCGGTCGTTTGCTCTGGCGCCTCTGCCGTCACTGGTGATTTGGGCGCACGGCCAGTGGTTCCAAAAGTGAAAATGCGAAATCCCCCGGCCTGTGCCGCCGAAAACTTCGACACTTGAATCGGTTGTGTATACATTGAAGGGTCGATAATCTGACTTCGTATTAATCATCGTAATCACCGGTTCATCGAATTCCAGTTTCGGGTCGCCGTCGGCCCAGGAGCAGACCTGAACGTCTCCCTCGTCGTTTACAATGGTGTACGCCTTGAGTTCGACATTATCTTCCGGCCATGTCCCCGGCTCACTATAGAACATTGTTTCGACCCAACTGTCCCCCCAGATTTTGCCGCGTGCCAGATGCCGAACGCCGACGCCGTCGGGATAAATCGTCCAGTATTCATCGGCCCAGTCGCCCCAGGGTGAGCTGACCCAGTCGTCATGTGCCTCGCCGGGTGCTGTGACGAAGTAGTATCTCGAATCCACCAGTCCGTAGCGATAATGAACCACGGCCCGGGCCTCGGTATTTTCAATGATGCGAACGTGAGCATGGCGGCACTGCTTGTCGGACATATGTTCACAGCAGCCTTCGGCTTCGCCGGGTTCTTCGGTTTGGCGGTAATTTTCACTGCTCTGCTCGCCGCCCCATTTGCCGTTTTCCGTGACCAGGCCGATGCCGCTGCTGGTTCCCCGCCAGAATGCAAACTTAACGGGGAGCTCATCGAAGGACACAATGACATCAGGATGCTCGCTCACCCGCCACAGGTTGTCCCAGGTCTCGTAGTAGGGGAGTCTGGTATATTCGGCACCGAAGCGCTCGGCCTTTTGACCCTTGGGATTTGCGGGAAAGTGACGAGCGTCCATGTCGGGCTTCTCGTGCAAAGTATCTGAAGGGTTTACGTTTTCATAAGCCGTGCTTATCTTGTCCGCATTCAGAACTTTAGGATAAATCTTGACCTCGTCTATAAGACCGTCGATACCGTAGAGGCTTGGCCATTTGCCTCTTCTTATTCTTCCTTCAATCGCCGGCATTTTTCGATTGTTCAAACCTACAATCAGGTCTTTGCCGGAAGCGGACAGTTCTTTACCCTCGACTTCTTCAACCGCTTGCTGGCGGCCGTCGATGAAGACCATAAGCTGTCCTTTCGTTTTATCGTAAAGACCCGCCACATGGTACCATCTGAATAATTCCAGCCGCTCTTTCGTTCTCGCTGTTTGCCATTTATCACCGATCCTCGCGAAAAATCCGACGTTTCCGGTTTCACTGACACCGAGATAGAAACCGTCCTGCTGCCATTCGTATTGTCCGATGATCGGTGCCCAGCCGAAGGGGTAAGCGCCTAAAGCCACCCAGGCCTCGGAGGTCAAACCATCTTTCAGGTCGGGCATTTTCTCTGAGGGCAAGGTCACGTTCGAGTAGTAACCATCGAATTGCAGAGCGGTGCCGGATACGCCTTTTTTCCATAGGCTTTTGGGTCCGCCGATTTGGCATTGTGAGCCGCTGATGCTTTCAATTGTGTTTTCACCCATGGCTTCATTGAATTTGAAGTGAACGGCGGGGGTGCTTACCGTTTTTTCAATCACGGGAGAACCTTCTATCGGTTCTTCTTTGGTTTCTTTAACAACGGCCCTGGTTAGGGAAATTTGCTTGATTCCGTTTTCGTTCAGTTTCAATTGCTGGATGGTTCTGTTATGCGGGTTGTTCCAGTCGTCGATTTTTTTTGTTCCTTCCCTGATTGTCCGTTTCACATTTTTTTCGGGTGTGATTGTGAAATATTCATCAACCACGCCGTCCCATTCGACATTGCTGAAATCGGCCATATAGCGCCAGTGGATGACGGTTTTTGTGTCGTCCGCTTCGATGATTCGTGCGTAGGAGTATCTGTTTATTTTGTCGGGACGCATTCCCGTTCCATCGCCGGTACGCTTGACGATTTCATCAAAGTAGAACTTGTCCTTACCATTCTCGTAAAAAGGCAAGTAGCTTGTATGGCGGGAAAACACTACACGGCTGTCGTCTGCAAAATGGACGACGACATCCGCGTACTTACCGGTATGTTTGCGTTCCAGGTCTGTTTCATTATGCTCTACTTTTGTGTAGTAAGCATAAAATCCATCGTCTTCTGCGCTGAAGATTTGATTGGCAAAGACAACCAAAATCGCAATAACAACCATCATAAATATCATTTTCTCTTTCATTTTTTTCTCCGTAAATTTGTTTGGTTCTAAACATTTTAACTTTTTCTTGCGACCTTCATAAACACTTTTTTCACTTTTACGGCAATCCCTTTTTGCAAGTCTTTCATTTCTTCAGAAGTCAGCATGGCATCGCCTAAGGCAATAAGTTTATCTGTCATTGTCATGACAACTACAAGTTCACCTTTATGAATATCGGAGTGAAGTTTTGTAATCCCCGGCACGGCGACGTCCCAGCCGTCACACACCGGCTCGATGACTGAATCATCAATCCAGATTTTACCGAGATGACGTATGGCATTTTCAATAGGCTGAAGAACTGTTCGCAAATCATCTTCATCAACCGTTTGTTCGCATTTGTTATATGCATCGGTAAGATTTTCGAGGGTGCAAAGGGTAGATTCTGTAAAAGAGCCGGCTTTTGTTCTTCTTAACCGGACCATATGTGCACCGATGCCCAGCTCAGCTCCCATATCATGAACGAGCTTCCTTATGTAGGTTCCGCCCTGACAGCCGACACGGAAAGTAACGTTTCTGTCTTCGATGTTTAAAGCTTCTATGTAGTAGATTTCGCGTTGTCTTTTTTGTCTTTTGACGGCTGATTTGACAGGCGGTACCTGTTCGATAACACCCGTGAACTTCTCGAATACTTGTTTTATTTGTAATTCGGTGGCTGGCTTGTGAAGATGCATAGTACATACATATTCTTTTCCCGCCGTAAGAAAGGCCTGGGTTATTCGCGTGGCTTTTCCAAGAGCCACAGGAAGCACGCCGGTGACTGACGGGTCAAGCGTTCCGCCGTGTCCGGTTTTTTTGATATGCAAAATTGTCTTCACACGCTCGGCGGTCTTATAGGATGTTATTCCAGCGGGCTTATCGATGTTGATAATCCCATAGTTTAAAAGCTGTTCTATCGAAGCGATTTCTGTTTTATCTTTAAAACCTTCAGCAGAATTTGCCTGCTGTTTAACAATCACTTTACGCCGGAGCTTTTCGAATGGCAATTTATTGTTCATATACATATGTTTATGAAAATTTCACAACGATTGTACAGGATTAATCATTTCGCTGTTCTATTTATCTTCGAAAATAGCTGATGAGCCATAGAATGAGCGTCAGGACAACGGATAATATTAAACAGCTCGCAAGGGGGATATAAACCTTCCAGTGCTTTGACTCGAATTTTAAATCACCGGGCAGATGAAAAAGCCCGAACCGCTCTAACACAAGAACCACGATACCGAGGAAAAAGATGCACCCGCCCATCACAATCAGCCATTTACCTACATGCTGCATAATACTTATAATTTTGATTTAGGAACTTTTTATTCAGGTTTTTAACTGTACTGCATTTGGTTTATCTGTTTGGTCAGCTCCTGCAGAAGCGTTTTCATTTGTGCGTCATTCTCCTGAACTTCTGTGATTTTATTACAGGCATGCATTACCGTCGTGTGGTCGCGTCCCCCCAAATGCCCGCCGACTTCTTCGAGGCTGTGCCGGGTCAGTTTACGGGCAAGATACATACAGATCTGACGCGGCAGAGCGATGCTCTGGCTTCGCTTTTTGCTCTGCAAATCCGACAGACGCACGTTAAAGTGATTGGTTACGACGTCAATAATGTCGGTGATGCTGACGGCTCGTGTTCCGAGAATAATCTGGTCTTCCAGCGCAGCCCGGGCGGATTGAAGGGTAATATCTTCGTTTGTGGTTATTGAAACGGCGTATATTGTGGTCAGTGCCCCCTCAAGCTCACGAATATTGGCCTGGACTTTCCGTGCGATATATTCGGCGACTTCATCTGAGATTGTTAATCCGCGCAGATGCGCTTTCTTTTTAACGATTGCAACACGCGTTTCATAACTTGGAGGGTCTATACGGGTCACTAATCCCCAGTTGAACCGGCTGATGAGCCGTTCCTCAAGGGAAGGTATATCAGCCGGGGCACTGTCAGCGCTTAAAATGATTTGCTTGCCGTTATGATATAAGGCGTTGAATGTATGAAAAAATTCCTCCTGGCTTTGTTCGCGCTCCTGCAAAAACTGTATGTCGTCAATGACTAACATATCAACCGTTCTGAATTGACTGTGAAAATCCGATATTTCCCCCTGCTCTATTGCTCTGATGAAGCGATTCACGAAATCCTCACAGCTTAGAAGCTGAATCGATGATTTGTAATTATTCTTTTTGGTCTCACAGCATACGGCGTGTAATAAATGCGTTTTACCCAGACCCGAATTCCCGTATAGAAAAAGAGGATTATACGTGATTCCCGGGGAGTGGCAGACGGCCGCACAACTGGCCTGGGCCAAACGGTTGCTTGGTCCTACTACGAAATTGTCGAATGTATAATCAGGATGCAGCTTCAGGCGCTTTTTTGATTCCCGCAGTGCCGGCTGCTCTTGCCCTTTGTGGTCCACCTTAAAGTCAACGGAAACAAGGTAACCAGTGCATTCCTGGGCAGCTCGGGTGAAGGTGCTTTTGCAGTGTTCCTGGAGATATTCCACCGTTGCTTCGTCCGGACACCCGATTCCGAGGGTGCCGCCGTTAAGATGGAGTAACGTTAATTTGTCAAACCAGTTTCTGGTATTAACGGGATCGAGAGCTTTGGCTCGCTCAATGATATCTATAAAAAGATTGTCAATACCCTCTATAACCAAGCCTCACTCCTTTTTCACTTTGAATATATGTTAAAATCCTGTCGCTTCACATGTCTCAGTATGCAAATGAACCCGCTACATAATTCATTTACTCTTCCCTGAAAGAACCAGATGAAATTTAACCTCCACGATGGCTTTTGTCAATGGAAAAGGTTATACCTGTTTTAAAAAGACGTATAAATTTATTTCCTTATCATAAAGACTGTAAAAAGTTTGGATATCTTGGTTGAAATGTGGTTTGATTTTTGAGAAACTTTAGGCCTGCAATTTTTTAAGGTATGAAGAAATGGGTATTTTTTCTAAAACGGCCGGATATTTTAAAGACAGATTAGGAAAAACAAGAGATAAAATCAGCTCCTCGCTTAACTCGGTTCTTGCTGTCGGCAGAAAAATAGACGATGGGTTGCTTGACGAACTCGAGGAAACCCTTATTAAGGATGATATCGGTGTCGAAACGACGGAGAAGCTCGTTTCTGAATTACAGCAGGCGTATCGAGACAGGAAAATATCCAACAGCGAAGATATTATCCCATTCCTGAAAGAACATATTAAAAGCTACTGGCCGCACAGAGACAGACAACTGGGAACGGCGGAAACTCCGCCTACGGTTATTCTGGTAGCGGGTGTTAACGGCTCAGGTAAAACCACGAGCATCGCGAAGCTCGCCTATGTACTAAACAAGAACGGTAAAAAGGTTATTGTAGCCGCTTGCGATACCTTCAGAGCCGCTGCCGTTGAGCAGCTTTCCATCTGGGCCGAACGAATAGGTGTACAGATTGTCAGGCATAAAACCGGTTCGGACCCGGCCGCTGTTGCTTTTGATGCGTGTGAAGCTTCCCTGGCAAGAAAAGCAGATTTTCTGATCCTCGATACGGCCGGAAGACTGCACACCCAAAAGGACCTGATGCATCAGCTTACAAAAATTCATAACGTTGTGGCAAAAAAAATACCCGGAGCTCCGACGGAAGTTCTTTTGGTCCTGGATGCTACTACCGGACAAAACGCTATTGCACAGGCGAAGATGTTTACGGAGGCGATTTATGTTAACGGTATTTTTCTCGCAAAGCTGGATGGTACCGCCCGGGGAGGAATTGTCATCGCGATAAAAGACCAGTTGGATATTCCGGTGAAGTTTGTGGGTTTAGGTGAAAGGCCGGAAGATATTGCTGAATTTGACCCAGAGATATTTGTAGAAGCCCTTTTCAATTTGTAATGAAACCGATGTATTGGGAATCTGTAGTCTCACATTTCCCCTGGTCCCTGTCAGAGCAAGTATATCCTGACGTGCCGAACTAATGATAATCCTTTTGATTTAAAAACGGCAAACGATGGGACTGATGGTGACTATGAGATTATTAATTTTGTCCCATCATTTCCTTTAGTAGTGACTCAAGTGTTTTTCTTTCGCCTTTTTCCTTGCGTGGTGTTTTCCCTCTGAGAATCGATTTGGCACCCCACTCTCGCAAGGGCTCCCTGGGTTCTTTTTGAGCGTTGTTAATGTCAATATATTTGGTGAGCAAGCCCTGAGGCCAATAGCGTGATTTAATCGGTATTCGAAGAATATCGTTACTGTCATAACTATAAAGTAAATCATTGTAAAGCTGCTGGCTCAGGTTGCTGGTCCCGACCCATGTGTTAACGGGGACAACGTCCACCAGCATTGCGCCTGTGTTATAATTAATTTCCTTGGGAAGCGTAACTTTTTTACTCTTCTCTTCTTCGGTTAAAGGTTGAGGCTTGGCAACACCTCCTATAATTTCACCGGGCTTTGTCGGAAATTCACTGCTGTGCCAATAGCCCAAAACATATTTTGAGATTTGAACATTGACACTTTTAGTGTCTTCTTGAACGGCTAAAGGAAAGAAATACAAACGCCTTGGGATTTCCAGTACGTCGGTTTTATTTGAGAAGTTGCTCCATAAAATAAGCTGGTCCTTATATGATTTGTACTCCTCAGTAAAGTTATCCGTACCTGCCACGGGATTGAAAACACCCAGCCGCATCCTGTAGCGATACGTCTGATTGGGCTGCACCGTATCATCGATGGCCCAGAATATCAGGGGTTCCTGCAGGTTGGATAGTTTCGCGTAATTCGTAATTAGCAGGTTTTCATATTCTTTTTCAATATCAGCAATTGTTTTTGTTTTTTTTACGTCCGTTGTGGAAGCTGTATCGGACGGCTGTCTAAGAGGACTCTGAGTTCCTGCCCCCCGCGTATTGCGTCCGCGTACATTTGTCCCGCGAGTAATGTTAGCTCCCCGTTGCATTCCAGTTCCGGTCCCTCCTCGTTGGCCAAACAGTCCTCCGCCTTGGCTGAACATACTTCCTCCTCGGGTTGAGGCTCCTGCGCCCCCCCTGGTTCTTGTAGTCCCCCGAGTAGAAGCGCGTCTGGTTACATCATTTTGTTCCTTTTCTGCCTCTTCTGCAGCTTTACGACGTTCATCTCTTTCAATATCCTCTCGAATCTTTTCGTATTTGTCGTGAAGATGAGGAGGAAACCATTCTTCTTTTGGGGATGCAATTACATAGGAATCAGGCTGTAAGAGCGAACGGGCGATTTCCACGGGGCGATATTGAAGAATACGGAGCTTCACGCCGCCGCCCGGTAAATTTTCGACGTTTTCTATGGGCTTGAAAAGTTCTTTGTTAGCATCAATTTGAGGGCGAGACACTCTTTCCCAAGCACTCCATCTGCCGTTCGGGAGCAGCTGACTTCGCTGAAGGTCAACGGCTGCAAACACCGGTTGTGCCAGGCAGGGGTCCTGCCATTCACCGGGGACTGTAGGACCGGCGAAGGTCTCGTAAAAAGTCTGATATAGCTTAGATACGTCAAACTTTGCTTCAATCGTTACCAAATCGAGATCGCTGGCTTCGTGCCTGGCCCTATCATAAGGATTTTGAGGCGTAACATCTTCCTTGGGTACATATGCGACCGTTCTGATATGTTCAGCCGCAATATCCGTAACTTCACCAATCTGAGGAACTGCAAATTTTCTTCCCGCCGTTATTACACTTTCATCGAGAGGCCAGGGCGGCGGTTGCCAGAAATCCGTCTTCACGTTTTGAAGAGGTTCGTCCAGCCATGTAACGAAATTTTCATATTCAGGTTCATAAGAGGGAGCTGGTTCGGGGGGGCGCTGCAGCTGGTTACTTAATGCTAAGGCGAAATTTTCGTAGATGAATGTATCAATGGCGCCGGGAGTGAATCTCCTGCTGTCATATTTGATATGATTGGGGCTTATGATTACCCATTTGAAACAAAGCCATAAAAAGATAATGACGGCCAAAACGAATACCATTTTTTCTATGTGTTCTTCGAAAAATTTTAGAATACTTTTAAAATTCATTTTTTCATATCCTAATTTTAGAGCTAAATGTTTTTACACGTGTTCGATTCCAAACTTGTATTAACTCCCTTTTGCGGTTGCTTTCTTAATTTTGGTAACCTCCGGTTTGATTTGTTCATAACCAGCTTTAATAAAGATATATTCGCAAATCAAATCCAGCTGAATGACGGGGCTGTTTCCATATCGATAAAGCTGATGTTGCTGAGCTTCACGGGTAACGGGATTCACTGACATTTTAAGGATAGTGATTTGATTATGTTTAAAGATTTTCTCTTCTTCTGTGCCTGAGAAACCTTTAAACGTATGTTGCTTTGCGCTGCACAATTCCTTCATAAAACGAGGTATGGCTTCCGCGTCAAGGATGACCGAGACGTTGAAATGGACAACATCCTGCTCCTCATTCGAAAGCCTTGCTGTGAATGACGGTGTGAACTGCTCTGAAGCCGTAGTGATGTATTGGGGAGGTGAAGATAAAGATTTAGAACCGGAATCCGATAAACCAAACGAGTAACTGTCAGATTGTTTAAAATCTACCTTCACGATCCTCTTGACAGGGGATGTAAAAACACTATCAGAGCCGTAATTCATAGCGTCTAACGTCTTAAAAACGTCTTCGATGATCCAGTAGCCTAACTGCCAATACCAGCAATCAGCCAGTGTTTTGTCCGCGTAATCTTCCCAGAAAGTATAACCGGCGACGTCCGCAGGATTTGCGTAGACAGATATGGATTTAGCTCTATTTTTGCAATATTCATCTTTCATTTCCGAACTGCCTTTTGTGCTGGATACGCGACTTTTACTGCCGACAAGTCTGTTTATTTCGGCTTGTGTAGGACAATCTCGAGCATTGAGCTGAACAATCATAGCTTCAATGGATTTACGATAGTTTCTGCTGAATTCCTGGAAAATCGCTCTCGAGGTTTCCCGGGGCTTAGGGAATATTTTATAACTTAACAGTTCTCGCTGGGTGGTTTCCTTGGGTAACAAAGATATTCGTTCGGCATCTTTTGCCATCGCTTCCTGATACTTTTGTTCTTCTTTCCACTGCTCTTTGGAAGGGATACTGTTCATGAGTGAAGCGATATTCTTGCCGTAAACCGTGCTCTCCTTATTAACTTCTTTCTTCAGATTTATACTCATTGCATAGGTGAATCCGAAAATACCAACTCCGATCCCAACGATAAGCAATGGTATTATTAATGGTGAATACGTTTTTAAAAAGCTTATTTTTTGTAAAATGCCTGTTAATTTTCCGGTATCCATATCAGTCTCACTGAATAGTAATGAACTTTTTCATATTGTCAAACATCCATAATCTATAAAGAATCTCACGCGGTCTTCAGCCGTTTACATGGCTTCTGAGTCGCTCTTCTCTTGGGCAGATGGCTTAGAATCGTTCTGCCAGACAAATTTCAAATTAATCGTAAACCAGTAATCGTTTTCTTCGGTAATCGGATTACCCATAGCGTTCAATTTCTCACGTCCGTCTTCGTCAACGGCACTGACGGCACTGATGATCTCTTCGGTCATGGGATCCATTATAACATTTTCCTGATACTTCGACCCGTCTCGGCTTATTATTTCCCGGGATTTTGTTTCTCCGATACCCGCCGGCATTTCTTTTGCAATATCGACAGGTTCTATTTTGTATTGAAAATGATTTTTATTGTCTCTTTTGTAAAGCTGGAAAGGATATTTTTCCTCTAAATTCATCAGGCGGGTAATAAATCCCCACTCTTCAGGATTATCGACTCCGACAGGGTCAATCAGCTTAATAGGATTTTTATAAGGCGTATAACCTGCCAAAGTGATGACAAAACCTGGTTTGATTGTTTCACCTTCTATCTTTTCACCTCCACCCCCCCCCTTCTTTGTCGTCTGAAGTCCAAACTTAGCTTTTCCACCGAATTTTTTTTGAAGTAAATCTGTAAGAGTAGGTTTTTTTTGCTTACGCGACGGACCTCTCCTTTGACCGCCGGTTTGAAATTCTGCTCCTTCAAAACTTGCAAAAGCAATATCATCCGCATACTGAATGTCCAAGCTGGTTACAAAGAGCTGTTCACGTTCTTCTCTGGGTATGGCTTTGACAGCACGGATGTTTCCTTCATCGAATGCGTTATAAAGTTCCTTTTGTTGCGGATTATTGGTAGGGTTCGGAAGTTGCGATAAGATAGCTTCAGTAACTAAAGGGATAATATCTCGGTGGCGGAAAGGTGCTTTTGCGTTTTCAATCTGTGTTGCTGATTCGGAGCTTTTATTTTTTTCGCGGGTTAATTTGCTTCCGGAGTCTCTGGCTTCGGCGATAATGTTCTTGATGTTGCTTCGAACATTTTCCTGGCTGTTGTAACTCATTTTATCATAGAGAGTTCTTCCGAAAGACATCAGTGAGACCAAAAGAATGAGAAACGCCGCAGCAACAAAATATTTTGTTTTTTTAGCCCACGCAATCGAACGCGAAATAGTACTTGGGAGCAGATTGCTTTCAATCTCTGCAAGACCCAGTCCCTGCAATGCAAGGCCATATACGATACTGAAATCATTCACATTCTCATGAAATTTGGCCGCTGATATGTCAGGGCTGAGGGCTAATCTTTTAAATGCATCCGGCTTTTCCACGGTTACCTGTAATGTTTGCTGCAAATATTTCAGCAGGCCTCGCATTTTGGTTCCTCCGCCAAAGGCCATCACTTTGCAAAACTTTGTATCCGGATAGGACCTGCTGTAGAAATTCAGGGAACGTTGAACCTCGGATGCCAAATCCGTGAATACAGGTTTCATTGCCTGATATATCTGGCGTGCATATTTACTCATCGGAGCAGTACGTTTTAGCTTCTCGGCTTTTTCAAAATGCAGCTTGAAGGCTTCGGCAATGGCTTTCGTGAAAGCATTGCCTCCCATGGGTATGCTTCGCTGCCAGACGGTTGAATTTGTACACACCACGAGATCCGTATTTTCAGCGCCGATATCAATGATGATGATTCCGTTGTTGTTGCTCTTTTCCAGTATATCGATGCAGTCATAAGAGACATAATTATACAAGGCCATGGGAGCCATTTGTACATAGTTGACTTGTATACCTTCACCGTTGAAGTATTCAAGCAGCGAGTTTATCTCGTCATTTTTTATCGCAAAGATGCCGACCCTGTTTTCACCGCTTTCGGTTTCCCCCATCATCTGCCAGTCCCACTGGACGTTATTAATATCGAAGGGTATTTGCTGCGTTGCTTCGAAGCTGACGATTTCAGGTATTTTTTTCTTTTCAACGGGGGGCAAATTAACGAATCGCGCAAAGCTGTTTTGGCTGGGGACGGAAATAATAATTTCATCAGTTTCCATATCGTTGCGGCTTACAAGCTGACGGAGACTTAATGCGATGAGTTCGTCTTTTTCCCCCTCCTGCAATTCGTTGCTGGTTAAAATTTTGCTGTGTTGAATGGTATCAAATCCAATCACCTCCACAACACCAGAGGCAACGCTTAGCTGCAACGCTTTCAGGGAATTATTACCTAAATCGATTGCCCAGATGGCACCTGTTTTGGAAGCCATAGTCGAACCTTTCAAGTAAACAGTTAATGCTGAGTTGATTAACTTGTAAAAAACTATTTTAATTTATACATTATACATCATTATGCAAACATTTGCACTAACAACTCTTGGCTGTAAAGTAAATCAGTATGAAAGCCAGCAAATACGTCAGTTATTAGTTGAATTCGGGCTGACACAAACGAATCTCAAAGGAAGACCCGATATGGTGATTGTCAACAGCTGCTGTGTGACTCATTCTGCATCAGCCAAGAGCCGTCAAATTATTAAAAGAGCAAAACGACTGAACCCGCACGCACTTATCGTTCTATGTGGTTGTCTGGCAGCAATTTCTTTTGATGAAGCTCTTGATAAAAATGATAATGTATGTATCGTCAAAGACAAAAGCAATCTGGCATCGACTTTAAGAAACATAATTTTCGAAAGAAAATCCGCCGCCACTTTACATCTACCTAACACCCATATATATGAAACCATTAAAACAGAAAACAGCCATAAAATCAAGTCCAAAAAGAACTTGGATAACAATTTAGCACTTGGTCCTTTACGTTCTTTTGAAGGTCATACGCGTGCATTTTTAAAAATCCAAGATGGCTGCGATGGTTACTGCAGTTATTGTATTATACCGCGTGCGAGGCCGTATGTTCATTGTAAAAAGTTTGTAAACGTGATTGAGGAAGCGAGGGCGTTAGTTGATTCGGGGCATAAGGAAATTGTTCTAACTGGTGTGTTTTTAGGGGCTTACGGGCAGGATACGGTTATTCGAAAAAAGTGGCCGGGCCGGCGGAATGAAAAGCTGGCTGAACTGCTGGCGGAATTGGCGCAAGTTGAGGGCTTGCAACGTATTAGGCTCAGTTCGCTTGAGCCGGGGGATGTGACGAAGTTGCTGCTGGATGTATTTTGTAATTATCGTAACATTATGCCTCACCTGCACTTATCGCTGCAGTCTGGGTCGGATGAGGTGTTGAGGCGGATGCGGCGGCAATATACGGCGGGGAAGTTTGAGCAAGTGGTTGAAAAGGTGAAGGAACGGCTGCAAGTTCCTGCTATAACTGCAGATATAATTGTTGGGTTTCCGGGGGAGACGGAGGAGGATTTTGAAAAAACCCTGATTATGGCCGAAAAAACAGGTTTTTCCAAGATGCATGTGTTTCCGTTTTCGGTCAGGGAGGGCACGGCGGCGGCGAAGATGCAAGGTCTTGTCAATACTAAGGTTATGAAAAAACGAGCGGAGCGGATGCATCAACTGGACCAAAAACTGCAAAGGGAATTTCGACAACTGTTTGTCAATAAAGAGGTTACGGTGCTTATGGAGGGGAGTGAATACGGGCGGTGCGAGCGGTATTTTAAGGTGTATGTAAACGATAAGTCATTGAAAGCAAACGACTTAGTAAAGGTACGGATAACAGGTGACGGAAAGGATGGGGCGGTCGGGCAGTTGAAGTGAAAAATGCGTGTTTTTAGGCTTTAAACGGGGGTTTGTGAGTGTGTTCACGAAGTCGGTTTTTGGGCTGAAAATGGGGGTGGTCCGGTTCGTCTTTGATGTAAGTTGTTGCTATATAGTCGGTTATGGATAATGGGGAAGAATGGGGAAGAAAGCGTGAAACGATGGAAGATGGAGGATAGAAGATAGAAGATGGAAGAAAGAAGTTGGAAGATGGGGTGGAAAAGTTGGAAAAAGAGGGATTGGAATTGGAAGGATTTTGCGGGAAAATGGGGAAATTTACGGAAAAGTATAATATACTATAACAAAAA
>Ga0180434_10003632_pt1 | contig 19526 bp, 26 predicted proteins | sample SS_ome_7_FD_132453 | JGI IMG/M metagenome (GOLD analysis project Ga0180434, IMG submission 132453) | Hypersaline lake sediment archaeal communities from the Salton Sea, California, USA - SS_1_D_2 metaG | ecosystem: Environmental > Aquatic > Non-marine Saline and Alkaline > Hypersaline >...
AAAGCTTCCCTTCTGGTACGGTCTGCGAGGTGAGAATCTTTCATAAATACAAAAGATTCCCGGAAAGAATAACGATCTAGGGAATTCCCGCCTTTTTAGTCCTCTAGTCCTGGAGGTCCCAAATTTAACACTAAAACCCCCAAATTCGGTACTAAAACCCCCAAATTGCCTTTGAACTATTGACTCAGTCTATGCCCTCCGCAATATTCTGATTGAAATGAGCGAGCCTGTAACCTGGGCGGCCGTGGGCATGGCAGCCGTGTCCAACATGGGATTGTGGTTGTATATCATCAAAGGGAAAAGGAACAACACAAACAAGGGCGGTAGCAAAGGCTCGAATCCCGGCCAGGCGGCCGTCTGCATTGAGAGGGGCGAGAAAATTACCAGGATGGAGACAAAACAGGAGAACTACGAGGAGGACATCCGGGAGATAAAGGCCGACATCAAGGAGATCAAACAGGCCGTCGCGGCAAAATGAGAAATAAGTACGAAAAGGACTTCGCACTGCGGGCCGAAGACTACGCCAGGCGGGGGATGACGGATAAGGAGATCGCGAAAGCGCTAGGGATAGGTGAGACGACATATTACAGATATCAATTGGAACATCGGGAGTTTCGGGAGTCCATAAAAAGAGGGAAGGCCCCTGTCGATGTCGAAGTCGAGAATGCGCTCCTGAAACGGGCCCGGGGATTCTCCTACACAGAAACGACGAGAGAATTCAAGGTCAATGAGAAAGATGGCAAAGAAATCAAAACTCCAGTGTCGATCAAAAGGACAAGGAAAATGGTCGTCCCGGAAACGGCGGCCTGCATGGCCTGGCTGAAGAACCGACGACCTCATCTCTGGCGGGATCGGCATGATTTCAATCTTACCGGAGACATGAAGATCACCGTTATTTCCGCGGTCCCCAGGCCGAGGAAAAAGCCAGGCGAGGCGAAGAAAAATGGAAGCCAATGAGCTGACGATCGATCTCTCGGGCCGCTACGATCCGACGCGGAATTCCAAGCAGATGGAATTCCATTCGGCCGGCGAGACTTACAAGCTATTCGGCGGCGCCATGGGCGGCGGCAAAACCGCGGCGCTCATCAACGAGGGGATCCAGCTCAATCTCGATTATCCGGGTAACTTCGGCCTCCTGATGCGGAAGACCTGGCCGTCATTCCGGGACACGGTCCTTCCCCAGCTCGAAAAGTTCCTGGATCCGGATCTGGTCGCCAACTGGAACCAAAGCGAGAAGCTGATCCTGATGATTAACGGCTCTAAGATCCGCTACGGCGGCATAGGTGACAAACCGGACGACTGGGAGAAGTTCATGTCCGGCGAATACGGCTGGATCGCGCTGGATCAGGCCGAGCAGTTCACAGAGAAAGAGTTTAGAATGCTGGCCACACGACTTTATCGTTTACAAATCAATTCTCAGGAAATCCAATATTATTTCCTTCTATCCTGCAATCCGAATATCGGCTGGATCAAGGAACGATTCATAGAGCAAAACCCGGTCGACCATATCTTCATCCCGTCCCTACCGACGGACAACCTGGCGAATCTGCCGGCCAATTACATCGACAAGATGAAGGAAATCCTCACCCCGATCTATATCAAAGCGCTGCTGGAGGGCGATTGGGAAGCGGTAGGCGAGCCGGACAACGTGTACAACTATCTCGCCATTCAGGAGGCCAAAAGGCGGAGACTGAATTCGGGGTTGCCGGTCGAGATCGGGACGGACGTGGCTAGGTCCGGAGATGACGAGACCGTCATCATTTTGCGGGAAGGATTGAAGCTCTCCCTTTTCAATAAGGCCCAGGGTCATGACACCATGAGGACCGCCGGCGAGATCTGGCGCTGCTGCCAGGACCGGATTATCCCCAAATGGAAGGATGCTTTGGACCTCATAACGATCAAGGTCGACGCTGACGGCGTGGGAGGGGGCGTCGTCGACAGGCTGAAAGAGCAAAAATCGGAAAAACAGGACCTGTACACGGAAATGGTTTTAAAGATCGTCCCTCAGACGCGCTCTGAGGAGCTCAAAAAGGCCGGATATAAACTGCGGATCAAGATCCTGGAGATCCACGGGGCGGCCAAGGCCCGGGATCCGGTGCATTTCAAAAATCAAAGGGCGGAGATCCACTGGGGACTCCGGGAGCTGATGGCCGATCTCGACATCCCCGATGACAGGGAGCTCGCGACCCAGCTCATGGCGATCAAGTACAAACAGAACTCAGCCGGCCAGATCGAGATCATCCCCAAAGAGAAGATCAAGGAGACGCTCGGGAGATCCCCGGATTACGCGGAAGGCGTCATTTATTCCCTGGCCGAGATCAGGCAAAAGGAGCCCAGAGCATGGAGACCGTAAACATAGATCTGGCCTGGCCTGTGAAAAAGATGAAAACGCTCTTTCGGCGGATCAGGTTCAAAGCGAACCCGGCCTATCAAACCCTCCTCATGACGCTGGGGAGCAATCCGCTGTGGTCCAAAAAGGACATTGCGCGCCTGGCGGAGGCGGGATATAAGAATTGCTGCACGGTCTATGCCTGTGTGAACCTCATCGTTGAATCGGCGGCCATGGTCCCGTGGCAGCTTTTTCGGAAGCCAATCTCCAAAGAGGCGAAGAAAGAGAGAATCGAAGAGCACGACCTGCTCAACCGGCTGCACCGGCCGAACCCGCGGGAGGGCGGGGCTGCGTTCACAAAAAACACACTGGCCTACTACCTGATCGGCGGCAATTCCTACCTGATCAAAGTGGGGCCCTCGGAAGGCCCTCCGAAGGAGCTCTACACAATGAGACCGGACCGGGTGAAGGTGCTGCCGGGAACCAGGTTCGAGCCGATCGGAGGCTACCGCTACACGGTCAACGGGGTCTCCAGGAAACCGGATTTCAAACCGAACGAGGTCCTGCATTTGAAGGCGTTCCATCCTCTCGACGACTGGTACGGGCTTTCGCCCATCGAGGTGGCGGGAAAGGAGATCGACATCGCATCGATGGGCCGCGATTGGAACATGAAACTGCTGCAGAACGACGCCCGGCCGCCGGGAGCTCTCACTACCGAAGGGTCCCTGGAGCAGGAGCAGCGAGATTCACTCAAAGAGCAGATGAAAGAGGACATCCAGGGCTACAAGAACGTGGCCAATCCCCTGGTCCTGGAGGGCGGGCTGAAATGGGAGTCCTTCGCCATAACGCCCCGGGACATGGACTGGCTGGGCTCGGACAAGATGACGACCCGGAAGATCTGCTCGGTCCTGAAAGTCGCCCCGCAGTTGATCGGCGACGAGGAGGCCAAGACGTTCGCCAATTACAAGGAGGCCCGAAAGGCGCTCTATCTGGAGGCGGTCCTCCCGCTGCTGAGTTATCTGCGGGATGAATTCAATAACTGGCTGACGCCGTCCTGGGATGATGATCGGCTGTATCTGGAATACAACAAGGACGCCATCGAGGCGATCAGGGAGGAGCTGAGCGCAATCTATGAGAGACAGAGTGCGGCCTGGTGGCGGACCGTGAACGAAAAGAGGATCGCCTGCGGTGACGATTCCATAGGCAAAGCGGGGGATATCATTCTCATCCCGGCCAACATGATCCCCCTTTCGGATATCAGCGGGAACATAGCAGAGGAATAATGGCGGTAGAAATAAGATCTCGCAGACTTGTCATCACGGACACGAGGGACGCGTTCGTCCTGCGCCGGTACCTGAACGACAACGAGAGGACGATCGCGCGGCCGGCAAAGGATCTGTGGAAGCGCCAAGCCAAGCTCGTGACGGTCGAAACGGCGAAGCAGGCGCTCAATACGGGAGCGGTCCCCGCTGAGTGGGAGGATCCCTGGGAAAGGATGATCCGGGAATTTGTGCGGGACGACATCACGCCGGAATGGCTGGCGTCCATCCGGACCGCGGGATCCCGGATCGCCAAGAAGGTGAATCTCCTGCAGCGCAAACAGTTCGATTTCGATTCGACCATGACGAGTGTTAAAGGCTGGATAGACGACGAGGGCGGAAAGCTGATCGTGAATCTCACGGCCGGGCAGATGGGCTCGGTCAACGCGCTGCTGCAGGACCAGATCGCCTTGGGCGTGACGAGCCCCTACATTCTGGCGCAGCGGATCCGGCCGATCGTGGGCCTGACCGAACGCGAGGCGCTGGCCGTGGCCCGGTTCATGGCCTCCCTGGTCGAGGAGAACATCCCGGCGAACGTGGTCAACAGTCAAGTCGCGAACTATGCCAAATTCCTGCACAAGAACAGAGCATCCCGAATCGCACGGACGGAGCTCTCGAACTCGTACAATTTCGGCCAGATGGACTCGATGCGGCAGGCTGTGGCAGCCGCTGAGCTGCCCGGAGAGCCGGAAAAATCCTGGATGGCCGGCGGCCAGAATCCCTGCGAGATCTGCCAGGGAAACGAGGATGCGGGGGATATCGCCCTGGAGGCCGCGTTCCCGAGCGGGCATTTGCATCCGACAGCCCATCCGCAGTGCGAGTGCGCCGTGGGCTATTCGGCAAGGAGATGAAAATGGAATACGAAAAATCTTTATCCGGACTCGAAGAGAAGACGTTTCCGTTCGAGATCAAGGAACTAACCGACGAGGGGACGTTCGAAGGCTACGCGGCGATCTTCAACAAACCGGACGCGATGAATGAGGTTATTGAGCCCGGAGCCTTCACAAAAACTCTCAAAGAGGGAGGAAATACCAGGCCCTTGCTTTGGTATCACGACCCGCGGCAGCCGCTGGGTTTGACCGATCTGGAAGTGGACAAGAAAGGACTGAAGGTTCTGGGATCGCTCAATCTCGAAGTCCGAGCGGCCCAGGAGAAGCATGTGCTCATGAAACAGAAGGCCATCAAGGGCCTTTCGTTCGGATTCAAGACGATCATAGATCTATGGGATGAAGCGAGGAGAGTTCTCAAAGAGATCAAGCTCTTTGAGGTCTCGCTTGTGACCTTCCAGGCCCATCCCCAGGCTCTGGTCACAAATGTCAAACAGTGGGCCGAGGAAAAACCCTACCCGAACGAGCACAGTGCCAGGATCAAGAATCCGGACCTCTTCGATCCGAAGACGTTCCGGAGAACGCCGGACGGAACGATTTACGGAAGCAAAAAGGTCCCGACCACAGCCGCCGTCATCTGGGGGAAACTGAAAGGCGCCGCCAAGCCATCCGACAACCCGATCCCCCAGTCAATCCGATTCCCGACCAAGAACTGGACGGTCGCGCAGGCCAAGGCGTGGCTGAAAGACAACAACATCAAGTACGAGGCCTTCGAGGCCGCCGCAAAATCATTTGAAGGAGCGATCGAATTCATTGAAGAGTATAAGAGCGGCCGGGTGATATCCGCCGCCAATATGAAGCTTTTAAACAACGCCCTCCAGGCGTTGGCCGCCCTTCTCAAAGCCGCTGAGCCGCCCAAGGGCACTCAGGACGGAGGGAAGAGCGTATTTTCTTCAGTTATCGAGGAACTGGAAACGGAGAACAAGCCGCAACCGCACTTGTTTGGATCCACAGTCAAAATCCTCGAAAATCCAAAGGAGGTTTAAACCATGTTAACCGAAGAAGAGAAAAAAGCATTGTTGGACGAATTCCTGGCGAAGGCCAAGGCGGACTTCCAGAAAGAAGTCCAAGCAGACATCGACAAAATCAACAAGCTCATCGCGGATGAGAGAAAGGCTCACGAGGATCTTCTCAAAGGCAGAATGACAGAGGCCGAATTCAAGGCCTATGAGGAAAAAAGCCACGAAGCGGAGAAGAAGCTCAAGGAAAGGATCGACGCGATCGAGACCAAAATGCAGCGGCTCCCGCTCGAGGATCCAGAGCACAAATCGGAACTGCCGGAAGGCGCCGCAGAATACAAAGCGGCCTTCTTCAACTTCATGCGGACCGGACACCTGACTCTCGACGACAAAGCGGAGCAGTACATCAAAGAAAGAAAAGCTCTCGTATCCGATACGTCCGGCCAGATTCTCATCCCCGAAGAGCTGGAGTCAGAGATCTATCGCGAGCTCCCCAAGATCAACATCATTCGCAGTCTCGCCACGATCCGCACGATCAAACGCGACCGAATCAGGCGTCGGAGCCTGACCGAGGTTCAAATGGGATGGGGCAAGCTCGAGCTCGGGAAGGAAGTAGTCGAGACTGATGTTGTGCCGAGTGAAGATTGGCAACATATCGAAGATCTTGAAGGTCTGGCAAAAATCGGAAAGGACGAGCTCAAGGACACGGATGTCTCACTCGAGGCCATTATCCTCGATAGCTTTGGCCGCGCACGGGCGGAGACCGAGGAAACCGGCTTTGTCGTGGGGACTGGTCACACCAATCAGCAGCCCGAAGGGATCCTGAACGGGACCGTAGTGACACGTGTGACGACAGCGGCGGCCGACGCCATCGCGGCAGACGATCTTCTCAACCTGATCTATGCCGTCCCCGCTCAATACCGTAGGAATGGAAAGCTTCTCGTGCCGTCCACGACCGAGCTGGCCATGCGGAAGCTAAAAAGCGCGACCGAGGAGCTCTATCTCTGGCAGCCGAACGTGCAGGCCGGACAGCCCGCGACCTTTGCCGGCTATCCCGTCATGGCGCAGGAAGACATCCCCGCAATTGGCTCCTCAGGCGAATGCGACGTCGCCATTTTCGGCGACATCAAGGCCGGCTACAGAATTGTCGATCGTGAGGGCATGACGGTCCAGAGACTGCTCGAGCTCTTCGCGACAGCCGGACTCGTCGGGATCCTGGTGAGCGCACGAACCACCGGAGGCGTCATCCGCGCAGATGCCCTCCGGATTCTCAGGGAGCACGCGTAAGGAGGAGATGAAATGAAAGCAACGTATCAACCTAACCGAGCAAAAGACGGGGTGATCGTCGATCAGATCCTCTCTGGCGGACACATGTTGGCCGGAGGCAGGCTCCAGGACATCCACGAGCAGAGCGCGGTCCAGAACTACGACATCGGCACCCGTCTGGTCCTGGACGACCGAGTTTTCCGCTACTGCAAGGCAGGAGGCGACCTGGTCGCCATGAAGGCGGGACACAACGGAAACGGCCCCACGGAATGCAACTCGGCAGCCGCAGAATACGCCGCAGGAACCTTCGAGGTCACCATCCTGGACACGACGGCCCGTGTCAAGGACTATTACAAGAACGGCTATCTCTGGATCATGACAGCCGCGGCCTACCAGCTCTACAGGATCAAAAGTAGCGCTGTGGGGGCCGGCGTATCCGTGAAGCTCACGCTGTACGAGGCGCTGAAGACAAAGGTTCCGGCCAGCACCTGGTGCACAGCCTGGCCGAACATCTATTCCAACATTCTGGGTACCACTTCGGGGCGCATGTCTAATGTCATCGTTTCGCTCATCCCCGTCACATCGGGATACTACTTCTGGGGCCAAACCTGGGGGCCCTGCTTCGGGACTGCCTTCAACACCGTTCCAGGACGAAACGACAACGACCGAGAGCTGTTCTTCAACACGGATGGCGCTTTGATGTCCAGCAAAGACGTCGACTGGACGGCCGGAAATCCGCTTCCGCAGCGGGCCGGGTTCCTGATCACCAACACATCGCCCTGGAACGGAGAAGAGGGCGGTGATCAGCTCTACATGCTCCAGCTCTCGCCGTAACACACAGAGGAAAAGAATTTTGACTGGGGAGGGCTTCGCGGCTCTCCCCATAGTCCTGTTTTTTGAAGGAGAAGACTATAGCGAAAAAGACAAAAACCAAAGTCGGGATAAAGGATCCCAATGCAAGGCCGAAACGTAAGAAAAAGAAGCCTCCTGCAGGAAAACCGCCCGAGCGGATCCGGATGCTCATGAGCCTCGCGAACCAGGACCGGGCCTACATAACGGGAAAGAGCTATCGCGTTCCCCATGAGGTGCCCGTAAAAACCGCGAGGGCCTGGCTGGAAAGCGGAGCCGCCGAGGAGGACACAAGCCTGGACGTGCCGAAAGAGACGAAATAACATGCGGTTAAAACTCAAGACAGCGCCCACAGTCGAGCCAGTGACTCTGGACGAGGCCAAACTGCATCTGAAAGTCGACTCGGCCGACGACAATCCCTTGATCACGGCGCTCATCGCCACGGCCCGGGAGCTCGCGGAGCGCGAGACGAAGCGGGCCTTTGTAACCCAGATTTGGGAATTGATCCTGGATACGGCTGGCGGAGAGATCGAGGTTCCGAAACCGCCGCTGCAGAGTGTGGAGTCCATAACGGTCATCGATAAGGAAGGCGGCGAGACGGTCGTGGACGCTTCCAAGTATGACGTCGATAAGGCCCAGAACTCCTACGGCCGCGTGAGACTCAGGAGCGGATCCTCCTGGCCCGCCCATCGCGGATTCGCCTCGTTCATCGTCGAATTCAAAGCCGGCTACGGCAACGCGGCGGCCGATGTCCCGGAGGCGCTGAAACAGGCGATCCTCCAGCTCATCGCGCACCTTTACGAGAACCGGGAGAGCGTGGAGGTTCCCGCAGGCGTAAAGATCCTCCTGTGGGCGTTCAAGATAATGCGGATATGACCATGAAAATCGGCGATCTCCGACATCGGATAATATTCCAGCAGCCGGTGAAAACGCCTGACGGATACAAAGGCCATACCGTGACATGGCAAGATCTCTTCACGGTTTGGGGCTCGGTCGAGCCGCTGAGCGGCCGCGAGTATTTCTACGCTCACCAGATCAAGGCGGAGGTCACGCACCGGGTGCGGACCCGGTACAACGAGAAGGTCACCACGGAGATGAGGATCAAGCACAAGGGCAGGATCCTGGCGATAGAGTCGGTCATCGACCTCGAGGAGAAACGAGAGATCCAGGAGATCCTCGCGCGAGAGGAGAAAACAAAGGAATGAAGGTTACGGTCACACCCGTCGGCTTCAAAGAGCTGCGGCGGGATCTGAAAAAGATATCCAAAGAGATGGCCGCGGAGGTGAACAAGGAAACCTATGCCTCCGGCCTGGATATCCAGAAGGCGGCCCGGGCCAATCTCAAAGAGCGGGAGACCTGGGATCTCGGGAATCTGGCCAATTCCATTCTCGTCGACCGGACCGAAGGCGGGGCGATCGTCGAGGTCGGACCGACGGCACCATACGGGCCCTATGTGGAATTCGGGACAAAGCCGCATTTCCCGCCGCCCGACGCTCTCGAGGGCTGGGCCAAGCGCCACGGATTCGAGTCCGTCTGGCCGATCTGCAGAGCGATCGCCGAGCGGGGGCTGCCGGAAAACCCTTATCTTTTCCCCGCTTATCTTGATGTCGAGGGTAAATTTTTTAATCGAGTAAAGGGGATCCTGGGAAAATGAAGTCTTCCACATTGATTTTGCACGAGGCCCAGATTGTGAGGATCGAGGCCCATACGAACTACAAGGTGTTCGATGAGAATCCGGAAAACGAGCCTTATCCCTACGTGGTCATGGGCGAGGTCACGGCCAGCGACTGGTCCGACAAATTCGAGGACGGCATGGAGATCTACTCGACGATCCACGTCTGGTCGCAATACCACGGACGGAAGGAGGCCGACCTGATGGCCGACGGCCTGCTCCAGGCGCTGACCTCGAGTCCGCTGGATCTGGGTTCGGATTTCAGGGCCGCCCTGAACGTGCTCGACGGCTACAACCTGATCGTGGATCTGGATGGGATCACGCGGCACGGGATCCTGAGATTCAAATATCTGATCGAGGAGCAATGAACACAAGTAAGAGAAGGCCTGAACGCAGCGTTTTGCTGAATTTGGGGCTGAAGCTCTATTCGCAGAAAAATGCGGAAAAAAAGCAGACGGCAAGGCCTTCTCTTTTTTATAGATCATCTCCTATGGAGAGAAAAATCTAAACGGAGGTTTGAGTAATGGCAAAAGTGAAAGGAAAGGCTGTTTATGTTTCAGTGTACATCACAGACACCTATGTCAAAGTCGGGGGCCAAAAGGACGCCACCATGTCGATCTCCCAGGATCCGCTCGAGACCACGGACAAAGACTCTCAGGGCTGGAAAGAGAAGGAACTCGGCAACCGCGAACTTACGGTCGATTTCGACGCGTTCCTGATCGAGGACAATGCGGGCTGGCTCGAGCTGAAAAAGGGGTTGATCAACCTCGCCGGGGATCATCAGAAATGCAATTGCCAGGTCGACACACCCGCGTACAAATACACCGGAAATTTCGTCATGTCAGGGCTATCGATGGCCGGACCCGCCGAGGACATGGCCACTGTATCCTTCTCGCTGATTTCGGACGGTCAAATCACAGAGACGGCCAAATAAAAATCATAATAGGAGGTTAGAAAATGGCAGATTTAGTTGTAAAAAAGGTGGTTTTGACCGGACTCGACCCGAACGATCCGGCCTATGTGTCCTGTGCTGCAGGAGGAGACGCCGCTCCTAACAGTGGATACACGTTTCTCCATGTGAAAAACGCACACACATCGGCCTGGCAAGTCACCGTCAATTCAGTCGCGCCATGCAACCAGGGCTATGACCACGACGCCGTCGTCTCGGTTCCCGCGTCAGAAGAGCGGATGATCGGGCCTTTCGACCGGGGGAGGTTCAACGATCCGAATGGAAAGATCTCGATCACCTATGACGGCGTGACGGCGTTGACGATCGCTGCGATCGAGGTGAAGCCGTGAAAGACTACATTTTAGATCTGGACAAACCCCGCGAGCTGCGCTTCGGCTTCAAGGCCACCCGTCTGATCCGCCAGAAATTCGGCGATCGCAACATGGACCAGTTGCTCAACATCAAAGTGGATGAGATCCCGGTGCTCGCCTGGGCCGGTTTGAAGTGGGAGGACAACGCGCTCACCATCGAGCGGGTCGAGACCTTATTGGATGAGGCGATCCCAAAGACGTACACGATCATGAAGGTCACCGAGATAATCCTGGAGGCCCTCGCCGCCCAGATGGGAGTGGAATCAAAAAAAGCCAAGGCCGGCGTCCTGGCAGTGAAAGCGGAAACGACGGAAGCGGCAGCGGAGGAAAAGAAGCAGCCGAAAAAGACGACTCCCTCTACAAAGAAGCGAAAAAAACAGCCCTGAGCATCGGGATCACACACGCTGAGCTGGACGGCCTCACCCTCGTCGAGCTCAACGAACGGATCGCCGGCTTTAACGAGCGGGAGAACGAGACCTGGCAGCGCCACGCTTCGCTTACTGCTCATGTCTTATCCGCTCTAACCGGAAAGAGGATAAAGCCAAGAATGCTGATGCCCGAAGTCTTTCCTACGCCCCCCGTCTATACGGAAGAGGAGAGACAACAGGAGCTCGATGAAATCAAAAAAGAGGTAGGACTGGCATGACGGTTAAATCACTGCTTGTCAAACTCGGAGTAGATACGTCTGCGATGGAAGCCGGTTTCAAACAGGCAGACGGCTATATTCAAAAACACAAAGAACAGTTCAAAAAAGCCGGAAGGGCCATAACTGTCGCTGGGGCTGCCATAGGCGGCATTGTCGGGATGATGGTCAAAACAGCCTCAGATGCACAGGAGACATATGCTAAATTCGGCACAGTGTTTAAGGATGTTTTTTCGAAGGCAGAGACATCCGCGAAGAATCTGGCTTCGAGTTATGGCCTTTCAACCCTTGCGGCTAAGGACATGCTGGGCGCTACCGGTGATCTGCTAACGGGTCTGGGAGTCATGCCCGGCATAGCGCTTGATCTTTCTGAGAAGACTCAGCAATTGGCCGTAGATTTGGCGTCGTTCACCAACTTCTCGGGCGGTGCCAAAGGGGCAAGCGAAGCCCTGACAAAAGCTATGCTTGGCGAGCGAGAAAGCATCAAAAGTCTGGGCATTGTGATCACTGAGGAGATGGTCAACGAGAGACTTCTGGCTGAGGGTAAGGACGACCTCACGGGATTAGCAAGGAAACAGGCGGCGGCTGAAGCAACGCTCGCTATCGCTTATGACCAGAGTAAAAATGCTGTCGGAGACTATGAACGGACATCGGGAGATCTTGCCAATGTCGGGAGGACGTTGAAGAATCGTTTTGAAGATTTGACGGCTGAACTCGGGGCTAAGCTCATTCCCGTTGTCACGTCGATAGCTGTAAAGACAAAAGATGTCGTGGAAAAAGTGACTGCCTGGGTTAAAGAAAATCCGAGACTTGCGGGAACTCTAATAAAAATTGCCGGAGCCGTGGGGATCCTGGCGACTATTTTCGGCCCGATTCTGATAATGCTTCCGGCACTGAGTACCGGATTCACCATGCTCTGGGGGGCGATAACCGGGCCTGTGGGGATCGTCATAGCCGCCGTCGCGGCCATTGCTGGCGCCGTGTATCTCATCTATAAAAACTGGGAGCCGATTAAGAAATTTTTCATCGGTCTTTGGGAAGACGTCTCCGGCTTTTTCGTCAATGCCTTCAACTCGATAAAAAAGAAGATCTTGGACTGGGCTATAAGCATCGCGAGCATTTTAGCAAAGATCCCGGTCGCCAAAAAGCTTGCCGGACCTTGGAAGGAATCGCTCGAGTCCATGCGGGCGGAAATGGACAAAACGGTGTCCCATATCGACACTAAAATGGCAACGATCGCGGTCTCGGGCGAGCAGGCCGTGGCGGCCTTGGATTGGATGGGCATGGGCTTTTCAACGGCCGCGAAAACCGCGACAGAATCCATTGATACGGTTGCCGAGGCCAGTACGAAGATCGCCGAGCTCATCAAGGCGATGAACGAGGAGATAAAGAAAGAGACCCTTTCCGAGTATGAATATTCGAAATGGGCGCTTGAGCAAAAATATCTTGACAGGATCGCCGCGATCGAAGCGGAAAAAGCCACTGAGGCGGAAAAAAACGCGGCTTTGGCCCTGGCCAGGCAGACCTATCGCCTCGAGCAGGCCGCTTTGGACAAGGAACACAGACAAAAAGAGAAAGAGAGGCAAGAAGAGCTGACCGAGGCAATGAAGACCAACTGGGAGGAGTACTGGGCCGCGGTCAGAGAACAGATGGAAGCCCATAGGCAAATAAAAGCGGAGATCACTGACTCCCTCAATCAACTCACCATGTCCGAGCTCCAGTACAAACTCTGGTCCTTTGACCAGGAATATCTAAAGCGCAAAGCGCATATCGAGAAGACGATCAAGGACGAGAAGAAAAAGGCCGAACTCCTGGGAATGATAAACAAAGAACTCATACTCAAGAAAGAGAAGGCACAGGAAGAGCATACCGAAAAAATGACTCAACTGGAGGAAAATACCCTTGCTTCCCTTACTGCCTTGTATACAGAGTTTCTGGATACCACATTAGAATCTTTTGAATTGTGGGGAGAGGGGACAAAAGGCATTCTCGAGATTGTGGGGGGAGCCTTCATGAGTTTGGCCTCGAGTGCAGTCCAGGCTATACAAAGCATCGTTACGGCGGAGCTGGCGTCAGCCGCCAGGACCGTAATCGCCGAGAAAGCGAAGGCGATCGCCAACATCATTGCCAAAGTCATGGCAGCCGTTCCTTTTCCTTTTAATCTAGCCATAGTCGGCGGGGCGATCGCGGCCGTCACGGCTCTTTTCTCAAGGATAAAACTTGGAGAAGGCGGAATCGTGACGAAGCCCACGCTGGCCACTATCGGAGAGCGGGGACCGGAAGCCGTCATCCCTCTAAACAAAATCGGCGGCGGGGTCCTGCAGCCTGCCCCCGTGTACGTGAAAATGAGCGTCTATAACTACGGCGACATAAGCAACGTGGGGGATCTGGACGAGATCTCGGACCGTCTCTCGCAGCGACTGACCCGGCAGATAGAGCGGGGAAGGAGGTCCTGATGGCGATACCGGTGAAATATGTCTCGGCGACTGAAGAGAAGATCAAGATCATCGACTCCCTCGGCCAGGAGTTTTATTTTCCCAAAACATTCGAGATCCGCAGCGAACCCATAGCCAAGAAAAGCGCCACGTTAGACGCGGCCTATGTCCACGGCGGGATGGACGTCTCGGACGGGACTTTCGCGCCGCGGTTCGTTGAGATCTCCGGCAAGGTCTGGGCTCCGACCGACGCGGAATACAACGCAAAATGGGACGCGATCGCCGAGCACCTGGCCAAGGAAGACTTCAGGATCCAGAGCCGGAACCGCCAGATCAACATAAAAAAGATCGAGGAGATCTCCCACGATTATCCGTCCCTGGTCGGATATCCCTACGGCGAGGTCACGATCCGCCTTCTGGCCGCGGATCCCTTTTGGTACGCGAAAAACGCGAAATCGAAAGAGATCACGATCAGCTCCTCCCCCCACGAGTTCACATGGGGAATCGGAGGCAAAATCGAGATCTATCCGCTCATTATCATCTACAACCAGGCCAGCAATACCGACTTCACGCTGGAGAACATGACCGACTCGAGCCGGAAATTCAGGATCCAGGACGCGGGCGCGGCGAGCGGAACCACGATCACCGTGGACTGCAGGGAGGGGACCGCCAAACGCGGCACGACGGACATCATCGACTCGTTTTCCCATCTTTTTCTCAGACTTTTGGCGGACAGGGATAATCGGTTCAAATACACCGGGGCGAACTGCAAAATCACGATGCAGTACAAGGAGGCCTGGATCTGATGGCCAGATATCGGGAGGCGAAAAGATACCGGGAAGCCAGGCTCCTCGGAATCGAGACAGGCAAGCCCGAGTACAAACCGCCCGAGCTGGAGCTCAAGGGCTTTAAAATCAAATTCTATGACCTCGCGGACAACAAGCTCTACGAGCTCGGCAGCGATGTGAAGCGCGGCCGGATCTCCGAGGCGAGCTTCGAGCTCATGGACTTCGGCTGCGGCTCGTTCTCGTTTCTCCTGGATGACAAGCCGCCGTTCGATCTCACGTACAGGATCCGGGTCGACATTCACCTTTATTTCGACGAGACGGCCTGGTACACGGGCTTCATTCAGGCGATCCCGCAACCCGGGCAGAAAACACCGTACGAGTTCTCGGGATTCGGCTTCTTCGAGCAGCTCGACTGGGTGACCGTGAGCGCCAGTTATCAAAACAAGGACGTGGCCGACATCGTGAAGGACATCATCGAGAACAAGGTCGCCCCGAACACCCAGATCATCTACAACGCCAGCAAGATCGAGAGGACGGGCTACACGGTGAACAGCATCGACTTCTATCTCAACTTCGCCAAAGACGCCATCCAGAGCCTGGCCGATATCGCCCAGGGCTACGAGTTCGGAGTCGACAACGTAAGGGAGTTTTATTTCAGGGCTATCGACACCGATCTCAAATACCACTACTGGGCTGGCAAACAATTCCAGCACGTGAAAATCGAGGAGAATCCCTTCGCGGTCCGGAACAGGCTATACATCAAGGTCGGGCTGATCCAGGGCGAGGGCTACGGCTACATAAAGGAGGGATCGAACTGCATCGGCTACGTCCAGGACGCGGCCTCGATCGGCGCCTATGGCCTGCGGGAGGACGTGGTCACGGCTCCGGACGTCCTCGATATCGATGACGCCGAGCGGTGGGCCGGGATGATCCTCCAGGAAAGAAAAACGCCGCGCATAAAGGCCAAGATCTCCAATGTCCTGTTCGACAAAATCAAAACCAAGATCGACTCTGAGGGCAAGGTCCGGGTGACCACACACGAGGGATCGGAATACGAGCTGAAAATCGAAAAGGTGTCCTATTCGATATCGTCTCAGGGCTGTTTGGGCGAAATGGAGCTAATATCATGAGCCTGGAAAAGCAAGTCGTCCAAATCATCCGGCAGATGAACGAAGAGAAGCGTCTGGGCGACAAGCGGGCCGAGCAGTTTTACAACCTGATAACGGAGGGCGGGGCCTCGGACGAAAAGGTCGCCGTTGATGACGCGGCCGTGGCCGGCTATTTGGGGGCGGCGCCGAATGATGGTGTCCTGAGAGCCTCCGCGCCGCTCACCTATGCGGACGGCGGGGATTATGTCACGCTGGGGTTCTCCCATCTAGGCCTCGAGTCCCTGGCGGATCCGGGCGCCGACAGAATTGTCTTCTGGGATGATTCAGAGGGAGCATTGAAATGGCTTCAGTTAGGTGGCGGAATCAGCATTGATACCACTCCAAAGTTGAATATCGATCACGACGCGATAGACAATTTCGTGGCCGACGAACACATAAACTGGGAGGCCACTGCGGGATGCATCAGGAATTTCGCGACATCCGGATTTGTGGCCCTGAAGGCCAACGCCGAACTGCGCTGCTATGACAACGGGAATTATGTGGGCTTTGAGGCCCCCGCCCTGGACGCGGACCAGATCTGGGTGCTGCCGAGCGCCGATGGAAATGCAGACGAAGTATTAAAGACAGATGGCGGTGGAAATTTGGATTGGCTGGCTGTTTATTCACAAAGCCAGGTTGATACCAGAATTGAACTTGTGTCTGCATTTGGTCTTGATGATGATGAAGCCACATCATTTACTCCAACACAGTCAATAGGAATTTTGTTGCTCATGTGTTCATTCCAGTCGAACATAGATGAAAACGCGATTATAGCATATAGAACGGGCACCAATATTGCCATCGATATAATTGCAAAAGGAGCAACAAGCAATGTTGAAGTAACGACTGGAGTATTAGATGGAACTACAGGAACAGATGGAAAGTGGACCGTCAGCGTCCATACTGATGGCAAAATTTATGTTGAAAACAGGATGGGCGTTACCCTGTGGTGGAGAGGAGTGACGTTGTATTAAAACCGGGAGAAATATTAATGAGCACCAAAAGGAAAACAAGCAGAAAACCCAGTGTTCCTATAAAGCCAAAATATCCCGAAACAATAAGATTTAGTAAAACAGTAAAAAGGTTGTTTAGGGAAATGCTGAACAGACACTCATCGGAGCTGAACCAGGCCCTGAAGGAAGTGTACGAGGATCTCAATTTGCTCGATCGGCTTCAATCGGGTGATGAAAAATTTGAGGTGCTGCCGGGGCTTACGGGAGTGAAGATCACCCGCGTCAAGGGAAGGGAAGAAAAAGACAAAACGGCCCCGAATGGAGGAAAATAAATGTCATTACCGATAGAACGGTTCAAGGACGCATACAAAAACTGGCGGTACAATCCCTTCACCGACGCCGACATGGCCGTCGATAAAGAGGAGGACCACCTCTTCATCCCGAGCGGCAGCCCGTTCCTGGTCCAGCTCCTGGAGCAGCCGCGCAAAAACGAGCCGAGCTCCGTGACGGTCTATTGCTATGACGATGTGGCCTATTTCACCGAAGTGGAGACGTCACCCGCTCAAGGTGAATTCCGGGTCGACTATCCCCCGGAGGACGGGAAGGGGACCGGGCTCCTCGAGTTCAACCAGAACGATGCGGAGAAGGAGATCCGGGTCAACTACAAGGCCACCGGCTCCCCGTCGATCGCGGAATTCCTGGACACGAAGGTCTCCTATCCGGCCACGGTCCCGAACGATCACCAGGTCATCGGGTTCGTGAGCGGGGCCCCAGAATGGCGGTACAATCCGGTCTGCTATTTTCACGAGGGGCCGGTCCTTTATCACGCCTCGGGGGAGGACGAGAGCTGTCTGCTTTTCCGCTTCAAGCGCTCCGCGAAACAGGCCACGGTTATCCTGGAGCTCAAAGGCGCCAAGCTGCACCAGGGCTATTACACGGAATTGAAAGAGCACCTGCACGCGAAGGGCACGCTCGCGGGATCCCAGCCCACTCACACTCACGGTGTATCTGGAGAGACCGCGGGCGCGGGCGCGGAGGGTGCGCACACGCACGGCGTGGGGACTCTGGCCGTCGGAAATGCCGGGGGGCACAGCCACAACAAAGGGTCCCTGGTCGGAAGCCAGCCCACGCATCAGCACGGAGTCAGCGGAAACACGGAAAACGCGAACATCCAGCACCAGCACGGAAAAGGAAGCCTGGCCGGTTCGCAGCCCACTCATGTCCATGCGGCCTGTAGAGAGAATCCTGGCACCTCTGGAGCTGGAGGTGGCGACGCGGTCACGATCGCCGGGAATACGGCCAACATGACGGATAACGTCCTTCATGCCCATTCAATAAGCTTCAATACCGGAGCCGCTGGAAACGAGGAGGTGACCATCAGCGGCTCGACCGACAGTGTGGCCGCCCATAATCATGCGCTCTCCGGAGAGACGGCGGAGGGGGGGGCCGGGGCCAGCCACAATCACACCATCGATCTGGAGTCGGATCCGGACGGCGACGATGCGGTCACGATCACGGGCAGCACGGCCAACACCGGAGGCAGCCCGAAGACGTATCCGGATCAGCTCAAAGTGTACATCAATGGCGTGGACAAGACGACGGAGATCCTCGCGTTGACGGCCCTCACACAATTCGGGGACGGAACCGGATCCCATGCGTTCGTGACGACCGGATCCGGAGAGATGGACATCTCCTCCCTTTTCGCCGCGGCGCAGATCCACGAGCTGAAGATCACGGAACCTACCTCCGCAAAGGGTGGTCGCGTGCTTTTACATTTGGAGGTATACTGATATACGGGAGAAGACAAGGAGGCCGTCATGAAAAAAATAATGAGGACATTCTTGGATTTTATTCTGATGTTATTGGTTTGTATCGCCACTCAAAGTGAGGCGATTTCACTACAACAAGAAAAAGGAAAGCCGGTTGAAATTGAGCAGAAAATAAAAGCCATTTCCGCCAGAGAATGTTTTGTTAAATACTTTTCAATTTTAGCTGTCGAGGATGATGGCTCTATGTATCGTATCATGGCTTCGCTATATCCCTTGTTTGAGCCAGAAAGTCTTGACCAAGTGCAGACCTGGGCCAATGCCATATGTAAGTCATCAAAGCGGATTCTTGATGATTACGATTTGATCAGAAATATCATTGTCTGGATAGTCCGGCCGACTCAAATTTCGATGGCAGGAAATTGCGGCTTAATAGTTTACGGGAAAACCTTTTATGATCACCAAAATGACACATATGAGTTTAAAAGCCTGAAACGCAAAATCGGAAAAAGGAGACCATGATGATTTCAAGGACATTTTTCAAAGCCCGGCTGATCGCGCTCCCGGAAATAACGGACGGGGAGACGAAAGAAAAAAAGCGGCTCGGGACGTTCACGCTCAACAAAAAATACAAGGTCTATGATGTTTTCGACAACGGCCAGGGCTTCACCGATTTCCTCGTGGCCGACGACGAGGACGTCTTCCACTGGATCAATATGAACGTATTCAGGAGCAGATGACATGAAGAAAATCGGCTATTTCAACGCGGTCATCAGCGACGGCGGGAAACCCATCCTGGCCACGGTGACGGTTTATCTGCTCGGCACGAGTACGAAGGCCACGATATACGCGGATCCGGCCGGTACGTCCGAGAAGGACAATCCCTTCCAGACCGACAGTTACGGGCGGTTTCAATTCTTTGCCGCCGTCGGACAGTATGACATCGAGGTGTCCGGATCCGGAATCACAAGCTTCAAGATCGAGAACGTCTTTCTGGATCTTCCCTACAGTTGGCTCGATATCGTCTGTGACAGCGGGGACGTGATCACGGATCAAGGTGAAGTTGTGTTTTCTTCAAGTTTTTAGGAGGCAAAAATGGAATTGAGAGAAAGGGCCGACACGAAGCTGGCGACATTGGCCTTGGCGGCCTACAGGCCGGTCTTGAGGATAAAAGCGTTGCAGGGGGAATGGC
>Ga0180434_10003633_pt1 | contig 19524 bp, 17 predicted proteins | sample SS_ome_7_FD_132453 | JGI IMG/M metagenome (GOLD analysis project Ga0180434, IMG submission 132453) | Hypersaline lake sediment archaeal communities from the Salton Sea, California, USA - SS_1_D_2 metaG | ecosystem: Environmental > Aquatic > Non-marine Saline and Alkaline > Hypersaline >...
CGAGATGACCGGGGCGGTCGCCCGATCGACCGCGCCCGGCCTTCATACGGTCGCGCATGGACGCGGCCGCCCGGTGGTGATCCTGCACGGCGGCGGGCTCGACCATCGGCACATGATGGACGCGCTCGAACCGGTCTTCGGATCGACGCAGGGGTGGCGGCGGCTCTATGTCGACCTGCCGGGACACGGCCGCTCTCCGGCCGATGCAGGCATATCCAGCCAGGACGATGTGCTCGCCTCGGTGATCGCCCACTGCGACGCGCTGCTGCCCGGGAAGCGGTTTGCCGTCATCGGCGAGTCGCGCGGCAGCTACCTCGCGCAAGGCATCGCGTCGCGGTGCCCCGACCGGTTGCTGGGCATGATGCTGGTCTGCGCCGGCGGCATGTCGCCCGACGGCCGACACCGCCTGCCAGAACACAGGACGCTCGTTCCTTTCGAAACCCCGACGGGCGACCTCCCCGAGGCGCTGCGTGCGCGCGTGGCCCGGCTTGTCGTGCAGACGCCCGGGATCGTGGAGAAGATCCGCCAAACCAAACTCCCGGCGGCCGAGCGCGCGGATCGGGCGATGGCGGAGCGGATCGCCGGTCATTTCACCTTCTCGTTCGATCCGGTGTCCGGCCCGCCCTTCGACAAGCCGGCCCTGATCCTGAACGGTCGGCAGGATTCCATCGCGGGATATGCCGAGATGATCGACGCGCTCGATCATTATCCGCATGCGACATTCACCGTGCTCGACCGGGCCGGGCACAGCCTGTCCTGGGAACGGCCCGAGGCCTTCGCCACGCTGACCCGGGACTGGCTGCGAAGGATGGAGGGGCCCACGGCCCATCAAGCGGCGTGAGAGCGGAACGGCCCTGCGCCAGGCTCCTCACCGCGCGACCTGTCTTCGGGAGGGGCCGATGGCCGAAAACCTTCAGGACCAAGGCGGCACCGGCGGGCGACGGCCGCCATTCCCGGATCCCAAGGTCCGGCCGGGCATGGACGCGGTCGCGGGCCTTCCCATGCCGCCGGTCCGCGCGGTTCGTGCTATCGTTCCTGCATGCATTGAGAGAAGGAAGAACCAGTGAAAAAGCAGGTTGTCACGCATCCCGACATGCCCGCGCCCTACGGCGCCTATTCGACGGTCGTCCGCGCCGGCGACTTCCTCTTCGTGTCCGGTCAGGCAGGGATCGTTCCGCAGACCGGTGAAAAGGCCGGGGAGGATTTTGAAACCCAGGCCCGGCAGGCCTTCGCAAATCTCGACGCATGCCTTGCCTGTTCGGGCGCGACCATGACCGACGTGGTGAAAGTCATCACCTGGCTTGGCGATGCGACCGAGAGGGCCGCGCTCAACGATCTCTTCGCCGAGTACTTCCCGGTCGATCCACCCGCAAGATCGACACCGATCGTGGATTTGCCGATGGGCCTGCTGCTTTCGATCGAGGCGACCGCCATTCATCGCGGGGGACCGGGCCCGACGGGATCCCAAGAGGATCGCAACGAATGACCCTCCGGCAATGCCGGGGCGGCCGTGCAAGCGCCGTCGCGGCGGTTCCGGGTGGTTATGCCGGGGGCTTCGAGGCGCGTGAGGCCGCCGGGGCCGCCAGGGTCCGCATGACCGCCTGTGCCTCCTCGACCAGTCGATCGACGAGGTCACCGGCCGCCAGTTCCCTCGAAAGCGCGGCGGCTTGTCCGTAAAGGAAGAACGACGCGTCGTCGTCCTCGGCGGCGTCTCGGATCGGCGCACTGAGCGCATACATCTGCGGAAACTGCGGAAGGGTCTGGCGGCGGCTCTCCATCGCCTCGGCATAGCGAGACCGCATGGCTCGTGCCGAACGCCCCGAGAAGGCATCCGTCACCATCGTGTCGCGGTCGGTGGCACGGCGCAGCCGTTCCCGCCGCGCGGGCTCGGTCGCCGCCTCGGGGCAGGTCGGGAACGCGGTCCCCATCTGGACACCGGACGCGCCAAGCGCGAGGGCGGCCGCGATCCCGCGGCCATCGCCAATGCCGCCGGCAGCGATCACGGGAACGGACACGGCATCGACGATCTGTGGCACAAGGGCCATCGTTCCCACCCCGTCGAACGGCGCGGTCGGAACATGTGACCCGCGATGACCGCCGGCTTCCCAACCCTGCGCGATGATCGCGTCCATTCCCGCTGCCTCGAGAGCGCGGGCCTCCGCCACGTTGGTGGCCGAGCAGACAAGCACGATGCCGGCCGCCTTCAGTTCCGCGACGAACCGTTCTTCGGGAACACCGAAGTGAAAGCTCACGACCTTCGGCTTCAGGGCGAGGACCAGGTCCAGCCGCTCGTCATCGAAGCCCCGGCCCCGAGCCGGGAGTTCGGAAGGCGGCGCGCCAAGGCCAAGATCATCGTACCACGGCTGCACCCTCTCGCGGGCCGCCTCGAGCACCGCAGGATCGGTCTTTTCCGGCCCGATGACGAAGAAGTTCAGGTTGAAGGACCGGTTGGTCCGCGCCCGGATCGCCTCGGCCTCCGCTTCGATCCTGCCCGCCGGCTTCTCGCCGCAGCCAAGTGACCCAAGGCCGCCCGCGTTGGCGACGGCGCTGGCGAGCGCGGGGGTGCAACTGCCCATCATCGGCGCCTGGATGATCGGATGATCCACCCCGAAGAGTTCGCAAAGCCTCGGGTCGGGCCACATGGCTGATCCAATCCATCGATCCGGCGCGGAAAGCGTAGCAGATCCCGGGCGCGATGTCTGCCCTGTCCGCGCAGCGGTCGTTCGCGCCCGGCGGACCGGCGGCGGATGATCGGTGCGCCCGGCCCCGGCCGCGGGATACCGGCCCCGCAGGGTGGCCGGCCCGCGCGGCATTCCGCATCCGGGCAAACCCCGGCGGTGGCGCCGGATCGCGATTCGGATGTCGCAGGGCATTGAAACGGCGCCCACTTGCCACATCCTTGCGCAGAGGCAGGCAGGAGCGACAGGTGAAACCGGAAGAGGCAACGCGCGCCGAGGGCCAGCGGCGTCTTGATCAGTTCAGGCCCCGGATGGGACGGCGCTATGCGAACGGCCGGAACTATGACCGTGGCCCCGGACGCCACCGCGACGTGTCCTGTCTCTCGCCCTATATCCGGCGCCGGCTGGTCACGGAACAGGAAGTGATCGCCGCCGCGCTGGCCGAGCACGGGCCGGAAAACGCCGAGAAATTCGTGCAGGAGGTTCTGTGGCGCGGCTATTTCAAGGGATGGCTGGAGCGGCGGCCGCAGGTCTGGGTCGATTACGTGGCCGGGCTGGAGGCCGATCTTGCGGCGCTCGACGGCGACAGGGCGCTCAGGAAACGGGTGGAGAGGGCGGAGAGCGGGGCCACGGGGCTGGCCTGTTTCGACGCCTGGGCCGAGGAACTCGTCGAGACCGGATACCTGCACAACCATGCCCGGATGTGGTTCGCCTCGATCTGGATCTTCACCTTCGGCCTGCCCTGGCGGATCGGCGCGGATTTCTTCTATCGCCATCTTCTGGATGGCGATCCGGCCTCCAACACCTGTTCCTGGCGCTGGGTGGCGGGGCTGCATACCCGTGGCAAGACCTACGCGCCGCGGGCATGGAACATCGCGAAATTCACCGAGAACCGCTTTACCCCGCGCGAGGCCGATCTGGCCCCGCACAGCCGGGGCCCGGAGCACGAGGAACCGGGCGGCCTGCCCGATGTCGCGCCCCTTCGCGCGGTCCGGACGCCCGAGCCGGGGGTGCCGACGGCGCTGGTGCTGACCGAGGACGATTGCAGCCTCGAGGCGTTCGACATGGACGCGCTGGACATCCGGGCGGCGGCGATCGTGACGACGGGCCACCTGCGTTCGCCGAGGCCGGTGTCGGATCGCGTGATCGCGGTCGAGGCCGCCGCGCTTGGCGACGCGGCCGCACGGCTTGGCGTTGCGCCCGACGCGATGCGCGCGGGCATGCCCGGTGACCTCGCGGCCTGGGCCGACCGCGCGGGCGCGCGCCAGGTCGCGATGCCCTACGTGCCGACGGGCCCCCTGGCCGACTGGATCGGACAGGCGCGCCGGGCCCTTGACGCGCGGGGCATCGCGCTGACCGAGTGGCGCCGGGGATGGGATGCGCTTGTCTGGCCGCACGCCACCGCCGGGTTCTTCAAGGTCAAGAAGAAGATCCCGGACATCCTTGCGGCATCGGGGCTCTCATGACGGCGCTTCCGGTCGAGACCGTGCAGGATTACCCGCGCCCCCCGGCGCTGGAGCCGGTGCCGCACAGGCTGCGCATCCTGCTGGGCGGCGGCATCGTCGCCGAAACGGTGGCCGGCTATCGCGTACTGGAAACCCATCACGCCCCCACCTACTACCTGCCGGCTGCGGATGTGCGGGCGACCCTGACCCCGGCGCGCGGACGGTCGGTCTGCGAGTGGAAGGGCGTCGCCTCGTACTGGGACGTGACGCTGGGCGGGGTGACAGCGCCGCGTGCGGCGTGGAGCTATGCCGCGCCGACCGGGCGGTTCGCGCCGATCGCCGGGTTTTTCGCGTTCTATGCAGGCGCGATGGATGCCTGTCTTGTCGCAGAGCACCGCGTGATCCCGCAGCCGGTCGATTTCTATGGCGGCTGGGTGACGGACAACCTGTGCAGCCGGATCAAGGGCGCCCCCGGGACGGAGCACTGGTGATGCGCGTCGCAATCATCGGGGCGGGCCTTGCCGGCCTGACCGCGGCCCGGGGTCTGATGACCGCGGGACTGGCCCCGATCGTGTTCGACAAGGGGCGTGGCGTCGGCGGGCGGCTGTCGACCCGGCGGGCCGAAGGCGGGGTGCAGTTCGACCATGGGGCGCAGTACCTGTCGGCGCGCGCGCCCGGCTTCGACGCCTTCCTGCGGGACCTCGAGGCGGCGGGCGCCGCCGGGCGCTGGAGGCTCGATGACGGCCGCGAGAGACTCGTCGGCCAGCCCGGCATGAGCGCGGTTGCCAGGTACCAGGCCCGTGGCGTCGATATCCGGCAGGGCGTCGAGATCGCGACGCTGGAACGCGACGGCGGGGGATGGTCGGTGGCCGGGCAGCGTTTCGACCGCGTGATCTCGACGGTTCCGGCCCCGCAGGCCGTGCGGCTGATCGGCACCGCGCATCTGGCGGCCGAGGCACTGAACGGCGTGGTCATGGAGCCCGGCCTGACGCTGATGCTCGCCCTGCCCGCCCGGTCGGACAACCCGTTCCGGACGTGCAGCACCGCCGGCGAGGCGATCGCATGGCTTGCGCTGGACAGTTCGAAACCGGGCCGTGGCGGTGCGGATTGCTGGGTCGCGCAGGCCAGCCCGGACTGGTCGAGGGCCCATCTCGAACGCGGCAGCGCGGAGATCGTCGATCTCATGCTGCCGCTTGTGTGCGACCGGCTGGCAGCCGATCCTGCAGGCGCGCTTCACGTCTCCGGTCATCGCTGGCGCTTTGCCCGGGCCTCGCGCCCGTTGGGCCAGCCCTGTCTGACCGCCGGGGACGGCGTGTTCTTCGGCGGCGACTGGGCGCTGTCCGACCGCGCCGAAGCGGCGTGGGACAGCGGCGGGGCGCTGGCCCGCGCCGTGCTGGAAAGCCGCTAGTGCCGGGCGCGGTCATCATCGTGGACGGAGGGCCGAAACCGTGACCAGGGATGCCTCCGCCTCGCGCGCCCTTGCCGTCCCCGCGGGCCGTCTGAACCGGTTCGCTCGGCTGGGGTCGATGACGGCCGGGATCGCGGGCACCATGGCCGTGCAGGCCCTCGGAGAGGTCGGTCGCGGGACGCGGCCGGACATGCGCCGCCTGCTGATGACCCCCGGCAACATCCGCCGGATGGCGGACGAGCTGGCCCGGATGCGCGGCGCGGCCATGAAGATGGGGCAGCTTCTCTCGATGGATTCGGGCGAGGTGTTGCCGCCGGAACTGGCCGAGATCATGGCGCGGTTGCGCGACCAGGCGCATTTCATGCCGCCGAAACAGCTCAAGCAGGTGCTGACCCGGGCCTGGGGGCCGGATTGGCTGGCCGCGTTCCGACGGTTCGACGTGCGGCCGATCGCGGCGGCGAGCATCGGACAGGTGCATCGCGCGCAGCTCAGGGACGGGCGGGACGTGGCGATCAAGGTCCAGTATCCGGGCATCGCGCGAAGCATCGACAGCGACGTGTCGAACGTGGGCGCCCTGGTGCGGATGTCGGGGCTGTTGCCGCGCGGCTTCGAGCTTGGGCCCTACATGGACGAGGCGCGCAACCAGCTTCACGAAGAGACGGACTATGCCCGGGAGGGCGCGAATCTGCGCCATTTCGCCGGGCTGCTTGCGGATGACGCGGCGTTCGAACTGCCGGAATACCACGAGGACTGGAGCACGCCCGAGGTGCTGACCATGTCCTATCTGGAGGGCCGCCCGATCGAGACCGCCGTCGCGGCCCCGCAGGAAGAGCGCGATCGCATCGCCGCCGCGCTGATCGAGCTGACGCTCAGGGAGGTCTTCGCCTTCGGCGTGACGCAGAGCGACCCGAACTTCGCGAACTACCGCTACGATGCCGGGACGGGCCGGATCATCCTGCTGGATTTCGGCGCCACCCGCCACCTCGACCCCGCACTGATCGAGGGCTATCGTCGTTTGATGAAGGCGGGGCTGGACGGCGACATCGACGGTTTGCGCACGGTCGCGACGGAGATGGGGCTGATCGACGGCCGGGGGGCGTTCGACGACAGGGTGCTGGGCATGATCCGGACGGTGTTCGATGCCGTCATGGGCGCAGAGCGTTTCGATTTCGCGGATCGGACGCTGTCGAACCGGATGAACGAACAGGGCATGGCGCTGGCCGAGGCCGGCTATGTGCCGCCGCCGGTCCCGATGGACATGCTGTATCTGCAGCGGAAATTCGGCGGCATGTTCCTGATCGGCCGCAGGCTGGGGGCCGTGCTGCCCGTCAGGGCGCTGCTGGCGCGGCATGTCGGGTGAGACGCCGGGGGGGCCGCCGCGCCGGGCCTTGCCGGCAGCGCCGGCCGGCCGTTATCGCGGCGGTCGGTCCAGTCCGGCGGCAACCATGGTCGACCAGAAGCGATCGGCGGTCTCGGGATTGCGGTAGGGGAAGATGCCGCGGAAGGCCTCGATATCGAAATCGGGCCGCAACCGATACAACGCGGCATGCGCCGCTTCGGCGGCGTCCCGGTCTCCGAGCGCCACGTGGCACGCCGCGAGATAGGCGAAGGTGTAGAAGGGCGGATTGCGCATTCGCAGGAACGCGTCCCGGGCCTCGGCGAAACGGCCCAGCGTGTGCAGACACCTGCCCTGCATCCCCCAGTACCAGTTGGGGTGATAGGGGTTCAGGCGCATGCCTTCGCGAATGCGCTGCAGGCCTTCCTCGGGCCGGTCGTCGTACATCAGGTAGCGCCCGTATTCCGTCAGCAGCAGGTCGTCGTTTGGGTTAGAGGCAAGGCCGGCCTCGAAATGATGTGCCGCACGGTCGAAGTCGCGCTCCATCATCCGCGCGATCCCGAGGACGCAATGCGCCCGCGGCTCCCGCGGGTCCAGTTCCACCGCGCGTTCGCCCAGCGCGATCAGGTCCGAAACGTCGCTTTCGATCCGGAAGTACCAGCGTCGGTAGAGTTTCGTCAGGGCGAGCAGCGCCCAGGCCCGGGCATTCTGGGGCGCGACCTGGGTCGCGCGCGCAAAGCAGTCGAGGGCTGCCTCGAATTCGTTGGGCTCGGGAATGTTCATGTGGCGCAGCCCGCGCATCACCAGCGCGAACCCTTCAAGGCTCTCCCGCGGCACGTTGAGGGCCGCCTTCGCTTCCGACTCGACAATCCGCCCCACGACCGCGCCGGTCACGCTGCGGGCGATATCGGCCTGGATCGCGAAGATGTCCTCGATGTCGCGGTCGTACCGCTCTGCCCATAGTTCGCGCTGGTCGGCGCAGCGGACGAGATGGGTTGTGACCCTGATCTTGTGGCCGGCCACGCGCACCGACCCGCCAAGAAGAAAGCGCACACCCAGTTTCGCGCCGATCTCCTCGGGCATGTCCCGCTCTTCGCTGAACTGGAACGAGGATTGGCGCGACACCACCAGAAGGTCGGGATTGCGCGCAAGCTCGACGATGACGTCCTCGGCCACCCCGTCGCCAAAGAATCCCGCCTCGGCATCCCGGCTCAGGGTTCGGAACGGCAGCACCGCGATCGACGGGCGCCCCGGCGCCTCCGGCCGGGATGTGGCGGTCGCGACCGAAGCGGCCGGGATCTCGCGCGCGGCGGAGGCGGCCGCGCCCCCCGTGCGGGCGCGCCGGACCTCGCGGATCAGGTCCATGGTCGGCGGTTCCGGCTGTACGCCGAGTTCCTCGGCCAGAAGGGCGCGCAGCCTGTCGAACTGTTTCAGCGCGGCGTCATGCCGTCGCTGTTGCTTGTAGGCGGCGATGAGACGCCTGTGAACATGCTCCTGAAGAGGGTCTTCGGCCAGAAGTCTCTGGGCCGTCGCGATTGCCTCCTCCGTATCGCCGGTCTCGGCCTGGACATCGCAAAGCCGGAGCAGCGTGGACATGTATTGCGACCGCAGGCTGCCGCGCTCGGCCTCGGCCCATTGGTCGAACTCCGGCGTCACCGCCCCGCAGCCCTCCATGAAGGCGCCGGCGTAAAGCCCTGCCGCTCGTGTCAGGGCGTCGATGTCCCTGCCCTCCCGCGCGAGGCGCACGAAGGCCTCCGCGTCGGTCACGATCCGCCCGCCGCCCAGGCGGATCCCGGCGCCGGTCGAGTCCAGCGAAGCGCCCTGCTCGACAAGGTATTTCCTGAGGCTGGACAGCGCCGTGCGCAGGCTGGCGCGGGCCTGTTCGTCGCCGCTGTCCGACCACAGCAGTGCGGTGAGGGTTTCGCGCGGCACCGGCGTGCCCGCCCGTCGCGCGAGATATGCCAGTATCGCCTGCGCCTTCCTTGGGATCGACTGCACGGCCTGCGTCGCGCCCTCCAGCGCGAACGGCCCGAGCAGCCGCAGCGTCAAACTGTCATTCGCGCGTAAATCCACTTTTCACGCTTCCTTCGCGCAGGGTCCGGCATCGCCTTCACGCGGGCAACGTAACGTCAATTCATCGAAATCACCAAGCCAAGGAGGCAACCATGTTCGACGTCAACCCCGAAACCCACCGCCATCATCTCGCCGAGCTCGAGCGCCGGATCCAGCCGCGGTCGCGGCCCCTTGCCGGCGGGGCGCGCCGCGCGCCCCTACCGAAGCGAGTGAAGGCCACGCCGGCGCTGCTGGCCCTGGTCTCCTTCATTCTCGGCGGTTTCGCCGGCGGAACGCTGCTGTGACGACGCCACCGCGGCACGCGGGCAGCGCCGGTGCGCGGGACGGGGATGATCGACGATGCAATTTTCCCTAGGATGAGACCAGTCGCCCGTGAACACGAGGACCACCGACATGGCATCTGGCATCGAATTCTGGATTGCGTTGACCTCGCCGTCGTCCTACCTCGCGAGCCTGCGCGTTGACGAGGTTGGCAGGAAACACGGGGTGCCGGTTCGATGGCGCCCGTTCAACATCCGGCAGGCCCTTGAGGTCGAGGGTATCCGGCCGAACGTGATGTATGAACGAAAAGGGGCCTATACCCGGCACGACTGGGAGCGAACGGCCAGGTTTCACGGCCATCCCTATCGTCTGCCGGATCCCTTCGGCCGGTCAAGCCTGGCGGCCATGGCCATCGCATACTGGGCCGAACGCGAATTCGGTCACGATCGCCTGAAGGACTTCTGCCGCGCGGTCATGAGCGCCTATTTCGCGGAAAACCGGGCGATCGACGACCCGGAGGTTCTGGGCGACCTCGCGCGGCAGAGCGGCCTTGCGCGCAGCGCCGCCATGGCGGCGATCGAGGATCAGCAATCGCAGCGTGCCATGGCGGACGCCACGCAAGAGGCCGTCGACAAGGGCGTATGGGGCGCACCCTTAATGATCTTCGACGGCGAACCGTTCTGGGGCGAGGACCGTATCGACCAGCTCGACCTCTGGATCGCGCGGGGCGGTTGGTAGCCGCGGTTCCCCGGGGGTGCCGCCCGCCGGTCCCGAAACGGCGCGCCGCGCGCCACCCGGGCAGCGATCAGTTGCAGGCCGCGTTGGCGCCGGCGGCCCCGCCCGCGATCGCGCCCAGCGCCGTCATCGCGGTATTGCCCTTCCCCTCGCCAAACAGGTTTCCGATGAAACCGCCCACGGCGGCGCCGCTTGCGGTGCCTCCCGCACAGCGAAGATCATCGTCGGTCACCCGGGTGCCGGCACATCCTGCAAGGACGGCGAGCGTGGTGGACAGGGCCAGAATGCGGGCACTGGATTTCATCTGCGGTTTCCTCGGGTTATGGACGAAAGCCGCATCCCGTTCGAGGAAGCGCCATCGCCCGGCATCACCTGTGCTGCGACGCTATCGCATTTTCCCTGAACTGGGCAACGCGGGATTTCGGCGCCCGCGGCCGGCCGCGCCGGGGCAGCTTCGGCCCCGGCGCGGCGCCGCGGCCCCGGTCAGGCGAACGCGACACCGGACAGGGTCATCGGCAGCCGGGTGACCCGCGGTCCGCCGGCGGCGGCGATGGCGTTCGCCAGGGCCGGGCCGGCCGGCGGCGTGCCCGGCTCGCCAACGCCGGTCGGCGCCTCCGTGGACGGCACGATGTGAACATCGATCGCGGCGATGTCGCGCATCCTGAGCGGCTCGTAGTCGGGGAAGTTCCGCTCGTGCACCGCGCCGTTTTCAAGGGTGATCTGGTCGCGCATCACATGCCCGATGCCGTAGCCGATGCCCCCCTCGATCTGGGCGCGCACCACATCGGGCGTGACCGCGATGCCGCAGTCGATCGCGGCCGTCACCTTCTCGATCCGCACGACGCCGTCCCCGTCGATCGAGACCTCGCAGACCTCGGCGCAGTAGCTGCCAAAGGACTTGTGGGCGGCAACGCCACGGCCGCGTCCCGCCGGCAGTTCCGCGCCCCACCCCGCCTTCTCGGCCGCCAGCCGAAGCGTCGCCGCCATACGGGCGCCATCGGGCTCGGCCTCGTCGAGGTAGCGCAGGCGATACTCCACCGGGTCGGCGCCGGCCGCCCGGGCCAGCAGGTCCATCATGCTTTCCATGACGTAGCCGGTATGACTGTGGCCCACCGACCGCCACCAGTTGACCGTGGTTGCCGGCCGCGCGTCGGTCAACCCGAGGTGCAGCGACGGAATCGTGTAGGCGCCGTCGGCAATGCCCTCGACCGAAGAGCCGTCCACCCCGTCCCGCACGATCATCTGCTCGAAAGCGGTGCCCTTGAAGATCGATTGCCCGGCGACCCGGTGATCCCATCCGAGGATACCGCCGTCGGGATCCAGCCCGACGCGAACCCGATGCGCCATCGCCGGACGGTAATAGCCCCCGGTGATGTCGTCCTCCCGCGACCAGACGAGTTTCACCGGGCGGCTTCGGTCGGTCATCGCGAACGCGAGGGCGGCTTCCACGATGTAGTCCGAACTCGGCGTGGCCCGGCGCCCGAAGAAACCGCCGGCGTAAAGGGTGTTGATCCGGATCTTCTCGGGCGGCAGGTCCAGGACCTGGCCGAGAACCATGTTGTTGGCGGTCGGGAACTGCGCGCCGTCGTGCATGATCACGCCGCCGTCTTCCGTCGGCTCGATCGTGGCGCCCATGGGCTCCATCGGGGCATGGGCGAGCATCGGGAAGTAGAATTCCCGCTCGATCACCTGTGCCGCCCCGTCGATCGCGGCCGAGACCGTCGCGAGATCCGCCGCGCTGCCGGTGAACTGCGACCCGGTCCGCACCATTTCCAGCAGTTCTTCGCGGATCGCCTCGGAGCTTCGGGTTTCGGCCTCGGACAGATCCCATTCGATCGACAGGGCGTCGCGTGCCTGAAAGGCGGCCCATGTCGTCTCGGCATAGGCGAGGACGGCATCGCCGCTGGGCAGCGCCTGCGCCATGATGAAGCCGCGCACCTCCCGGGCTGCCGTGTCGTCGAACGACACGACCTTGGCCCCAAGCCTCGGCGCGCGCTTCAGCGCGACGACCATCTGGCCGTCCAGTTGCACGTCCATCGCAAAGATGCCCCGGCCATCGATCTTGTCGGCCGTGTCACGGCGCGCCCTGATCTCCTTGCCGATGATCCGGAACTCCGCGGGTTCCTTGAGCTTCGGCTCCGCAGGCACCTGCATCCGTGCGGCGGCCTCCACGAAATCGCCGATCCCGGCCTCCTGCCCGTTGCCCGAGATGACACCGTCGCGCAACGCAAGCGCCGCGGCGTCGACGCCCCATGCCTCGGCGGCCGCGGCGATCAGCATCTGCTTGGCGGCGGCTCCCGCGGTCCGGTACTGGAGGAACGAGTTGGCCATGGCCGTCGATCCGCCGGTGCCCTGGAACCCCCCGAAGAACAGGTTGCCGTAGCGCGCCGGGTCCGAGGGCGCATGCGCCCAGCGGATATCCTCCAGCGCCATGTTCATCTCTTCCGCGATCAGCGCCGACAGGCCCGTCGCAACCCCCTGCCCGCCCTCGAAATGCTTGACGATCGCGGTGACGGTGCCATCGGCGGTGATGGTCAGGAACGGCGTGATGTTGCCGCCGGTGGCCGATGTCGCGGCCAGCGCCCCGCGGGGATCAAGCCCGATGGCCAGGCCGGACAGGGCCGCACCGGCCCCGACGAGAAACCCGCGGCGGGTTGCATCGATTGTCATGGCTCAGCCCTCCAGGATGTCGGCGGCGCGGTGGATCGCGGCGCGAATGCGGACGTAGGTGGCGCAGCGGCAGGCATTGCCGTCCATGTGATCGTCGATGTCCCGGTCGGTCGGCCTGCCGATCTCGGACAGCAACGCAACGGCCGACATGATCTGCCCGGACTGGCAGTAGCCGCATTGCACGACATCCAGCTCGGTCCAGGCCGCCTGCACGGCCGCACCGATCGGCGAGCCGCCGATCGCCTCGATCGTTGTGATCTCGGCGCCGTCAAGGTCTTCGGCAAGCGCCTGGCACGACCGTTCGGGCGTGCCATCGATATGCACGGTACAGGCCCCGCAAGCGGCAACGCCGCAGCCGAACTTCGTGCCCGTCATCTTGAGTTCGTCGCGCAGCACCCACAGCAGCGGCGTGCCCGGTGCCGGATCAACCTGCCTGGTTTCGCCGTTTATCTTCAAGGTCAAGGTCATGCGCGCGCCCTTTTCGTCCGGAACATAATCACCAAGGGTGGAACCTAGTGCGGGACGACGTGCCGTCCATTCGCGATCCGCCCCGCCGGCATTGCGTGTGTCCCAGCCAATGTCCGGGTCTTTCCTTGAAGAAACGGGTCAGGCATTGGTTCCGTTCACCCGTTGGTGCGCGGGCTTCTTCAAGATTCCCGCCAATCCGCCGAGCCCGGGCCAGTCGCGCATAGCGAAATGGCAAGGATCGACCCCGTCATGGAACAGGACGCGGTGCCGAAGCTCGTGCATGGCGGGTTCGCAAGCGACCGGCCCATCAGGCCTCGCGCAACGTCCGCATCCGATCTCTCGTCCCACGGGCCTCGGCCAGCAGCCAGGTCTCGAAGCGCGCGACCTGCGGGCGGGCCTTCGCCTCGGGGCGGATCCTGATGCGGTAGGGATGCCGGGCCACGAGGCTTTCGCGGGCGGGGAATGGCAGGCTGAGCGTTCCCCTGTCGAGATCGTCGAGGATGCAGGACAGCCCGCAGACAAGCAGCCCGGCATTCGATCTCACCCCTTCGATCGCGTTCTTCACGAGGGCGTATTGCACCCCCCGCTCCGGCGAGGTGCGGGCATAGGGAAAGCCGGCCAGCCAGTCGCGCCAGCCCGGCGTCGCCGGCGCATCGGGCCGCGGCTTGATGTGAAGCAGCGGAAACCCCTCGAGGCTGCCGCCTTCGGAATGGCGCCACATCCGGCCCTTGTCGCCCAGCGTGCCCACGGGAAGGTAGCGCGGCGTCCCGTCCTCGGCCTTGACCGAGAACGGATCGGAAATCCGGGCCGCGTTCTCGGGCGAGCCGACCGGCAGGAAGACCTCGTCATACAGCGGATCGCCGGTGGCGGCCCGGCCTTCGGGATCACGGTCGATCACGATGTCGGCGGCGCCCAGCCGCAGCGGCACGTCGCCCTCGCCGTTGACGTTGAAATGGATGTTCGGATGCTCCGCCTGGAACCTTGGCAAGCGCGGCAGCAGCCACAGGTCGGACCAGTCCGGGTCGGCGACGATGTGAATCTCGGCGGTGCGCTGGAAATCGAGCGCGTCGCTCACCCGGTCGAGCGCGGCAAAGGCCGCGCGCAGGTCGTCGAGCGCCATCTGCAGGGCCGGCGTCGGGCGCAGTCCCGATCGGCCGCGAAGCAGCAGATCGGTGTCGAGGAACTGTTCGAGCGCCCGGATCCTCTGGCCAGCCGCCGCCGGCGTGATGCCGAGCCGCTGCGCCGCCGCCTGCAGCGAGCCTTCCCGGATCGCCATTTCGAGGGCCTGAAGCGAGTTGAGATGCGTGACGCGCGCCATTTCCGAAAAATTTCCTTTCGAACTGCAACAGATTTCAATCGATGATAATGGAAATCTTTATCACAGGCAAAATTTCTTAGTTAGGGGTTTGCGCAAGGCCCGTGCATGCTTGTGTCATCGTAGCCCAGGGAGGGAGCCATGGCACAGATGAAGCGGTTCATTATCGAACGCGAGATCCCCGGCATCGGACAGATGTCGGTCACCGAGCTTTGCGGGGCGGCCCGCGCCTCGAACCAGGCGCTGGAACGGATCGGCCCCAACATCCAGTGGCAGCACAGCTACGTCGCGGGCGACAAGACGTTCTGCGTCTACCTCGCCGACAGCGAAGAGGCGATCCGCAAGCATTCGGAACTGTCGGGGATACCCGTCTCGGCGATCACCGAGGTGCCTCAGGTGATCGACCCGCTGACCGCCAACAACTGACGCCCCGTCACCGGGACGGGCCGGCCCCCGGCCTGTCCCGCGCGATGAAGACTTGCCGCTGCGGCGGAGATTGTGGGCCGGTCATGGGTCGATGAACCCGCAGCCACGGTGCGAGCCGGCGACAACCCGTCACCCCAATCATCGTTGTCGGAGGGTTGGATGGTGGGTGATGAGGGATTTGAACCCCCGACATCTTCGATGTGAACGAAGCGCTCTACCACTGAGCTAATCACCCGACGCGCGGCTCTTTAGCCTTTGCCGCGCGGCCTCGCAAGGGGTTAGTTGCCGTCCGTCCCGGCGGGATCGTCGCCGGCATCGGCGGGTCGGGCCTGCGGCGGCCGGCGCAGCTTGACCACCAGAACCTCGTCGCCGGTGGTGCCGCGCTGCCTGTTCACCCGCGCCTTGCCCAGCGGCGGGATCGCCAGCGCGTTGCCGGCCTGCAGCGCGTCGCCCAGCACCTTCAGCGTCGCCTCGACGACCGGTTTGACATCCTTCTTCTTCAGGCCGGAGTGCTCGCATACCCGCTCCACCAGCTCCTTCTTGCGCAGGGTCAGGAGCGGCTCGCGCGGCGGGACGACGAGTTTCAGGGCCGGCGACGGATCCGTCCGGCGGGCGCGCGGCGCGGCGGCGCGGGGCTTCTGGGGAGGCTTCGAACCGGAACTTTTGGGCATGACCGACTGGCAACTGACACGGTGGCGCGAAGTATACCGCGAAACGCCTCGAAATTCCATGGCGGTCTCGGACGGCCCGGGGTGCGCAGGCACCCCGGGCCGTCCGGCAAGGCGACGGTTCAGTGCGCGACCGGCGGCATCTCGGAGGTTTCCGAGGACTTCGCGGCCAGCTGCGCGCGATGCGCCTCTTCTGCCGCCTCGTCCCACTCGATCGGCTCGGGCTCGCGCACCAGGGCGTGGCGCAGAACCTCGCGCACGTTCGAGACCGGGATGATCGTCAGCCCCGCCTTCACGTTGTCGGGGATCTCGGGCAGATCCTTGGCGTTTTCCTCGGGGATCAGAACCGTGTTGATCCCGCCCCGAAGCGCGGCCAGAAGCTTTTCCTTCAGCCCGCCGATCGCCAGCACGTTGCCGCGCAGCGTGACCTCGCCGGTCATCGCGATATCCTTGCGAACCGGGATCTGCGTCAGCACCGAGACGATCGAGGTGACCATCGCGATGCCGGCCGAGGGGCCATCCTTCGGCGTCGCGCCCTCGGGCACGTGCACGTGGATGTCGAGCGTGTCGAAGGTCGGCGGCTTCACCCCGATCCGTGGCGCGATCGAGCGCACGAAGGACGAGGCCGCGTCGATCGATTCCTTCATCACGTCGCCCAGCTTGCCGGTGGTCTTCATCCGGCCCTTGCCGGGCAGCCTCAGCGCCTCGATCGACAGCAGGTCACCGCCCACGGAGGTCCAGGCCAGGCCGGTGACCACGCCGATCTGGTCCTCCTTCTCGGCCAGGCCGTAGCGGTATTTCTTGACGCCCAGCATGTCCTCCAGCGCCTCGGGCGTGACCTCGACGGATGTCGCCTCGCCCTTCAGGATCAGCGTGACCGCCTTGCGCGCCAGCTTCGCCAGTTCGCGCTCGAGGCTCCGCACCCCGGCCTCGCGGGTATAGGTGCGGATCATCTCGGTCAGCGCCGCGTCGGTGATCGCGAATTCGCCCTTCTTCAGGCCGTGATTCTTGATCTGCTTGGGGATCAGGTGCTGGCGCGCGATCTCGCGCTTCTCGTCCTCGGTGTAGCCCGCCAGCGGAATGATCTCCATCCGGTCCAGAAGCGGGCCGGGCATGTTGTAGCTGTTGGCCGTGGTCAGGAACATCACGTTCGACAGGTCGTATTCCACCTCGAGATAGTGGTCCACGAAGGTCGCGTTCTGTTCCGGGTCCAGCACCTCCAGCATCGCGCTGGCCGGGTCGCCGCGGAAATCCTGCCCCATCTTGTCGATTTCATCGAGCAGGATCAGCGGATTGGTGGTCTTGGCCTTCTTCAGCGCCTGGATGATCTTGCCGGGCATCGAGCCGATGTAGGTGCGCCGGTGACCCCGGATCTCGCTTTCGTCGCGCACGCCGCCGAGGCTGATGCGGATGAATTCGCGCCCCGTCGCCCGAGCGACCGACTTGCCAAGCGAGGTCTTGCCGACGCCGGGCGGGCCGACGAGGCACAGGATCGGCCCCTTCAGCTTCGTCGCGCGCTGCTGAACGGCAAGATATTCGACGATCCGTTCCTTGACCTTTTCCAGCCCGTAATGGTCGTCGTCCAGCACGCCCTGTGCCTTGCCCAGATCCTTCTTGGTGCGGCTTTTCACGCCCCAGGGCAGCGACAGCAGCCAGTCGAGATAATTGCGCACCACCGTCGCCTCGGCCGACATCGGCGACATCGACTTGAGCTTCTTCAGCTCGGCCTCCGCCTTCTCGCGGGCCTCCTTGGAGAATTTCGTCTTCTCGATGCGCTCGGCCAGTTCGTTGATCTCGTTCTGGCCGTCCTCGCCGTCGCCCAGCTCGCGCTGGATCGCCTTCATCTGCTCGTTGAGGTAATATTCGCGCTGGGTCCGCTCCATCTGCGACTTGACGCGGCTCTTGATCTTCTTCTCGACCTGCAGAACGCTCATCTCGCCCTGCATCAGGCCGTAGACCTTCTCCAGCCGCACGGCGACGTCGAGCGTTTCCAGAAGCTCCTGCTTCTGGTCGACCTCGATGCCGAGGTGCCCGGCGACCAGATCGGCCAGCTTGTCGGGCTCGCGGGTTTCGGCCACCGCGGCCAGCGCCTCTTCGGGCACGTTCTTCTTGATCTTGGCGTAGCGTTCGAATTCCTCGGCGACCGAGCGCAGAAGCGCCTCGACCGTCGCCGCGTCGCCCGGCGCTTCCTCCAGTTCCACGGCGCTGGCCTCGAAGAACCTGTCGTTGGGCAGGAATTCCTCGATCCGCACCCGGGTCTTGCCCTCGACCAGCACCTTCACGGTGCCGTCGGGCAGTTTCAGCAGTTGCAGCACGTTGGCCAGCACGCCGCTTCGGTAGATGTCCTTGGCCTCGGGATCGTCCTGGGCGGGATCGATCTGCGACGACAGCAGGATCTGGCGATCGTCGCCCATCACCTCTTCGAGCGCGCGGACGGATTTCTCGCGGCCGACGAACAGGGGCACGATCATGTGCGGGAACACCACGATGTCGCGCAGCGGCAGCACCGGGTAGCTTTGGGACAGGGTCTTGGTCATGCGCTTCCTCTCTGGCAGGAGGGCTCCGGCCCCGGTTGCGGCGGCTCCCGGCCCTCCCCTTGTCAGGCCAATGATCTGGGGCGTCGCCGCCCCGGATTCAACCGCGCGCACCCGGTTCCGACGCACCATGCCGAGGCCGGCAGGCGGGGGCAAGGGAACATTCGGCGTTTTAGGGGTTTTCCACCACTAGGTCTGGGCGCCGCCGCCGAAAGCGTCACCGGCGCCCTCGCCGGGGCTCAGAGCGGCTCGATATCGCCCTCGGCCCGCAGCGCGTGGAACCCGGCCACGAAGCCGCGCAGCCCGCCCGATGCGATCGCCGCCCGCAGGCCCGCCATCAACTCCTGGTAATAGTGCAGGTTGTGCCAGGTCAGCAGCATCGACGCGATGATCTCGCCCGACCGGAACACGTGGTGCAGGTAGGCGCGGGAATAGCTCCGGCAAGCCGGGCAGGCGCAATCCTCGTCCAGCGGGCGCGGATCGTCCATGTGGCGGGCGTTCTTGATGTTCACCACGCCGCGGCGGGTGAAGGCCTGCCCGGTGCGGCCCGAGCGCGAGGGCAAGACGCAATCCATCATGTCGATGCCGCGTTCGACCGCGCCGACGATATCGTCGGGCTTGCCCACCCCCATCAGGTAGCGCGGCTTGTCCTCGGGCAGCATCCCCGGCGCGTGGTCGAGCACCTCGAACATCGCCGCCTGCCCCTCGCCCACCGCGAGCCCGCCGATCGCGTAGCCGTCGAAGCCGATCTCGCGCAGCGCCGCGGCGCTTTCCTCGCGCAGGTCGCGCTCCAGCCCGCCCTGCTGGATGCCGAACAGCGCATGGCCGGGCCGGTCGCCGAAGGCCGCCTTCGACCGCGCCGCCCAGCGCATCGACAGCCGCATGCTCTCGGCGATCCGGTCGCGGTCGGCGGGCAGCGCCGGGCATTCGTCGAAGCACATCACGATGTCGGCGCCGAGCAGGCGCTGGATTTCCATGCTGCGTTCGGGGCCGAGCACGTGTTTCGACCCGTCGATATGGGACGAGAACGTCACCCCCTCCTCCGTCAGCTTGCGCAGCGCCGCCAGGCTCATCACCTGGAACCCGCCCGAGTCGGTCAGGATCGGCCGATCCCAGTTCATGAACCGGTGCAGCCCGCCCAGCCGCGCGATCCGTTCCGCCGTGGGCCGCAGCATCAGGTGGTAGGTATTGCCCAGCAGGATGTCGGCGCCGGTCGCGCGCACGCTTTCGGGCAGCATCGCCTTGACGGTCGCGGCGGTGCCGACCGGCATGAAGGCCGGGGTGCGGATCTCGCCGCGCGGCGTGACGATCCGCCCGGTCCGCGCCGCGCCGTCCACCGCCTCGATCCCGAAGCCGAATCGCTTGGTCATGGCCCTGCCCCGTCTGGTTCCGGCCGCCCGTGATAGCGGATTTCGCGCCGCTGCCAAGCCGCGCGGCCGGGGTTTACGTCCGGGCCGAATATCCTATATCTTCTATCAGGAAAAACGCGCGGGACTTCCATGACGAC
>Ga0180434_10003634_pt1 | contig 19523 bp, 17 predicted proteins | sample SS_ome_7_FD_132453 | JGI IMG/M metagenome (GOLD analysis project Ga0180434, IMG submission 132453) | Hypersaline lake sediment archaeal communities from the Salton Sea, California, USA - SS_1_D_2 metaG | ecosystem: Environmental > Aquatic > Non-marine Saline and Alkaline > Hypersaline >...
GGCACAGGGTGCGAAGCTGTGGTCCTTCACCGCGAGTACTCTGTAACGAAGCAGATGCAGTGAGATCGGCTTGCCTATATGGTAAAAAAATGGCGATTAAAATGAAAGTAAAAACAAACAAAATATTTTCAGTTATCATTTTTGTAAAAAGCATATAAATCCTTGAAAGCAAAACAAATAAATGAACATCGCCATTTTTTTATGAATAGGTCAGGTTAATAATGTGAATAAAATAAGTAGTTACAGCATTTTCTGATAAAATTACTTAGAAAATGATGTCAAAATCATAAGAATTACACAATCCTTATTAGAGATGAATTCAGGGGTGATATTTTTACTCCTCTTCTAATCTTTATAGGTGATATCATAAAGTTTATAGTCAAATGTATTAACTCATCCCCTTGCTTATTGTTTCTTCTTTTCCTCGAGAGCTGATTCAATTATTGTAAATATTCCATATCTAATCATTTTAGACTGATTCTTTATTCATCTTATACATGTTGTGTGATAACAAAGCAATAGTGTCCCTATCAACGGCTAAGCTAAAATGTCCCCTTCGGAAAGGAGGTTGTGATGTTTGGTCCAATAGGATCTGCAGAAATGATATTAATATTCATTGTATCTTTCCTTCCCATTATCCTCATTGCCATTTCCCCGAGAGCAGAGGGAATGAAAAAGTTTTGGTGAGTGTTGATATCTTTTATTCTTAGTTGGATAGAGTATGTATTATTTCTGATATTCACGGAGAAAATTGAGACTAAAAAACAGATTGAATAAATCTAAAGGTCAAATAATAACTCTCAATTTCATTTATTTTTCTTCGATTTTGTAAACACTAAAAGAAAAATGAGGTTCATCTTTTTTCTCTATTAAATTTTTCGTTATATAATAACCATCAATCCATTTGATCCTTAATCGATTAGAAAAAGGGATATAAAAACTCCCTTCATACTCCAAAGAAGGAAGTTTATAAACATGAGCTTGGTTTTCTCCTGTATCCCAATTTCTATTGCCTGTAATGATAATGAGCCAGTTGTGAATCACTTTTAAGTTCATCAATGGGGGAGCATGAGGAGGAATGTGTAGAATATGATCGAAATTTCCTCTTATTTTGGAATCTGTTTCTCCTAAAATATACTCATGATAAAATTCAAGTTCATCTCTGTCTATCTCAAACCTTCTAAAATGAATATCTAAAATGAATTCTTTCTTCTCTTTCCCGTCAAACCCCAGGCTTTTTATTTCAGGTTCTTCAATATTCGGCAAATAATAAATCACATCTCTTTCCCAATCCACTGTAAATATTCGGTCCAATCTGGCGGCTCCATAATAATCAGTGTATGATTTGCTCTCTCCGAGTTTATACCATGTCCATGGTTCTGTTTTTTTAGCCTTTGTGATTATTGATAAATCATCAAACGTCTCTTTTGATTTTGCTATGTAGTAAGTGAAATTTTCATGAAAGGCTGTGGATTCAAAGGAGGTGATGATATACTCACCCGAATTCTCTAATGAAGTGAGCCCAAACTTTCCTATAGTATATTTGTTCCCATATCCTTTTATCACGTTTGAAAGCTTAGAAACTGTCTTTATTTCAAATGACTTTGGATCAAGTATTTTATGATAGGAACCAATATCAATAAAATGAATCTTTCCAGATGAAATCCACGCTGTATGGTAATCCAAAACTCGCATTTCATTCGGCCCATTCCCACTTTTTATCAGTTTTTCTTTTATTAATTTTCCTGAGTAGTCATACAAATGAAATTTAAATTCACTCCATCCTCTATCCATAATTTCTACACATAAAATGCCATTGGGACAAGGAAAACAAGCGTGGATGAAAGGAAATTCAATTTCCCATATTTTCCTGAAATTGAGTTTATGGAAATGTTTATCTTTCTCCACAGCAAGTTTGCGTTCATGGATTTGATTTTCGCAGGATATGAATAGAGAAAAAATAATGATTGAGAATATTTTAATCCAATGAATTTTCTTAATTATGGTAATCTTACTGCTTATCAAAATCCCTCTTTCTCAGATGCTGTGTAAGGAATAATACTAAGAACAGAGATGTTGAGTCAATGGGAAATATGGACTTAAGTGTACCGCCAACCGCCCAAGAAGTATCTAGCCTCCTCTCTCTTGTAGAAAGAAATTTGCATAATGCTGAACAAGAAGACAAAATCTGTCAAGCTTATGATTGGTAAGTTTTCCCTTTTCTTTCAGTCCTAATTTATTATTCTTTGTTTAACAATAACCGGAAAGTCATTATCACCGCGTTCATCCAAAAAAAGAAAGTCTCCGGATAGGGTTATGGGATGCCGGCTCAAATCTTTTATTTCTATATATTCTGGTAAAGGTAGGTAAAAATTATTCAAATATTGTCCCTCCATATCAAACACATCCACCAGGTTTCCTTTCTCTTTGTCTCGTGTTGAGGATAAAACCCACAGATGATCATTGTGGAAAAAAAGTTTTTGTACATCATTGTAATGATCTACTGGCCACCCCAATGTGAAGGCGCCTGTTCTGGTTTCCTCGATTGCTTTTTTCTCATGCCTATACTTCACACTTTTATATTTTCTTTTGAACACCCTTATCACTTGAATTTTTTCAAGGTCAAACAATTTAATTAACCTGGATTATTCACAAGCCGATCTCACTGCATCTGCTTCGTTACAGGGTACTCGCGGTGAAGGTCCACGACTTCACACCCTGCGCCTTGCATCTACAGTAACCTCGACTTGTGAATAATCCAGGTAAGATATTGAATCCAAATTAATCAGAAAAAAATAGTGACGGGATTAGTGACCACATTGAAGCCGTTTTATGCTATAAATTTCTATAAATCGCTATCAATGTAAGTTGATAAAAAAAACTTAAGTTGCTAGTTTTATATTGGGTAACAGAGAGAATATTTACCTTTCTTTTAATAAGATGAAATCTGAAGTTATTATAGCAAAATACAAAACAGAGGCAAAAGGATTGTTTCTATTCAGAAATCCGCAGCACGGCAGCGCCGTCGATTTCACTGTTTTTGACCATCTGGAGCGCTTTATTGGCTTCTTTTAAAGGAAACGAAGTGGTAGTGGTTTTTATAGAGATTTCCGCCGCCGTCCTTAGCAGCTCTTCCCCATCCAATCGGGTGGCATTGGCCACACTGCGGAGAGTACGTTCATAATAGAGATATTTGTTGTAATCCATTTCCGGGATAGGAGTCATGTAAATCCCGGCACAGGCTTGAGTGCCTCCTCTATCCAGGATGCGCATGCCGTCCAGCACGGTCTCCCCTGCTGGGGTGAAGTTCACTACGCTGTCCACTTTGTGGGGAGGGTCCTGATGGGAGGTTCCGGTCCAGGAAGCTCCTAACTTTTGGGCATGTTCTCTGTGCTCTTGAGAACGGGAAATGACATAAACCTCACAGCCCCAGTGGACCGCGATTTGTATAGCCACATGGGCTGAGGCGCCAAATCCAATCAAAGCCAGACGCTGATGGGGTTTGATCTCACTGAGACGGAGAGCTCGAAACCCAATAATGCCCGCGCATAAAAGAGGAGAGGCTTCTTCATCTTCAAACACATCAGGAATGGAATAAGCGAATTTCTCGGGGATGACGAAATACTCGGCATATCCTCCATCCACACTGTAGCCAGTAAAACGGGCGCTTTCACAGAGATTCTCATTATCTCTGCGGCAGTAAGCACATTTTCCGCAGGCGGAATAAAGCCATGCTGCTCCTACTCTTTCCCCTATTTGAAAACGTTTCGCTCCCTTTCCTTTCTTCTCCACCACACCCACAATCTGATGGCCGGGGATCACCGGAATTTTGGCTTCAGGAAGTTCGCCTTCAACCGTATGAAGATCCGTATGACAGACACCGCATACTTTGACCCGGACCAGGATCTCTCCTTTTCCAGGTTCCGGAGTCTCTGTATCCACGTATTCAAGAGGGTTTTCCTCAATCAAGGCAAACTTCTTAAGCTGCATAGCCTTCATAAGGAATTATCCTTCCTTTTTGATTTTGTTTTGTTTTTGTCTTTTTATCTTTTGCTTGATGCGCTCTCTCCGGTGGGTAAAATCCCCTTCATAGTGAGTCGAAAATCCTCTGGAAAGCACAAATCCCTCTTCAGCGTATCTGAGGGCTTTTTCAAACTCTTTAGCCCTGTGTTCATAGTACATGGAAAGCTCCCTCAAAGAAAAAAGAAGGTCATAACTGGGCTCATTAGCCGCAGCCATCTCTTCCCAAAGCAGGACCGCATTCTCGAATTTTCCATTTCGTTTGAACATAAGAGAGAGTCGGCGGCGGGTGGAAAGCCCCACTTCTTCGGTGAGTTCTCCTTCTAAAGCTTTGCAAAAAAAACGGGCCGCCTCTTCTCCATTTCCCAATCGTTCCATGACTTTGCCTGCGCCAAAAAAATCCATACTGTCCGGAGTCAGCTCTTCCAAACCTTCCGAAAAAATCGAAGCGCCAATGATCACTACTCCCAGAAGAGATAAAATGTCTTCAATATTATGATAGAGAATCGGCTCGATCAAATCATAATTACCCGTCTTAAGATACTGAAAATATCTCCAGGGAATCTCCGCAGACGGGATGTCTTCATCTCGGAAGGTCTGCACCACTTCATGGGCAAGATGAGAAAGCCGGCAGCTTTCATGCTTATGACGCCACAAACTGCGGGCAGGAAATAAAAAATCAAGATGAGGGAGCCCGTTAAGTTCAAACGGTGTTCTATGGAGAATAAAACGGGTTTCCAGCAGAGGAATGTCAAAAGCTTTGCCATTGTAGGTGACCACTGATTCGAACCTCATATCTTTAAAGAACTGGTTCAGCTCTTTGATCATGCGTTCTTCTTCAGAGAGCTCGCCGAGAAAATACTGACCCACCCAGAATTTCCCGTCTCTGTAATAGCCCATGCCCACATTAAAAGGCACCACTCCGGTCCCTCCGGATAGACCGGTGGTCTCCAAATCAATAAATAGGGCTGTGGACAGGTCTTTGTCTTCGAATTCAGGGTCACAGCTCAAACAGGCTAAGGTGGAGCCTTTGATATCCAGTCCTTGGGCTATCTTGACTTTTCCGTATCGGGCATCCAGGGTATAAGGGGTTTCTGAAAATCGGAGAGCATCCCTTTCCTGTGGCTCAAATTGAGGTTCCGGTTTTTTGCGGGGCTTTCGGTCCTTTCTCAATTGGATGAGCTGTTCCAGTTTTTCTTTGGTGGAAAGCTCTTCTTTTTCCTCTAGCTTGGACCAGGCATCTCTGAGTTCCTGGGACTTGGAACGGGCTTCCCGTTCCTTTTTAAGGCGCTTGAGCTTTTCTTTGATATCCTTCGGCAAAACTTATTCTCCTATAAACTGAAGCAGAATAGAGCGGGAACGGGACTGGTTATCAAAGTCAATAAAAACGATCTGCTGCCAGGTCCCCAGCATGAGTTTTCCATCAGAAAAAGGTACGGTCAACGAAGGACCGATTAGAGAGGCTCTCAGATGGGAGAATCCATTATTGTCTCCCCATCGAGAATCATGATGATAGCGTTGATTGGAAGGGATGATTTGTTCCATGAGTTCAGTGAAATCCTTTTCCAGTCCAGGTTCGTATTCAATAGTGGTGATTCCTCCTGTAGAACCCGGAACAAAGAGTGTAACCTGGCCTGATTGGAGTTTGTGAGTGTTGAGTTTATCTGACACTTTATCTGTGAGGTTTTTCATGTCACTGAAACCAGAGGTTGAAAGCTGGACAGAATCATTAATAATATTCATTTATTTTTCTCCCTCTTAATAATAAAATAATTTTTGAACACGGTAAAGAGTGAAAAAATTTATGAAGAGGAGGAAGTTTTGAAAAGACGAGAATTTTTCAAGTCAGCGACCGGCAAAGCGTTAGCTGCTGCCTGTCCTTTGATCTTACCTAAATATAAGGATCGTTCTTTCAAAAAGCCCAAAAACATCCTTTTCATTATGTCAGACGATCATGCAGCCCAAGCTATCGGGTGCTACGGCAGCCATCTCTCTCAGGTAGTAAGGACGACCAACCTAGACCGCATCGCTGCTGAAGGCGCTCGTCTCGATAACTGCTTCTGCACAAACTCTATCTGCGCACCAAGCCGAGCAACCATATTAACCGGTCAATACAGCCACAAAAACCAGGTTTATACTCTAAGAGATCGCTTGGATCCCTCCCATCCTCATATTGCCAAGATACTGCAGTCTGCTGGATACCAGATCGCACTGATCGGGAAATGGCATTTGAAAACAGAGCCCAGCGGTTTTGATTATTGGAATGTTCTCCCTGGACAGGGAAGATACTTCAACCCCATACTCAAGCATCACCAGAAAGGCGAAAAAGTTTATTCCGGATACGCCACTGATGTCATTACAGATCTCAGCCTGGAATGGCTGAAAAGACTTGATCAAAACCAGCCATTCCTTTTAATGTGCCACTTCAAAGCCCCTCACGACCGATGGAATCATGCGGAAAGATTCGCGGACTTTTATAAGGAAGGAGATATCTCTGAACCGCCTACCCTTCTGGATAACTATCAGCACCGGTTTAGTCGGGCAGGAGAAGTTCTCAACCGTCTTGAACTCATGGTTCAGGACGGATATTTCCCCTACATTGAACACGAAAAGGTAGAAGGACTTGATCGGGATATGATCCGCCGTACGGTTTACAATGCTTTTATCCGTCAGTACCTGCGCTGTGCCCAGGCTGTGGACGATAATGTGGGGCGGCTTCTAGATGCCCTGGATCGCTTGGGATTGGCTGAAGATACCTTAGTCATTTATACTTCTGATCAAGGTGTATTTTTGGGGGAGCATGGTTATTTTGACAAACGATTCATGTATGAGGAGAGTTTGCGAATGCCTTTCCTGGTGCGGTGTCCTGGAGAAATCGCTCCAGGGACAGTGGTTTCAGGCTTGATTGAAAATATTGACTTTGCGCCCACCATGCTTGAATTTGCCGGACATAAAGTTCCTGAATTCATGCAAGGACGTAGTTTCCGTTCCTTGCTCAGAGGAAAAGCAGGTAAGAATTGGAAAAAGACGGTTTATTACCGCTATTGGATGCACATGGCTCACTTTGGCATTCCCGCTCATTACGGCATACGGACTCAACGTTATAAGCTGATTTATTATTATGGACTGAGCCTGGGGATGTCAGGAACCGAGCGTATCCGGAGCTGGGTGGAAGGTTCTCCTGAAATCAAGCCCACAGATCCGGAATGGGAACTTTTCGACCTAAAAAAAGACCCGTATGAAATGCATAATGTCTATTCGGATCCTAACTACTCTGGTGTTGTCCTCAGGATGAAGCTGCTGCTGAATGAAAAAAAGAAAGAAGTCAAAGATACAGATGAACAGTTTCCTGAGATGTTAGACCGATGAAAAGATTCTATTTATAACAATGGATTAAACTTTTGGTGCCCAGTCCTCTTCATACTCTCGGCTCCACATGCTCTCAGCTTGCGGGTCGTTTTTGATATGTCCATTTTGGGTATTGAGCTCTAGGGTTCGACCCGCTTTTTGAGCGATATTTCCCAAGTGACAAAGAGTCACACTCACATGGCCTTCATCAATGGGGGAATTCAATTTTTCCCCATATCTTATGGCATTAAAAAAGTTTCTTATGTGCAGATCAACCAATGCACCGGCTCCTAGGATGTCTGTAGTGGTGCTCAATCCTTTTTCATCCACCTTTTTTATGAGGTTATTATCATTGTCATATAGTTCATAAGCATTCCTATCTAAAAGGACAGTGCCTTTGGTTCCGTGAATGGCAACTCCCCGACCTCTGTTGTGATAATAATGAGTATTGCAGCTTCTCCCTTCCCAGGTGATCAGTTTGTTATTTTCAAATTCATAATTGGTCACTTGTGTATCAAAAAATTCCCAATCATCCTTAAAATGGTAACGGCCCCCGCTTGAGCTTACTTTCCGGGGATATTTGACACCCAAAGCCCACCGACAGACATCAATTTCATGAGTCCCATTATTGAGGATTTCTCCGGTTCCCCAGTTCCAAAACCAATGCCAGTTGTAATGAATAATATTGTCTTTATATTTTTTCCGGGGAGCGGGGCCCTGCCATAATTCGTAGTCCAACCATTCTGGGGCAGGCACTTCTTTTCCAATACCGATGGAACCCCTTTGGTTGGAATACCAGGCTTTTCCAAAATAGGGTCTGCCAATGACTCCTTGGTTGATTTCTTTGACCGCCAGAATGGAAGTGGGAGCTGAACGCTGCTGATTTCCCATTTGGATTATTTTTTTGTATTTTTTCTGCACAGTAACCAAAAGCTCCCCTTCACGAGGATTATGACTGCACGGTTTTTCCAAATAAACATGCTTCCCAGCTTGTAGAGCCATAATGGCCATAGGAGTATGCCAATGGTCCGGGGTGGCGATAAAAACAGCATCCACTGATTCGTCTTCAAGGATTTTCCTGAAGTCCTTTTGTGGTTTTGGATTAAGACCATGGTTTTTTTCTATATCAGCGATAACTTTCTCCATGACTCTTTGATCCACATCACAAATATAGGCCAGCTCAATATTCTTTTGTTTCACAGCACTCGCTGCTAAGGCTCGACCCCGCCCATGCAAACCAATCATCGCAATAGAAATCTTATCATTAGGAGATCCAGCAAATAATTTTGCTTTGTTTAAATTCATTCCCATTCCTATTCCAGTGATAGCAGTTGTCTTAATAAACTGACGACGGTTCATTTTATGCTCCTTTATTCTTATATTCAATCGAGTCTACGTATTTTGATATTCCTGAATAAAACAGGATAGCCATGTTCCTGAAGTAAGATATGGCCTTTCTCCCACTCTCCGAAGTTTTCCCATTTTTTATATTTGCTTTCAGCAACCCGTCTGCGAAATTCCTCACTGCCTCTCTCATATTCCAACACTTTTCTCCCGTTCAGCCAGTGTTCAACATGGCTGTTATCTGAAACAATCCGAGCATGATTCCACTCACTGATGGGTCTCGGGAACTTGTTTTCAGCTTTGATTAAATCGTATAAAGAAGCCAGAGTCCGGCTGCCTTCATGGCTTCCTAATTGAGCATCTGGATGTTTGTTGTCATCCAGAATTTGATACTCTAACCCTATGGCGGAACCTTTCCCTTTGTTTAATTCTGTATCAACATAATATTTGATTCCGCTGTTTGCGCCTTCGGTCATTTTGAAATCAACCTTTAAATCAAAGCGGCTGTATTTGTCTATGGTCACGATATCACCTGCTTTTTCTGACTCTCCTCCTCCGGATGCATGGATGGTCAAAACTCCATTTTTGATTTCCCAACCACTTTCTGGAAATTTATTCATTTTGGCTCCTCTCCATCCCTGTGAGCTCTTGCCATCAAACAACAGCTCCCATCCCGCATCTATTTCGTTTTGGGTTAGTTTGTTATACATGTTCTTTGGGGGAAGCTCCATCTCTTTGGCGTATTCCATTGGATTTTCTGTAATAATTCTAATATTTCTCCAGGCTACAGTTATTCCCTCCTTCTCTTTATTATTGCCAATACCATGGACCTGTAATCCGATGAAGCCCTTTAGGGTCATATCATCTTCCAAATGGGCAGCTGGCACTCCATTTATCCAGGTTTTGATGGTATCATCAAGGGCTTCTATCCTGAATTTATTCCACTGTCCCTGTTTGAATGCTCTCTGAGCCGCTTCATTGTCTTTAAGCGGATAAAGCCAACCGCGTCTTGCTTCATCATAAATCCCCCCTGTCCAAGCTCTTTGGGAAGGATCAATTTCAACCTGATATCCATGGACTTTTCCGTTTTTATACTCGGGATAGCTGCTGCTTCTGATTTGAATTCCAGAGTTTAATAAGGGATCGACCTTGAATTCAAGCTCCAGGATAAAATCTGAATATTCTGAATCTGTACAAAGAAATGTATTGGGAGTGTTTGACACGATTTCTCCAATAATGGAATTATGCTCAACATAATAATTGGCTTTACCTCCTTTTTTATGCCAGCCTGTGAGATCCTCTCCGGTAAATAAACTTTCCCAGGGCTGGTCTTCTGTGCTGCAGCTGAATAACAATAAAATTGTTAATATCCAGAGAAATGAAACATTTACTTTATTTCGTATCATAGCTCCTCCTTATTCAGGCTTATTCATGTCTTATCGAGTTTATGAGATTTTTTTGCTAGGTCATACGCTAAGGCATGATTAATTTTGTGTGCTTCTTCCATGTCAATAATATGTCGGGCAACCAAACTCGCCAGAAAATCAGAATCCACTCTTCGGCATAAATCGTGTCTTGCTGGTATAGAAGGAAAAGCTCGAGTGTCATCATTAAAGCCAACTGTATTGTAAAATCCTGCGGTTTCAGTTATACGTTGACGGTAGCGGATCATACCTTCAATACTGTCATTAAACCACCAGGGGGGTCCTAATTTCATGGCTGGATAATGACTGGCTAAAGGAGCTAGTTCGCGGGAATATGTGGCTTCGTCTATAGTAAATACAATCAATGAAAATTTTGGATGGTTGCCGTATTTATTCAACAAAGGGCGCAAATTATTTGTAAATTCAGTTGCCAAGGGAATGTCACACCCTTTATCCTCACCAAATTTTTCAAAAATAAACGGATTGTGATTGCGATACACTCCAGCATGAATCTGCATCACCAATCCATCCTCTATGCTCATTCGAGCCATCTCCATCAGCATATGAGCTGTGAACAGACGGCTGTCATTTTCAGAAGCCTCTCCTCTTAGGGCTCGGTTAAAAATGGCCTCTGCTTCAATAGAGGATAATTCATGGGTGAAGGGGATTGTGACTCCCTGGTCTGTTGATACCGCGCCCATATGCTTAAAAAAAATTCTCCTCTTTTCCAGAGCTTCTATAAAATTTGAATATCCCATGATATCTATCTCAGAAATTCGACTTAACTCTTCTATATTCTTTTTCCAATTTTTGTTTTGGATATTGATAAGACCATCTGGGCGAAAGCAGGGGATGACTTTTCCTGACCATTCTGAGTCTTGGATTTCTCTATGGTGGACTAATGTATCTGAGGGATCATCCGTGGTGGTTAAAATCTCTATATTGAACCGATCAAATAGATTTCTGGGAAGGAATTCTGAAGAAGATAATTTTTGTTGGATCTGATCATAAATAGTCATAGCGTTTTTACTATTCAACTTCAATTTAATTCCGAATACTTGAGTCATTTCACAATTCAACCATGCTGCCACCGGCGATCCCGCAAATAAATAGAAATGATCCGCAAATGTCTGCCATATCTTTTGATAATCTGTTTCAATAGGAGGTTTGTTTTTCAAAGGTATGCCTAAAGATTGCAATGATATCCCTTGTGAGTACAGCATTCTGAATATATAGTGATCAGGAATAACAATCAATTCTGTGGGATTGGAAAAGGGCCTGTTTTTGGCTAATATCTCCGGGTCAACATGTCCGTGAGGGCATATGAGAGGGAGATTTTTTACTTTCTGGTATAATTCTATGGCAATTTTCCGAACAACAGGATTCGGATTGAAGTATCGGTTTTCATGAAGTTCATATTTTTGGGCTGTCTTCATTTAAAGTTCCTTTCTGAATTATCAAACAAACAACGTCTTATGGCTGTTTCCATGCCTTTTAATTCGGCAAGTCCTTTGAGCCGTCCTATGGCCGAATAACCAGGATAAAAGGGCTTATCCAGATCATAAAGCATCTGAAGGCCATGATCCGAGCGCAGAGGAATAGAAATATCAATCCCCCCGCCTCTTTTTCTCCTGATCTGTTCTTTGACCGCGGCTATCATAATTTCATATAAATCGACATCGCCTCCTAAATGTTCGACCTCATAAAAACTTCTATCCCCTTGTTTTTGAATACTGCGCAAATGGTAGAAATGAATTCGATAACCAAATTGCTCAACCATTTTTACCAAATTGTTTTCAGGATGAGCCCCAAGAGAGCCAGTACAAAAGGCTAATCCATTACTGGGTGAGTCCATAACACTCAACAATCTAGTTATGTCGGATTCTTTGCATACGATTCTTGGTAAGCCAAGAATGGAAAAGGGAGGATCGTCAGGGTGAACAGCCATTTTTACTCCTATCTTTTCAGCATGAGGAATAATGCATTTTAGAAAATAAGCCAAGTTTTTTCTTAACTTTTTTTCATCTATATCTTTATAAACATCTAGATATTCCTGAAATTTCTCAAGGGAATAGACATCATCTGTTCCCGGAAGCCCCGCCAAAATGGTTTTTTGTAATTTAAATTGATCCTTTTTATCCAAATGATCAAAAAATTCCTCAGCTTTTTCTAATTGGTCATAGGTATAAGCTGTTTTGGCTTCCTTCCGTTTGAGAATATAAAGGTCAAACGCTGCTAATGCTATCATATCAAATTTTAATGTTTTGGCCCCATTTGCTAATTCATACCCCAAGTCAGTTCTTGTCCAGTCCAGGACAGGCATAAAATTATAGGTTACTGTTTTTATTCCACATTGACTCAAATTAGTAAGTGTCCTCTTATATTTCTCAATATAAGTGTCTCTGTCTGATGCTCCAGTTTTTATGCTTTCATGAATATTAACACTTTCTACCACTGACCATTTTAAATTTCTTCTTTTTTCCGGAGAAGTTGAGTCATTCCATTCTATTTCCTTTTTTCTTTTTTCAATCTCATCCACTGGCCACACTTCACCTACAGGAATATGGTGTAACGCAGTAACGATTCCTGTGGCACCAGCTTGTTCAATGTAGGATAGATTTATAGGATCGTTGGGCCCATACCATCGCCATGTTTGTTCAAAGGTCATCATTTTTTTCTCCAGTTTCCTCACCCTAAACTCCGCTGAAGGCACTAAAACCTCCATCAATGGGAATGATAGTGCCGGTGATAAATTTCGAAGCATCACTACAGAGATATATTAAGGTGCCGAGAAGCTCTTCAGCTTTGCCAAACCGTTTCATGGGTGTATTGGCGATAATTGTTTTCCCTCTTTCTGTGAGGGTTCCATCTTCCTTTAACAGGAGCTTTCTGTTTTGTTCTCCTATAAAAAATCCAGGAGCAATCGCATTCACTCTCAAACTATCTCCAAATTTTAGGGCGACTTCGACTGCCAGCCATTTGGTAAAATTAGAAACAGCAGCTTTGGCTGCGGAATACCCCACCACTCTTGTTATGGCTCTTTCTGCAGCCATAGAAGATATATTAATGATGCTGCCTATTTTTTGTTCAGACATAACTTCTCCAAAAACCATGGAGGGAAGTACAGTTCCATTCAAATTCAATTCCTGAACTTTTTGAAATTCTTCATAGGCCAAATCAAAAAATGTTTGCTCTGGTGAAATAGTGGCACCCGGCATGTTGCCTCCTGCAGCGTTGACCAGAATATCAATTCGGCTCCACTTCTCCATGATTTTTTCCCTTGCTTGTTCTAGTTTTTTGATACTCAGAACATCAGAGACCAATCCCATCGCTTCACCATGGTTTTGTCTGACTTGAGAAACCACTTCTTCCATTCTTGCTTCTGACAAATCTATTAGTGCAATTTTTGCGCCCCGCTGAGCCAAACCTTTAGCCATGACACTCCCAAGAACTCCTGCGCCTCCGGTTATTATAATGACCTTATTTTTTACGCTAAACAAATTATTGATCATTTTGATTATCCTTTATTCTTTTTGTATCTATTTTCCCCATTTTTTCGATATCCAAATTAAAATCCAAATATTTTTGGAATAATCAAACTTATTTCAGGAATATAAGTCACAATTAATAAAGATATGATCATGGATATAAAAAACGGCATGAGAGGTTTGATCACTTTAAGTAAACTGATGTTTGCCACACTACATCCCACAAACAAAGCATTCCCTACAGGAGGAGTGCAAATTCCGATATTCAGGTTTAACACCATAATGATACCAAAATGAACCGGGTCTAATCCTAATTGTGTGACCACAGGCAAAAAGATGGGAGTAAAAATAAGGATAGCTGGGGTGATGTCCATGAATGTTCCAATGCAAAGTAAAATAAAATTAATAATCAGCAAAATGATAATTTTATTTTGAGTGAGAGAAATCAAGGCTGCACTAATGCTTTGGGGTATATTTTCAAAGGACAAAATCCATGACATAGCCATAGATGTGGCTACAAGAAGCATGACAATGGCGGTAATATTAACCGTATTGAGTATTATTTTAGGTAAATCCTTAATTTTGACTTCACGATAAATAGCTACAGATAAAACAAAAGTATATAAAACAGCAATGGCAGAGGCTTCGGTGGCTGTAAAAATACCGGCCACAATTCCTCCCATCACAATAATCAGGAGCAAAAGACTGGGAATGACATCAAAAAAAGATTTCACAGCCTGTTTGAAATTAATTTTTTCATGACTTTTATATTTATGCTTTCTTGAATAAATGAAGGAAATAAACATTAACGATCCACCAACCAGAATTCCCGGAAGATATCCAGCTAAAAACAGGGCTGCAATTGAAGCCCCTCCACTAGCCAGGGAATAAACAATCAATACATTGCTGGGAGGGATCAAAAGCCCCGTGGTGGAAGAAGTGATATTAATGGCAGCACTAAACTCTCTGTTATAACCCTCTTTTATCATCAGCGGAATCATAAATCCTCCGATGGCTGCTGCGGCAGCAACAGCAGAACCAGAAATGGCTCCGAACAACATGCATGCTAAAATATTGACAAATGCCAGGCCACCGTGAAAGCGGCCAACAATGACTTTAGCAAAACTGATAAGCCGCTTGGCAATCCCCCCCTTGTTCATGAGCTGCCCGGATAAAATAAAAAACGGGATCGCCAATAAAGTAAAGCTGTCAATCCCGGTAGCCATTCGTTGAGCCACTGTGGTCAGGGCAGGAATAGTCATGATATTCATGAGAATGGTAACCGTAGTCGCAATTCCCAGTGAAAAAGAAATCGGAACTCCCAAAGCAAGCAAGAGGAGAAAAGATCCGGCTAATACACCAGCGTCAAGGAGTTCCATTCATCTTTCCTTTTTTTAATTTACTTATATTATCCATCATATCTATAACCATATATAGCATGATGATAATACCACTGATGGGGATAACCAAATACACATAACCCATTTTCATCTGCAAGGCGGCTGAAATTTGGTTTAACTTTAAATTTACGATAATCAGTCGGATCCCACCAATCAAAAGAACTGAAAATGCAAATGTAAATATCAAGGAGTTCTTAACCAATTCCAGGTATAAAAGCTTCTGAGGAGATAATTTTGTTTTGATGATATCAATGGATAAGTGACTGTTTTTTCCACAAACATAACATGCCCCTAAAAGACTTATCCATATCAACAAAAAGCGGGCCAGTTCTTCGGTATAAGAACTGGGTCTTTTCAATACGAATCGCGTGAAAACCTGCCATAATACATTCATCACCATAACTACCATAATGACAATAAGAGTCCATTGGAGAAATTTATTCAGGTTGGTTCTGATTCTGGTTAGCATTAGTTAGTTTCCCTTATTTTTTTTACAAGTTCATTTATCTGTGGATTATCTTTGTATGAATCATAAAAAGAAGTTACTTTTTGTCGAAACAAAGACTTATCCGGATGATAGATCTTAACTCCTGCTTTTTTTACGGCTTCTAATGATTCTTGAGTAGACTGTCTCCACAAAGTTATCTGATAATCTGCTGATTCAAGAGCAGCTTCCTGGATAATTTTTCGATGCTCTTCACTTAGCTTATCCCATATGATGGTACTAATGAGCAGTACATCCGGGATCGATGAATGTTCGTCAAGTGAATAATGCTTGCATATTTCATAATGTTTGGATAAATAAAAACTGGGAGGATTGTTCTCTGCGCCATCAACAATACCTTGCTGAAGCGCGGTGTAGAGTTCCCCCCAGGATATAGGTGTGGCTGAACCTCCAAAGCAGCTGATCATTTTTATTGCTGTTGAGCTGGGCATGGTTCGGATTTTCAGGCCGATCAGGTCCTCTGGTTTTAAAATTGGTTTATTGGTTGAGTAAAAGCTGCGGCTTCCTGAATCATAATAACATAATCCACGAAGCCAGTACTTTTGTGCGGATAAAAGCAGTTGGCGGCCTACAACGCTTTTCATAACCTTATGCCGGTGCGCTTCATTCTCGAAAATATAAGGAAAGCTGAAAACTTTAAATTCGGGAACAAAACCTTCCAGATTACTGGCAGATACTTTTGTCATACCCAGGCTGCCGATTTGAAGCAGTTCAAGGCATTCGCGTTCCGTACCCAACTGTCCGTTGGAATAAATATCAATGGTGAGTTTTCCTTTTGATTTCTCTTCGACTCTTTGAGCCATAAATTCCATGGCTTTATGAACAGAATGGCTTTGATCCAGGCCATGGGCTAATTTAATATGAGTGATTTTTTGACTCTGACTGCATGAAAAAAGCAGAAATACGAACAGGAGAATAACAGATGCAAACGAAATCCTTTTATTTGATGGATCTTCCATGATTGGGTATAAAAATGCTTTCATAAAGATTCAAAGCATAAAGGTCTGTCATTCCGGCAATAAAGTCAATCACCCTGATTTCAAGCCTATCTCTCTCAGGATAAGGTTTTACATATTCCTCAGGATGAGACAAGACATATTGATAAAGATCAGTCAGAATTTTATCCACTTTTTCATACTGAATCAAATTAAAATCGCTGAAATAGACTTTTTCATATAGGAAGTCCCTTAATTCGACAATTGCGGAATTCATGTCTTCGCTCAAGGAAAGGCCGGTCAATCCCCCTCGGGATGTGGAATCGATCACATCCCAAACCATTTTGTCTATTCTTTTGGCATGCCATTTTCCCAAAGAACGCACCAGATGGGAAGGGATGTCCTGTTGGCTGATGACTCCTGCTCTCAGGGCATCATCAATGTCATGATTGACATAAGCGATAAGGTCAGAAATTCTCACCACCTGGCCCTCTAAAGTCATAGGCAGCTCTTTGTTATCCACCTCAAAAATCTTCCCTCTCCCCTTAGAATGCTTTAAAATCCCGTCTCTGACTTCATGCGTCAAATTCAAACCCTTTCCATCGTATTCCAGCTTCTCCACCACCCGAAGGCTTTGGGTGTAATGAGAAAATCTTTGGGGAGAAATTTTCTTCAGTGTCTTCTCCCCGGCATGGCCAAAAGGTGTATGCCCCAGGTCATGACCTAAGGCGATGGCTTCAGTCAGATCTTCATTGAGCCCGAGCGCTTTAGCAATGGTTCGAGCTATCTGTGAAACCTCTAAGGTATGGGTAAGTCTTGTCCGGTAGTGGTCTCCATAAGGAGCAATAAAAACCTGTGTTTTATGTTTGAGTCTACGGAATGATTTGGAATGGATGATGCGGTCCCTGTCTCTCTGGAATTCTGTTCTCAGGCTGTGAAGCTGCTCTTTTCTTTCGCGACCCAAAGTATTCACACTCAAACAGGCCTTATCGGACAGAGTTTCTTTCTCTAAATTCTCAAGTTTCTCCCTGACTGTGAGTGCCATTTTCCGGACCCTATGATTTTATTCCTTTGCCTTTCCATGGTCGGTTTTTTTGAACCTGTTCGATGAGGAGTCTTGGAATGTAAAAATTGATTTCCAGGCGGTGGGAAACCTCCATCTTTTCTGTTACAATCCCCATAGCTTCTTTAATTCCCATTTCATTCATCATGGAAAAAGGACCTTTTTCCCATTTTAAAACCTCTTTACACATCCGCTCTATGCTCTCTATATCAGATACGCCCGACTCCACAAGTTCCACCGCTACCATAAAAGAAACAGCTTTAAATCTATTTTTCAGCATATCCTTTAGCAGGAAATCTTCTGATTTTTTCCTTAGGGAATGCTTTTTCATCCACTTGGCAGACGACTTTTCTCCGGCGATCTTATATTCTTCCAGTTTCTCCATAAAACTGACGGGCAGAGTGAAAAAATTATCATAAACTTCATAAAAATCCTTACCCGAATCTTGTTTGTCTTCCAGATAAAGCAAAAAATTTATGGACTCAGGGATGCCGATATCATCCATTTGTTTGAGAAAACCTCTTTTGATGCCAAAAGCATTTTGAGCGGCTTGCTCAATGTCAATGATTTTAAAACCTTCATCAATCATTCGCCCGGCTTCAATCATCAAAGAAGAAAGGATCAAATTCACTGCTCCCCCTTTTCTCTGTCTTAAAAGAGGCTTTGTTTCTTGAATCAATTGTTTTTGTTTGTTCATATGGTTACCCTTTTTATGATTCCCTAGGACCGAAAATCTTGGTTCCAATTCTCACAATATTGGCTCCTTCTTCAACCGCTATCTTATAGGAATTGGTCATCCCCATAGAAAGGTATTTCATCTCCACTCCAGGAATAGAGAGCTCCTTGAGTTTATTGAAAACTTTCCGGGTCTCCACAAAATAATGTCTGGCGTTTTCAGGATCACCCACCATGGGGCCCATGGTCATCAAACCCTGCAGTCTGAGGTGTCTAAATCCAGCTATTTTTCTGGCTAACTCTTCCACTTCCTCGGGTAAAACACCGAATTTCTGCTCCTCTCTTCCGCTGTTTACTTCGATGAGCACAGGCATTTCTTTATCGGCTCCGGCAGCTCTTTTCTCGATTTCCTTAGCCAGCTTCACAGAATCCACAGTCTCTATCATATCAAATATTTTTATGGCCTTTTTGACTTTGTTCCTCTGCAGATGACCTATGAAATGCCATCTCACTTTTTTGCCTATCACGTCAAAAGCTTCTTTGGCTTCCTGCACATAGTTTTCACCCACGATCTTGATTCCGGCTTCTACTGCTTTTTTTATCTCTTCAGGAGTCCGGGTCTTGGCTGCGGCCACCAGCTCCACTCCCTGTGGAAGCTCATCCATTATTTTTTTTATATTTTCCTCAATCATCTCTCACCTGTCCTTTTATTTTAACTGTATTCAATTTAATGGGAAAATGCAAACCAACGGATGAATAAGTAAGCATCTCTAATTCCGTGATAGAGTTTGTTTGACTGATAAGGAGAAGGGCATGGGATTCGTCACCCGATCGATTCCCCGGCGAGGAATCTCTCTCCCGTTCGGGCTTCGCTCTCCTCTAAAGAGGAACCATGCCCGCTCAGCCCTCACAGGGGATTCCTCATCCCATACCCTCTCCCCTTAATAAACAATATACCTCATGTTTATCACGGTTTTGGAAATGCTTCCTGTGAATAATCAGGTTATTACCTGAATTATTCACGAGTCGAGATAGAAAGCTTGATGAAATTCAGAGGTGGCTGAAGCGACATTGAAGATTTAGCCTTCTGAGTGAATTAATGTGATCCTGGGATATTCACAAGCCGAGGTTGCTGCAGATGCGAGGCGCAGGGAGCGAAGCTGTGGTCCTTCACCGCGAGTACCCTGCAACGAAGCAAATGCAGTGAGATCGGCTTGCCTATATGGTAAAAAAATGGCGATTAAAATGAAAGTAAAAACAAACAAATATATTTCAGTTGTCATTTTTTTAAAAAGTATGCATATCCTTGAGATCAAAACAA